>Ga0315273_10008356_pt1 | contig 13041 bp, 9 predicted proteins | sample YL17G02_0_MG_FD_205753 | JGI IMG/M metagenome (GOLD analysis project Ga0315273, IMG submission 205753) | Sediment microbial communities from Yellowstone Lake, YNP, Wyoming, USA - YL17G02_0 | ecosystem: Environmental > Aquatic > Freshwater > Lake > Sediment | place: USA: Wyoming | collected...
CCGCGGTACGTCGAGTTGAGAAGACTGCTGCTCGAGAGGAAACTGTTTCCCGTGTGCCGCCGCTGCTGCAAGGTCGAGCTGTCGCCCGAGGCTCTCCCGACGCCCGACGCGCTGCCGTCACGCCGTCGTATCATCGCCCTGACGCCCGTGCGGTAAGATGGGCATCCGGACCGTCGTCCAGTCGAAAGCCGCGCTTCTCTGCGCGGTGATGGTCATCCAGTTCGGGCTGTTCGAAACCGGCCTGCGGCTGAAGGGCGGGACCGAGGCTGCGCCGGAGTTCCAGAGGCTGTTCACCCCGGACAGCACCCTCGGCTACCGCCTGAAAGCCGGGGCATCGGCGCGACTGAAGACCGCCGACTTCGACACACGCATCACGATCAACGCCGCGGGCGTTCGCGACCGCGAGGTCGGGCCGAAAGCGCCCGGCGAGCGGCGAATCGTCGTCCTCGGCGACTCACTGGTGATGGCGGTGCAGGTGCCGGTGGAGGAGACGTTTACCGCTCGACTGGAGCGCCTGCTCAACGGAAGCGCCAGGCCGCCGTCTACTTACCGCGTCATCAATGCCGGCGTGCAGGGATACGGGCCCGTCGAGGAGTACCTGTTCCATCGCGACGTGACCTCTGCGCTGCGTCCGGACATCGTGATTCTCGGGCTCTACGCAGGGAACGACGCCGTCGAGGCGGCGAACGCCGGCTTTCGACTGCGCGGAGGGGAGAACCGTGGTGAGCCCGACCGGCCCGGGGCCCTGGACCGATTCACGCAGTGGCGCCGCCGCATGATCCGCCGCAGCCTCGTGCTCCAGGTTGCCCGACTTCGCATCACGACGCTGTTCGATCGGTTCGGATGGCGCCCGGAAATTGACCCTCCGCTTCGGACGTATCTGCACGACGCGCCGCCGGGGATCGACACCGGACTCGCTGTCACTCGTGACGTGGTGTCCCGCCTCGCCGCGCTGACGTCGAGCCAGGACGCCCGGCTCGTGTTGCTCCTCCTTCCCGCCAGATTCCAGGTCGACGACGAGGACTACGCTCGATTGAAGGCGATCGTCGCGCGTTCGGGACAGACCCTGGAGCGGGATCGTGCGACCGAGCGGTTCAAGGCGGCGCTGGCGGGCCTCGACGTGCCGGTCCTTGACGCGCTGCCTCCGCTGCGAGAGGCGTCCCGGCAGTCGCGCGTGTTCATGGAGTCAACCGCGCACTTCACGCCATACGGACACGAGGTGATGGCCAGGATTGTGGCGGGGTTCCTCCTGGATTCTGGGATGACCGGCGGACAGGATCGCTGATGGTTTTCAACTCCCTCCACTTCGTCGCCTTCTTCTTCGTCGTGTACGGCGTCTACCGCCTGTTGCCCCACAAGGGCCAGAACTGGTTGCTGCTGGTAGGCAGTTACTACTTCTACGCGTCCTGGGATTGGCGTTTTCTCGGCCTGCTGGTCGCCTCCACGATCGTCGACTACTCGAGCGGACGCCTCCTGAACCGATTCAACGACCATCGGCGCCGCACACTCGTGCTCATCGCGAGCCTCACCTTCAACCTCGCGATGCTGGGGTTCTTCAAGTATTTCAACTTTTTCGCCGACAACCTGCAGGTAGTCCTGGCCGTGATCGGGTGGCGGCCGGACATGTTCACGTTGAAGGTCCTGCTGCCCATCGGCATTTCGTTCTACACGTTCATCACGATGAGCTACGTGATCGACGTGTACCGCCGGCAGATCGACCCGACGCGGAGCCTGCTCGACTTCGCTGTCTTCGTCGCGTACTTCCCGCACCTCGTAGCCGGCCCGATCCTGCGGGCATCGGTCCTGCTTCCCCAAATCGCCTCGCCCCGATCGGCGAGTGCGGCTCAGGTCGCCGAGGGTCTCTGGCTGATCCTGTGGGGGTACTTCAAGAAGATGTTCGTCGCCGACAACCTGGCGCAGGTCGTGAACCAGGTCTTCGCGTCGGGAGGCCTGCCAAGCGGCCTCGCGATCGTCCTCGGCACAGTCGCCTTCGCATTCCAGATCTACGGCGACTTCTCGGGGTACACGGACATCGCCCGGGGCACGTCGAAACTGCTTGGGATCGAACTGAACGTCAACTTCCGTTTTCCGTACTTCGTGCGGACCCCGCAGGAGTTCTGGGCGCACTGGCACATCAGCCTTTCCGACTGGCTCCGCGACTACCTGTTCCTGCCCATCAGCTACGCGCTGTCGCGCCGCCTGGACGGCGTGCGCTGGCTTGGGCAGGGCGACGAGTTCTGGATCTACAGCGGCGCGACGATCATCACGATGCTGCTCGGCGGGCTCTGGCACGGCGCGGCATGGACCTTCGTCCTGTGGGGCGCGTACCAGGGCCTTCTGCTGGTGATATTCAGGTACGCGGCGGGCGACCGCCGCAAGCGCCGCCGCCGGGGAAGCCTCACACAGTGGACGTTTCAGTGGAAGGACCTGCCGGCCGTGCTACTGATGTTCAGCCTGACATGCTACGGATGGCTGATCTTCCGCGCCGAGTCGTGGTCGCAGATCGTCCTGCTGACGGGCCGGCTTTTCACCTCGTTTTCGCCGTCGTGGGAGGTCCTCGCGAATGTCGGCCTTCCACTCCTGGTCTACGCGGGCCCACTCCTCGTCATCCACGTCGCCGAGGCAAGGCGCGGGGATCTGAACGCCGTGCCGGCGTGGCCCCGGCTTGCACGCTACGCGGTTTACGGGGCCATCGTGTATGCGATTGTCCTCTTTGGCGACTTCGAGGGCAGCGAGTTCATCTATTTCCAGTTCTGAGCGCGCAGCGGGCTCACGGCGGGCGATGCCGCGATCCGGCTCGCCGCGAGGCACATACTTCGGGCTCACCTGTCATGAGTACGGTCGTCCCCGGCCGAGGGCTGAAGCCCGCGCGCTCCATTCCCGGCGCGCGCCCAGGACAACCAAGCGCCGGGCTTAACAGCCCGTGGTGCAAGTCCGTCTGCATTCGACCGGCGCTGCATCCCGCCTGGCTGCGTTGCTCGGCGCTTCACATATAGGCCATATTCTCGCGTCTCGCGCCTTGCCAGCCGGGCGCATCACCGGTCTCGGTGCGACGACGTACTTGCACCACGGGCTGTTAAGGGGTCCAAGGCAGGCTGCTGAGACGGCCTCGGCTGAAGACGAACCAGTACGAACCCGTGCGGACACCGGAGGACAAAGACTGGCGAATGAGCAGTCCGGACCCGTCCGGACCAGCTTCGAAGACCCCCAGGTCGTTATCCAGGCGTATCGTCGCCCCCGGCGCGATGAGGACGGAGTACCTCCGGAGATCCGTCGACGTCACAAATCCACCGGTGTAGGGAACTGTCCGCAGCGTCAAGCGGTCCTGGCGAAGGGTGGCGGTCACACTCGGGTCGTCGTATCCCAGGCGAACCAGCGTGCGCACGCTCGCCGGGCTGCAGTGCCCCAGCGCCTCCAGTGCCTCGTAGTTGAGGTTCGCATACACGCCACGAATGCGTACGGGTGCGGTCGCCAGGATGATGTGAGCATCCGTGCACCCGGGCCCGGTCACCTGCACGATGGTGGCGACCGAACGCGAGGTCATCTCGGACGCCCACCGCCAGTCGCGGCCCTTCTCGCGGACCTGCCAGGCGAAAGACAGCAGGACGAGGACCACGCCGATCCTGACCGCCACCGCCGCCCGGCTCTCGACCTGGCCGGCACACCAGGCCGCGAAGATCGCCGCTGGCACGGATGCGAGGTACAGGTAGCGAGTCCCTTCCGTCATGCTCGACACCGGCAGCAGCGCGGCGACCAGGAAGAACGCGAGGAACACGGGAACCGGGTTCGCCACAAGCCGGCGTCCCACGGCGACTGCCGCGATGGCGGCGGCCCATCCGACGAGGCCGAGCCACCACGGGAGCGGGAAGAGCCAACGCTCGACGGAGATCGGCGACGTCAGGTGGAGAACCGCAAATCCGGACGATGCCAGCGCGCCCCGCAGCGCCGACCCCGGTGCAGAAAACCAGGCACCCGCGCCTGCTCCGGCGACGGCAAGCACCAGAAGTGCGAACACCCAGTCGCGACGCGTCCGCAGCCAACCCCGGAGCGCGCCAGTCGACGGGTGAACGGCAGCCAACTGCGCGAGGGCGAGGGCGATCAGCACCGCCAGTTTCGGAAGCCTGGGCCCGCCGCCGACCGACGGGAGTCCCGACGCGTGACGCAAGAGCACGTAGATCACGCCAGCCGCTCCCAGCCACGCGAACACACGGACAAGCCCGGTAGTCCGATCGCGTTGAATCAGGCACGCATACGCACCAGCGGCGATAGGGACGGCGACGGCCGATTCCTTAGACAGCAGCGCAGCCAGATACAGCAGTGCGGCCCCAGTCAGTCTCCAGCGGCCCGAAGTCCCGAGAACGAGCAGCAGGGCCAAGGCGCCGGCCGTGGCGAGCAGGTCGAAGCGGGAGGACACCCAGAACACCGCTTCCTGGTTCGCCACGTGGAGACCGAAGCCGGCTGCGGCGATCAAAGCTGCCCGTGGGCCGACCAGGCGCCTGGCCAGCAGGAGGACCATGACGGTGTTGACCAGGTGGAGCAACACGGACACCGCGTGGTAGGCCGGCGCCGAGTCCCGCCACATCGTCCAGTCCGACGCGAAGGACAAGAACCCCAGCGGGCGGTAGTAGTCGTAGTAGGAGAGGGTGAAGAAAGACCACCCGCCGCGCAGGCCGCCCGCCTGGCGGAGCCGCTCGAGGATCATGAAGTCATCCGACACGAACCCCAGCCCGGCGAACACAGCGGGCACGTACACCAGCGCCATCAGGAGCGTGACCAGCCCGGCCGCTGCAGCCGGCGCCGTCCATTCGGGCGTGCCCGCACCCCGAATCCGCAGCGGCTGAGGGTGTGCGCGCGAGGCCTTCGCCGCGGCCACCTAGGGATTCCTCGGCGGCCTCTCGGCCTCGACTCGCGGCAGTTTCTCGATCAGCGCCGCCTCATCGTCGCCCGTCGACGACTCCGTAACCCTGAAGCGCCGGATGACGCGCCAGCGGGACGCGCGGAGCACGTCCTGGATAACTCTGCCCTCGTAGCCCACGTAGGGCCGCGTGTACGTGAGGACGTAACGGACATCGTCTCGCTGGAGCCGGTCGTCGTAGTTGCCGAAACCACGACCGACGAAGACCGGCCTGATGCGGCTTTCGAGACCGAGGCCATTAGCCAGCTTCCCGTGCACCAGTGTGCCCGGCGGCAGCCACCGGCCGACCGCCTGCATCGCGTCGTAGTTGTACGACGTGCGCCCTGCGGCCCACTGCACGAATTCTCCAACGTCGCCGGCGACGATGACGGCGAGCAGCACCAACGATGCGCGCAGGCTCCAGCGGGTGCGGGCCAGCCACCGGGCGGGTCGCGGCCAGGTGACGTAAAGGCCCACGGCCAGCAGGACGGCCACAGCCGTGCCCAGTCGGACGCCGGGGCGGATCTGGGTGATGAGCGCCAGCCGGGCTGCGGATCCCGCCAGTAGGTAGAACCCGAACAGCACCAGCGGGCTGGCCGCGACGAGCTGGCGCATGCCGAAGCTCGCCGCCTCCGGCGCGAGCAGCCGCCGGTCCCGTCCGAGCACCACCGCCGCCAGGGCCGCGAGCGGCGGGATGAGAAAGACGAAGCGGCGCTCGTTCCCCGCGTCGTGGACGATGAGCTCGGCGCAGCCCAGTACGACCCAGGCGACCGCCAGCCGCTCGACCGCCGTCGCGCGCCGCCAACGGGCGATGATGCTGAACATCGCGCCGATCGCCAGGAGCAACACCATCCACATCCGGGAGAAGAAGTCGTTCACGACGGGCAACCAGCTCGCGCGATCAACGAATGCGTCGAAGGTATAGCTGGGCTTCCGCGTCACGGACATCTGCCAGTTATAGAAGCGGAACTCGTTCCAGTTGGGGATCACGAACAGCACGACGGCGACGGCCGCCGCCACGGCCAGGCCGGCGATCACACCCGCGTGCGCGGGGTCGGAGAAGGGCCGTCCGCCGTCGCGGTCCCGCTCGCGCCAGCACTGCCACGCGCCCAGCAGCGCCACGCCGAACAGTGCGGCCAGGAAGAACGCGGCCGCGGCTTTTGCGAAGAATGCCAGCACGGCACACGTGCCGGCAGCGGCGCCCCACGCTCCCCTTCGTGAGGATGGCGCGACCTGCGCCCGCGCGTAGGCATAGAGCGCCGCGGCCATCGGCGCGACCATGGCGGTCTCGAGCAGAGCCGCGCGGTTCCACATGACCCAGACGTAGTTCGTGGCCAGGAGCGCGCCCGCGACCGCCCCGGCCGCCCGGCCCGCCGCGTGGCGCACCGCGCCGGCCATGAAGAGGACGGCCCCGAACCCGAGCAACTCCGAGACGAGGCGTGCCTGCCACAACCCCACGCCGAAGATCCTGAACGACGCGTACTCGAGCGCCGTGAAGACCGGCGCGAGGTACATCGGGTTCCACTGATCCGTCTTCCACGTGCCGAACAGCGCCATGTTGCGCGCGTTATGCGTCCAGGCGCCCTCGTCGTGCCACACCACGCCGACGGGCGCCTGCCATGGCGGGTCTGCGACCGGGAAGAGTGCGCGCAACAGGATGGCCACAAGCGCGATGCCCACAAGCGCGAGCCGGTACGTGCGGTCGTCGATATCGTCGTGCGGCAGCGAAGGACAATTGGCGCCGACGTTCACGAGGACCTCCGCAGCCAGATCCTGAAACTGTCCTGATCAGGCTGCCGTGTGTAACCGGCCTCGAGCCAGGCCGCCAGGGCGGGGTGCGTCATGAAGTAGCGCTCCGAATCCGTCCCTTCCATCTGCCAGTCGTTGACCTGGAGCGCGACGACGGCAGGCCTCGCGGCGCTCAGGTCCTCCAGCAGACCGGACGCCCCGTAGCCCCGGCGGCCCTCATTGAACCCGACGATCACCGGCCGGCTCCAGAAGAAGCGCGACGCGCTGCGTCGTTGCGACTGCACCAGGGCGCCCTGCGAGAACCCGAACACGTAGACCGTGTCCGAAGGTGTGCAGTGCTGGCGAAGGTATTCGGCGAGGCGCCACACGGCGACAGGAACGTGCTTGTCCGTCGCGCGCTGGCCGCCGAACCGCGCGAGGTAGTCCTCCCGCGGCGCGAGGCCCGCCATATGCCGCAGATCTTGGAACGTGGATTCGACGGCCTTTCGGGCGGGAACCACGCGCGACAACGCCAGCACGGCCACCACCATGAGGGCGGCCAGCACCCATTTCGCCTTCACCGTCCGGTACAACGTCCAGGCACCAAGTCCTGCCGCCATGGCGAGAGCCGGGTTCGCCTGGACGAAATACTGCGGAAGGCCGCGGCTGCCGTTGATCACGATGGCGAGGCAGGCGCTCGCGACCCAGGCGACCACGATCAAGGCGCCCGGATCGCGCCGAATCCGGGTGAGCAACATCAGGCACCCCGCACCGCCCAGCAGCCACAGACCATCCACTCTCGCCTGCTGGATGGGAAAGGTCACGGCGTATCGAAGCACATCCGGGAGACCGTGGTAGGTCTCCCCTGAGTAGAGCATGTTGTAGGTTATCGTGGCGTCCCACAGGTCGGCCCATGCGCCGGCCGCCATGAATCTCACGGCGATCGCGGCGAGGGGTACGATGGCCCCCGCGGCGAGGCCGACGCCATCAAGCGCGGCCTCGCGCGCCCAATGCGGCTGTTCCTGGCGGTGTTGGTGCCGCCACGCGATCCCAGCCACGACCGCCACGAGCCCATATGCCGCGGCGTTGTACTTGAACGCGACCGCCACACCCAGCAGGACACCGGCCCCGAGGCGAAGTGCCCACCTCCGGGCGCGAGGACCCGCCGTCGACGCCGGAACGGCCATGCTCAGCAGCAGCAGCGCGGCCGTCACCGCCAGCGCGATGAACGTCTCGCACTGGGCACGAAGCCACATCCCTCCGAGCCGCGAATATGCCGGGTTGCCGAGCAGGAGGAAGATCGCAGCTGCCGCGAAACCGGGCGATCCGGCGACGCGCCTCTCGAGGACGATGAGCAGCAGCGCCACGGCGCCGGCCGCCGCGAGATCGGCCGCGGCGACGACCGACGCATCCGGCCACAGGGAGAACAGCAACGCGTAGGTGTAGTGAATCGCCGGGGGTTTCTGGTCCCAGGCATCACGGAAGGGCAGTCCGCCCCGCGTGATTTCCTGCCCGACGTAGGCATAGAGATCCTGGTCGGCGCCCGCCGGCTGCACGAGGGATGGCAGGCGAACCACCACCAGGAGGGTCAGCAGGATCCAGACGATTCGCCGGCTCATCAAGGATGACTCCCCGCGCACTTCCCCGGAACGAGGGATATCATACCGTATGGCTTCAGCACGGCCCGGGCCAACGCCGGGCCGCGGCGGAGCCGTCAAGGAGTTCGGTGTGCCGCACGCTCCACTCGTGTCGATCATCGTCCCCACCTACAACGAGCGCGAGCGGCTCGAGCACTTCGTCCGCACCCTGGTCCGCGTCCTCGAGGACAGCGGTCTCGACGGCGAGATTGTCATCGTCGACGACAACTCCCCGGACGGCACCGGAACACTCGCCGACTCGCTCGCCGGGCAGCTCCCGGTGCGCGTGGTGCATCGCGCCGGCAAAGTCGGGCTCGGGAGCGCAGTCATGGCCGGGTTCGCCGTCGCCCGAGGAGAGCTACTGGGTGTGATGGACGCGGACGTCAGTCATCCGCCGGAGCGCGTGCCGGTGCTGATGGCGGCGTTGAAGGAATCCGGAGCCGACGTGGTGGTCGGAAGCCGGTACGTGCCGGGCGGGGGCACGAAGAACTGGCCCGTCTCGCGGGCGCTCATGTCACGAAGCGCGTGCCTCGTCGCGCGCCTGCTGACGCCCGTGCACGATGCGGCCTCGGGGTTCTTCGTGCTGCGGCGCCCCGTGATACACGGTGTCGAGATCAAGGCTGCCGGTTTCAAGATCTGTCTCGAGTTGCTGGTGCGAGGCTCGGTCCAATCGGTGGTCGAGGTGCCCTACGTGTTCACCGATCGCGCCGCGGGCCAGAGCAAGATGAGCCACCGCGAAGCGCTGGGATACGTCGTGCAGGTCGCGCAGCTGTTCCGATGGCAGCGCCGCCAGGGACGGCCCCGGCCGACGTGCCGGCGGATCACCCCTGAGGAGGCTGATCGTCTCGCGGCGCGGGCCTGACGAACTCGACACGATGAACCGGCGCGGCCGGGACAGCCGGGGGCAGCGGCATTGACGGGCTGGCCGGTTGCGCGCGTGCTCCCTGTACCAGCCGAACGGCCGCGTGCCACACAAGCGGGCCGCTGCTGCGCACCAGCCGCACCAGGTCGAAGGCGTGACGGGCCATCCACGACGGCCGCACGAAGAACTGCCGCGTCGCTGTCCGGATGGCGTTCATCACAACGGCTTCGTCGAGGCCATTGCCCTTGAGCAGGTAGTACGAGTACTCCATCTTCGACCAGTCGTCGCTGACCAGCATGCCGTCCCGCCTGCATTTCTCATACATCTCGGTACCAGGGTACGGCACCGCCGGGTAGAAATTCGCAAAGTCGGGATCAATCTCGCGGGCGTAGGCGGCCGTGCGCTCGATCGACTCGGGCGTGTCGCCGGGATAGCCGAAGATGAAGAACGCGAACGACTTGATCCCGGCCGTTCGAAGGTTCTGGATGGCCTGACGGATCTTCTCCCGTTCGAGCTTCTTCATCATGTCCCGGCGCACGTCGTCCGACTCGGACTCGATGCCCAGCGACAGCATCCAGCAACCCGATTGCCGGAGCTTGGCCACGAACTCCGGGCTCGTCAGGTTGTCGGCCCGGCCGTTACCGAACCACCGCACGTTCAGCTTGCGTGCAATCAACTCGTCGCAGAAGCGGGAGAAGCTCTTCGCGTTGAGTGTGACCGTGTCGCCCCAGAGGTAGAAGTGATCGATCCCGAACCGTTTCCGACCATCTTCGATCTCGTCGACGAGCGCGACGGCGTCGCGTTCGCGAAACTTGTGCCCCTGGATGACCGGCGCGACGCAGAAATCGCAGCTGTACGGACACCCGCGGCTGGTTTCCACAATCAGATACCGCGTGTTCTCGAGGGGCAGCCGGTAGCGCTCGAGGGGCAGCAGGTCCCACGCCGGGCACGGCATCGTCGCGAAGCCTGCGTAGGCGCCGAGCGAGCGATGGGCCACGATCGTCCCGCCCTTCCGGATGGTCAGGCTGGCCACGCGGTCTGCGTGGTCGAAGGACTCGAGTCCCACGAGCTCGAGAACGGCGTCCTCCGGCTCCCCGACAATCATCGCGTCGACGTCCGGCGCGCGCTCCATCGACGCCTGCGGCGCGGCGGACGCCTGCGGGCCGAAACAGACCAGCGGGACGCCGAAGGCCAGCTTGAGCTTGTGGGCCTCGATCGCGTCGGCGTCGAGGGTCGGAGTGGAACTGCAGAACACCAGCAGGGTTGGCGAGAAACCTTCACGCTGCAGCTGGCCGATCAGGCGTTCGGTCGACAGTCGTTCGGCCGTCTGGTCGACGAAGCGGAACTCCACGCCGCGCTGGCGAAGCAGCGCAGCGAGCAGGGCCAGAGAGTACGGGGGTTTCGTCGTGCCGAGCACTTCCTCCCGCTCCTGGCAACGCCCCTGGCGGGTAAACGCCACGCCATTGACCAGCGGAGGGTTGAAGAGCAGTACGCGGCGACCCAGCATCGGTGTGTCCGTCTTTCGTGTGGCCGTCGTGGCCGTCAGGGCCGCGCATTTCCCAGTCCCGGCTTCACGCGCCCGGTGCGCGCGCGCTGCCGGTGTTCCGGAGGCAGACAATAATCGTACATCAATCTTTCCATTCTAGTCGCTTCGGGTGAGGCCGTCACCCCGGGACGTTGCCGGGCGCAACCGTCATCTGATCCTGACGGCCATCGGCGCGTGAGGCGGCACGCCGGACCCAGTCGCGCCGGGCTCCGGTTCGGCCGCACTCACAGTCGCCCTCTGCGACCGGGTCCTCGGTGCCGCGGCAGGAGCGCGCCCGTGAACGGATGACGGTTGCCCCCCGCTGCCGCTGATGATCGAGGCACCGGCGCCTGCGTCACCGGGCGCCGGGGCGGAGCATCCGGCCGAGTTCCATCGCTCCCTGACGAGCCGTCTGGAGCTCGTGTAGCCGGAAGAACCCGGTGAGAACCAGCGTGCCCCCAAACACCGCGACGGTGCAGGAACCACGGAGCAGCAATCCCGCGACCGGCGCGATCGACGGTCTCGCCACGACGTGCGCGGCGAGGGCCGCGAGCACGGCGGCGGCCACAATCCGCCCGACGCGGGGCCACTCGTACGCGATGGGGTAGAAGCGCTGCGACAGTGCCATGCCGACGGCTGCCAGGACGCCGTACGCGATCACGTTCGACCACGCCGCTCCGATGACCCCATACCGGGGCACCAGCACGAGGTTCGCGGCAATGGCGGCCACGGTGGCCGCGCCGGTGGCGAGGGGGTAGTACGCCGTGCGCTTTGTGATGTTCAGGCCGATGGACGTAATCAGGTAGATGCCCTGCAATCCGACGCCCAGGCCGATCCAGGGCACCACGTCGGCCGCGCCCCAGAACCTCGGGGCGGTCATGAGGCGGACCAGATCGTGCGCGACGGCGGCGAGTCCCGCCACAAGCAGCCCCAGCACCGCAAACACGTATGTCGACAGGGTTCGGAACGTCTGCCGGGCGTCGGGCTCCTTCATCTCCCTGAAGTAGAACGGCGCCCAGGCCGTTTCGAAGGCGCTCAGGAACAGCTTCAAGCCGCGCCCGAGGACGGCGCCGACGTCATAAACGCCCAGTTGCTGGAGCGTACCGAATCGGCTCAGGGCGAACCGGTCGGCCGAGGCGACGATCTGGTGGGCGAAGCTGTGCGGCAGGCGAGGCAGGCCGAAGCGGAGGCAGGCCTTGAGCACGTGCATCGAGAACACCGGTCTGATGAGCGCCGCGTACCGGGGCGCGAGCAGCACCGCCAGCCCGATGGCGACAATCAGGTCGGCGAGGACCACGCCGCCGACGCCTTTGCGCAGCACCACGACCAGCAGCAGCTTGGTGAGCAGCGTGGCCAGGTTGTTCGCAAACGTCAGCGCGACGAACGCACGCGCGCGCCCCTCGATCCGCAGCACGAGGAACGGCAGGAACGACACGCTGCCGAAGAACGTCGTCACCAGGACGATGCGCAGGGCGGCGGTGAAATCATCGCCGCCGAACAGCGGCCGCGCGATGAAGGGCGCCGCTGCAATGCCCGCCAGCATCAGGCCCCCGCTCACGGTAGCCAGGAAGAAAAACAGGGTGCTGGCCAGCGCCCGCCTCGCGGCCGTGTCACTGCAGTCGTAGTAGAACCGCATGAAGGATGCGTCGAGCCCCCATCGATTCACGACGCGGACCACCTGTTCGACGATGAGGAGGAGCGAGACCGCGCCGAGCTCCGTGGGCGAGAGGATGAGTGTGTAGATCGGCAGCAGCAGGAAACTCGCGAACTGGACGGCGACGTCGCCGATGCCGTACACCGTCAGATTGACGGTGAGTTCCCTGAGTTTCTTGAACACCGCACATGATTGTAGCCTACGCCCGCCCATCGAGGCATGCTGCGGGACATCACGACAATCGCATCGATTTCTTTGGGCCCATGATGACGCGGAGTAGATGGTCATGTTCCCGGCCCGCGGCCAGGCGTTTGTTCTCGATCCCCAGCTTCTCGGGGCGGTCCCGCTTGGGTAGGTTGAGCGTGATGTGGTGGAGGTGTGCGAGGTCCTCGGGGGCGTGGCCGGTGCGGATGCAGGTCTGGTCCCGGTTCATGGCGACATCGAGGACCCGGTGGAGACCGTCTTCAATCGCCCGGTGACTGCCGGCCATGCCCGCCGGTGCGCGGCATCGGGCGCGGACGCCGAAGTTGGCGACTGTGCAACGCCTCACCGCACCCTGCATTGCTGGGCATCGCCGCGCGCATGGCGGACGGTCAGCCGGCGCAATGGCACACCCGTCCCGTGGCGCGCACAATTCTGGGCCTGTCGCGTCACTCCCGCGCACGACTGGCGGACGCGCCGCGTCGCCCCGGAAACCTGGCTGCTTTGTCAGCGCGACCTCAGCGACATGGCCGAGACCAA
>Ga0315273_10008357_pt1 | contig 13038 bp, 5 predicted proteins | sample YL17G02_0_MG_FD_205753 | JGI IMG/M metagenome (GOLD analysis project Ga0315273, IMG submission 205753) | Sediment microbial communities from Yellowstone Lake, YNP, Wyoming, USA - YL17G02_0 | ecosystem: Environmental > Aquatic > Freshwater > Lake > Sediment | place: USA: Wyoming | collected...
TGGAGTTCGACCCGGTCGCCTGCCGGATCGTGAACCACGAAGAGGCCGACAGGATGATCCGCCCGCCGTACCGCGAGGGCTGGAGGCTATAGGAGCACTGGACCCAAGAGGGCCGGTGCAAGAGTGCTGCCAATGTCTCGAGAGAACCACCCGCTTGATTCTGCCGGGCCATGGCAGGAGACTGTCGGCATGGTTGAGGGAAACCAGGGAGCACCCAATAGAAGGGATCTGGCAGTGGAACGAGGCGAGTTCGCAGCACCCGCTGTGCTCCGACCCTATCAACTCCTGTGCGTCGTCTGCTGCTCAGGCGAGGAGCCGGCAGGGGGCCAGAGCGAGAAGCTCAGGCGGGTCCGCGAGGCCGTGCGCGATGACCCCGACACGCCGATCACGCTGGTGTGCAACGTCGGAGACGTCTATCTCTACCAGGACCCCGGCACCGCGGAGGATTCGCCAGAGGGGGCCGACTACAACCGCAAGCGCGACCTCGATATTCTCCACCTCCTCGCCCTGGCCCCCGGCAGCACGCTGCCGGCAAGGGCGCTCTTCCTTACGCTGCTCAAGAGGGTGGCCAGCGTGCGGGGCATCTGCGGCTACGACACTGTGACCGGGGCGGGCTGGGAGGGCTGCCCAAGAGCCGCCAGCGGCGCCTACGAGAAGGCACACGAGAGGGGGATTGATGCCCTCATCCCGCCGAGGACCCAAGAGGAGATGGCAAGGGAGAAGAGGGAGTCCCTGGCGGCGCTCTACGCGACCGAGGTGGTCCCGGTCCGTCCGCATATCCTGATGTGCGCCGTGTGCCAGTACGGGGGCGGCACGCGCCCGCCCTACAAGGAGGACAACCTGCCGGAGCTTCTGGAGCTGATCCTGAACGGGAAGCCCGACCTCCTCATCCGCATGGCCCGCGGGGCGGACTGGATGATGTGCGCCCCTTGCCCGAAGCGCGTGCCCAAGCTCAACGCCTGCGTGCATATCCTGGGGTCGTGCGGCCTGTCGAACGAGAAGCGCGACCTGGATATGCTCCAGAAGCTGGGCATCCAGTTCGGCAGCACGATGAAGGCCCGAGACCTCTTCCGCCTGATCCTGGAGCGCATTCCCACGACCCAGGAGGTCTGCCGCAGGGACGAGGCGTGCGTCTGCCCCTCGGTGTGGTGGGATACCTGCGGCGAAAGCAACCGAGCGCAGGGCAGCCCGAACTACGAGAAGGGAAGGGCGGAGCTGCTGGCGAAGCTCGGGCTCCCGTGATGCGGTCAACGGGAACCCGCAGCACGCAGCGGCACGAATGCTCCTGGCGCTCAAGGCTGCGGGAGCGCCGATGCCGACGCGTTCATACTCGCCGAATGCTTTCCAGGGATGATTGGGTTCTTGCTCGGTCGTTCAGCTCCAACTATTGCCGCGGTTTCGCCTCGAGGATGCGGTAGTCGCGGGGGCGCACGACGACGCGGGCCTTGTTCCCCTCCACGCGCAATTCCAGCCGTTTGAGCGCCCGGCCTTCCGGGGTGGTGCCCTCCACCAGGTCGGTCAGAGCCTTCACGTCCACCGCCTGATCCTCGCCCGCCAGATCGCCCATGGACGCGCGGGCGTCCTTGATCTCTTTGGCGCTGGCCGCGAGGGCCACCGGCGGTTTCAGGCCGGGATCGAGATCGCGCCAGGCCACGCCGCCAGCGCCCGGGAGGACTTTCGCGGCGTCGAGTTCGAGGCCGAAGTCGTGCTCGGCTGCGCGATCGCGGTTGGCCACGATCACAACGGCGCGACCGTCGAGCGCGTGGACGGCGGCCAGCGCCTGGGCGTTGGCCGGGGCCGTCACCTTGAGCACCTCGGCGGCCCTCCACCACGGGTAGGCGCGCACCGGGCCGTCGAAGACCTTCTCCCGAACCAGCACCTGCCCGAGCCCGTCGGCGGGGCCCATCTGGTCGCTCGTCATATAGAGTCCCGTCTCCGTGCGGACTTGCGGATAGAGCCATTGCTTGGCGGCGGCGGTGTCCGGGAGTGTTCGCGGCAGGGTGCTGAGGTTGTGGTAGCCCGTACCCCACTTGGCCGAACCGCCGAGCAGCCGCAGGGTCTCCGGCGACCACATGTCCATGGCGTCGCGTTTTCTGGGGTAGTCCACCCCGGTGACGAATTCGCAGTTCGAGAGATACCGGCAGAAGCTGAAGAGCGGCACCTCGTAGCAGACGGTCATGTGCGCCCAGATGCAGGGTTCCTTGCCCGCAGCCTCGAAGAGCCGCCACAGGCGTTGGTTCATGCGCCGTTGCGCGAGCGCGGTGAAGCCGACCCGCCGGCCGTTCTTGCTTCCGGCATATTCATAGGCGGTGGACGCCAGCGAGTACGTGTATCCCACGCTGACATCGTCCCAGTAGACGCCATCGATCAAGCCCCGTCTCAGGAATTCGTTCACGGCCAAGACCATGTAATCCTCCATCTCCGGGAACAACGCGAGCCGCCCCGTCCCCGCATGCGTATCGTGGTTCCAGTCGCGGAACGAGGGCCCGAAGCCCGGCCAGCTCATGTCGGCATAGAGGATGCAAAGACCGTGGTTGTACTTCTCGCGGCACCGCTTCGCCTGCGTGGCGGCGTACTCCCAGGAGTGGGGCTCCAGCCGGAACGCGTCCCCGGGGCCTGGATCGGCGGGATCCGTCTTGAGGTTGAACCCGCCGAAAGTATCGACGGACGCGAAATTGACCCCGCCGAGCATTCGTCTTCGCCAGTCGGGCGGCTCGGGCTTTGCCGGGGTGGGCAGCATGAGAAAGTGGAAGCGCCGACCGGCGGCTGGGATCGCCGTCGGCTCGCGGATCACGTGCATGCGAAACAGGACGCTGCCGCCCTGCCGCAGGATCTCCTGCGCGGGCTTGGGGCCGTCCACGGTCCAGCCTTTGTCGTTCTCCGCGCCGAAGTAGAGGCCGGCGTCGTCGCTACCCACCCAGATATGGGGCAGGAAGTTGGACACCCCATCGGCGCGGCAAAACGCCGGATAGGGTTTCTCCAGGCTGTTCCAGACGCTCCCTGCGCCTTCCGGAACGAGTTTCGCGATCCACGACGCGCGGAAGTCGTTGCCGCCGCCGTTGGCCAGCAGTTGCGTGGCGCGGTTGGCCGCCATCGGGAAATCGACGTCCAGATCTTCGACCGTCGCTTCCGCGCCGGCGGCCGGCTTGAGGGTGATGGCGCAGTAGAGCAAGCCGTCGAACTCCATCCAGGCGTCCAGGTCGGCGGCCAATCCAGCCCCGGCCAGAGCGGTCTTCCAGGCCACTCGGTCGGGCGCGGTCTCGGCGAAGATCGGGCCCTGGCCGGTCAGTTCCACGTTGCCGGCCCGCACCGTCACGGGCGCGGCGATCACAGGCTGCTTGAGCGTCTCGATGTGGCTGGGCAGGCCATTCGCTCCGAGTTCGATCTCGCGGCCGACGACGCGCAGCTTGCGCCCGTCGACGGCGATCGGCGTCCACGGCGGCGGCACGGTCCGGTCCTTGCCCAGCGTGTTGCCGAGCCAGGCCGCTTTCTCGCGAACGTATTCCTGATTCCCCTCCTTGAGCACGGCGCCGTCAGAGCCGCGCGACCGCACCACCACCGGGTAGCGGCCGAAGGGCAGCGCCTTCCGCAGCGTGCAAGCCACGCGACCACCCGCGTCCAGGGGCTGTCTCTCGGCGGAGAACAGGGTCTCGCCGTTGTCGTCGCGCAGCTCCATGTCCGCGGTCGCGGGCTTTGAGTTGCCGACCGGAAGACAGACGAGGCGGATCTCCAGCTTTTCCTTGCGATCCCAGGAATGGGCGAAGTAGTCGAAGTCCACCCGGAACGCCGGCAGCGGCTTCATCTGCGCGGCAGCGTCCGGGAGCCAGCGCGCGTAGGCGTTCCACGCTTCCTCCGGACCCATGGCCGACGAATAGACGGTGAACTCGTCCATGAGCGTGTGCGACGGAACGAAGGCCAGGGTCCAGGTGTCGTCGACGTCCTTGCCGCCGGTGCGCTCCCTCCATCTCTTGACCGGCTCGGTGGAATGCGGGTGGCCGCGGAGGACCAGGCCGGCCTGCCAGATCTTCTGGGGTTGGCCGTTGACGTATACGGTGGGGCTGCCATCCTTGGCCGGCGACAGCCAGCAGAATCCGTCCGTCGGCCGGCCCGGACGGCGGATCCGCCTTCGATCCCCTGAACCAGAAGTCCAGCGTGAACCCGCCGTCGCCTCCGAGCAAGGTGGACAGCGCGGCGAGACCTTCCGCGTAGCCGGCGCCACCCAGCACGAGTCCGCCGCCGAACCGGCCTGCGCCGGCGGCCGGTTTCGCATCCCCGTTCAGCTTGGGTTCGATCGTATCCCTGGTCTCGATCAGGGCGCCCCTGGGGTTGCTCTTCTCGTCCAGAAGATCCCCCAGGTCGCCCTTGTCGAGGACCGCCCCGACCTCCGCGTCGCAGTCCTTGCCGGAACTGAACTTCCAGAGGAACACGGTGTGGATATCCGGCTGCTTCATCTCAATCCACGGGCACGAGTGCTCGGGGACCGGCGCCTTCGGCCCCGGGGAGTCGTAGGCGAGTGCGGCCCCGCCCAGCGCGGCCGCCAGGCCCAACAGCAATAGGAATCGTGGCATCTTCATCCTCCGCGCTTGCAAGGCCGCTGATGGCCTGTGCATCTCTCATGGTCGTTCTCTTCTGGCGCGGCCCCCCGCAGCCTTGGCGAATGGCCGCCAGCCAAACATCGTATCATGCCGAAGCGGTGACGGCTGGTCGAAATCCACGGGCCGCAGAGCCGCCGATCTCCCGACAGCAGCCCGCCACGAACTTCGTCTGTTCCATGCTGCGGTTCGGGTAGGCGGCCAGGCTAAGAATGAAGTGATCGCCGTCGCCCGCTTCACGGATCATCTGGTGGATGTCGGCGCGCACCGCGGCGCGGTCGTCCATCGGCCCGGCCAACTGCGGCAGTCCGGCCATGATGGTGATCCGGTTGCCCAACAGGCGCCGCCCCTCGGCCACCGTGACGTTGCCGATCGGCGGGATCGTGAACGCGTGCACCGCGTCCATCCTCGTGCGCTGGTAGAGCGGCAGGAGGTCCTTGATCAGCCCGCAGGAATGGTGAAAGTAGAGCTTGCCGGCGGCGTGGGCCGCATCCGCGCGGGCGTCCGTGAGGTCAAGGTTGCAGGCCTCGAACATCGCCGGCGAAATGGCCGTCGTCGACGTATCGTCCACGCTGACGACCACATCGATATCGGACTTGCCTCCCATCGTCAGACGCTTGAGATAGTTGGTCTCCATCACGGCAAAGCAGTCGCGCAGCGCTTCGGGCGCATCGGCCCAGAGGTAGGCCAGCGCGGCGACACCGGAATAGACGCGATACATCATCCCGAGCGGCGTGCCATCCATCGCCCCCAGGATCAGGCCGTCCTCGCCGATCAGCTCTCGCCGCTCGCGGGTGCGTTCGATGCCGGCCGGATCGGGTCCAATTGCCTCGTCCTCGAAGATGGCGGCGAGCGCGGGCAGGTCCTTCGGCTCCTTCACCAGGTGCTCGGTCCAGTTGCTGGACACGGCGCCGCTGCTGTCGCGGCAAACCTGGATTACTTCACGCAGGTCGCCGGCGGGCGTGTGCCAGATATTGCTCGTCACGTCGCCCTCGGTCCGGCTCTCGACGGTTACGTTCCGCCGCGAGACGCGGACCGCAGGCATGCCAAACCAGTCCATGATATCGAGTCCGAGATAGCGCGAGAACACGACCGTCGAGGTGTCGCCCCAGCGCACCTCGCCCAGCGCCTCGGCCAGCGCCGGGTCCATGCCCTCGCGACTGGGTTGGTTGTAGGGATCACAGTGCCCCGTTAGCGGGATCCAGTCCGGCCGCTCGTGGCGCAGTACCTTCAACAGGTTTCCGCGGGGGGTGGTTATGGTTGTGATCTCCTTGAGGCCAAGGTAGGGCTCAGAGTTGATGGTTGAGAAGCGCGGTGGCGGTTTCCACGATCCGCTCCAGCGCCTCGATAGAGAGTTTCGAGCCCGCACCGGTACGGGTCTCATACCCGCCGCCCGCAAAGGCGCGGCGGGTGGGAACGTAGCCGGCGTAACCGTTGCAGAAATGTGCCACCAGCGTGTGCCGCGTCGGCGCGGCCCTCTTGATCTCGAGCTGCCCCTCCACAAACGGCTCGCCCATCAACGCCACCAGACTCAGGTCACCGATCCGAAAGACCTGAATCTCATAAGGAAAGATCGGGTTCTCACGGCTGGCATCGTTGAGATCGAGCACCGTCACCGCATACACCCAGTCCCACGCCACGCTGGTGCGGGACTCGTCGTTCCACATCGGCCCGGGATGCTTGGCCAGCAGACGCTCGGCTTCCGCAATCTGGTCGGCGCTCAATTCGCGGAGGGGCAGTTCCAGAACCGATCGCCGCAGGCTGACCCGGTTGGCCGCCACCGGTTGCATGCGATCGAGAATCTGCAATGTGGTCTCCTCCAGAAGATCCGCCATGCGCTGATGGTCTCGTAGCGGGTGCGGGTTCGTGTGGTCAACGTGATGGATATTGCCGCAGCAGCCGTTGATCACCAACGGTACGCACCCCGTGCCCCAGTGGCCTCGCATGCAGTCCACCCAGGCGCCGGGCCAGTCGCCGATGACAAAGCGGTGCGGATAACCGTGGCAGGGATGGCAGGTGTGGTGCAGCAGGGCGGCGATGACCTTGCCCTCAGCGTTCGTGAAAGTTACCACCGCGACCTCAGGGTCCGTCGGCCCTTCGACGTGCAGGATGCTCGGGTCGCACCATGCCGGATGACAGCGGGTCGTGCCGTCGCGCATCACGAAGCGGCGGTTGAAGGCGAGGCGCCCGTCCACCCCGTGCCCGACCGCCAGCGTCGCCGGCTCCAGGTTCGCGAGCGCCTGTCCGATCGCCTCGATGCAAGAGGCCACGGTGGGTTCGTTATAGCGGTCGTCGCCGCCAGCACCGGGCCGCCGTTCGCCTCGATCTGGACGGGCAGCCCCAGCGAGCCGAGCTCATAGATACGGCGGGTGCAGGCGATGGCGGTATTGGACTGCTTGCCCTCGTGCACCTTGAGCGCCTCGAACGGCTTGAGAAGCTGCTCCGGGTTGCCGATCTTGTTGTTCCACCAGTCGGCGTATTCCTTGGCTTCGTCCTTCTTCTCGAAGCCGCCCTTGGCCGTGGCGAGCGGCTTGCCGGCCGCGTCCACCAGCGCCAGCTCGACCGTGTAACTGCCCGGCTTCACCTCGCCCAACTCGACCAGGCCGTCGTACCAGTCGTTGACCAGGTAGGGCAGCTTGCCTTCCGCCAGGGTCTTTTCGCCCAGGCTGACCCGGTAGGTCGCGCCCGCGGGCTTGACGCCCTGCGGGAGCGGCGCATCGAGAACATCGGCGGCCAGCCACAGGCGGCCGTTGACGGGATTGAACGAAATCCGCGTCGGGAGGAACGGCTCCCACTTGGCCGGCTTCAGGTAGCTCTTGTCCTTACCCGACCAGTTGCAAGCAAAATTGTAGACGGTCCGACCAAGCTCATTGCCGGCCGGCGTGACGGTGAACCGCAGGAAGCCTTTCCCCTTGTCGGCCGAGAGCAGCCCCGGGAAGTCCTTCGCGGCGTCGAACCGGGCCGACCCCTTGGCCGGAATATCGAGCGAGCGTTTCTCGTCGAGGATCGCCACGGGGTCCTTGAGTGCCCCGGCCGCGCTGACGGTCCGCGGCCCGTGCTCGAGCCGCAAGGCAGCGTTGACCTTCGCCGGCCTGTCGGCCGGATTGCAGACCACGCTCTTCAGGTTCAGCTTCTCGTCATGCAGGCCGCTGATTTCCTCGACCTGGATGTAGGGCTCGGTCTCGGTCAGCACGGCGCGCGGGAAGCCGTAGTGGACGAGGTGCCCCGAGGCCGATGGGAAGTCCAGCCACTGCCAGCCCGGGTTCTTCACGTCGGCAAAGAGCCCGATGTCCACTGAATCGCCGGCCCGGAACGGCCGCGGCATCTCGAGGTCCTTGAGAGCCATGGCGATCACCATCTCCCACCAGGACTTGCCGGCGGCATCGGTCACGATGCGGCTCTTGATGTCGAACTTGGGCAGCCAGTTCTTCAGGTTCTGGCCGATGGACGGGTAGCTCTTGGAGTATTCGCCGCAGCCCAGGTAGTTGACGATGCACTGGTAAAAGCTGCTGGCCTGCCCCTGCGGCTTGTTGAGATCGTGCAGGAACAGCCCGAACTCCAGGGCATCGTCGTAGACGGCGCCCGTCGCGTACTTGTCGCGAAACGCGCGCCTCAAGTACGGCTTCGGCTCGGTGAGGATGTCGACGCGATAGGCGAGGTAGAGGTGCTGCGGGTCCCACGCCAGCCAGAAGGAGGCCGGCCGGTCCTTGTAGTCCAGCGAGCTGGTGTTGACCATGCCCATCACCTTGGCGGCCTCGTGCCACTCGGCGGGGTCGATCGTGCCGTCGATGGTCGGCGGCTTCGACATCTTCGGGATGTTGAGGCGCGGGATCAGCGCCTCGTCAAACGTGAGTCCGCCGGCCGCATAGCCGCCCGCCGCCGCTCCCAGAATCCCCATCGCAACGGCCAATGCCTGCATCTTCCTCATCGCCAGTTTCTCCTTGTTGTGGTTCGTGCCTTCGGCGAGAAGCGTCCCGTCGGCATAGAGCACGAGCAGTTCGCCGCCGGCCTTGAGGAACCGGACGACGCTCTCGCGCTGGGCCGCGAGGGCATCCTTCTGCGGGCCGGCGATGGCGAGGATGTGCCGGCCGGCCTTGGGCGGGAGCGGCTTGGCGTCGAAGCCGAGCGCCTCGATCGCCTGGGCCATGGCCCCGTCGAGGCAGGCGCTCGTCTTCTCCGTGCGCTCCGGCAGCGGGCTGCGGAAGTACTGGATCAGGTTGCGGGCCACAGTATCCGCCGCGGGCTCGCGCCCAATCCGCCCGGTGAGATCAAGCTGGCAGAAGAGGACCTCGCCCTTGCCGTGCCGCCACGAGAGCAGCGGCGTATAAGAGAGATCGAACTCGCAGTCGAGGACGGGGACGAACGGCCCGAAGTGCGGCGTCTCGATGATCGCCGAGGCGACGGTGCCGCGGTTGCCCCAGTGGTTGAGGCGGCTGGAGACGGCCACTCGGTCGCCGAACGGCCCGGCGGAGATGAGCGAGGCGTGTCCGCACCAGTCGCGGAGCGCCTCCGTCGTAAGGCCGGCCGCGAGCGGGTGGTCCGGCTGGCGGACGAAGACCTGCCGCGGGCAGCGGTCCTCGTGCCGGAAGCCGATCTTGCCCAGGTCGGGGCAGTGCTGCTCGAAGACGACGACTCGCAACCCCCGTTCGATATCCTCCGCGGCGTACGGGACGCTCTTGAGTCCCCGAAGCGCACGCCGCCCGATCACGAGCACGCCCTCCGCTCGGCCTGCGCCCGGCCGCCAGGCCTCGAGCAGCACCCCGAGCGACTTGAGCCACGCCGTCGTTTCCCCCTCGGGATCGAAGACGAGAAACGGGGCTTCTCGCTTCGGCGCCGCGACGGCGGCTCGTGGATAGATCGAGATCGGGAAGCTGTCGGTCGCGATCGGCCGGCCCGACTCTTTCTCCTTCACATCGAGAGCCAGGTCGAGCGTCGCCATTGCCTTCACATTCGGCGCTACAAAGCGGAACGGACCTTTCATCCGCGAGAAGGCGGACATCGTTTGCGTGAGCGAGCCGCTCGCCACCGCCTTCGACGAGGCGCGATCCCTGAGCTCCCAGTGAATGTCCCAGATCGCGCTGCCGCTCTGGTCGCGCAGGCCCACGACGGTCTTCTCGACCGTCTCGCCCGCGTAGAAGTTGTGGTCTCTCAGGGAGAAGTCCTTCTCTGGCCCGCCGATCCAGGCAAGGGAAGGGCTGCGCAGGGCGTCCCCTGTTCGGATCCAGTCGTCGGTGGCCTGGTCCTTGCGCCAGCCCGGCGTCCCTAGCCCGCCGTACCACTGGTTGAACGGGACGCCGTAGAAGCGCCACGCACGCCCCGTCCGCCGGAGCTGGGCGCAGCGCTGAGGCAGGCAGAGCGAGTTGAACTCGGCTCGCAGCCTGTAGCCCCAGAACTCGAGCCGTCTCTGTTCGTACGTGCTATAGGCGCGATAGACCGGCGTCTCCGCGGCGTAGGCTTCGTCGCCGCCGAGGATGGCGAGATACTCCGTCAGGTAGGAGGCGTTCTTTCGGTAGTCCACGTCCATCGGGGTAAGCAGCCCCTCGATCGTCAGAAACGGGCGGTCGCCCCGCTCCGCCCACTCGCTCGGCCAGTCCTCGACCTCCTGAGCGGGGATGTGGTTCGGATAGAAGTTCGCCGATCCTGCGTCTCCGCCGCGCGGGCCGCCGTGAAAGTAGTAGAGCCGCGTCGGATCCACCCGCCGGCTCACCAGGTAGCTCCGCGTCGTCTGGACGATACTCCAGTCCAGGTTCGACGTCCTGCCCATCTTGGTCGGCGAGAAGTCGCCGAAGCTCCCCGGCGAGTTGATGCCCAGCCCGTAGATCACGATGGACGGATGGTTGGCATAGCGCGCGTAGTAGTGCTCCGCCCATCCAGTGTAATCCTGAAGCACCTCAGGGTCGGAGAGATTCAGCTCGTGATGCGTCATGCCGGGAGGGATGAAGAGCAGCCCACGTTCATCGCAGGCGTCGGCCAGTGGCGTGTAGTCGCTGTCAAAGTAACGGAACCAGAATGGGAACCCGGTCTGGACCATTGTGACGCCGGCAGCCACAAGATCGTCCAGCCCGTCGGTCTCCGTCCAGCCGCAGAAGGCGGGGACAGGGTAGACGGTCTGGCCATTCAGGCAAAGCTCCCGCCCCTGTGCCCAGACCTCGCGAATGCCGAAGCGGACGGGATTCGAGCGATCCAGCTCCTTGCCCCCGGCGTCGAGCAGGACGGCCTGACCGAAGTATAGGTTCGGCTCGCGGATGCCCCAGAGCTTGAGCGTACCGGCAGGGACAACGAACGTGCGCTCGCTATCGCCCACCGATAGACGGCCGAGCGGGAAGGTGGCCGTGAACACGGGCTTGTCTCCGCTCCGCTCGTAGACGGACACGCGGCAGATGACTCCGTCCCGCGGAGCAGCGGCCCACAGGCCGACGAGCGGCTCGATCCGTACGCCGCCCCGAACCGACGTCCGGTACCACACATCCCTGACGTGCAGGTCGGACGGGCGGCTCTCGAGACAGAACTCCTCCGCCTGGCCGAACACGCCTGTCGGGGCGGCCAGCCAGTTCCGCCCTGGGTCCTTCTGCGCGTTGTAGGCGGCGGCGGACTTGGACACTCGATCCAGGGACTCGATGCTCTGGCCGAGCCGGCCTGCGTACAGCCGGACGGTCGCCTCCTGGCCCGGCGTCGCGAGATGCGTCACATCCAGCTCGCCTCCGTGGCCGGGTATCTCGCCCGCCTTCTTCCCATTGACGTGGACCCCTGTTCCGTACATGCTCCGCCCGATCCTCAGGACGATGCGCCGCCCCTGCCAGTCCGCCGGGACACTGACCTTGCGCTCGAACCACACGCCGTTCTGCTCGATCCCCTCCTTGCTGCCCGGGAAGCGCGTGATGCCCGGCAGCCTGGCCGGCTTCGCCTCCCACTTCTCGCCCGGCGGCTGCGCGGGGTCCTTGACGAACTGGACCCGCCAGTCGCCGGCAAGTGAGACTACCGGTCTGCCGGGCACTGGGGAAACCGAGCTGCCAACGGCACTGGGCTTCGCCTCCTCAGCGGCTGCGCAGGATCCGTCCTGACCCGTGCTGGCAGCCAAACCCGCTATGACGGCCAACAGGACAACGGCATTCCTCATGCGTCTTCCTCCTATCGGGTGTCGAGATGCTTGCGGGATATCTGCGTCTGACAATCCTCCGCCGACCGGAACTGCCGGCAAGGGCATTTCCTCACTTGGCTCTTCCTCGGGCCTCATAGCCCGTGGCGAAGCGTTCTCTGGTCTTGAGGTTCCCCAAGACCACCTCCGTGCCTTCGGGCTCATAGTTGACGATGACATGGAAGGCATTGCCCTCCTTGAGTGCGATCTTCAGCCCCACAGCCTGGGCATCCCTGCCGTCGGCAGTCTTGACCGGCATCCGTTCGATGGCTGGCGATGCCGCCGAGAAGCAGGCGACGAAATCGGTCTGAGCGACGTTGCGGCGCCGCACCATCAGCATGGCCTCGCCGGCCTTCTGCTGCTCCACGCTCGATGCCCAGGTGCCGGGCAAGCGGAAGGTCAATACCTCGGTGCCCTTCTCCCCCAGCATGGTCAGACGGCCGTTCCCCTCATTCCATGTTTCGTCCGTCGTGCCCGTGAAGTACGTCGGCGAGTGCAGTTTGGCGCCGAAGATCACGTCGCCTCTGTTCGGCTTGGCGGTGAAGCCGCCCGGTTTCTCCTCCATCGCCAGCGACACCTTCGGGCCGGCGTGCAACAGCATCCAGTCCACGGTGTGCGGTTCCTTGCTGGTCACTCGATCCACGACCAGCGCGTGCGGACCGACGATGGCAAAGGTGCGAGTGATGGCAGTCCCCGGATAGTGGGCGTCGCTGGTCGCCTGCACGAACTGCACCGGGCCGTCCACGCCGAAGCCGGTGACGTGTGCCGGCACCTCGTTCTGCGTGTTCTCGTCCACGATAATGATGCTCTGCTGAAGCGAGGAATGGGCGTAGATTCCGCCTCCGAGATCCTGCATGAGCCGATACAGGGGATGGTCTTTGCTCTTCACGGAGATGCGCAGCGTGCAACGGTCGGGACAGCCGCGGAGGAGCTGTCTGCCCCAGTTCATGCCCACCTCGAGTCCTCGCCAGCGTAGCACGGTCAGGCCGGAGTAGAGGTGCAGGCCGTCGCACGGCCTGGTCAACTCGGCCACCAGCTCCTTCGGGAACCGCTGCGAGTCGAGGAACTGCACGATCGGGCCGCGGTAAGGATAGCCGGCGGCCTCCGCCGAACGGCTGTGCAGGATGGTGCCCAGCCGATGGTCATAGAGGTTGATCCCTTGCCTGTGCAGAAGCTCCGTGGACCAGAGCAGCGGCTCAATTGTGGAAGCATGGTAGTGGCCCTCGATCGAGCATCCATCCTCGTCGAACGACCACTGCATCAGATTGGCCACCCCGCGCTCGGACGAGAAGGCATAGGAGGCCAGCGGCC
>Ga0315273_10008358_pt1 | contig 13037 bp, 8 predicted proteins | sample YL17G02_0_MG_FD_205753 | JGI IMG/M metagenome (GOLD analysis project Ga0315273, IMG submission 205753) | Sediment microbial communities from Yellowstone Lake, YNP, Wyoming, USA - YL17G02_0 | ecosystem: Environmental > Aquatic > Freshwater > Lake > Sediment | place: USA: Wyoming | collected...
GACCCGGGTGCGCGTGATCGCAACCGCGCTGGGCGGCGGGTTCGGAGCCAAGCTCAAGAGCACTATCGAGCCCATCGTGGCGCTCCTGGCGCTGAAGACCCGGCGGTACGTGCAGCTGGTCATCACTCGTGAGGAGGAGTTCGTGGCCGGGCGCGCACATGCCCCCTACATCATGACCCTGAAGACCGGGGTGAAGGCGGACGGGACGCTCACCGCAAAGCACGTTCGATTCATCGCCGACTGCGGTGGATACTCAGATCATGTGCTCGGCACCGTGGGCCTGGCGGTGACATTCGCACAGGGCCCCTACCGCATCCCCAACGCTGAGGCTGAAGGTTTCTGCGTTTACACCAACAACCCCAATTTCGGCTGCATGCGCGGCTACGGGGTCACGGAGATGACCTTCGCAACAGAGTCACAGATGGACATGATCGCCGGCCGTCTCGGGATTGATCCCATCGACATCCGGCGCAAGAACCTGGTCCGTGAAGGCGACGTCATTCTATCCACCCAGCCGCTGCGCTCGGTCACGATCGACAGCACCATGGACGCGGCGCTGGAAGCATCGGGGTGGCACGGCAAGCGAGGCAAACTCGGCCCCGGCCGAGGCATCGGCGTGGCCAACACTATCCTGAACATGGGATTGCTGGCCTCGTCAGCTTCGATCAGGCTGAATGAAGATGGCACCGTCAGCGTCCTGACGGGCATCGTGGACGTGGGCACCGGGGCGCAGCTCGTGTTGGCGCAGATCGCCGCTGAGGAACTGGGCGTGCCCCTCTCCGACGTCGCAGTTGCAGCGGTGGATTCCGACATATCGCCGTGGGACCTGGCGTCGATCGCCAGCCGGACGACCTGGGATGCCGGAAACGCGGTGCGGCTGGCTGCCGCGGATGCCAAGCAGCGTCTGCTGGCCCTGGCAGCCGACGTTATGAAGTTGCCCGTCGAGCAGCTGGACACGCGACAGGGTTATGTGTACGACGTGAACGACTCCGAGCGCCGTACCTCTTTCGCCGCGCTCAGCGGGATCAGCATGTTCGTCAAGGGCGGTCCCATCATGGGGCAGGGCTCGTACCTGGGCGAGCCCGGATTTGCCACTCCCGTTGGCGAGGGCTATCCGCAGCCGCCGTCGGCCAGTTTCGTCTTCGGCACTCACGTGGCGGAGGTCTCCGTCGATGTTGAAACCGGAAAAGTGATGGTCGAGCGCCTCACGGCGGCGCACGATGTCGGCCGCGCCGTTTATCCGCTGGGCGTTGTGGGCCAGATCGAGGGCGGGGCCGTGCAGGGGCTGGGCTTCGCCCTCTACGAGGAGATGCTCATCAAGGACGGCCAGGTCCTCAACCCGTCCTTCCTGGACTACAAGCTGCCGACGATCCTCGACGTGCCGGAGGTCGTGCCGGAGATTGTCGAGATTCCCGACGCCAGGGGTCCGTTCGGCGCCAAGGGGGTGGGTGAGCCGCCGCTCATCGGCCCGGCGGCGGCCATCGCCAACGCCGTCTACGATGCCGTGGGGGTGCGGATTACTGACTTGCCCCTGACGCCGGAGAAGGTGTGGCGGGCCCTGAATGCAAAGAAGGACGGGAACTCCTAGGACTCACAGCCAGCGGCAGGAGCGCCCGTGTGGTTCGCGACAGATCTCGTTGTGCCTGGTTATTTCTTGGCCATAACTTGTCTAGTTGGGCTAAACACGGCCTTGACGCGCGACGCTTGGCGGTGGTATAGTTCGAGCGCCATCTGGTACGCGGCAGTTCACTCGTATGCAGCATGCAGCCCGGCGACTGCACCTCTTTCGGCTCTGGGGGGCCCTTACCGTGTCGATTGGATCCAAAATTCGTGGGCGGCGTGAGTTCCTGGGCATAACGCTCCGCGATCTCGCTTCACGAAGCGGGCTGACGCCCGGTTTCATCAGCCTTGTGGAGCGGGACCAGGCCGACCCGAGCATCACCTCGATGCGCCGCATTGCCCAGGCATTGGACATCCCGATGTTCCATTTGCTGGCGGAGGACGGCATCGACCAGCCGGTGGTTCGGGCCAACCAGCGGCGGCACGTCAGGATGCCGGGCGCGTGCCTGGACTACGAAGTCCTGAGCCCAACTTCGGCGCGCCAACTGCTCTTCTACAAAGCGGTCCTGGAGCCCAACGCGTGCAGCGCTGAAGAAATGCTCAGCCACCCGATGGAGGAATGTACGCTGGTGCTGCAGGGCAAGTTGAAGCTGGAGGTTGGTTCGGAAACGTTCATACTGGAACCCGGCGACAGCATGTGCTGGGACGGTAACTTGCCTCACCGGCTCACATCGATAGGCGACGAATCGCTCGAAGTAATTTCCTGCGCTACGCCCCCACTATTCTAAACGCACATCTCGCGGCTGGCCTCGATGAGTTGCACACCGCTAGTGGCCCCCTGGCCACCACCAGAGGCCCGCGGCCTTGCCGCCCGCCAGCCGCAATACCACGACAGTGACGTTGTCAGTGGCTCCGGCGTGCAAAGCCCACTGCACCAGGGCCGTCGCGACCTGACCAGGATTGCCGGACTGGAATGCCGGTAGAATTTCGCTTTCTTCCAACAGGTCGGCCAACCCATCCGAGCAGAGCATGAGCACATCGCCCGGCGCCAGCGGCAGGGGATCAAGAAGGGTGTCTCCTGTTGCGTCTCCCTCACCGTCCAGCCGGTACCGCGTGTCGACCTCAACGGTGGGTTCGATGCCCAGGAAGCGCCTGAGAACACCCCGGTTGGGATGCTTGCGAATCTCCTCGACGGGGAACCCGGCGCGGATCGCTTCCTCCGCCCAAGTGTGGTCGATCGACAGCTGGCGCAGCCGATCGCCGTGCAGCAGGTATGCGCGAGTGTCGCCCACGTGAGCCAGGTGCAGCCGCTGGTCGAGCACCACGATCGCGGTGCAGGTCGTACCCATCCCTTCACGGCTGGGGTCGCCCAGCGAGGCGTCGTAGATGTCACGGCACGCCTCTTCGAGCGCGCTGCGAAGGGCCAGCCCAATATTGCTCGAATCGGGTTCCCTCGCGGCCACATACCCCTGCACTCTTTCGCACGCCATCTCGCTCGCGGTCTGACCCTGGTTGTGCCCGCCGATTCCGTCTGCAATCAAAGCCAGCACGGCGTGCTTGCCGTCAGCAGTGACGATTTCTCGTACCAGAAACCGGTCTTCCTGGTCCGCTCGATCGCCGATGTCCTGAGCAGCGGCGTAGCTGAGTATCCGACCCCTGACAGTTTGTGCGGTTGTCATGGTGTTAGTCCTGTGGATGGAGCGAAGCGACGTCGCCGAATAGTGCGGCCGAATGGAAGATCACCCTCTGGCGGCCGAACTCGATCAAGTCTCCAGAGTGGAGATGTCGCGGCTGCAGGTCAACGCGTTCATCGTTGACGAAAGTGCCGCTTGCGCTGCCCTCGTCGTGCAACATGAACATGCCGTCGACTTCCTCGACCAGGCGGGCGTGCAGGCGAGACACAGACGGGTCAGCGAAGACGATTTGGGCGCGGGCCTTGTCGCGTCCGATGTAGAGGCTGCGCTCCTGCACCGAAATAGGCTCGCCCGGAGTCCCGGCATCGCCCTCCAGAGGGATCAGATAGGTCCCCTCATCGTCAGGCAAGGATACAACGAAATTTGCAGGCGGCAGGCTGCTACCGCGGTGCTCCGCCCGGAACACCAGGGTAGCATCACGCGCCGCGGAGGCCCCAGAATCCGTCCGTGAAAGGATCTTGGAACTCCTGCGCGACCATAAGAACAGCGCTACCCCGACGATGGCCACTGCCAGGACCAAGATACCAAGCGTGAGCGGAGCCCCCAGAAACCAGGGATTTTGTCCCATGCAGCTACCTCCGGACCGGTGTCATGATCCCCAGGACGCTCGTTCGTCTTGCCATTGAGCGCCGAAGCCGCCGGGCACCGAGGCCAGCTTTCGCTGGCCGCTGCCGTCAGCGTTCATCACCCAGATGCTCCAGCCGTCGCGATTGGACATGAATGCGATAGAGCGCCCGTCAGGCGAGAAACTCGCGCCGAAATCCTGGCTTGGGCTATTCGTCAGATTTACCGCCGGACCTCCGGTGTCGGATGTCACGTACACGTCCATATTGCCTCCGGCCTGGCGGTTGAAGAGCAGGCGGCCAGCGCGGCTGTCGGTAGGATGGTCGTCGCCGGTGTCTGTCAGGCGCTGCGGATCGGTCCCATTGCTGTTGACCGACCAGATGCCGCACAACCCGCCACTGCCCCATTGGTAACCGCATCCGGAATAGGCCATCCGCCCGTTGCCAAGCCACGTTGGGAACTGGCCCAACAGCCCGTGGCCGCCATACTGTACCGGGTCGGGCTCCATCTCTCGTGAGCCGTCGGGCAGGGTATATAGCCGGTTCTCGCCGGCAGCGGCAGACGAATAGAGAACCAGTGTGGCGCCATCCGGCGACCAGGAAGGATAGGCGTCCTCCGTGTGGTTGCTCATGGTCGTCAGCCCGCTGCCGTCCAGGTTCACGGCACTCAGATTGTCCCTTCCGCCGCCCACGCCGTTGAAGGCGATGCGCCCACCGCTCCGGAGAGCAGGCTGGTGGCCGTTCGACACGACAGTTCGCACGTCACCACCGGCGGCATCGACCGCCATAATGTCCAGGCGACCGTCCCCACTTGCCCCGGGAAAAACGACATGGCCCGTGAGCGCGCTTGGTGAACTCCCGCCTGGCTGCACGGTGGGCGCCGGGCTGCCGCCCGACGGGGTCGACCGGTTCGACACCTGGACCGGTACCGCGGTGTCGGAAGTAGCCATGTCGTCCAGGAAGATGCTCCCGCTGGAAGCTTTGCCGTGCGGCACAGCATCGAGGACCAGGGCGTGCAGGCTGAGCGGGAAGACCAGTTGCGCGTCGTCGATCCCGCTGATGTGTCCCTGAGGCCAGGCTGCTGACGTGTCCAGTGGCGCCGTCATCTGCTTCCAGCCCTGGTGGCTGACCTGCCCAAATGGGAACTGGCGTACCTGACCCGCGCTATCCCGTACCCAGGAGTTCAAGTAGTGGCCGGAGCCGTCTCCGTAGACCCACGCTGTCAACGCAGCCGGCTTTCCGGGAATGGCCGTTTCAGCTGTGTTCAGAAAGACCACGAACTCATTGTCGACGGCCGGGAAATCATAAGCCACTTTGGCGGAAGACTTGCCGCCGTGCGCCTGCTCGCCACTTTGCGTCAGGGTGCCGTACTGTTGGTCGCCAAGTCGCCAGCTGCGAAATGACTCGAAATCCAGCAGGGTGCCCGGCGCTGATGGTACCGCGACGGATGCCGGCGCGCGGGTCGGAGGCACAGGTGTGCTGGTCGGCGGCAAAGTGGTGTTGGTCGGCGGCGCCGAAGTAGCGGTGGGCGCCGGTTCGGTCGGCGCCGGTTCGGTAGGCGCCGGCTGCGTAGGGGCGGTGGTAGCGGCCGGCGGCAGCGGACTTGGCGATATCGGGGCCGGGGTCTCGGGCACGATAGCGGACTCTGCTCTCGCCAGCGCGGCGGCCGTGGCTGTGTCGATAACGGCAGCGGTTGGGCGCGTTGGCTCGAACGTCGCCGCGGCCGGCAGAACCGTCGGCGGCACATCAGGCGGGGCAGCGGTCTGCGCAGTTTGTTGAGCCCCTCCCGCCTGCCCGCGAAGCGCGGGCAGTGCCAAATATGCCGCGCCTCCCAGCACGACCAGGGCGCCGACGAGCAGCAGCGCCACCATGGGGGTCCGGCTTTTGCGAGCGGGCTCGACGCCGCGCGATGGCTCCGCCAACAAGACGGCCGGGGCAGACCGCTTCACGCGCGGAGCAGCCTGCGTCAGACCAGCGGGCTCGCCTCCGCTTGCCAGTGCTACCGGCACGACCTGGTGCTTGCGAAGCGCCTCCGCCATCTCCCCTGCCGTTGCAAAGCGATCGGCCGGACGCTTGGCAAGCGCACGCAAAATGATGCTCTCCATCCATTCCGGCACGTCGCTCCTGAATTGACGCGGCGGAGGTGGGGGAGTGTACACGACCTGGTGCATGGTAGCGATCGGCGTATTGGCCTCGAACGGCACTCGGCCCGTCACCAATTGGAACAAGATCACGCCCAGGCTGTAGATGTCAGTCCGGCCATCCACCGGATAGCCTTCGCTCTGCTCAGGAGACATGTATTCCGGCGTGCCCACGCTTGACCCTGTTTGCGTCAGCCGTTTTTCTGTGCTCACGATGTAGGCGATGCCGAAATCCGACAGCAGCGGCCGGCCGTCATCGAGAAGAATATTGCTGGGTTTGAGATCGCGGTGGATGATGGGGTGCGGCCGCTTATGGGCATAGTCGAGGGCCTCGGCAATCTGTGCGCCGATGTCGGCTGCCTCATCGATGGTCAAGGGGTGCGTCTCCGCCCTTTGAGCTAGGGTGCCCCCACTCGCGTAATCCATCACGATGTAGTGCCGGTCCTCGAACGTACCGGCATCGTAAATCCTGAGGATGTTAGGGTGGCGCAGCCCACCGGATGCCATTGCCTCCCTGCTGAAGCGCGCGACAAATTCGGGATCGTCGGCAAGAGACGCCTTAAGCACCTTGATGGCTACGTACCGATCCAGGTTGGCCTGGTGGGCCCGGTACACGTCGGCCATTCCACCGGTGCCGATACGCTCTTCTATCTTGTAAGGGCCGATTTGTTGTCCGATCAGGTTGCGCATAACTCAGAGACTCCTAGGACGATGGTGCCGATGCCATTGGTGCAGAATTCTGTTGCGGGTTATCAGCCGAAGCAGGCGGCTTCGGCTCCTCCGTGCGCGCGTTTCGCGAGCGCACAGATCGAGCCTTGGCCTGCAGGTCCTGGAAGAAATCCGACCCTACGATCTCCTTGACCTGCTGCTGTCGCTTAACCTCATCGATCTCGATCCGAAGTTGCTGGATTTGTTCCCTGAGCCCTTGCTCGCGCAGGTAAGCTTCCAGAGCGGCGGCGGCCAACAAGGAGAACGAATCCATCATCTGTTGGAGGTGGCTGTCGAAGGGAACGATTTGCAGTGTGTCCGGATCCTGGGCGCCGGTCAGTTGCAGCACCCCCATCACTTGGCCCTGACTGGGCCTCAACGGGATGGCCAGGAAAGAGGTATTGTTCTCGTACGGGTTCTCTACAAAAGCTGGGCTGACATAGTTCAGGGCACCCGACGGCACGGCGTCAGGTACGTTGACCGTAGTGCCAAACCATGCTGCCCGCACGGTCAGGCTGTACATGGGATCGTCGAGCGGGATCGGTTCATAGGCGACGGGGCGGCCCGTGGTGCCACCCAGCGCCAGCCCTGCCGCGTCGTCGCGCACCACAATCGGCTCGAGATGGCCCGCGTCACTGCGGAGGTAAAGGACACCGCACGTAGCATGGCAGAAGGTTTGCGCCTGTATGACGATATTCTCCAGCAGCCTGCTTAGGTCCTTCTCGGCAGTCAACTGCATGCCGAGGGGGATGACCACGTTGAGCAGATCGTCGGCGCGCTTCTTTTCTCTGCGCGTCTGCAGCAGGGTTCGCCGCAGATAGCGAGTCATGCGGTTGAAGGTCTCTGCGAGCGTGCCAATCTCGTCATGAGACTCGACGACGGCTTGGGCGGTCAGATCTCCCGACTGCACCTGCTCGGCTACCCGCGTCAGGCGGCGGATTGGCCCTCCGATGCTCTGGCGCAGGAAGAAGTACATCCCCAGGCCGAACAGGATGGCCACCAGGCCGACCGCCAGCGCGGCCCAACGCGAATTGGTCAGCGTGGCGCTCCCCTGACCCAGTCCACTCTGGAGGGAGTTGCGCTGGCCGGTCTCGATTTCATCGAGGATCCCCAGCATCTGGCTCGCAAGAGGCGCCGCCTCATTGCGGTAGACATAGAGATCCTGACGCCACTGATCGCTTGCCAGAATCTCTAAGATCTGGTCAGGCATTTTGACGAATGCCTGCCGGCCGGCGCTCATCTGGTCAAGGATCGACTGCTGCCCCGGTGAGAGCGATGGTCGCTGGCTGTAAAGCGCATCCCATGAAGAATTGTTGGCTCCAAGATTGGCCAGGAACTCGTCCCTGAAGCCCGGATCGCGGGTACCGACGTACGCCTGCAAACTGCTGACGGTCGCGCCAAAGGTGGTCTGAAACCGGGCGGCATCCGCCAGGACGGCGGCGTTGCCGGGAGATGGTTCCCCCCGCGAGAGGGTGTCTATCAGTTTGTTGGACTCGCTGAGGACTACGCCGGCAAGAGGCAGCGCATCCGCGGACAGCAGTCTGAAGGCCGGCTCCCGGTCCACCCGGTTATCGTGGATCGCGAAGAGACGGTCCGGCAGCTTGGACCAGCGGTCGAAGGCCGCCATGAGGTCGCTAACGTGCTGCCTGTCGCCCGTGCCCAAGCCTTGGGAGAGCCCATTGAGTGCAGCCAGGTCGGCGGCTACCGCCGCCGCGGACCTGGAATAGCTCTCCCGGTATTCGGGCTGCCCGAGTACCAGATAGGCCTGGAGGTCACCCGACATGCCCCGCAGATCTGCCTGGGCACGGGAGGCCGACACGGCGGCCGGCACCTGTAGTACGCCTGCCCTCTGCATCTTCTGGCCAGCGCTGACGCTCGCGGAGTTGCCGATCACGACGGCCAGGACCGTCAAAGCGGCAAGTGCGCCCAGGCCGACGATGAGCTTGGTCCAGACCTGCATGGAGCTGAGCCGGGGCGCGTGCCGCCCTCGATCCTCAGCCCTGACAACACGAGTCGTATAAGTTGTCATGACAGGCAAGTCCCTCCGTATTAACGGGTGCCCACTCGATTCGGTTTGCGGCGACGAGGGGCAGTCTCAGAGACAACCGGGTGCTCAGAGGGCCCTCCTACAACAGCTAAGTATAGTATTGGGTGCACCGCTCACGATGTGGTGTTAACCACCATTTGCTCTCGGGCACGGACTTTCCTGTTCTTGCAGTGGGAAGTCTGGCAGACGGTGATAAGTGGTAGGAGAGCATCCGCAGGGGATCCTCAGCGCTGACGCCGGGCGTAGCGAGCGGCCCGCTTTCTAACGCTCCTCTGACCGGAGCGGGTGAGAGGGCCGCTCAGACCTGCGAGGCTGCCCAGTTCCAAGCTAACCGGAGGTTATCCTGCTCGGCGGTAATCTCGGGCAGGGCGTCGTCTTGCCACATGCCGTCGAACTTGTCCATCTTCTCGCGCAGAAGCGAGGTGTAATACTCCGAATGCCTCGCGCGGACCTTCCGATCCTCGTCCTGGACCTCGGCCAGCCTCTCCAGCCCGTATTGCCGCAGCAGCTCGTGGATCCTGTAGCGGCCAAACGGAGTGCTGCGCACCAGCGACTTGTCGATGAATGTGGCGAGCAGGGGCAGTGGTGCTTCGGCGACCCGCTCGGCAGCGTCACGGGTGAATCCGCCGCCGAAGACACATAGAGCGCTGAACACGCGTTTCTCCAACCCGTGGAGGCGCTGCCACGACTGATCGAAGGCGCTTCTGAGACTATGGTGCCGCGAGGGGCTATCTAGCGAGGAACCGGACAGAAAGCTATAAGCCTTCAGGATTTCGCTTGCTATCTCCTCGGTGCTCAATACTCGGGTCCATGCCGAGGCCAACTCGATGCCAAGCGGTAGGCCCTCGACGAGCCTACAGATGTGGACGATCGACTGGAGGTCGGCGCTCGACGGCTCATACTCGCCACCTGCGCGACGTGCGCCCTGGAGAAAGAGCTTGACGGCATCACAATCCAATTCCGCCTCGGGCTCCTCTGACGCCGGCGTTCCCATGCCGTGCAGCGGCACGGCCCATTCGCCTGCTAGCTTCAGCCTTTCCTGCGAGGTCACCAACAGCTTGACCCCTGGCGCGCGCTGCAGAAGGTCCATCAGTTGGGGAGCTCCCTCCAGCAGATGCTCGAACTGGTCCAGGACCAGAAGGATTTCCTTGTCCCGCAGGTATTCGAGGAGGCGAGCCCGCGGATCTCGCTGGCCATCGAAAGCGAGTCCGAGTGAGTCGAGGATGGCACGGTGCAATTGCCCGCTCGATGTGACCGGTTCCAGCGAGGTGAAGGAGACGCCGTGCCGAAAGGAACGCAGGGCTTCGGCTGCGGCCTGGAGCGCAAGGCGCGTCTTGCCTACGCCACTGAGACCGACGATAGTCACCAGCCGGGAGCCGGGACTTGTGATGCGAGCGGCTAGCGCGGCGAGCTCCTCCGCCCTTCCTACGAACGGGGTGGCCTCAGCCGGCCAGGATCCGTGGCTCGGCGCATGGGCACCCGGCGGCCGCGTTGCAGGCGTAGGGACAGATATCTGCCCGGACTTGATCTTTCGATAGAGGGAGGTCGTTTCGGCGCTGGGTTGCACGCCCATCTCATCAGCCAGCAGTCGGCAGCACCGATTGTACTGATCCAGCGCCGCGCCACGCTGCCCGCTTAGGACGAGCAATTGCATCATCTGCTGGTGGACTTCCTCGCGCCACGGCTCCAACGCGAGGAGGCGGGACGTGTAAGCTATGCCCTTTGAGTAGTCTCTCCTGACTGTGCAGTAGGCGCCGAGGTCATAGAGGGCCTGTAGAACCATCTGCCGGTAGCGTTCGCGCTCCGGCAGTACCCATTCCTCAAACTCCGGCGCGTCGCGAACGTAAAAGCCCTCGAGGAGGTCGCCGGCATACAGCTTCACCGCCTCATCGAGAAGCTTCACCGCATTGTCTGACAACCTGGTAGGCAAAAGAGAGGGCGCGGTCAAGCTGAGCAGCTTGGATTCGAAGACTTCGGTATCGAGCCAGTACCGGCTGTCGGTGTCAAAAGCAACCGTCTGGCGGCTGATGAGGAGATGCGGCCCTACGACATCGCGCAGCACGGCGAGGATCTTGCGCAGGTTGGCCTTGGCGTTCTCCTCGGGCATCTCGCCCCAAAGCAAGCCGGCGAGCGCATTACGCGAATGCGGGCGCCGGGTGACTGCCAAATAGGCGAGCAAGGCCAGAGCCTTGTTGTAGACAAACCCCCGGATGGGCATTCCATCCCGGTCGGCCCCCGGCTTCCCAAACAACGTCATACGCAGTCCACTGCCCATCACAGGTACTCCTCTGTGCGTCCACTCACTTCGACACTATTCGTGGCCACCGCCAGTTTCAAAGTGGCACGCTAATTGGGTCATATTGGCACGATTATAGCACGGGCTATTTCTATGATGCAAATAAGCGTAATCATTGCGAACGTCGGAGTTCATTGAGTGATCAGTATAGAACCGCCGAGCTACAGGGCTTTCATGCTCCGATGCTGGGAGGTGCGCAGGGCACAAGCTGACGAGCCGGTCACTTGGCGTTTCAGCCTTGAGGATCCGCACACCGGGCAGAAGTACGGTCTTGCCGATTTGGAAGCTCTGCTCGAGTTCTTGACCAATGAGCTGGCCGGCAAGAGCTAGAGGGTCATCGATGCCGAGCCCAGGCGCGCCACGTTGAGTTCGGCGCAAGTCTCGAATACTGCCGATGCTCGCAAGCTCGCAGTTACTGCCAATAACGGAGGTCGTTCTCATGAAGAAAGTTCTGGTTGTGCTGTCGGAGTATGGATATTGGGGCGAGGAGTTGGTGGGGCCTTTGGAAGTCCTGGATGCTTCAGGTTACCAGACTGTCTTCATGACTCCCGAGGGCAAACGGCCTCACGCACTGCCCCCGAGCATGACCCCGGGGTTCTGGGACCCCCCGCTGGACAAGGTCGTTACCGACGAGCACTACGGCAATTTGACTCGGGAGGTTGACGAATCCACCCGGCTCGACAAACCTCTCAACTTGAGGGAGTGGTTTCCTCAACGTCCATATTTCAACTCCGCGAATTTCGGGCATGCGCTCGAGGCCTATCACAACGAGCGGGAACGGTGCTGGGGCGATCTCCAGGCGTACGACGCCCTCCTCATGGTGGGCGGGAGCGGGCCGATGATTGATATGGCCAACAACCAGCGCTTGCACGACGTGATTTTGGGTTTCTACCGCCAGGACAAGCTGATCGCTGCCGAGTGCTACGCCGTGGCCTGCCTGGCCTTCGCCAGGGATTTCGTGGAGCGCAAGTGCATCATACGCGGCCGCCATGTCACGGGCCACGCCGTGGAGTATGACTGGCTGGACCTTACCGGCGTTCTGGGGATCGACGCCAACTTACGCACGCCTTTTTATCCGCTGGAACACATCCTGCGCGACTCTGTCGCGCCAGGTGGCGAGTATCACGGCGGAGTCGGCAAGAGCCGTTCGACCGTTCTCGACTACCCCTTCCTGACGGGACGCTCCACGCAGGACTCGCGTTTGGTGGGCGAGCTTATCGTGGAGGTACTCGAGCGGGGTCTCAGGAAGTACGGATGGTAGGCGGCGTCTTGTACGGGTTCAGAGGACGGCAGGCATGACGCAGAAGACCGGTCGGTTCGCGATCCTGGAACAATTCCTGGCTGACGGGCTCACGCATATGTTCGGCAATCCGGGCACCGTAGAGCAGGGATTCCTGGATGCGCTGGGAGCTTACCCGCAGCTCAAGTACATCTTGACGCTGCAGGAATCGGTCGCGGTGATGACGGCTGACGGGTATGCCAGGGCCACGCAGAAGCCTGCTGTGGTCCAGCTCCACAGCACCCCCGGCGTGGGCAATGGTATCGGCGCTCTCTTCCAAGCCAAGCGGGGCCACTCCCCTCTCGTCGTGATCGGTGGAGACGCCGGGGTCAAGTACATGGCGCTCGATGCCCAAATGGCCGGAGACCTGGTAGCAATGACCGAGCCGGTAACCAAGTGGTCCACCGTGGTACTCGACCCTTCATCGCTTCTCCGGGTGATTCGTCGGGCCATCAAGATTGCATCGACGCCGCCCATGGGTCCGGTGTACGTTTGCTTGCCTGCGGACGTCCTCGATGCGCCCAATTCCGAGCCTGTCTTCCCCAGCTCGCGGCCTTCGACGCGCGTCGCGCCGTCCGAACAGACGGTATCGGAGGCTGCGCGCTGGCTGGCCGCGGCTGCCAAGCCCATGATCTTCGCCGGCGACGGCGTGGCGTACTCCGGCGCGCAGGAGGAGCTGACCCGCGTAGCCGAGCTGTTAGGCGCCGAGGTCTGGGAGGCTGACGCAGGCGAAGTGAACATGAGTTACA
>Ga0315273_10008359_pt1 | contig 13036 bp, 12 predicted proteins | sample YL17G02_0_MG_FD_205753 | JGI IMG/M metagenome (GOLD analysis project Ga0315273, IMG submission 205753) | Sediment microbial communities from Yellowstone Lake, YNP, Wyoming, USA - YL17G02_0 | ecosystem: Environmental > Aquatic > Freshwater > Lake > Sediment | place: USA: Wyoming | collected...
TCTTCGTTGACGGCGGCATGACCGCGTCGGTCGGCGCGAGCCCGTACCCGGCCGAGCTCTACGGCCTGCACAGTCAGATCATGCCCGACGGCTTGGGCGACAGGATCCTCCCCAACAGCTGATCCGGCGCTCCCTGGCGGGCACGTCGCTGTGCGTCTGGGCTCGGAGGGGGCTCCCTCGGCTTCCGATAACAGGCGTTGCGTGCCCTCGCGAGCGGCAGGCGAGCGAAGAGCGCCCTGATACGTCCTATCTTGCCCCGTGCTCCGGGGCGCAGTTCAAAACGCTGAAGTACTGTCCCACCTCTTCGGATCGCTTCGGGTCGCTGAAGGATGCCCGCACGTTCGGACAGGTGTTCTTCCTGTGGTACAACGACGAACACCATCAGAGCGGTTTGGGTGATCCTCCCGGCGAGGGGCGGCGCTTGGGTTAATTTGGGTTCTTGCGGGCGTCCCAGGGGATCGCAAGAGATCGCTTCTGATCCATGGGCCGTCAGTACAGACGAGGTCTGATCGCTTCAGATCGCTGTTTCGACGTGCCTGTTAACCGGAGGGTTGTCCGCCTTCGCTCGTCGACAGAACCTGACGGCGAGCTTCGGCGAGATCCCGTCGTAGCTTCGCAGCAGTACACCGCGAAGCGAAGGCGGATAAGTTTGAATCTTACCTGAGGAGCCATCCCTCTCTATCGCCCGATCCACCGACTCGGAATGGCTCCGAAATCTCGCCATAGCGCAAAGCGCGACGGCGGATGAGGAGCCACAAACGTTAGGAAAGTCGCTCGGTTTCGGCAGCCCCTTCCAGAACTCCACCGCATTCCACCGCACTTGGGTCGGATACGCTGCATCGGCATCGGCTTCGTTGAGGATGCCGACGAGCTAGCTCTCGTCGAATCTCGCTTTCCGCGTGACCACTCCTGAGCCAGGAGCAGACGACCAATGACTGTCGACCTTGAGGGGAAGCATGCGCCAACAGGTATACCCCGAGGCGCGCGCCGCGAGAAGGAACCCGCGAAGCGGTTCGTTCAATGCGTGCTATCGTCCTGATCCGGAGAACATGACTATGAAGCGGCTTCTTGTCCTCGTCCTCCTCGCGCTGTCAATCCCTGGCCTGTCAGGCGCTCAGACCAAGACCGCTCAGGCGACCACGTCCGCCGTCAGGTACGGCGTCAACGCGACGGCCGGACGCACTTTTACGCACGACGGCGTGACGCTCTACTACGAGATCTATGGCGCCGGGGAACCCCTCTTGCTGGTGCACGGCAACGGCGGCAGCATCGCCGGCCTGAGCGCCCAGATCGATCACTTCCGCAAGCGCTACAAGGTGATTGCGATGGACAGCCGGGATCATGGGAGATCCGGCGACAGCCCCGACAAGATCACGTACGAGAAGATGACTGACGATCTTGCGGCGCTGCTCGACCACCTCAAGACCGGGCCAGTCAACGTACTGGGTTGGAGTGACGGGGGCATCGAGGCCCTGCTGCTCGGGATCCGGCACCCGGCGAAGGTGAAGAAGATTGCCGCGATGGCCGCCAACCTCAATCCGAGCGCGGACGCCTATCACCCGGAGTTCATCGCCGTGATCAAGTCGATGATTGACGCGCCCCCCTCCGCCGCCAGAGACACGCCCCAGGGGCGGCGTGCGGCGAAAGTGAGGCGCATGGCGATCGACGAGCCGCACATCGACGTGGCGGCGCTCGAATCTATCAGCGCACCCACCCTGATCATGGCGAGCGATCACGACATCATCCGCGACGAGCACACAGTCGAGATCTACCACCACCTCCCCAACAGCCAGTTGGCCATCTTCCCGAACGCGACGCACATGGTGCCGTTCGACGACCCGGCGTTGTTCAACGCTACAGTGGAGCGGTTTCTTCGCACCCCGTTCGTGAAGAAGGACCGGCTCCTCGACGCGGCCGCGTCCATCAAGAAACAGGCCGCCTCTGTGGATCGGCACCGCCCGTGAACAGCAGCGTGACACGCGGTGCGATCCCCACAGGGAGCGTGCCAGGGCGGCATCTGACAACGGGAGTTCTGTTGACCAACTGAGCGGAAGACGAGCGGAGACCGCTCTAAAGCCATCGTCTTCGGAGCTGAGGATGACGAGGAGGGGAGACGACACCTATGGATTTTACTCACGACATCTTGCGGGTTCTGCACGTCGTCAGTTTCGTATTCATGTCGGTGCCACTGTTCAACCTGATCGTAGTCAACGAACGCGCCATCATCGGCGGCGGCCTGACGTATGGGACTGACCGGTACATGGAGAACATCATCCGCCGCGGCGCCACGCGCTGCTATGTCTTTCAGTCGACAGCGTTCGCGACCGGTGTGGGGCTTCTTCTGGTCGGCCCGCTAGGACTTTCGAGCCTGTGGGCGAGTTGGGTCATCTTGGCCAAGTGGATCATTCTGCTCGCCCTGATGGCCCTGTTGTCCTTCGTTCACCTGCGGCTTCAACCGCGCATCGAAACGCTTATCTCCGTTTTGGACCCCAATACGCCCGTGTCGGCGGACCTCGGTCCACAGCTCAAGCCGCTTCGGGTGTTGCGCAAACGACTCGCCACGATCTGCCTGTTCCTGGTGCTCAGCGCCATTATCCTCGGGATGCAGGTCTATGGGACTTTCTCTCCCACGCTAAATGCCCTGCTGTTCGCATCGGCTGCGCTGTTCGCGTGGCGTGCCAACCGCACCGTTGTGCGCTTCGGTTGGCTGTAGCTTGGGGCGCCGATGACTCCGATCCGGATCTGTGCCCGGGCGGGCGTCTGCCCGGGCGCCGCTTGGGTTAATTTGGGTTTGTGCGGGCGTCGCAGGGGATCGCAAGAGATCGCTTCTGATCAATGGGCCGTCAGTACAGACGAGGTCTGATCGCGACAGATCGCTGTTTCGACGCGCCTGTTAACCGGAGGGTTGTCCGCCTTCGCTCGTCGACAGAACCTGACGACGAGCTTCGGCGAGATCTCGCCATAGCGCGAAGCGCGACGGCGGATAAGTTCGAATCTTACCTGAGGAGCCATCCCTCTCTATCGCCCGATCCACCGACTCGGAATGGCTCCGAAATCTCGCCATAGCGCAAAGCGCGACGGCGGATGAGGAGCCAAAAACGTTAGGAATATCACTCAGTTCCAACCGCCGGTTTTAGAACTTCACCGCATTAGGGTTGGGAACATCGCATCGAACCGGTCGGGTAGCTACAGTCCGCGGAGTACGAAGCGCGTTCCGATGATCAGGCCAAGGTGGCCTGAGTCACACAACTCGCCCTCCGGGATTCCCGGTACGGTTCACCGTGCACCGTCCTGTTCCTTGCGCGGCTCCGCATTCGCCAGCTGGAATTGCTCCCGGGTCAAACGCCCGCCAACCGGTTCAGACTCTTGCGGGATCGTGGTCGTTCCGATTTCGTTCGCGCAAACCATTGAAAAATGATAGTTTGCGTCCATGACATCGGATGTTCCCCAGTTGAAGGCTCGGCAGTACCTGGAACGACTCGCGTCCCGGGGTCGGCATAGCTTCAGTAGTGCTGAGGCCCAAGCCGCCCTTGGCGTCTCCGCTGACGCCGTCCTCCTCGCCCTCAATCGACTCGCCAAGCAGGAGCTCCTGGCTTCGCCGGCCCGGGGCTTCTACGTGATCGTCCCTCCGGAATATCGCTCGCTGGGCTGCCTACCGGCAGAGCAATTTGTTCCCGACCTGATGAAGTGGCTGGGGCGGCCCTACTACGTGTGTCTGCTGTCAGCCGCGGAGTTTCACGGTGCCGCGCATCAGCGCCCGCAGGCGCTGCAGGTGTTTCTGGAGGGCAAGCGCCGGCCGATCGCCTGTGGCCGCGTGCGTGTCGACTTCATGGTCCGCAAGGGATTGGGTGCCGTGCCAGTTCAGACCGTCAACACCCCGCGTGGCAGGTTGGTCGTTTCAACACCCGAAGCGACTGCTCTGGACCTCGTGGGGTACGAGCACCGAGCGGGCGGTCTGAACCTCGTTGCGACCGTGCTGTCAGAGTTGGCGGAGCGCGTCGATCCCCAGAAACTCGCGGCGGCAGCGAATGCGGCTCCGATAGTGTGGGCGCAGCGACTCGGCTACCTGATGCAGCAGGCCGGCGCCGGCGACCGGGTCGGTCCGCTGCAGAAACACGTACGCGAGCATGCGCGCGATGCTACGCCACTAGCCCCGGGACGGGCGTTTCGCACCAGTTCCCGAGATGCCGCGTGGAAGGTCTACGTGAACGCCACCGTGGAAGGAGACCTGTGATCCCTCGCGACTACATCACCGAGTGGAGGAGCGAGGCGCCGTGGATCCGCGACGACCAAGTGGAACAGGACCTGGTCATCAGCCGCGCGCTGGTGGAGATCTTCTCGACCCCGCTGCTGCAGGACGCGCTGGCCTTCCGCGGTGGCACGGCCCTTTACAAACTCCACCTCAAACCCGCCGCCCGGTACTCGGAGGACATCGACCTCGTCCAGACGAAAGCCGAGGCCGCCGGACCGATGATGCATGCGCTGCGCGAGACCCTCGATCCCTGGCTAGGCGTGCCCAAGTGGAAGCAGACCGAGGGGCGAGTGACGTTTGTCTACCGGCTCGATTCGGAAGACATCCCGCCGCGGCCCTTGAGGGTAAAGGTCGAGGTCAACACGCGTGAGCATTTCTCGGTGTACGGGCTGAGGAAGGTGCCGTTTGCCGTCAGTTCCCGCTGGTTCGAGGGGGCGTGCGAGATTAGCAGCTATGAGCTCGACGAACTGCTCGGCACGAAGTTGCGTGCCCTGTACCAGCGCAAGGCGGGGAGGGACCTGTTCGACCTTGCCGTGGCGTTGGCCGACGGCAGAGCCGACCCCGCGCGCATCGTCGCGGTGTTCTTACGTTACATGGACCACGGTGGGCACAAGATCACGCGCGCCCTGTTCGAGCAGAACCTGGCGGAGAAGATGCACGACCCCGAATTCCTGGCTGACATCAGCCCGCTGCTTTCCGCGGACTACAAGTGGGACCCGGAGGCGGAAGAGCCGCTCATCTCTTCGCGGCTGATCGAGCGTCTACCCGGCGATCCGTGGAAGGGCGGCGCGTAGCGCGCACCCGATTCCGACGACCAAGAGCACATCTCGGACATTCGCCTGGCTGTTACCGCTGTGGGAGACGGCGTGCTCGTCGCGATCGGCGGTATCGGGTCCGCCGTGGCGGGCCTTCCACACCTGGGAGCGTGACCTGCGCGCGAGCGAAACGGGGACTGAACTTCACCGCATTTGGGTTGAGAAACGGGGCAGACACTCTTCGCGTCGATGTGGATGACATCCGAACCGAGGAGTTCGCCGGCCACTTGGCGGCGGGAGTCTCCAGCCTCCAGAATCATCTCGGACAGTAGTGACCGGATCCCGGATCCGGGTACATTCACACCGTGGACCTCGACGTCATCGTTCGAGACCTGGCGCCGCGGTTGCTGCGGTTCGCGTTTGCGCTGACCAGGGATCGCGATCTGGCTGAGGACATCGCACCGGAGAGTCTCACCGCCTTGATTCACGCCTGGCGACGTGCCAGCCCGCCGGAGGTGTCGGCCGCCTTTGCCTTTGCTGTGGCCAGGCGCCGGGCGGCTCGGCGGCTGTTCCGGCGGCGCCGCAGTCGCCTATTGGATGCGGGCGCCGGCCTCTCCCGCAGGCGAAGAGTCTCGCCTGTTCTATGTCGGCGATCTCGCCGTGGTCGTGGACACCGACGGATCGAGCTGGGTGGTCGGACCAGGTCCGGCTTCCCCGGACATCAACCATATCGATCTCATCATTGTGGAGGAACAAGAACCATGACTCGTCAAGTGGTACGCGCGTTGGTGCTCGCGATCATGTTCGGACTTGGGGCCACGACAGCCTGGGCGCAAGCGGCACTGTCGAGCCGGACGTCCATCGACGTTGCAGGCGCCGCCCCCCAGGATGTGTTCGGTTCGCTGGCGAAGACGCTGGAATGCAGCCTCGATCTTCAAGCGGAGATTCAGACGCCGGTGACGCTCAAGGTGTCGAACATCTCGGTTCGCACCGCGTTGAGCGTGCTCTGCGAGACGCTCGGGTGCAGCTGGTCGATTGACGGCGGTGCATTGCGTATCAGGACCGTGCGCACCTCGATCGGGACGAAGGTGGCGATCATCGGAGTACCGAAGAATGGCCCGGTGCTGCTCCAGAAACTCAATCGGGACTTGGGCCCTGGTCAGCGTTTTGAAAACAGGTCGGTACTCGACGTGCTCGCCGCGCTTTCGAAAACTGCGGAGATGGAGATCACCACCGACGAACCCCTGGCAAGCAGAGTGATCACAGTGGACCTCTCGAACCGCAGCATCGATACGGCCCTGCGGGAGATCCTGAAACAAGCGGGAGCTGGAAGCGCCAGCTACCTGGCGATCGACACAAAGGACGGCCAGCGTGTGCGGTTGAAGCTCGTTGCCAGGACGGCAAAGGCCCCGGCAAGAACCATCAGGCTCGGCAAGGACCGTTAAGGCCAGCTACTGCCCGATGACGCGCACACCAACGATCGGATTGCTCGTTGTGATCGCGGCGTTGTCCGCCTGCGCTCCAGTCTTGCCTCCACTGAACGGCCCGGGCGCCTTGGATTTGCAGCATTGGCAGGTAGCCACCTTGGAAGAAAGCCACTCCTGTTTCATCCTGAAGCTCAACCGTGACGGTGACGAGACGGCCATCTACGAGAGGGGCAAGCCCAATTATGCCGATTATTTCAGACTCACGCCCGGCCGCTATGTCATCGCCTATCAGTGCTGGTACAAGCACGCTGACGAGTCTCGCTCCGATGCCGTTGATCTCAAGCCGGGCCGCGTCTATCGAGTACACAGCAAGAGAAACATCTTGTCCTACAAGGTGACGGTGTGGATCGAGGATCGCGAGACGCGAGAAGTCTTGGCCGGGAACAGATAGCCACCTGCGCCTTGTTTCGCGCTGGCGGCCATCTCCAAGAACAACAGCAACCGGTCTGAGTCTCGCTTGCCTGTCCCTGCCGAAAACTCCATCCGCCGGGCGTTCACTGCCGCTGAGTCCTGACTTCGTCGCCGAAAACCCCGCCCGCCCACGCGAACGCCGCAATTGGCATGTCGGTTCTGCCGCGAGGAGTTGCTTTACGCCGAAGCGCACTGAAGACAAGGCGTTGTGAGTCCTCGGCAGGGACACCCCGTCACCCAAGGCACGGTCCCAGAGAATACTCGGAAAAGTGCGAATCTCCCGGAGCGTGACGCTGAAGGGATCAGCGTCACGGAACCTTGACCCTCAATCCGCGAACCAGCGCCGCCGCCGCGTGGGACACGTTGTCGGTCGGGCGCCCGGCGCAGTACTGATCAACGAAGGTCCTGATCGATTTGCTGTCCGTCCCCGTCATCGGGAGGCCAGCGTAACCGGCTCCTGAGACGAAACCCAACATCCACACCTCGTAGACATACGCGGCGTCAAATTTCGTCGGGTTGGCGTCTCGTTGCGCCTCGACCCACTCGCGGCACGACAGCGCGCCCTGCCCATAGACCTTGTAGTCGGCCTCTGGTTGCTTCTGGGCACCCACAGGGGCCAGTACGGTCACCGCGACGAGTAATCCAACGACCAGAGGGCGTGTCATGGTGGCTCTCCCGTCCATGCCTGCTGATCGAGCGCCCAGCCCGGCTGGGGCCGCCGCCCTGCGGTGTGCCGATGACGCCGCAAGGCCTGCCGTGTCAGCAAGAGCGAATCATCGCGTCAATGTGAACTGACCGCTGTTCATGGCGCCGCCGCACGACACCGTGGACATCATTCCGGACATCATCCCGGACATGTTGCCAGCGTAGGTCCCCGTCATGGTGTGTCCGTCGTCGGACATCTGTCCCTGGCCATCCACTAGCATGGAGCAGGACGACATCGTGCTGCTGAATCCGCCGCTCGGCACCGTCATGCGGAACGACACGGTGGAGCCGCTGATGGTGCCCTGCATCGATCCGTTCCCCATCATGCTTCGGCTGGTATCGCCGATGTTCATCGTGCCGGTTATGGCGTTTCCGTTCTGGGTGAGGGCCCACGTCATGTTCTCTCGGCCGGTCGAATCCGCCGACGTGCCAATCCATGTGCCGGACGCGTTCGTGTTCGCAGCAGCTGCGGCGGGTGCAGGTGCGGTGGGCACAGACGCGCTTCCAGCGCACGCGGTCACGAACATCAGACTGAAAACGACGAGAATAGATCTGCGCATGTGGCGCTCTCCATTGGGTTTACGCGGAATTGTGGAGATGGCTTGCCCCGTTTGTCACTGTAACAGATTCACCACACCGACTTCCGGTGACATCTGGAGCCAACCCCGTCTTCCCGTCGGACTTCTTGGGCGAATGCCGAGCAGACGACGCCGTAGCCTTGGCGTGAGCAGGACCTGCTTGAAGAGCCAGTCGGCTGACCCATACGGCTGCCGTCCCGTCATTCACCTCCATCGTGTGGTCACGTCCAGGCGTGTAACGTCTCAATGGCGCCGGGGACCGCGCTCGAAGAGCCGTTGCCACGCCAGAGTCAGCGCCCGCATCCCGCCAATGCTACGGCGATGGGTCCCAACAACAGGATCCTACTGTGCGGCCGAGGCCGAAATGTCGGAATCGGCAGGCGTTCCGGCATGTTGACATACAGGCATACTGGCTGTATGTTTATCCATATGAAGACCACCCTGAGTATCGACGACACAGTCATGATCCAGCTGAAACGCGAAGCGGCCCGGCAGGGCCGCACCATGTCCGAACTCGTCGAAACGGCTCTGCGCCTGCTGTTCCACGCCCGGAGACCTGCGGCGGAGCTGCCGAACCTCCCCACGATGAGAAGCGGCGGCGCGAGGGTGGACGTGGCCGACCGAGAGGCGCTGTATCAGGCGATGGAAGGCCGCTGATGTTTGTCGTCGACACCAACGTGCTGGTCTACGCGGCCGACCAGGATTCCCCATACCATGAGCCCTGCCGCCAGTCGCTCGAATCCTGGCGCCGGCAACCAGGCGCCTGGTACCTCACATGGAACATCGTCTATGAGTTCCTGCGGGTGACCACGCACCCGCGAGTCATGCGCAACCCGTGGAATGGCAAGGACGCGTGGCGATTCGTCGCGGCGTTGCTGGAGTCACGCGGGCTCGACGTGCTTGCGCCAACCGGGCGGCATCCGGAGGTGGCGGCGCAGGTGTTTGCCGAGGTGGGCCATATCGAGGGGAATCTCGTGCATGACGCCCACACCGCCATCCTGATGCGCGAACACGGCATCCGGCGAATCATCACCCGCGACACCGACTTCCATCGATTCCCGTTCCTCGAACCCGTCGATCCTCTGGCGTCATCCCGGCTGTAATCCCGCCTGAAATCCCGGCAGTGTCTGACAAGGGACTCTATGCTAACCTAGACAGGCGCACCCCGCTATCCGGCCTATCGTCGGGCGAAGGCCCCACGGCAGCCGGTCGCGCGACAGCCTCGTTCGTGAAACGACTGGGCACACGCGCGCCGAAGCGGACGACCCGGTAGGCGAGAGCCCCCATTCCCGAGGAGATTCGGATGCGAGTTCATCTGGTCAATCCGAGCGACGCATCGTTTGGCGTTGCCGTCATTACGCCGCGTTGGCTTTTCGTGCTCGCGGCGGCGACGCCGCGCAATTATGGCGACCCTGTCCTGGTCGACGAATCACTTGAACCATTCGACCCCTCCACCGTGCAGCATGGTGATGTGGTGGGCATCAGCATCCACTCGGGGAATGCCCTCCGCGGATATGAAGTGGGCCGGGCCGCACGCGCGCGCGGCGCGTGGGTGGTCTACGGCGGCATCCACGCCACGATCTTCCCCGAGGAACCGCACCAGGCCGGCGTCGCCCATGCCGTCGTGACTGGAGACGGCGATGTCATCTGGCCGCAGGTGCTCGCCGACTGCGCGAAGCACGCGCCTCAGCCGCTGTACGCAGCCGGCCGCGTGCCCGGGAACCAGATGATCCAGGCGCGGTGGGATCTGATCAAGCGGGACAAGTACATGTGGGCGTCGGTGCAGACGATTCGCGGCTGTCCGAAACACTGCTCGTTCTGCTCAGTCTGGCGCACCGACGGCCAGGCGCCCCGCCTGCGCGGCAACGACGCCGTCGTCGAGGAAGTGGTGCAGCTGCGCCGGTTGGGGTTCAAGTTCGTCGCGCTTGCCGACGACAACTTCTACCCCGTGACGCACGCGGATCTCGCCCAGGCCGCTCGCCGGCAGGACCGCACCCGGCTCCAGGAGCTGGAGTCCATGCGCGACGACCGCCTCGACCTGATGCGGCGCCTGGCCAAGTTGCCGTCCGACATGGTGTTCTTCACCCAGCTCACGATGGAGGCTTCTGAAGATCACGACTTCCTCGATGGCATGCGCGCCGCGCGAATCAAGGGGGCGCTGGTGGGGGTGGAGGCGATCACCCCGGCCGGGTTGAAGGACGTCTACAAGGGCTTCAACGCCACCGGCGACGCCCTGGTCGCGCGCCTGCGCACGTTCCGGGCCCATGACATTCACGTGCTCGGGTCGTTCATCTTTGGCCTGCCCAGCGATCGCCCGGAGACCTTCGGTGCGACGGCGGCGTTGGCGGACAAGGCCGACATCACGTTCGCGCAGTTCGTGATGCTGACCCCATATCCCGGCACGGTGGATTTCGAGAGATGGGCCAAGGGTGTGGACGCCGAGGGGAAGAACGTCGACGGGATCCCCTACAGCCGCCACTGGCTGATCCCACGCGCTGGGCGGCCGCATGTCTATACCCATCATCCGCAGATGTCGCCGGATGAAATCCGCCAGTACACCCAGCGCACCTGGGACGAGTTCTACAGCCTGAAATCGGTGTGGCGTCGCGCCAAGTGCACGAAGTCGGCCCGGAGCCGTCTTGCGTTCGTACTGGTTTCAAAGCTGTACCGCCAGATGTACGCCAATACAGGGATCACCACGGATAGCGGCCGCGCTGCTCGGTCGGTGAGATGGGCCCGGTGGATGGCGGCGCCGCTGCAGCGGTTGTTCGCGGCCACGCCAATGCCGGATCTGGCGCTGCCCGAGTCGGACGTGGCCGAGCCGGCCGCCTGATGATTGCAGGGTGTCGTGGACGTGCCCGCGCCATGCGCGGGCACGTCCAGAACCATGATTGGATTCAGCGTGCGACGTCATCACACGGGAGTGATGCATGAACGTCTACTACCGGGTCAAGTGTGACTCCCGCGGTTCTCGCGACTGGTGTGCCTGTGTCCGCTCCCTCCGCGCGGCCCCTCGCCTTATGAACGGGCCGTGCTCGTCCGCCGTTCCTGTGTGAGATAACCCGATCGAGTACTGGCGAGAGTCGCGGCGAGGGCCTCGCGCCGCCCATTGCCGGCCCGGTCTCGAACGCGTCACGCAGCGGGAACGTCGCAGAGGAAACGTTGAATCCGCGCGATGAACTGGCTGCGTTCGGTTCTCCCAATGGTTGCCGTCTTCAGCACTGGGGGCGGAAAACGGGGATCGGGAATCCAGGATCGAGCCGCCTTCGCCTGTGGCTGCGACGCGATCGAAGCGGCGTTGCCGTCAGGCCACCTGCGCGTCATGCTGGAGTCCGGCACGTTTCTCTCGGCGACGGGGTTCACGATCGTGGGCTCGGACACGGCGGAAGCGGAGGACGGGGACAGCGGCACCAGCAAGAAGAATGACGGCGTGATAGTGTTTTGGCTGACACGGAAAGAAGTGACTCTGTCTCCTGACGCGTGCTTCCACACCGAACACGCGACTGCCGGGCCAGGGATGCGCACATACGGCACGTAGCGTTGGCCCGCCCGTTCGGCCGGCCACGTTGGTACCGGCCTGGGTACCGGGGGCATTGAGTACGTCATGATGATCACCGCCGCGCACCGGTCCGGGCCCCGCCGGCATCGTCCAGCGCTCAGCATCGGGACTGCCGTGCTGACGATCGATGCCGGCGTCGAACATGTGCGGATTCGAGGCAGCCATTCCGGGGCGGGGTCGTTCAGCGACGAAGTCATTCCAAATCACGGCGACCTCCGGATGGTCTTTGCCGAGCGGGGACTGTCGTCCCGCCTCGAAGACGACGCATCGGCGCGGGTCGTCATCACCGGCAAGCTGGCCGAAACGGTTCGCGCGGTGCTCGGCCGCGGCCGCACGGTCGAACCCGCCGAAGCGTTCTGGCTGGCGGCGCGCCGGCTCATGGTGGAATCCCCCGATGGCATTCGCGCGCTGGCGCTGGTCGATCTCTCGGCATCCGGCTACCTGCTCATCGGCATTGACCGCGAGGGCGGCCTCGCTCATGACCTTCTGGTCGTCAATCCGCGCTGCGGCGCAGGCTCCGGGATCAACCTCGATCGCGTGCTGCAGAAGCTCGACGTGCCCCGCGAGCGAGTCGACGAGGTGCTCAGCGCGTATGCCGGTGACCCCGGGCGCGATCGACGGATGGCGATTACCACACGCGCGGACCGCTGCGGGGTCTTCGCCTCGTCGGCCACGGTGTCAGACAAGAACCAGGGCATCCCGCTCGACGTCGCGCTGGCGACGACACTCAAGTCCGAAGTCCTGAAGGCCTGCCGAAAACTGCCAGCGGGATTCGACAAGGTGTGTTTCTCGGGGCGGATCTTCCGCTGGCGGTTTGCGCGCGACTGCGCCGAGGATTTCGTCCGCGCCCAGGGTGTGCGCGACGTCGTCTGGGATCCGGAGAACGACGGCGTCCTGGACGCGCTGGCCGCGACCGAGCGCGAGACGGACGCCGGACGCGACGAGGACGCGGCTGCCGGGCAACCCGCCGACACGGCGCCGCGGACGATCCCGGGGTTCCACGCGATCAAGGCTCAGCACGAAGCCAGCGGCGTGTATCTGCGGCTGCCCTCCGCGCCGCTTCCCGCATGGTCCCCGTCCGGGCTGATGTCGAGGCCAGTGGTCATCGGCCTCGACGTCGGCTCGACGATGGCGAAAGTCGTGATCGCCGACGGCGATGACGGCGACGTGCTGTTCCGCTCCACGTTCAGCAATGCGGGCGACACGATCGAGACCGTCAAGCGCGTGCTGCGGGACCTTCTCGCGTCCGGGGTCAGCAGCCTGCGGACACGCGGCATCGGCGTCACGGG
>Ga0315273_10008360_pt1 | contig 13035 bp, 12 predicted proteins | sample YL17G02_0_MG_FD_205753 | JGI IMG/M metagenome (GOLD analysis project Ga0315273, IMG submission 205753) | Sediment microbial communities from Yellowstone Lake, YNP, Wyoming, USA - YL17G02_0 | ecosystem: Environmental > Aquatic > Freshwater > Lake > Sediment | place: USA: Wyoming | collected...
CAGAGATACTTCAACCGGCTGCAGAGGCACTTGGGGAAGAATGCTACTTTGTTAAAACGAAGTGACAATAATATTATAATCAAATCCTTTTAATATCGCCTTGATTGCTTAGCAGGCCTTTCGCCTGTGCTTTTGGCAAGCATTCCTGGGAATATGCAGGCTTGGATCCATTTCTTAGGAAAGGTATCCCGGTATCACGTCCCAAATCGGAACATGTCACCTCAGTCGTCTCTCCGGGATCAATATTCAAGCCGTCTCTGCCATTTCCAAATCTCATCTATCTTATGTATCCTTTTATCGATTTCAAAGAATCGATTTGTGCTCGCAAAAACATCTCAACAATTATTTTGAATCAATGCAAATGAAGCCACTTCATCAGCGGCACATCAGACTATATACCTGTCGGTCAACTATCTGCCGAATGGATTTATGCGGGATACGGGATTCGAACCCGCGAACTCCTGCGAGACAGGATCTTAAGTCCTGCGCCTTTGGCCAGCTTGGCTAACCCCGCTCTTATCTCATCCACTTGTGCTACCTGTATCGTTTTTTATCCAATCCCTGGATGACTTGGGCACTTAGCATGTATACTTCTGGAATAAGTACTTTCCCGATGCAATAAACCTTTTTTTGCAGCCTTGCTTTGCATCGGTCCTGGAGCTTCGAGAGGCGCACAAAAAGGAAGACCAGGTTTACGGGCAGAGGCCAGGCAAAACGTTATGACCTTGAGCCAACCATCTAGCTTTTTAGGTTAGGGGTTGGAAGGTTAAATAGCACATTTCCGCCCCCTGATCCAATGGGTACATACAAGACGTTGGGGTTGGTCTTTATTCCCTGGACAAATTCCCAGGAAACCAGTGTTGGAGTAACTGATTCTCCCTTGATACGGTTTGCCTCAGCAATACCCTTTGCTTCAATGACCAGTCTCTTGGCTTCTTGCTCAGATTGCTGGATGGTAAACTGCATCTGCTGAGCTTGTTGCTGCTTCTGCTGTTTAATTGTAATGGCCTCCTGAAGCTCCTTTGGCAGATAAATTCCCCTTAACCAGACTCTTTCGATGATTATGCCAGTTTCACCAAGCTCTTGCTTAAGGTGCTGTTCAACATCCGCTTGAATTTCAGTCGACTTGTTTGTGTATATGTCTTCTGCAGTGTATTTTTTAATTTCAGACCGCAATAGGCCCATGAAAGAGGGTGTTAATTTTGTGTCGACATAGTCTCCTCTTACGGTTCTGTATATTTCAGGAGCTTTAGTCGGATCGAGATGCCAGAGCACGCTACTATCAAGTTTTATTTCAAGACCTTCACTTGTTAGCGTCCCAGTTACTTCTTTATATTCTATTTGCTGAGTCTGAGTATTCATCTCATGGACGCCGGTGAGTGGATCTTTAAAGTTGAATCCCGGGCTCAACACGATGTCGGAAACCACTCCGAATCGGTCCAGCACTCCGACATTACCGGCTGGAATTACTGCTATAAAGGATCCTCCCACTAGCCCAAGCAGTAGCAGGGATATGATTGCAATCGCGAGGAATGCCTTTAATCCAAAAGAAAACTTTGGAGGTTTAGGCATCTTCTGCTTTATTTTCTCTCTTAATATATCGCTATCTATTCCGCTCATCTATTCCTCCAGGCTTTTATTTGTCTACCTTATGCTAAAGAAATACATATTTGAGATATAGAAGAATGAGAATGTCCAAGAATTTAGTTCTTTCGTCATATCATGCCATCTCTCCGTAAAATTTGAAGACTGTGTATGCGTTCCCAACAACCTGTATCTCAGAAATTCCAAAGAACTTCTTATTCCAATTGGTGGGTAGGTATCTTGCGATCGCTAACGCCACCCCGCAGATTAATAATACTATGAAAAAAAACAACCTCTTTTCAATGAATGAGAAAGCACCGACTAGCAGGCAAATCAAGGATACAATCGCCATTACATTTCCCCAGCCAACATTTTTCAATCCGCCCGTTATTTGGATTGTGTTATCATCCACCCTTTCTGCAAGCAGCATGATACTATTCATGTTGATAGCCATCGATTCTTCCACCCGCTGATTGGTGCCTACAACGTGCGACGGGTTTTCAAAGTCAAATTGCGCCCCATTGTCAGTCATAACTACCAAGGGAAGATCAAAGCTTCCCAAGAAGTTTCCACTTGTGTGCTTGCCATCAACTATATACTCGGCTACCAGTTCAAGCGGTTTGATTTTGCTAACCAGGACGACTTTTTCCAAGTCCGATGGAACTTTGACAAGCCTTGCCAAATTGACCAGGTCGCTGGTGGCCTTAGCGGAGTCAAAAGTTCTTAACTGATTCAAGGCTTCTTTACTGTTGCTGAAAATGAAATCATCAACGACCTCTGGGAAAATATTCTGCCCCGGTGTCTTGTAGCGGTTTTTAATTGCTTTTTTTAGCTCCGCAACGCTCACCAGGAACACTGGGCCAAGGATTTCTATCTTGTTCTCGGTTGTAATAATTTTGGGATTACGAAGTTTTACGACTCTCGCAGAAGCTCTTCCTCCAATCTTTCTGGAAGATAGATCAGAGGCGGCAGCAAGTGTTATTGCCTCTACCTCTTTATCCATCAAATTGGAAATCTCTTGGATTTCATTCATATCTTCACCGCTCTAGAATGACAATGTAAAACGGACCGCTAACATACACCGTCCCAGTTTGGCGGTATATCCGATTGTCTATTTGCACTATGTCGGGGTCCTTTCTTGGTAGGATCTTTAAGGCCTCAGCCGGAGTATCAAGGTCTTTTGTGACATCAGAGTACTTTGGTCCGGTTATTGAAGTTTCACCACCTTTCACGTAGAGGACATCAGGGTCTTTGGCTGACTGAAAAACCATGTCGTTTTCCGCCATACTCACTTCGAGATTTTCTGGATTACCTATGTTGCTGCATGTCAATTGCCTCCCCTTAAAAGATTCGCCGAATCCCGAGATTCTTATCGACAGCAATTCGCTGGCGCCGGCAATGATAATTACCTTCCTTGCACCAAAGTATCGAATCGGGGAGGATTTAAACTCAAAGTCCATGCATGCCGCCAATCGTCTAGCAGTTTCTGGATCGATTTGCCCTAGCTTCGCAATTTCTATTAGCTCTTGCTTCATATTTCTCACTCTCTTCTCTCATTGTAGATGTTTTTATCCTTCTCATTGACTCGCTACAATAAGGACCTATGCCGCTTGTAGTTATGCACAAATCCTAAAGAATTCAGAGGCTATTGCCGATTATTACAGGAAGCTGCTGGAGAAAAGAAGGTGGGTTTGGATTGGAGCTTAAGAAATGCTGGTTACTGCTATTATGCCAGCACCTTCGCCCCATAGGGTCTCAGGCTTCAAACACATGCATACAGCTCACCTATCGCGCTGTGAAACTGCTCAAATCTCTCTTTCAGATCCATTCCTTTCGGCGTAGTTTTATAGACAACCCTGGAGCCCTCATGGACTGCTTCAATGCATCCATTTTTTATTAAATTATCTAAATATGGATTTACCGTCAGGAAGTTCAGATTGGCCTGATACACAACCCTTGTTTTGCTCGCACCAGGCACGCATAGATTCAGAATTTGCAGTACAATTAAGTCGTTAGTCCTTCTTTTTGATGTCATTATCATTATATATACCTCCCAATAGCCTGTTCATTCAATATTCTATATCACTTGATCCTGGTCTTTCACTGTGGGGGATAAATTTGTAGATTATGCAGTTCAAATTTATCTCCACATAGCCACCTCTTGGCACAGCGTGGTAATTGCGGGCAAATATCCCATGATCACAGAACACATAATAAGTACATATAGACAATTATGTATAGATCTAACCATAATACTGGACACATGTTATAGTAATAATTTTACTTAATATTGATTAGTACTTTTGTTAGCTGGTCCACGCATTTACGCGGCGGTGGCTCCAGGAGCCTGATACCGGCTGGGGTCGTACTGTTCTTGTTCTCTAAATTAAATCATAGGAAAAATTTAAGAAGTTTGAGTGTGATTACCTCAAAAGGAGCCAGCTCCATGAAAAACATATCAAGGATTTCCAGCCTCATTTTGCTATTTGTGTTGTTGGTGGCGACACATGGTTGCATCGGAATGGACAACAGCAAAGAGAAAGGCCTTAGCATAGCGGAAGCGAAGAGAGTTCCGGTGGGAGATATCAACATCGCTTACAGAGTCCTGGGCCAGGGAGACCCGATAGTGTTGATTATGGGCTACAGCTCAACAATGGATATGTGGGACCCTCTTTTCCTGGATAACCTCTCCACCAAATACAAGGTAATAATATTCGACAACCGTGGCATGGGAAATACCACATCGCCACCAGGGAATTTTTCTATTGCTCAGTTTGCCAATGACACCACAGGCCTTATGGCAGCCTTAGGAATAGAAAAGGCCCATATATTGGGCTGGTCCATGGGGTCATTCGTTGCTCAAGAGCTGGCCATCCGCTATCCTGAGAGGGTGAATAAAATCATTTTATATGCGGGGAATTGCGGTGGAAAAGAGGCGGTCATGCCTTCTCCCCAGACTCTAAAAGATCTGGCCAATACTTCAGGTTCCCCGGAAGAGAGAGGCATGAGGCTATTCAACCTGCTCTTCCCAAAGGATTGGCTGTCCAAGCAGCCGGCCTTCTATAAATGGTTCCCTTTACCCAAAGAGACATCGCTTCCAGAGAATATGCAGCGCCAGGCCCAGGCCATCGCAGCGTGGCCCGGTACCTGCGATCGACTGGGCTTGATAAAGTCGCCCGCCCTTGTCGTCACCGGCGCTGAGGATGTCATAGCGCCTCCTGAGAATGCGTTTATTCTGGCCCAAAGAATTAACGGCTCCTGGCTGGTTCAGTTCAAAGGAGCAGGCCACGGCCTGATGTATCAGTATCCTGACCGACTTGCCAAAATTGTAGCGGACTTCATCGAGCTGTCCAATTAGGATCCCATCCATAGAAAAAGAGCGCCTTATTGCACAGCGCTCTTCACCTCATCCACGATCTTGTCGATGAGGCTCTTCTCCTTTTCCGTCTGCTTCTTTTTCTTCTCGCCAGACTCCATTGCCAGCGCCTCGAAGAGCTGCTTTTGCCGCTCCGTCAGGGACGAGGGTGTCTTAATCTTAACCTTGACATGCAGATCGCCCGAACCTATGCCTTGCAGCCTGGGCATGCCCTTTCCCCTTAGCCGGAAGACGGTTCCCGTCTGCGTTCCCGCCGGCACCTTTATTTTGGCTCTGCCTCCCAGGGTGGCAACCTCCAGCTCTGCGCCCAGCGCCGCCTGGGTAAAGCTGATGGGCGTTTCTAAGAGCAGGTCGCTGTCCACGCGCTGGAAAAGGGGGTGGTGCAGGACGTTTATGCCCACATAAAGGTCTCCGCTTTCCCCTCCCGGCCCGGCCGCATCTCCCTGGCCACGCAGCTTGAGGTGCTGGCCGTCCTCCACGCCTGGCGGGATCTTGATGTTGATCTTGCGGTTCTTTCGCACCCTTCCCGAGCCAGCGCAGTCCCCGCATGCAGCGACGATGATCTGCCCTCTGCCGCCGCACTTGGGGCAGGCCGAAGATGTGACCATCTGTCCGAAGGGAGTGTTCTGGGCGCGGGTGATCTGGCCCGTGCCTCGGCAGTTGCTGCAGGTGGTGGGGCTGGTGCCGGGCTTGGCCCCGCTGCCGTGGCAGGTGGTGCAGCTCTCTGTACGCGGCACCTCAATGGTTGACTCCAGACCCGTAGCTGCTCGCTCCAAAGTAAGTTCCACGTCATAACGCAGATCCCGGCCACGCGCGGGCCCGCGCCCCCGGCCACCGCCCCCGAAGAACATATCAAATATGCTCTCGCCGCCTCTGCCGCCGCCAAAGCCCCTCAGCAGATCCTCGAAGTTCACCCCGCGGAACAGGTCCTCTTGCGAGTACTGGCTGTTGATTCCGGCATGGCCGAACTGGTCGTACTTCTGCCGCTTTTCCGGATCGGAGAGGACGGCATAGGCCTCGGATAACTCCTTGAACTTCTCCTCAGCATCGGGCTCTTCCGATCTGTCGGGATGGTACTTCATGGCGAGCTTGCGGTAAGCTCCCTTGAGGTCCTTTTCGCTCGAATCCTTGGGGACTCCCAAGACCTCGTAGTAGTCCTTCTTCTCCGGCATGTTTTATTCTATTCCTTGTGGGTGGCTGCTTTCCTTAGAGCGGTTCACTTCTTATCGTTAACTACCTCGTAGTCGGCATCTACGGTTTGATCCGTCTGGCCCTGACCTGGTTCTTGACCTGCGCCCTGCTGGGTTTGCTGCTTTTCTTGCTGTTCCTGGGCCGCCTTCTGGTACATGGCTGCCGACAGCTCGTAAATTGCAGTTTGCAGGCTCTCGGTCTTGGCCTTGATCTCGGAGATCTCGCCACCCGTCTGGGCATTCTTCAGGTCGGCAATGGCCTTCCCGATCTTTTCCTTCTGCTCGGCTGTGGCCACATCGGCTGCCTCTTTGAGCATCTTCTCCGAGGCGTAGACCAGAGAGTCAGCCGCATTCTTGACCTCGATCTCTTCCTTTCTCTTCAGGTCGTCGGCTGCGAAACGCTCTGCGTCTTTGATCTTGGCATCGATCTCATCCTTGCTCAGTTTGTGAGGCGCAGTGATGGTTATCCTCTGCTCCTTCTTGGTGGCCAGATCCTTGGCTGAGACATGAATAAGGCCGTTTGCATCAATATCGAAGGTGACCTCGATCTGGGGAATGCCGCGAGGAGAGGGCGGAATGCCCACCAATGTGAACCTTCCCAAAGAGACGTTGTCTTTGGCCAGGGGCCTTTCACCCTGCAGCACATTGACCTCCACACTGGTCTGGTTGTCTGCGGCAGTGGTGAATATCTGGCTCTTTCTAGTGGGAATGGTGGTATTCCTCTCAATCAGCTTGGTGGTGACCGCGCCCAAGGTTTCAATGCCCAGGGAGAGAGGTGTTACGTCCAATAGCAGCAGATCCTTGACCTCGCCACCCAAAACGCCCGCCTGAATGGCTGCCCCCATGGCCACGCATTCCATTGGGTCTACGCCGCGCTCAATTTCCTTGCCCATGAAGCCCTTTACGAACTCCTGCACCACAGGCATCCTGGTGGGACCGCCTACCAATATGATCTTGCCGATGTCCGATTTCTCCAGCTTGGAGTCTTTCATAGCCTGAGTCATGGGACCGCGGCAGCGCTCAATGACATCCTGGATGAGTTCATCGAGCTTGGAGCGGGCAAGCGTCATGGAGAGGTGCTTGGGTCCACCGGCGTCCGCTGTAATATAGGGCAGATTGAGGTTGGTCTGCATCACGCTGGATAGCTCGATCTTGGCCACTTCTACCGCTTCCCGCAGGCGCTGCATGGCCATGGAGTCGCCCCGCAGGTCGATGCCCGACTCCTGCTTGAACTTCCCCAGGACAAAGTTGGTCAGCCTTTCGTCCATGTCCCTGCCGCCCAGCTGGGTATCACCGGAGGTGGACCTGACCTCGAAGACGCCCTCGCCTATCTCCATGATGGTGACGTCCAGTGTGCCTCCGCCCAGATCAAAGACCATGATCTTGTGCTCGCCCACCTTATCCAGGCCAAAGGCCAGAGCCGCAGCTGTGGGCTCATTAATGATGCGAACGACCTCCAGGCCGGCTATGGTTCCTGCATCCTTGGTCGCCTGCCTCTGGTTGTCATTGAAGTAGGCAGGGACGGTTATTACGGCTTTATCCACGGTGTCGGCCAGGTATGTCTCTGCATCCGTCTTGATCTTGCGCAGGATCTGGGCGGATACATCCTCAGGGCTGTACTCCTTTCCATGAACCTTGACTTTGTAGTCCGTGCCCATCTTGCGTTTGATGCCCGTGATGGTGCCATCCGGATTGGTGACTGACTGTCTCTTGGCCGGCTCTCCTACCAGAACCTGTCCTTCTTTGGTGAAGGCCACGTAGGATGGAAAAGCCTTGCCGCCGATGCTTGTCCCTTCTGCGCTGGGAATTATGGTGGGTCGGCCGCCGATTAGAACTGCAGCCGCCGAATTGCTGGTTCCAAGGTCAATGCCGATAATTTTTGACAAGATCTCATCTCCTGAATTTGAAAGTTATCACAATTATCATTTATCTTTTCGCTACTGCAACTTTTGAGAAGCGAATGACATGGGAATTGAAGATATAGCCCTTTTGTATCTCTTCTGCCACTATGCCTTCTTCCAGCTCTTGCCTCTCGACCTGAAAGAGAGCCTCATGCCGATAGGGATCAAACCGCACGCCTTTGGCCTCGATGGGCATGAGCCCCTCCCCCGACAGTATATCGAGCAGCTGCATGTAGAGCACCTTACTGCCCTCGTCGTGCTTTGCCGCCAGGTCCAGGCTGTCGAGCACAGGAAGAAGCTTTAAGACGAGCTTCAGAGAGGCATACTTTATATTATCTTCCTTCTCGCGGGCCGATCTTTTCATGACGTTGTCCAGATCCGCCCGACAACGCATCAAGAGGTCAAGCCGCTCCTCTGACATGCTCTGGGCTGAGGAGAGCTGTAGCAGCAGCTCCTCGACATTCACGCCATTTGTCTCCGGTTTCGCTTCAGATTTCGCATCCGCATCCGCCATAAGCTACACCCAAAGTTTGTTCTTATAGAAGGAATTGGCCGGCTTTGCCGGCACCTTTCCGTTCCTTGTTCCTTTAGTAGTGAGGCATCGGCATCTGAGGCCTGGTATAGTCATGTGGGCTTTGGCCGGGCTTGGGAGCCATCTCTTCTCTCTTGGCCGCAATGACATCATCCACTCTCAAAACCATGGTGGCAGCTTCGGTTGCGGACTTGATGGCCTGAGTTTTTACCTTTAACGGCTCAACAACGCCCTGGGCCAGCATATCAGCGGGCTGGCCGGAGTCTATGTTCAACCCGAAGTTCTTCATGCCCTGGCCGCTCTTGGCTCTCAGAGCCGCTAAACTGTCCACTGGATCGAAACCAGAGTTCTCGGCCAGTGTCAGGGGGATGGACTCCACAGCATCGGCGAAAGCCCGAACGGCCAATTGCTCTCTCCCTTCCAAAGTGGATGCAAACTGTCTCAGCTTCTCGGCCACAAAGATCTCCGGAGCGCCTCCGCCTGGCACAATCTTTTTGGAGCGAATTACATCCAAGACCACATTGAGGGCATCATCCAGGGCGCGCTCCATCTCCTCTAAGAACTGCTCCGAGACGCCGTGCAGAATGATGGATACGGCCTTGGCCTTCTCGCAGCCCTCCACGAAGATCATGTGCTTGTCTTTGCCGATCTTGCGCTCTTCCACAAGGGCAGCCGATCCCAGATCCTTGGAAGCGACGACCATCACGTCGCCCACCAGTCTTGCCCCCGTAGCCAAAGCCAGCATCTTCAGATCCTCTCTCTTAACCCGGCGAACAGCTAAAATTCCAAGCCTGGCCAGATAGTTTTGGGCAGTAACCCCGATGCCCTTTTCGCAGAAGACAACATTGGCTCCGGCTGCGGCGATGGCATCAACCTGTGACTTGATAACCAACTCCTCGCCCTCTTTGAAGCTGGCCAGATTCTTGGCCTCAGTAATAGTGACCTTGGCATCCGTATCCAGCTTCTTCAGCTCGAGAGTGCCTTCCAGGAGCATGATCTTGGCCTTTTCTATGCGCTTTGGCATCTCCAGGGATGTTCTCTCTTTCTCGATTACTATGCCGTAGTTAAGACCCGAGTCCTCGATTCTGCCGCCCGGGATAAGGACGATCTTGACATTCTCTTCAATGTCCTTGCCCTCAAAACCGGCCACAGCTCGTGCTGCATCCACGGAGATTGTTGCCAGCTTATCCATGGCGATCTCTATGCCCTTTCCTCGCATGGCCGTCTGGGCGATCTTCAAAAGCATGCTGTCATCGCCTGAGACGTCTATGGCCATCTCGGAAAGCACTTCTTGCGCCCTGGCTGCAGCTTGCTTATATCCCTGCACTATGACGGTGGGGTGGACATCCTGATCCAGTAACGCTTCCGCCTTTTCCAACAGCTTGCCAGCGATTATCACCGCGGTGGTGGTGCCGTCTCCGATCTCATCATCCTGGGCTTTTGCCACCTCGACCATCATCTTGGCCACTGGGTGTTCAATATCCATCTCTCGCAAGATGGTAGCGCCGTCATTGGTGATGGTTGCCTCTTCGCCGGCGATGAGCATTTTGTCCATCCCTTTGGGTCCAAGGGTGGTCCGGACAGCCTCTGCGACCGCCTTTGCAGCTAAGATGTTCCTGCGCTGCGCATCTTTACCAGTCTCTCGTTTGCTACCTTCTTTCAATATAATTATCGGTACGCCGCTCAAACCTGCCAAACCTATAGTCCTCCCCGACTTTTTTCATACTACCAGTTTGAAGTTCTATATAAAAGATTCGCATGATTCTGGACCATATTTGTATGTAGCCAAGCATATATATAGTCTATATAGGAAGATCTATATAGTCCTCTCCCGATCACAGCCAATTAGAACAAACGCCAATTTGCCGAATGACGATAAAAGGGATCTGTGGTGACATCGAAAATCATCTCGAATAATCTAAATCTCTGGTATGGAGAAAAGCAAGCTCTTAAGGACATAAGCCTGGAAATTCCTGAGAAAAAAATTACTGCGCTCATTGGACCATCCGGCTGCGGCAAATCCACTTTTATCCGCTGTCTGAACCGGATGAACGATCTCGTGGCCAAGATTCACATTGAGGGCCAGATTCTCTATGACGATATCGATATTTATGGAAAAGATGTTGATGTCGTGGAACTGCGTAAGAGGATCGGCATGGTATTTCAAAAACCTAACCCCTTCCCCATGTCCATTTACGACAACATTGCCTATGGCCCCAGAATTCATGGGCAGAAAGATGTTGATAAAATTGTAGAGCGCAGTCTAAAAGATTCCGCCCTCTGGGAGGAGGTCAATGAGAGACTGGACCAGCCGGCTTTGGGCCTTTCCGGCGGCCAGCAGCAGAGACTTTGCATCGCCAGAACCCTGGCCATGAAGCCCGATGTTATCTTATTTGATGAACCATGCAGCGCTCTCGATCCCATCTCCACCGGCAAGATCGAGAGCCTCATGGAGACCTTAAAGGACAACTATACCCAGGTGATCGTGACCCATAACATGCAGCAAGCGGCCAGGATCTCTGACTGCACCGCCTTCTTCTTGCTCGGCGAGCTGATCGAGGTGGGAAAGACAAGACACATCTTTGAGATGCCGAAGATAAAGAGCACTGAAGATTATATCACAGGAAGATTTGGATAAGGAATTTGTCAAGGGAAGGTTAGCAGATAGCAGAGGTCTTGAGGGGTGGTAAGATGAGCCCGTATCGAGAGCGGTACCATAGAGATTTGAAGCAGCTAAAAAATCTTACAAAGGATCTGGCAGATCGGGTTGGAGTGGCCATAGATAAATCTGTTTTAGCCTTGCGTGATGCAAATGTGGATCTGGCCAGAGAAGTCATCAAACATGATCAAGAAATGGATGATCTAAGCCTGAAGATAGAGAATTTATGCATGGAGCTCCTGGCTTTGCAGCAACCGATGGCCAAGGATCTGAGGCGCATTATCGGCATCCTCAAGATTAGCATCGATCTGGAGAGGATTGGCGACTTGGCGGTAGATGTAGCCAGAGTTACCACACAGTCGCAAAATAAAATTCAGATAACAAAGCTGGAGTATATTCCTCGCATGGCGGAGATCAGCAAAAAGATGCTCGAACAGTCAATGGAGGCTCTCATGAACAGCGACGCGGATTCGGCCAGACAGGTCACCAAATGGGATTATGAGATCGATGGGCTTTACGTCAAAGCCAGAACCAAGCTCCTGAAAATAATTATTGAAAGACCTGAAGTGATTAACGAAGGAACGGCTCTGCTCATGGTGAACCGGCATCTGGAAAGGACCGGCGATCATATCTGCAATATTTGTGAGACAATCGTCTATATGGTGGAAGCGAAGAGAGAACATCTCAACTAGGGCTATTTATGGACACAAGAAAGGTACAGAGAACCGGCAAGTCGACCTTTATCGTCTCCCTTCCTAAAAGCTGGGCGACAAAGAACGGCATTTCTGCCGGTTCGATTATTTACATCAATCAGGGGGATAATGGATCTCTCACATTATCCACGGATCGCTCCGAGCGCGACCTGCGAGCACGCCTCGATATTGGCGACAAAATGGGAGAGCATCTGGTAAGGGACATCATTGGATGCTACGTGGCTGGCTATAGAACCATTGAAGTGACATCCGGGCACATGTCCGCTATGCAGAAGAGGGACCTGCACCAGATCGTCAACAAGCTCATCGGCCCCGAGATCCTGGAAGAGACCATAAACAAGGTTGTCATTCAGGATCTGTTAAGCTCCGAGGAGCTTCAGTCCGAGCGAGCGCTAAAAAGAATCAGAACCGTAGTTAAATCTATGATCACCGATTCGCTCTCCAGCCTTTTAAATAATAACGAGGAGTTGGCCGCTGATGTGATCCAGAGGGACAATGACGTGGACCGGCTTAACCTTCTTATCTCCCGCCAGTTCACTGAGATCCTGAGATCGGGCTCTGTCCGGCAAGAGACGCTCAATCCCATCACAGCTTTCAATTATATGCAGGCGGCGTCCAACCTGGAGCGCATAGCGGACCATGCCCATCGCATTGCTGAGATCGCCAGCCAGCGAAGCTACCGCCTGCCCGAGGATTTGAAAGAGGAGCTGTCCCGCATGGACTTGGTGCTGTGCGGCCTGCTTGACGACTCAGTATCCTATTTGCTGCAGACCAACTCTAACAAGGCCAATGAGCTTATCGACAGGATCAGAGAGATTCAGAGACATACCGGAGGGATAGCCAAATCCGGCAGCAAAGATAAATCGGAGATGGTAGTTCGACTGGTCCTGGCGAGCAGTCTGGAGCGCATGCTTGACTACATCATGAACATAGGCGAGCTGGCCATAAACCTCAGCCATGCTACTCACTCAACTGAAAAAGCGTGAGACTCAGGTTTCAAAATGAGGGCTTGTCATCTTCCACTAAGGCCGATCTCACTTTTTCCTTTAGATCCCATCTTCGTCAGATTCAAGCCAAAAA
>Ga0315273_10008361_pt1 | contig 13034 bp, 12 predicted proteins | sample YL17G02_0_MG_FD_205753 | JGI IMG/M metagenome (GOLD analysis project Ga0315273, IMG submission 205753) | Sediment microbial communities from Yellowstone Lake, YNP, Wyoming, USA - YL17G02_0 | ecosystem: Environmental > Aquatic > Freshwater > Lake > Sediment | place: USA: Wyoming | collected...
CCAACTGCGTATGGCTTATCTCCAGCACTACCCACGTCTCCGGCCCGATGTCGTCGAGCAGCGACAGCAGCTCGACGCCGATGTTCCCGCCGACTACGTGATCCTTGCCGGCGGCCGCGAATATCGCGCCCACCAGGCTGGTGACCGTGGTCTTGCCGCTGCTGCCGGTGATGCCGACGACCGGGCCCGGGCAGAGGTCCAGGAAGAGGCGCATCATCGAGTCGAGCGGCACGCCGCGATCGCGGGCGGCCGTCAGCGCGGGGATATCGAGCGGCACGCCCTGGGATACGAAGACGTGGTCGGCCGTTATCGTGTCCGCGGGGTCGTTTCGTCCGAGCGAGAGGATGACCGGCAACCCGTCCAGGTCTCGCAGACGGGGAGTCAGTCTCTCTGCGGGACGCGAGTCGCTGACTGTCACCAGCGCACCCTTGCCCACCAAGTAGCGCGCCAAGTCGACGCCCTCAATGCCAAGCCCCACCACCGTCACTCTCTTGCCCCGAAAGTCCTGTTTATGCGTCATAGCATTTTATCTAATCTGTCAAGGCTAGCGCTATACCCAGAAGCCCTCCAGCCATGCCAATTATCCAAAATCTTGTGACAATTTGCGGCTCCGACCACCCCAGCAGCTCGAAATGATGGTGCAGCGGCGTCATCTTGAAGATGCGCTTGCCGCCGCTCACCTTGAAATAGGCGATCTGCGCAATGGTTGAGAGACCCTCCATGAAGAAGACGATGCCCACGACCGGCAGGATCAGCCACCAGCCCGTCATCAGCGCCACGACCGCCAGCGTCGAGCCCAGCGCCAGCGCGCCGGTGTCGCCCATGAAGACGCGGGCCGGATGGGCGTTGTACCACAGGAAACCCAGCGTCGCGCCGACGACGGTTAGGCTGAACGTCGCCAGGAACGTCTGGTCCTGAAGAAAGGCGATGACGCCGTAGACTGCGAAGGCAAGGGCCGTCGTGCCGCCCGCGAGCGCGTCGAGACCGTCGGTGACGGCGACGGCGCTCGTCGTCGCGATGAAGATGCCGACGGCAACCGGTATGTACAGCAGCCCGATCTCGTGCTTTCCCAGCCAGGGCACGTTGATGCTGCGCGCCTCCAGCCCGTAGTAGAGGATGAGCGCCGAGGCCAGCCCCAAACTCAGCAACAGCCCCGTCTTCAGGCGCTTGTTCAGGCCGGCGCGCCCTTTCGCGCGACCCTCTATCGTCAGGAAATCGTCGACAAGGCCAAGGATGCCGGTGGCAACGATTATCCCCAGCGGCAGAAATATAGAGCGCTTCTCGAAAAGGTTCGTCGGCGCTGTGACCAGGAATACGGTGCCGAATATGAGCAGGCCGCCCATCGTCGGCGTGCCGGCCTTCACCGCGTGCGACGCCGGCGCATCGGCCGATATCTGCTTGCCCAGGCCGCGTGCCGCCAGGCAGGCGACAACCCACCTGCCCGCGATAAGCGACACCAGAAAGGCGGCCGTCCCGACAAACAGCGCGTATACCATGTCAGCCCTTCAGCTCCGGCAACATCGTCTCCAGCGCCATCGCCCGCGACGCCTTCAGGAGGACGACGTCGCCCACTTGCAGCTCGCTGACAAGCTGCCTTGCGGCCTCCTCCTTCGACGGCCAGAGGCTGACGGCCGGGTGTCCGGCCCGCTTCGCCTCCTCGCCGATGAGGTACCCCAGCTCGCCGACGGCATAGATGACCTGCGCCACTCGCGCCGCCTCGCGCCCGACGATGCGGTGTCCCTCCCGCTCCTCGCTGCCCAGCTCGCGCATGTCGCCCAGCACGGCTATCCGGCGACCCGGCAGGTCGGCCAGTAGCTCCAGGGCGGCCAGCATCGACGCCGGGCTGGCGTTGTAGGTGTCGTCGAGGATCGTCGAGTCGTTGCGGCCGCGGTAGACGTGCAGGCGCAACGGGATACGGGCGACGGCGAGAGCCTGCGCCACTTCATCCAACGTCATCCCTTCCACCAACGCCACGGCCGCTGCGGCCAGTGCATTTGGCAGCAGATGCCGTCCGGGCAGGCGCGTCCTTACGCGCAAGCTCTCGCCGCCGTATTCCAACATGAAGGAAATGCCCTCCAGGCCTTTGCTTTCGAGGTCGCCGCCACGCACGTCGCAGTCGCTGGACGTGCCGAAGAGGACGGCGCGCGCCTTCGTCTTCCGTGCCATCGCCCTCACGCGCAAGTCGTCGCCGTTTAGCAGCGCGAAGCCGTCCGCGGGCAGCGCATCGATGAGTTCCGACTTCGCCGCGGCAATCGACTCGATGCTGCCGAGGCGCTCCAGGTGCACAGGGCCGACGTTGGTCACCACGCCGACGCGCGGCCGGGCCAGCTCGCAGAGAAGGCCGATCTCCCCGGGCGCATACATGCCCATCTCCAGCACCGCCCGCTCATGCCTCGGCGTCAGCTTCAGCAACGTCAACGGCAGCCCGATCTCGTTGTTATAGTTGGCGTCGTTCTTGAGGACGCGATAGCGCCGGCTGAGGACGAAGGCGGCTATCTCCTTCGTTGTCGTCTTGCCGACGCTGCCCGTCACGGCGGTCACCTCCACCGGCAGCGCCGCGCGATGCCCCGCCGCGATGGCCTGCAACGCCGGCAGCGTGTGCTCGACGACGTATACCGCGGCGCCGTCCGGCAGTGACTTGGGAGGCCACCGCACCAGCAGGCCGGCAGCCCCGTGCGCCAGGGCGTCCGCCACGAACTCGTGCCCGTCCTTCTGCTCGCCCGGCAGCGCGACGAAGAGATCACCGGGGCGCACCTCCCGCGAGTCGACGACGACACGCCGGTAACCGGCCGGCTGTTCGCCGATCGTCCGCAGGAGTATAGGCCCGAGGCTTTCCGTGAGCTCGCTTGCTCGTATCATCGCAGACGCGCCTATCAGCCGCCCTGTTGCACCAGGGCCGGCGCATCAGGCGGGACGCCCAGATAGCTGAGGATCTTCGGGGCCAGTTCAGCGAAGACGGGGGCCGCTACAGTGCCCCCAAGCCGCTCTCCCTGAGGCTCGTCGATCTTCACCAGAACGATCATCCGTGGATCGCTCACCGGCGCGAAGCCGACGAAGGAGGTGATTACCCTGTCCGGCGCGTAACCGCCCGGCACCGATATGAAGCTGGTTCCGGTCTTCCCAGCTACATGATAACCCTGCACCCGCGCTCCGTGCGAGGGCGTGCCCTCCACAACGTCGTTCATCATGGCCGTGAGCGTGCGCGCCGTCGATTCCGAGATGACGCGTCGCACGACCTGCGGCTGCGTCTCGTCGCTGCCGTCCGGCCCGACGACGTCCGCGACTATGTACGGTCGCATCAGCTCGCCGCCGTTGGCGATGGCCGCGACGGCCGTGATCATTTGCAGCGGGGTAACGCTTATCCCCTGGCCGAAGGAGTTCGTCGCCAGGTCGGAGGGATACCACTCCGGGTCCTCGCTCGTGCGCACGGTACCGGCCGCCTCGCCGCCGAGACCGACGCCTGTCGGCTCGCCGAAGCCGAAGCGGTTGGCGTAATCATAGAAGCGCTCCGGCCCGATCTGCTGGCCCACCCACACGGCGCCAGTGTTGAGGCTCTTCTGCAGCAGTTGCGTCATAGTCGTCGTGCCGTTCGCCGAGAAGTCCCAGTTCTCGATTGCGTAGCCGCCGACGTACGCCATGCCCGTGTCCTCGTAGGTCGTATTCGGCGTCACGAGGCCGAGGTCCACCGCCGTTGACATGGTCACCACCTTCATGACCGACCCCGGCTCGTAGAGGTCGGTGACGGCGCGGTTGCGGTAGAGCTCCATCTTCGTCTCATCCGCGAGGTCGAGCTGGCTTAGCTTGAAGCTGGGCCGGCTTGCCATCGCCAGGATGGCGCCGGTCTTCGGCTCCATGACGATAATGCTGCCGCCGTTGGCGGCGTTCTTCTCGATGGCGGCGTCCAGCGCTTGCTCCGTAGCCTCCTGGATGTAGCGGTCGATGGTTAGCCTGACGTCGGACGCAGGCTCCGACTGCGTGAGCTGTCGATAGCCGAAGGGAATCGGGTTGCCCATGCTGTCGCGCTCGAAGTAGAGGGTGCCGGCGGAGCCGCCGAGCTGATCCTGAAGGTCAGCCTCCAGGCCGGAGAGCCCTGTCTGATCGCGGCCCACGAAGCCCTGCAGGGCCGACGCCAGGTCGCCCTCCGGGTGGAAGCGAACGATAGTTGCCGTTGCCTTGACGCCCGGCACGCCCATCTCGATGATCTTCCTCCCCGCGTCGTAGCCGATACTGCCCGCGACGAGGGCGTCGCCGTCCGTGTCCGGGCCCAGCGCCGCCAGGATCTCGTCCGGCCGCCTGCCGAGGACGGAGGAAAGCGCCTCCGCGCCATCGGCCGCCAGCTTCTCATCTTGCCATACTTTACGGTTTATGTAGATATCATACGTGTCGAGCGTAAGGGCAAGAGGGTAGCCGTTTCTATCGAGGATGGCGCCACGTGGAGGGAAGACCTTTTCCATGCCCATGTGCTCGTCCTCCGCCTGCACCGCGTAGTGCCCGTGGCTGACGATCTGCAGTTGGGCGAGGCGCGCCGTCAGGACGAGACCGGCTGCGCAGAACAGGACCCCCAACAGGAGGAGCCGCCAGGAGACCCGCGCCATTCGTTGAGGCATGGTCAGGTTCCTTGCCGGCTAGCGATTCTTGCCCTCCGGCCCGCCGAGCTGAGGCAGAGGGTTCTTTCGTTCAATCTAGAAGAAAGGCAACAGGTTAAGCAGCCTCTGCCACCAGGAACTCGTCTTGACCTGCGGCGCCTTGGTCTCGGAAAGGAAACGCAGGGGCACAAACTGTTGCTCCGGGGGCTGCTTGTGCACCTCCAGCGTCAGCGCGGTGCCGGCGGGCACCATGCCCAGGCGGCCGCGCGCCTCCCTGTCGATGCGATCGATCGACGTGAGCACGGCCACTTCCGCCTCCAACTGGTGCACCCCCGCCTGCGTCGCGAAACGCTCATCTTGCAGTCGCTGCAGGTTGTAGCCCGTCGTCGTGGCGCTGCTGGTCTGCGCGACCTGCAACAGCCCCAGGCAGGCGACGACCAGGAACGCGCCCACGAGCACGGGGCGCACGCCCGTGACGCGGGGGAAGGGCCTGGGCAGCGGCCTCGCTATCAGCCGGTCGAGTGCGGACATCCTTGTCAGGCGTCCTCCGTGGGAGTATCCTACCTAGAGCCTTTCGGCCGCTCGCAGGCGTGCGCTACGAGAGCGCGGGTTGATCAGCACCTCCAGGTCCGAGGGCCGCAGCGGCTTCCTGTTCAGAAGACGCAGCGTTGCCCGATGATTGCAGGTGCAAACGGGAGTGCCGGGCGGGCAGATGCAGTCGCTGGCCTCCCGGCGGAAGAACTCCTTGACGATGCGGTCTTCGAGGGAGTGGTAAGAGAGGACCGCCATTCTGGCGCCCGAGCCGTCGAGCAGACCGTGGGCTTCTTCAAGTGCGGCAGCTAGGTGGGCTAGCTCTGAGTTTACCGCGATTCGAAGGGCTAAGAACGTCCTGGTGGCGGGGTGAGTAACGCTTTGACCCCTCTTGCCCACGGCCTGCTCGACGGCTCGGGCCAACTGGGTGGTGGTGAGGATGGGGCGCTGTTCAACGATGCAGCGCGCGATACGGCGGCTCCGGCGTTCATCCCCGAAGCGCCAGAGTAGGTCCGCCAGGTCTTCCTCCCGGTACCCATTGACAATATCGGCCGCGGTGAGCATATCTGTGGGGCTAAAGCGCATGTCCAGGGGCCCCTGACGACTGAAACTGAACCCGCGTCTCGCCTGTTCGAGCTGGAACGAGGAGACGCCCAGGTCCAGAAGAATCCCATCGATTGGGCCGAAACCGTGGCTGCGGCAGATCCCGACGATGTCCTGGTAGTTGCCCTCGACGAGGACGACGTTGTCGCCGTAAGGGCTCAGCCGTTCCTCGGCGACGGCCAGGGCATAGGGGTCGCGATCAATGCCCAGCAGTTGTCCGCCTGGCGAGGCCGTCTCCAGGATCGCCTCGGCGTGGCCGCCCTCGCCGACGGTGCAGTCGACGTAGCGACCGCCCGGCCGAACGGCCAGCGCCTCGATGACCTCGCGCACCATCACCGGAATGTGTATCGCCGTCATCATGACTACAGTCATGGACCTTCTTCCGTCGATTCAGCGTCGCTCTCGTATTCCTCGTCCATCTCGCTCTCCTCGGCATCCCAGCGCTGAGGATTCCAGATCTCCAGGCACTCGCCGCGACCGACAATGATGACGGGTCCCTGGAGGTCGCCGTGCTCTCGCAGTTTTGGCGACAGCAGGATTCGGCCCTGGCCGTCGAGATCAACGTCGAAGGAGTGGCCGAAGAAGCGCCGGCGCCGGCGTCGTGCCTTTCGGCGCACAGGCCGCTGGGTGATGAGGAACTCCGCCTCTTTTTCGTAGGCCTCAACGGTGTATACTTCGACGCATCCATCCTGGCTTTGGACGAGGGTTGCACGACTACCAAAGGAGGCGCGATAGCGGGCGGGGATAGGGATCCTTCCCCGGTTATCTAAGCTGTATTCGAATTCCCCTCGAAATGCCATGCTCCCCGCCTTGACTGGTGGGCATCAGGGCAAGCGTGCCACCCCTTCCCACACAGCCCCATATTTTACCACCTGGCAGATTGGTGTCAAGGGTTTTCAGCCGCAAATTAACCGAAACTTCGCCCGCCTTTCCCCGCGTTTCGGGCGCGTGCTATGATGGCGGGGTTCTGAAGATGAAGCCGATCACCATTCGCCTGGGCATTCTCACCGTCAGCGACAAGGGCTCCGCCGGCGAGCGCGAGGACACCAGCGGCGCGGCCATCCGCGAGGTGCTGGCGTCGCTCGACGTCGCCGTGGAGCGCTACGAGATCGTGCCGGACGAGGTAGAGCAGATCGCCTCGGCGCTGCGTCGCTGGGCCGACGACGACAAACTTGACGTCGTCTTTACAGCCGGCGGCACCGGCTTCGACCCGCGCGACGTGACCCCCGAGGCGACGCTCGCCGTCGTCGACCGCCTGACGCCGGGCCTCGCCGAGGCGATGCGCCTGGAAGGGATGCGCCACACCCCGAACGCCATGCTCAGTCGCGCCGTCGCCGGGCTGCGCGGCAACACGATAATCGTCAACCTGCCGGGCAGCGAGCGGGCGGTCCGCGAGAGCCTGGCCTGCCTGGTGCCGGTGCTGGACCACGCGGTGAGGACGGCGAGAGGGCGCTACGGCGACCACGCGTAGAGCCATGCGAATCGACGTCCTCACGCTCTTCCCCGAGATGTTCAGCGGCCCGCTGCAGGCCAGCATCCTGGGGCGCGCCATCGAAGGCGGCCTCGTCGAGGTTGTCCTCCACAACATCCGCGACTACGCCGAGGACAAGCACCACGTCGTCGACGACTATCCGTTCGGCGGCGGACCGGGCATGGTTATGAAGCCGGAGCCGCTCTTCGCCGCCGTCGAAGCAGTGGCTGAGATGCATGCGGCGAAGGGGCACGTTGTCCTGCTGACGCCGCAGGGCCGCCTCCTGACGCAGTCGATAGGCGACGAGCTATCGCGTCGGGAGCGGCTCATCCTCGTCTGCGGCCACTACGAGGGCGTCGACGAGCGCGTGCGCGGGCACCTGGTCGACGACGAGATCAGCATCGGCGACTACGTGCTCTCGGGCGGCGAGCTGCCGGCGATGGTGCTGATCGACGTCGTCGTGCGGCGGCTGCCCGGCGCGCTGGGGTCGGAGGAGTCGCTGACCGAGGAGTCGCACGCGCAGGGACTGCTGGAGTATCCGCAGTACACCCGGCCGGCGGATTTCCGCGGCTGGCAGGTGCCGGAGGTGCTGCTCTCCGGGCATCACGCCCAGATCGCCGCCTGGCGACGGCAGCAGAGCATACTCCGCACGGCGCTCCGTCGCCCCGATCTGCTCGAGCGCTTGGCCCTGACCGAGGCGGAGCGACGCTTCGTCGCGGAAGCACTGGCGGAAAAGGACTGACTTCTGCTACTCTATGAGGCACGGAGTGTATTGTGGTCGACGCAAACTCGCTGATAGATACTAAGAAGAACCCCGACGTCGCGGACTACGGCATCGGCGACACCGTGAAGGTGAGCGCCAAGGTCGTCGAGGGCGACCGCCAGAGGACGCAGGTGTTCCAGGGCGTGGTCATCCGCTCTCGACGCGGCGGCCCGAGCGCGAACGTGACGGTGCGGCGCGTCTCTCACGGCGTCGGCGTCGAGCGGACGTTCATGCTTCACTCGCCGCGCCTGGAGAAGATCGAGGTGACGCGTCGCGGCAAGGTACGGCGCGCTCGGCTGTACTATCTGCGCGGCCTCGCGGGCAAGGCGGCGCGCATCAAAGAGAAGAGCACTACCCGGTCTCAGTAGTCGGGTCCCACGCCTTCGCCCGTTCCACTTGTCCTCGTTCTCATTGCGTCCTCATGCGTCGCAGCCGCAGCCCGTCTGCGTTCGCCGGGAGGCGAACGCAACCCCCCCCGGCGTGCCGCCTCGCATCGCCGCCGACGGTTCGCTACAATAGGTAAGAGAACTTGGCAGAGGAGCGTCCGTTGGCTGTCCTGCGACTCCGCTTCGCCGGCGACCCCGTCCTGCGCCGCAAGACGCACGCGATAAAGAAGATCGACGCCTCCGTACAGCGCCTCATCGACGATATGCTCGACACCATGCACGCTGCCCACGGCGTCGGCCTCGCCGCGCCGCAGGTCGGGCAATCGCTGCGCGTTGCCGTCATCCACATGGCGGAGGAGGAAGTCATCGTCCTCATCAATCCACAGATCGTGAAGCGCACCGGCGAGCGACGTGTCGAAGAGGGCTGCCTCTCCGTTCCCGGCTACGTCGCGGAGATCGCCCGCTCCGAGTCCGTCACGGTCAAGGCGCTCAACCGCGAGGGCCGGCCGTTTCGCGTCAGGGCGAAGGACGACCTGCTTGCCCAGGCGCTCGAGCACGAGATGGACCACCTGAATGGCGTCCTCTATATCGATTACCTGGAAAGCGCAGACCAGCTCATTCCCCTCGAGTCGCGGGAAGAAACCACCGTCGCGGGGGAGGAGCTCTAGCGCCTCTCCAGCGGAGAGCCCGCATGCCACGCGTAATGCTGCCCCCATCCGTCCGTCGCTTGCTGTCGAAGCTGTACGCGGTCTGGCTCGCAGAGGGCGCTGACGGCTATCTGACGGGCGGCTTCCTCCGCGACCTCCTCCTCGACCGCACTGTCCGCGACATCGACGTTGCCCTCTCCGGCGACGCCCCGGCGCTGGCGCGCCTCGCAGCCGACGCCGTTGGCGGCCATTGCTTCGCGCTGGACGAGGAGCGCGGCATCACGCGCATCGTCCTCCCTGCCGGCGCACCCGTCGCCTACGTCGACGTCACGCGACTACGTGGCGACATCGAAAGCGACCTCGCGGAGCGCGATTTCACCATCGACGCCATGGCGCTGCCACTGGCGGTGGTCGCGCGTCGCACTCCCCAGCCGCTTGTCGACCCCTTCGCGGGCACGCAGGACGTCAAGGGGCGGATCGTGCGCGTCGTCGGCGACGGCGTCTTTCGCAGCGACGGCCTGCGCCTCCTTCGCGCCGCGCGGCTATGCGCCGAGTTGGACTTCTTCCTCGACGCTGATACGGCCGCGCTCATCCAGCGTGACGCCGCCTGCATAGACAGCGTCGCTCCGGAGCGGAAGCGCGACGAGCTGGCCCGCATCCTGGCGACGGAACGGGCGGCGCCTTCTCTGCGATCGCTCGACGGCCTCGGCCTGCTGGAGCCGCTATTGCCGGAGGTGACCGCTTGTCGCGGCGTATCGCAGCCGAAGGAGCACTACTGGGATGTCTTCGACCACCTCATCGAGACCGTCGCCGCTCTCGATTTCATGCTGGTGGAGAGCGAACCGGCCGGAGAGCGCGAGGCGGCGTTCTGGCGCGAGCTCTGGCAGCAGCTCGCCTGGCTGCCGGCGGCGCGGACCCATCTTCGAGAGGAGACGGTCGAAGGGCGGCCGCGGAGCGCGCTCCTGAAGCTCGCTGGCCTTCTGCACGACATCGGCAAACCGGAGACGAAGGCGCCGGACTCAACGGGGCGGGTGCGTTTCATCGGCCACATGGCGCTGGGCGCCGACAAGGCGTCCGCGGTCATGCGACGGCTCCGGTTCAGCGCCGCCGAGACGCGCCTCGTCACGACGATCGTCGAACAGCACCTGCGACCGGGGCAGATGAGCAGCAGCGGCCCGCCCACGCCACGCGCCCTCTACCGCTTCTTCCGCGACACCGGCGATGCCGCGCTGGACATCCTCTTCCTCATGCTCGCCGATAACCTCGCTGCCCGCGGCCCTCGCCTTCGATTCGCCAGCTGGCGCGGAAACGTCTCGTTCATGAACTACATCCTTGCTCGCCACTACCTGGAAGAGCAGCCCGTCACGCGGGCGCGGCTCGTCACCGGCGACGACGTCATGGCCGATCTGAGCATCAGGCCGGGTCCGCTCGTCGGGCGCCTGCTGGCGGCGATAGAGGAGGCGCATGCGCTGGGAGAGGTCTCGACGCGAGAGGAGGCGCTCGCCCTGGCCAGGCGTCTCTTCGCGGCGGCGCCCGTTTCCTCGAAAGCGGCGCCAAGTTGAAACTCGGACGGCACAACGGCGTTTGAATGGACGTAGGGAACGGAAAGATCAAGGTGGCGCGTAAGATTTTGCGCGACTATAGTGGTATCTGTAAACTTGTTATTGTCAGTTGCTGCGCGAGGGACAGCGAGCATCGCCGCCCAGGGAGCGGGCAATTTGGGGCGCGATGCGCCGGCTGTTGAAGACGGGAGCTAGCTAAGAGCATTGCATCGTACGTTTGACAGAATACTGCTAGCGTTCATCGTCCTCGTCGCGGCTTTTTCCCTCGTCACGATGTGGCCCTCGGAGCCGTGGCACTACCTGCCCGGCGCCATCCCTTGGCCTGAAGGGCAGGGCATCAAGATACCCTTCATTAAGTTCGACGGTACCGAAGTCAAAGGCGCTACCCTGGAAAGGCGCGCCATGACCCTCGGCCTTGACCTGAAGGGCGGCACCCGTCTCGTTCTCGAGCCGGACCTCAGCAACTCGCCGGACGTCAATCTCGACGACGCCCTCAACAACGCTTCCCAGATCATAGAGCGTCGCATTAACGAGTTCGGCGTCGCTGAGTCTGAGATCCAGCGCCAGGGCAACCGCCTCGCCGTCCAGCTCCCCGGCATTACCGCCGAGGAAGCGATGCAGAAGATCGGGAGGACCGCGCTGCTCGAGTTCCGCGAGCTCAAGACCGACGCCAACGGGAACGTAGCGGTCATGGTGAACGGCCAGGAGGCGTTCGTGCCGCAATCTTCGGTAACCAGTCTCGACGACGCAGTCTGGATACAGGCTGTGGCCACCACCAGGGACGGGCAGAGCGTGCCGCTGACCGGGCAATATCTCAAGAACGCCCGCCTCGCAGCCGATCCGAATACCGGCCTTCCCTTGATCGCCTTCGAGTTCAACGACGAGGGCGCCCACCTCTTCGAGCAGATCACGGGGCGTCTGCTCAAGCAACCTCTGGCATTCTTCCTTGACGGCGAGCCCATTACCACCGCCGATGGGCACGTCGACGCACCGATCGTGCAGTCTGTCATCAGCGACAGGGGTCAGATCACAGGCATGAGGGTGGACGAGGCGAACAACCTCGTCAAGCTGCTGAACGCCGGCGCCTTCCCTGTGCCGCTGAAGGTCGTGCAGAGCGAGAACGTCGACGCAACCCTCGGCCAGGACTCGGTGCAGGCGAGCGTTATCGCCGGTGAGACGGCCATGCTCGTCATCATGCTGTTCATGGTGCTGTACTACCGTCTGCCCGGCCTCATCGCCGGCGCGGCGCTGACGGTCTACGCGACGATAGTGCTGGCGGTCTTCAAGCTGTTGCCGGTCACGCTCACGCTCTCCGGCATTGCCGCGTTCGTCCTGTCGGTCGGCATGGCGGTGGACGCCAACGTCCTCATATTCGAACGCATGAAGGAAGAGCTTCGTATAGGACGCAGCCTCGTCGTGGCGATGGAGGAGGGCTTCCACCGCGCCTGGTCGTCCATCCGCGACAGCAACGTCTCGACCCTAATCACCTGCGCAATCCTCTACTGGTTCGGCGACCAGTTCGGCGCCAGCCTGGTGAAGGGATTCGCCCTCACCCTGGCGATCGGTGTCTTTATCAGCATGTTCTCGGCAATCCTCGTCACGCGGACGTTCCTGCGTATCGTCGTCAGCATCCCTGCGGCGCGGAAGCCGGCGCTGTGGGTATCGCATGCGGGTTCGAAGGACGACGGCGGATCGCGTGAGCCGGCGAGCCTTCCCACCGGGGGTGGCGGCTAATGCTTGACTTCGTCCAAAAACGCAACTGGTACTATCTCCTGTCGCTGCTGGTGCTGCTGCCCGGCGTGATCTCGTTAGTCATCCCTCCGGGGCTAAAGCCCGGCATCGAGTTCAGCAGCGGCAGCATGTTCGAGGTGAGCTTCCAGAACACCGTGAAAGAGACGGACCTGCGCGCCGAGATGTCGACGTTGGGACACCCGGAGGCGAGAGTGCAGGGGACCGGCCAGAACAGGTTCCTCATCCGCACTTCGGTGCTGGAGGGATCGGCGGAGCAGACGCCGCAGGGCGGGCCGCAGCCGCTCGGCGAGCAGCAGTCGATAACACGGGCGCTGTTCACCCAGTTCGGGCCGATGCTGAAAGACGACGGTAGCCTGGCGACCGACTCCACCGGTCAGCCCATTCCCTGGACCGTGCAATCGTCTGCCGTCTCGGGGACGGTGTCGCGCGAGATAGGCCGGAAGGCGACTCTCGCCGTGGCCGCCGCGGCGGTAGGCATACTCCTGTACATTACCTGGGCATTCCGCTCCATCCCGAACCCGCTGCGCTGCGGTATCGCCGCGACAATCGCCACTATGCACGACGTCGTCCTGGTAATGGGGGCCTACTCGATCTTCGGCAAGGTGTTCAACATGGAGGTCAACACCATGTTTATCACCGGCCTCCTTACCGTCATCGGCTTCAGCGTCCACGACACCATTGTTGTGCTCGACAGGATCCGCGAGAACCGTCAGCGTTATCCGGACCTGCCGCT
>Ga0315273_10008362_pt1 | contig 13033 bp, 11 predicted proteins | sample YL17G02_0_MG_FD_205753 | JGI IMG/M metagenome (GOLD analysis project Ga0315273, IMG submission 205753) | Sediment microbial communities from Yellowstone Lake, YNP, Wyoming, USA - YL17G02_0 | ecosystem: Environmental > Aquatic > Freshwater > Lake > Sediment | place: USA: Wyoming | collected...
CCGCCGCGAGGCCGATCGCCAACCCAACCAACGTCAGCCCGGCCGCCTGGCCAAGTACCATGGCGGTGATCGCGCCGCGGGACGCTCCGAGGGCGCCACGGATACCGATCTCCCGCGCACGCCGCCCAACGCTGTACGAGAGCACGCCGTAGATCCCCACCAGGGCGAGCCCAAGACCCACCAGGGCGGGGCGGCATCCCGGAGCACCCGCTGGAGATCGGCCCGGGCCGCGATCCGCACCGCGACCAGGCTGAGTACCGCACCGATAGCAGCGGCCAGGGCAGCGGCGAACACAATCACCCGGCCGTCGAGCCGGTATTCCATGCCGCTCGGCCGGAGCGACTGCAGCACTTCGAGCGACCGCAGGACACCGAGGAACCACCCGGCGAACACCAGGCCGAGCACGGTCGCCACGGCCACCACCAGGCCGTACTGGACGAACAGCCCCTGCATCAGGCGCCCAGGCAGGGCACCCAGCGCCGAGCGGACCGCGAACTCCCGCTGCTGGTGGAGCGTCCGCACCAGCGCCAGGTTGGCGAGGTTGGCGCAGGCGATCAACAGCACGCAGGCCACCACGGCGGCGAAGATCAGGTCGTGAGCGCCCGTCGAGGCCGCGTAGCGGTCCCGGAGCGACGCCACCGCGACCCGCATCGGGACGGAGGCCCCCTGCGTCGCGCTCTGCAGCCGTGCGGGTTCGATGGTGGCGAGCTCGGCACGGGCCTGCGCCAGCGTGGCTCCGGGAGCGAGTCGTCCGATCACCGTCACCGACCGGATCGACGGCTTGGTGCTGGGATCGAGCACCGGAACCACCGGCAGCCAGAACTGCGAGCGGACCTCATGATTAAAGCCGGGCGGCATGACGCCGATCACGGTGTACCAGGTGTCGCTCAGCTTGACGGGCTTGCCCAGAATCGCGGGATCCTGGCCGAGATGTTCGGACCAGAGTTCGTGACTGAGCACCACGACCGGCGGAGCCCCCAGCCTGTTGTCGTCCGCGCTCAGCGCCCGGCCCAGGATCGGGGCGGCCCCCAACAGACCGAAGAGATTCGGAGAAACCACTCCGCCGAAGACCAGGATCGGTTCGGCGTCGGTGCGGAGTGCCTTGCCACCGGTCGTGAAGGCGGCGATCGCATCCAGCGTGTTGAAGTGCTCGGCCGCGAGCAGGTTGGCATAGGTCTCGTACGACACCTCGCAGGCCGCGCGGCATTCCCCGGACGCTCCGGGTGACCCGGGAGCGTCGGAGACGGGCAGCTCGCTCAGCAGGACGAGACGGTCGCCGTCCTTGAAGGGCAGGGCCCGGAACCGCACCGCATCAAGGACACCAAAGGCGGCTGCCGCGGCCCCGATGGCCAAGGCCAGGGACACCACCGCCGTGATCAGGAAGCCGGGGCTTCGGAGCAGCGACCTGACGGCAAAGTGCAGATCGAGCCGGAGCGTCAGAGGGCCTCCACCGCCTTGGTCCAGTGAGCCATCGCCAGGTCGAGCGCGCGCCGGGCCTCCTTCAGCTCCGCGTCGAGCCGGCCCGCCTTCCGGACCGCTGCCGCGGTCCCATCGTACAGACGCTCATCCGTCAGCGCCCGCTCGAGCTCCGCCACGCGGGCCTCGGCGGCGTGCACCTCGCGCTCCCGCGTTTCGGCCTCGCGCTTCACCGCGCGGGCCGTATCCGCGTCCCCGCGCCTGGCCGCCGACACCTTCCTGGCTTCCGCCCGAGCGGCCTCCCGCTCGCCCGCTTCCTGTTCCGCCCTGGCGCTGGCGCGCTGGATGGAGCGCGCCGCGGCGTACGGCTCCCACTCCACGAAGGGACCGTCGTAGTCCTCGATCCGGTTGCCGTCGAAGGCCCAGACCTTGGTGGCCAGTTCCCGCAGAAAGGCGCGATCGTGGCTGACCAGGATAACGGTGCCATCGTACTCGTCGATCGCGTCCTCCAGGGCCTCGATGGATTCGACGTCCAGGTGATTGGTCGGCTCGTCGAGCACCAGCAGGTTGGCCTTCCGGAGCGTCATCAGCGCCAGAGCGACGCGGGCCCGCTCACCACCGGAGCAGACCGAGGTGTTGCGCTGGACCTCGTCGCCGGAGAAGCCGAAGCAGCCGAGATGGCTCTGAATCGCGCCCCGCCCCCAGGCGGGACGGAGTTCCGCGATGCAGTCGTAGATGGTGCGGTCCACCGGCACCTGCGCCAGATCCTGGCGGAACCATTCCGCGGTGACCGCGCCGAGCCGGACCTCGCCGATGGCGGGCTCTCGCGCACCCAGCAGCGTGGCCAGCAGCGTGGTCTTCCCCGCCCCGTTGGGGCCGACCAGGGCGATCACGTCGCCACGGCGCGCGACGGCGGAGAAGTCGCGCACCAGGACCCGGTCCCCGACGGTCACGGTGACATGGTCCGCCACCAGGGCCTGGTCGCCGCCGCGCTCGGCGATCTCGAGCCGCAGGATCATGGCGTCGGCCTCGCCGGGAGGCGGAGAAAGCCGGGGCAGCCGGGCCAGCTTGGCGCGACGGCCCTTGGCCTGGTTGCTCATCCGGCCGGCGATGTTCCGGCGGATGTAGTCCTCTTCCTTGGCGATGACCTTCCGCTGCTGGGCCACGGCGCGCGCCAGGGCCAGCTGGCGTTCGGCGCGTTGCGTGACGAACGCCGAATAGCCGCCGCGGTACGAGGTGGCCGTTCCGGCGGAGACGTGGAGGACGTGGTCCACCGTGTCGTCGAGGAAGGCCCGGTCATGGCTGATGATGAGCACCGTCTCGCCCAGCTCGGCGAGATACCGTTTCAGCCAGTCGGTGGTCTCGAGGTCGAGGTGGTTGGTCGGCTCATCCAGCAGCACCAGGTCGGCGGGGGCCGCCAGCTGGGCGGCGAGGCCGACGCGGCCCCGTTCGCCCCCGCTCAGCCCCAGCAGCGGCCGGACCTTGGATTCCTCCGCATCGAAGCCGAGTCCCTGCAGCACCGCATCCACCCGGGCGTGGAACTCGTAGCCGCCCTCGTGCATGAAGCGTTCCTGGTCGCGGCCATAGCGCTCCAGGTCGGCGTCGGTCAGCCGCTCACCCAGTTCCGCCAGGCGACGCCCCTGCTCATGGAGCGAGTGCTCCAGGGCGATCAGGTCGCGGAATCCCTGGGCCGCTGCCTCCCAGACCGAGGAGGCCTCCCCGAAGTCCCGGTATTGGTCAAGCAACGCGATCCGGATTCCGGGGCGCTTGAAGACCGACCCTCGGGTGGGCGCCTGGGCACCGGTGAGCAGCCGGAACAAGGTGGTCTTGCCGGCGCCGTTCCGGCCGACGATGCCCCAGCACTCGCCCTCGCCGACGGTGAAGGTGACATCGCGGAGGAGCGTGGTGGCGCCGAACTCGACGGCCACATCGGAGAGGGAGACAATGGTCACGGCGGGGGAATATGGGCCTGCCGCGACGCCCCGGCGAGGGATAGACTCCAGCGGATGATCCAGAGACACGTGGCCCTCCCGCTGGTGCTCTCCCTGCTCCTGCTGGCCACGGGGTGCCAGGGCCGCCCCGCCGACGCCGCCGGTAGCCAGCACGAACGCGACAGCATACTGGCCCAGTCGAAAATCCCCGGCGCCCGGGCCGTCAAGCGCGCCCTGGAGGTTGGTGACTCGGCCCGGGCCCGGGTGCTGCAGCAAGACTCGGTCTCGACGGTCCCATGACTGACCAGCACCTTTCCAGACGCGACGCCCTGCTTGCCGGCGGGGCCGCCCTGCTCGGGGCGGCGCTGCCGGGCAGGACCCTTCGCGCGCTGGACCAGCCGACACCCTTCCCGGAGCCGGGCCCCATGTCCGATGCCGACGATCTCTGCTTCCTGACCGCCATCGAGTTGACCCAGCTCCTGCGCCGAAAGGAGCTGTCCGCCCGCGAGGTGATGGAAGCCCACCTGCGCCAGATCGCGCGGGTGAACCCGAAGGTCAACGCGATCGTGACGCTGGTGGAGGATCGCGCTCTGACCGCAGCGAGGGCTGCCGACGAGCAGTTGGCCAGGGGCGCTCCCATCGGGCCTCTCCATGGCCTGCCGATCGCCCACAAGGATCTGCAGGAGACCAAGGGCATCCGGACCACCTACGGCTCCCCGATCTACAAGGACCATGTCCCGGACTTCGACACGCTCCTGGTCGAGCGCCTCAGGCAGGCCGGAGCCATCGCCCTGGGTAAGACCAATACCCCGGAGTTCGGCGCGGGGTCACAGACCTTCAACCCGGTCTTCGGTCCCACCCACAACCCGTGGGACCTGTCCAAGACCTGTGGTGGGAGCAGCGGCGGCGCGGCCGTGTCCCTCGCCTGCGGGATGCTGCCGATCGCCGATGGCAGCGACATGGGTGGCTCGCTTCGCAACCCCGCCAGCTTCTGCAACGTGGTCGGCTTCCGGCCGTCGCCCGGCCGGGTTCCCTCCTGGCCCGAGAGCCTCGGCTGGTTCACCCTCGCCACCGACGGCCCGCTGGCCCGCACGGTCGGCGATGTGGCCTTGCTGCTGAGCGCCCTGGCGGGCCCTGATCCGCGCTCGCCGATCGCGCTGCGCGAGCCGGGGGCCCGGTTCGCGGAGCCGCTCGGCCGTGACCTCACGGGAGTACGTATCGCCTGGGTGAAGGACCTCGGCCTGCCCTTCGATCCGGCCGTCAAGCAGGCGGTGGATGCCCAGCGGGCGACCTTCGAAGCGCTCGGGTGCATCGTCGAGGATGCCGAGCCGGATTTCAGCGGTGCCGATGACGCCTTCAAGACCGGCCGGGCATGGAGTTTTGCGACGGGGCTGGTCGAGACCCTGACGCAGTACCGGTCGCAGATGAAGGACACGGTGATCTGGAACATCGAGCAGGGGCTGAAACTCACCGGCCCGGACCTCGGCCGCGCGGAGGTCAGTCGCACGGCGCTCTGGCATCGGGTCCGCGGCTTCATGGAGCGCTACGAGTTCATGGTGATGCCGGTGTCGCAGGTGCCGCCATTCGACGTGACGCAACCGTACCCGACCGAGATCAATGGCGTGCCGATGACGACCTACATCGACTGGATGAAGTCGTGCTACTTCATCTCGGCGGTGGGCAACCCCGCGATCTCGGTCCCCTGCGGCTTCACGGCGGCAGGGTTGCCCGTGGGACTGCAGATTATCGGACGGCCCCAGGACGACTGGGGCGTCCTGCAGATGGGCCATGCCTTCGAGCAGGCCACGGGGCTGGGGAAGCGCCGTCCCCCGGTGCTGGGCTGACGAGGCGAACCATGGCGCTCCCGCTCCGGCTGCTGCTCTGGCCCCGGCAGTTTGCGGTCTGCCGGCTGGCACCTGACGCCCGTCCTCCCGAATGGGCGATGAGCGGCGAGCTCTGGTCGGTGACCCGCTCACCGGAGGAGCTCTCGCTCGTCTGCGAGCAGGATCAGGTCCCCGCCGACGTCCAGGCTGAGCGGGGGTGGCGCCTCCTGCAGGTGCGCGGCCCGCTGGATTTCGGCCTCACCGGCATCCTGGCCTCGCTGACGGAGCCGCTGGCCCGGGCGTCCATCAGCGTCTTCGTGTTCTCGACGTACGACACGGACTACCTGATGGTGCGCGAGGGGGACCTGGACCAGACCATCGCCACGCTCAGTGCCGCCAGGCACTCCGTCCTGGTGGCGACCGACTGAGATGTCCGCACAACCCTGCACCGAGGCACATCCATGACCACCCGCGTCAATCATCAGTGGCGTCTGGCGGCCCGTCCGGCCGGTCTGATCACGGACGCCGACATGACCTGGACCGAGGAACCCGTCCCCACCCCCAGCGACGGCGAGGTCCTGGTTCGCAACATCTACCTTTCGCTCGACCCGACCAACCGGACCTGGATGAACGCGCAGGCGACGTACCTGCCGCCGGTATCCCTCGGGAGCGTGATGCGGGGAATGACCATCGGTGTGGTCGAGCAGTCCCGCCATCCGCAGTTCCCCGTAGGGACGCTGGTGCAGGGCACGCTCGGCTGGCAGGATTGCGCCCTCAGCGACGGTCGCGGCCTGGTGCCGCTCCGCACTCAGCTTGGAGTCCCGCTCACGGCCTGGTTCGGCCTGTTCGGCCACATCGGACTGACCGCCTATTTCGGGCTACTCGACATCGGGAAGCCCCAGGCCGGCGAGACCCTGGTGGTGTCTGCGGCCGCCGGGGCGGTCGGGTCGCTGGTGGGCCAGATCGGCAAGATCATGGGGTGCCGCGTCGTGGGTATTGCCGGCAGTGACGACAAGTGTCGCTGGATCACCGAGGAGCTCGGATTCGACGCGGCCATCAACTACCGGACCGAGTCCGTTCCCAAGCGGCTCCGGACGTTGTGCCCGGATGGCATCGACATCTACTTCGATAACGTCGGCGGCCAGATCCTCGAGGCCGTGCTCAACCAAATCAACCTGCGGGCCCGGATCCCGGTATGCGGCATGATCTCGATGTACACCGCCGCCACCCCCGTCCCCGGGCCGTCGAACCTGGGGATTCTGATCTCCAAGCGCGCCCGGATGGAGGGCTTTCTGGTGCTCGACTATGTCGCTCGGGCGGGCGAGGCCATTCCGCTGCTTGCCCAGTGGCACGCCGAGGGGCGACTCAAGTACCGGGTCGAGGTCGTGGACGGGCTGCCCCAAGCGCCACACGCCCTCAACCGGCTGTTCGACGGGTCGAACACCGGCAAGCTGATCGTCCGGATCTCCGCCGAGCCATGAGCGTGGATCCCGCTTCCCTGACGGTCCGGCGGCGCTTGCCGCCGGCACCCGATCGGTAGATCATCCGTCCATGCCCGCCCTCCTCGAGCTCGACCTCACCGGGGCCCGAGCCGCCTGGTTCTTCCAGTGGTTCCACCTCATGCCGCTGACCGAAGAACGTCCCGGAGCGGGCGCCTTGATCCGGTTCGTGCCGGAGGGTGGTGCCTTCCGGGAGAAGGTCGCACTCGACCTCGCGGTCGATGAGCGGGAGCAGATCACGGCGATATCCCTTGGGCTCAGTCGCACGTTCATCGAGAGCCCCGAGGACGCCAGCTACGCGCGGGACATCACCCAAAGCTTCCTGCGGGCTGCGGTCCCATCACCCGCCGACGACGCGCGGGACCTTGCCGAGGAGATCTCAGACGCCAGCTTGCTCGGCCAGCAGCCGAGCGAGGGGTACGAGGCCTATCTCGGTGAGCGCCCCGAGGCCTGGCTGACGGCCCCGGAGTGGAGCATCGCGCTCCGGAACCTCATGATCGGCCGCGCAGCCTGGCTCGTCATCTCGGTAGCCCGGACCACCGATGCCGCGTGACCTGCTCGCTCCGGGCCTGGCCGGGTACCTCGATTCCCTGGTCCCGCCACGCCATCCAGTGCTCGCCGAAATGGAGGCGGAGGCTGCCCGAACCGGATTCCCGATCATCGGTCCAGCCACGGGGCATCTCTGCTACCTGCTCGCCCGGGCCATCGGGGCACGGCGGATTTTTGAACTCGGGTCCGGATTCGGATACTCGACGGCCTGGTTCGCGAAGGCGGTGCGGGAGAACGGCGGCGGCACCGTGCACCACGTCGTGTGGGACCAGACCCTGTCGGACCGGGCGCGGACCCACCTGGCCGCGATGGACCTGGCGGATCTGGTCGAATTCCGGACCGGCGAGGCCGTTGCCATGCTCCGTGACACGACCGGACCGTTCGACCTGATCTTCAACGACATCGACAAGGCCGGCTATCCCGCATCGCTCGAGGTGATCGCGGCGAAGCTCCGGCCCGGCGGCCTGCTGCTCGTGGACAACCTCCTCTGGAGCGGCCGTGTTCTTGATCCCGCTGATCGGACGCCGGACACGGAAGGGGTCCGGACGCTCACCCGCCTGGTGGGAGCGGACCCGCACTGGATCTCGTCGGTGATCCCAATTCGCGATGGCCTGATGGTCGCCTACCGGAGCTGAACCTGCATGACGACTCTCGCCGATGACCTGACCCGGCTGTTTGTCCGCGACCTGGAGGCCCTGGGTCGGGAACTGGAGCTCTTTCCGGCCGAAGCCGGCGTCTGGCAGACGGCGCCAGGCACGACCAACTCCGCCGGCACGCTGGCGCTGCACGTTTGCGGCGGCCTGCGGCACTTCGTTGGGGCGGTGCTGGGACAGACCGGCTATGTTCGCGACCGCGATGCCGAGTTCAGCCGGCGCGGCCTCCCGCGGGTCGATCTACTCGCCGAGATTGGCCAGACGGTGGACGTGATCCGACAGGTCGTACCCGGGCTCCCGCCCGAGGTGCTCGAGGCTCTCTATCCCGTCGCGATCAATGGCGTCACGCTCTCAACTCGCCGTTTCCTGATTCACCTGGCTACCCACGCCGCCTTTCACCTGGGCCAGGCCGGCTACCTGCGGCGGGCGCTCACCGGAGAGGCCACCTCCAGCGGTGCGGTGGCGATCGGGGCGCTGCAGGACTGAGCCCGGGGGCTCCGCCGGCAGGTTGCGCCTTGACAGGTTGCCGCCCGACAGCGGTATTGGTCCAACCCCCTGTTCCTGGATTTCACTCCATACCACGCCGCGGAGACAAGATGAGCCGCAGGATTGTCTTCATTGTCAGCCTGGTCAGCCTGGTCCTGATGGCATGGCACGCCCCCCTGGCGGCTCAAACCGGCCGGATCAGGGGCAAGGTGGCCGACAGTACCGGCGCGGCGCTGGCCGGCGCAGTGATCACCGTCGAAGGAACGCCCTTCAGGACGACCACCGGCGCCCAGGGCACCTATGAAATCCGGAACGTCCCGAGCGGCCTGCGCACCCTGCGTGCCCGGCTGATCGGCTACACGGCCGCGACGGTCCAGGTGACGGTGGTGGGCGGCGGCGACGTCAGCCGCGATTTTGTCCTCAGCCGCTCGGCGGTGCAGCTCGCTCCCGTCAACGTCGTGGTCGGCTCGCGCGCCCAGCACGCCGCCGCCGAGGAGCTGGCAGTACCGGTAGACGTCTTCAACGAGGAGGCGATCAAGCACATCGCCACCACCGAGACCAGCGAGATCCTCTCCAAGCTCTCGCCGTCGGTCAACTTCCCGCGGCAGAGCGTCTCGGACGCCAGCGACATCGTCCGCCCCTTCACGCTGCGCGGCCTGTCGCCCGACCACGCCCTAGTCCTGGTGAACGGCTGGCGGCGGCACCACACCGCCCTGGTCCACAACTTCGCCGCCGGCATGGGCGCGGGCTCGAGCGGCGTGGACATGAACGCCCTGCCCGCCAGCGCCATCGATCGCATCGAGATCCTGCGGGACGGCGCGGCGGCCCAGTACGGGTCCGACGCCATCGCCGGGGTGGTGAACGTGGTCATGAAGGAGGGCGGCTTCTCCCCGTTCATCAAAGCCGACGCCGGCGTCTACGCTACCCCCGAGGCCCGGTCCTCTCCGGCCTACCTGGGCACTGGCGGGTTCACGTCGGCCAGCCCGGTCTACAACCTGAGCGGCGGTTGGGGCATCCCGGTGGGCCGCGGTTCGATCGCGATCTTCGGCGAGTACCGGCACCGCGATCCCACCAACCGCGCCGGCGCCGAGAATGCCGACCAGGTCGTCGGGGGCGACGCGGACGTGGTGGATCCCATCACCGGCAAGGTGATCACCAAGAACAACGACGTGGCCCAGCCCAACCATCATTGGGGCGATGGCATGTCCAGCGACGCGCTCGCCTTCCTGAACGCCAAGTTCCCGCTCAACGCCTCCGGCTCGAGTGAGCTCTACGCCTTCGGCGGATACAGCCATCGCGTCGGGACCGGCAACGGCTTTCGCCGCCAGGGAATCTCCGACCGTAACTGGCCGGAGATCTACCCACTGGGCTACCTCCCGGAGTTCCATCCGACGGTCATCGACGCGTCCGGGGCCGCCGGGCTGCGCGGGACGGCGAGCGGCTGGGCGTACGACGCGGGCCTGTCCTTCGGGTACAACTCCTTCCTGTACGACCTGCGCAACACCATGAACGTGTCGCTGGGACCATGCCTGACGACGGCCTGCGCACCCGGCCTAGACGGCATTCTCGGCAATGCCGACGACCCCGGCATTCCCAACCAGACGCAGATCGACGCCGGCACCCTCAAGCTCAACGAGCTCGACGCGGCGATCAATATCTCCAAGCCGCTCAAGGTGGGGCTCCCCGGCGACTTGAACCTGGCCACTGGCCTCGCCTTCCGCTCCGAGAGCTACCAGATCGTCGCCGGCGAGAAGGCCTCCTACATCCAGGGTGGCTCCCCGAACCGGTACGGCGATCCTGCGCCCCCGGGATCACAGGTCTTCGGCGGGTTCCAGCCTTCGAACGCGGTGGACAGCAGCCGCTCCAATGTCGGCGCCTACCTCGACCTCGAGACCAACCTCAGCAAGAAGTTCCTGGTCAACGCCGCGGGCCGCTTCGAGCACTACAGCGATTTCGGCTCGAAGCTAACCGGCAAGCTGGCGCTGCGGTTCGCCCCCTCGAAGCAGGTAACCCTCCGTGCGGCCCTCAGCACCGGGTTCCGGGCCCCATCCCCGAGCCAGCGCTTCTATGGCGCGACCATCACCAACTTCGTTCTGGATCCTGCGACCGGACGCCAGAAGCCGGTGGAGGGAGGCATCTTCCCCGTCTACAACCCCGCGGCGATCGCGCTCGGCGCCAAGCCGCTCGAGGCCGAGAACTCGGTGAACGTGAGCGGCGGACTCGCCTTCAGCCCGATCGACCGGCTGACCTTCACGGCCGATGCCTTCTACGTAAAGATCAACGGCCGCATCATTCTCACGGGCGTGCTCGGCGGCGACAGCGTCGAAGCCATCCTGCGAGGCGAGGGCGTGGACAACGTCGCCACCGCCCAGTACTTCACCAACGCGCTCGACACGGAAACCAAGGGTGCTGACCTGACCGCGACCTGGCGGGTCCCGATGCCGGCCGGAAAGCGCATCGACCTCTCAGGGGTCGTGAACTGGACCCAGAACCGGATCATGAACGTGACGGAGCCTCCGGAGCTCGAGGGAACGGGCGCCGTGTTGTTCGATCCTTACGTCTCTGGCGGCCGGATCGCCCTCGAGAAAGAGCGCCCCGACTGGCGGAGCACCCTCACCGGCGAGTATGGCAGCGGCGGCTTCCGCGCCCAGCTCCGGACCGAGTTCTATGGGCCCTATACCACCTCGCAGCTCAGCGGCGTGGGCCCCGAAGGCGGCTGCAACGACTGCGTCCAGCGCATCAGCTCCGCGGTACTGGTGGACGCCGAGGTGGGCTACCTGCTCGGGGGCCGATATAACCTATCCATCGGCGCCCGGAACCTGCTGGACCACTATCCGACCAAGCTGAACACGGACAACAGTTTCGGGATCTTCCTCTATCCCCAGCCGTCGCCCTACGGCTACAACGGCCGGTTCATCTACACCCGCCTGGAGGTCACCTTCGGCAACTAGGGAGCCGCTGATGACGCCCGAGCACCGCTGGGCCGACGTCAACGGCGTCCGTCTTCATTACGCGACGGCCGGCCATGGTAAGCTGATCCTGTTCGTCCACGGCTTCCCGGAGTTCTGGTACGCGTGGAAGGAGCAGCTCGCCGAATTCGGCCGGGACCACCAGGCCGTAGCGGTCGACCTGCGGGGGTATAACCTCTCCTCCAAGCCGGAGGAACTGGCCGCCTATCTGCTGCCGGCCCTGGTCGAGGATCTCCGCTCCCTGGCCGATCACCTGGGGCACCAGCACTTCGTGCTCGTCGGGCACGACTGGGGCGGCGTGGTGGCGTGGGCCTTTGCGATGACCCATCCCGAACGCCTCGAGAAACTCGTCATCATCAACGCACCCCATCCCCTCGTCTTCCAGCGCGAGCTCCAGCAGAACCCGGCCCAGCAGGAGGCCAGTCGCTACATCCTCCGCTTCCAGTCGCCCGAGGTGGAGCAGGTGCTCCTGGCGAACGATTGCGCGGTCCTCGTCGAGATGGTCCTCGGCAAGGACCTCCGGAACGGACACCTCACCGAGGCCGACCGCCAGGCCTACCTGGAAGCCTGGACCAGGCCTGGCGCCTTGACGGGCGGGCTCAACTACTACCGCGCCAACCGAACCGGCGCCTCGGCTCCGCCGCCGGCTTTCCGGCCGGGACCTATCGACGTACCCACGCTGGTCATCTGGGGAATGGGGGATACCGCACTGCTACCCGGCAATCTCGACGGCCTGGACCAGTACGTCGGGAAGCTCACCGTCGAGCGCGTCACCGAGGCGGACCACTGGATCATCCACCAGCAACCCACCCGGGTGAACGCCTCGATCCGCGCCTTCCTCGCGTAGGGTCTCGTCGGGTCATTGCGACGGCGCTGAAACGGCTGCATCATCCTCCAGCGGCAACACCCTCGCCACAGCCGAACTCGACGGCACCTACCAGCGGAGTCACACGTGAACGTCCGACGCTACTTCGTCATCGCCACCGCCCTGCTCTGCGCTCTCCCGGTCGTTGCGGTGGCCCAGGCCAGCTTCGACCCCGAAGCGCGCCTGCGGGACCTCAAACTGGAGTTGCCCGCGCCCCGCCCGCCGGTGGCCAACTACGTCTCGGCGGTCCGCACCGGCAACCTGGTGTTCCTGGCCGGCCACGGCGAGTGCGGGGGAGACAAGTATATCGGCAAAATCCCGCGGGACCGCACCATCGAAGAGGGGTACGACGCCGCCCGCAACGTGGGGCTCTGCCTGCTGGCCTCGCTCAAGGCCGAGATCGGCGACCTCCGGAAGGTGAAGCGGATCGTGCGGGTCTTCGGCATGGTCAACGCCACCGAGGATTTCACCCAGCAGCCGAAGGTCATCAACGGCTGCTCCGACCTGCTGGTGGCGGTGTTCGGCGAGCGTGGGCGCCATGCCCGAGCGGCGGTCGGGATGCAGGCCCTGCCGAATAACATCTCGGTCGAGATCGAAATGGTCGTTGAAGTTGCCGACTGAGGGCCACACGGTGATCGAAACCGCCCCATTCGCCACCTACACCGCGCGCCTGCTCATTGCCACGCTGGTCGGCGGGCTGATCGGGATCAACCGTGACCTCCGGCACAAGCCGGCTGGGCTTCGCACCCACGCCATCGTGGCGCTTGGCGCCACGCTGGTCACGATCCTCAGTATCGAAATCGCCGGCCACGGTGGCCAATCCGCCGACGTCAGCCGAGTCA
>Ga0315273_10008363_pt1 | contig 13033 bp, 16 predicted proteins | sample YL17G02_0_MG_FD_205753 | JGI IMG/M metagenome (GOLD analysis project Ga0315273, IMG submission 205753) | Sediment microbial communities from Yellowstone Lake, YNP, Wyoming, USA - YL17G02_0 | ecosystem: Environmental > Aquatic > Freshwater > Lake > Sediment | place: USA: Wyoming | collected...
GCGCCCACGCGTCGACGGTGGGCGTCGCGCAGCGACTCCCGTCGTACGCCGGCCTCCTCGTCCAGAAGGAGGTGGACGTCCTATCTCGTCTCGTCAACGATCCGGCTCGGCCGTACTGGGCGATCGTTGGCGGGAAGAAGGCGAGCGACAAGCTTGGCGTCCTGCGCGATCTCATACCACGCGTTGACGGGATCCTCATCGGGGGCGGCGTGGCATTTACCTTCCTTGCCGCCACCGGGGCGGACGTGGGCGACTCGCGCGTTGACCGCAATCTCCTGGACGATGTCCGTGGCATTGCGCGGCTTGCGGTGGAGAAGGGGACGAAGATCATTCTGCCCGTCGACGCCGTGATTGCGCCCTCGCTCAGCATGCCAGAGAAGTCGGCCATCGGCGACGCGACCCGGATCCCGCGCGGTCTGAGCGGATTCGACATCGGACCCGGGACCATCGCGATGTTCGCGCGGGAGATCGCACGCGCTCGATCGATCGTCTGGGCGGGCCCGATGGGCGCGTTCGAGACGGCGGCGTTTGCCGCGGGAACGCGGGGCGTTGCTGAGGCGGTGGCGACCTCGGGCGCATTCAGCGTGATCGGCGGCGGCGAGACGGGCGAGGCGTTGCAGGAGATGGGGTACGCGGACCGCGTGAGCTTCGTCTCGACCGGCGGCGGTGCGTGCCTGGCATACGTGCGCGGGAAGACCCTGCCCGCACTGGCTGTGCTCGAGGAGTAGGTTGGCCGGGACGCGGCTGCAGGCTATACTCGCACGCGTCGCGGGCATAGCTCAGTTGGTAGAGCATCAGCTTCCCAAGCTGAAGCTTTCCAAGCTGAAGCTTCCCAAGCTGAGGGTCGCGGGTTCGAGTCCCGCTGTCCGCTTTGGCAGGCAATTCCCGGCGTTTCCTCGCTCCTAAGGACCGCCACGCTTCCCCCATTGAGATGCGCCACCGTGGTCAACTCGGGCCCGCGAGGGCAAGTCACGCTCGACTGATCGAGTCTTCCGCTGAGCGCCGTGTGGGTGAAACTGCGCCGCTCTTGGCTTGTTCGACTTCTACGCCCCGTCGGGTGGGGTGGTCTCCGCGGCTCAAGGCGTTCGGGTCGATCTGCGGGCCTCTACCGAAAGGAGAAGGGCAAACGCGTGGATACTGTCCTATCTGGTTGCGCCGCTAGGCAGGGCATTACAGCTTGCCAGAGCCGGCCAGATGTGCGCGATACCAGTCTAGGCCCTTAGTACATTTGCAGATATCGCCGAACTCGTGGTGCCCAACCGCGAGTGGGCGGGACACAAACCCAATCAGAACATCATCATAGTTGTCGTTGCTTGGAACTGTAAACACGGAGACGCACTTGCCGTCGATAACGACTTTGCACTTCTTATGCCTGCTGCCCTGCGAGATGGCACCAAGTTTCAGAAGACCCCTAAGAACGTCTTTCTTCGTCAGTTGCATGGGGCTATGCAGCTGTCAGGTACCTTCGGATGGCCTCTAGGCGGTCTGCCGCCAAGGTGGACAATGGCTCTCTGCTGCCGACGAGGTCCTCATATGTCTCAATCAGGTTCGCCTCGTAGTCTTCGCGGGCTTCATCAAACGACTCTCCCTCGCCCCAGCAGTAGATCTCTTCGTCTGAGACGAAGTATCTCGCCCCACTGATCGATCTATGGAGCGGTATTGGCAGCAGGAGCCGATACCGTGTAGCCAATAGACCAGTCAGTCTCTCGCGGTCTGTGAACACCGAGTGGCCAAGTGTCATTTGCTGCCATCCGTGAATGCCAGCAAGCAGGAAGACGGACCGAGCAGAGTATCCAGTCGAACTCTGATGCCAAGACCGTCTAGCATCTACCTCATGGACGCCACCAGACGCAGTGACGGTGGCCGTAGCTGCATACGCCGTAGTCACGCCTGGGTCTCCTTCTTTATGGACTGAATCGTTTGCATCGCAGACTTCGCCTCGTTCGCCTTTTCCTGCAACCACTTCGCAATGCTCTCGGCGTCGGCAATCGACATCGAGACGCCAACCTGTAGTTGGCGCACAACATCCACTATCCCCGACTCCGAATCCTGAGCCTGAATAGGGTCTGTGAGCGTTCCGTCCTGGTTTAGGCTCCTGACCTCCTCCAGTGGAGCGAGGGGGAACTCCGTATACAGATCGAACTTGATTCCTGCTTGTGGAGTAACCGCCCCACGCGCGCCCGTTGCGTGGACCACTTGGTAGTTTGGCCCTTCCCTGTAGAGGAATCGGACCTTCATCGACTCTTTCTGTTGGGCCATTCCGCCACCTCCAGTTGTTGAGGATAGCATAGCCCAATCCAGCCAACAATATCACCAGCCGCCGAAGTGGACGAAAGTGCTCCCTCATCCTAACTCACCCCGATAAGCGCCCTGTTCTGGACGGGTGAACGTCCAACCCCGCGAGCTGGACTATTCTAGAGCGCGCTTTTAGGAATGAGGAAACCTTTCCTTCCTCGAGTCGGAGCAGGGGCGGGGTGGACGGGACGATCGTGGGCGGGAAGAAGGCGAGCGACAAGCTTGGCGTCCTGCGCGATCTTGTCCCGCGTGTCGACGGGATCCTCATCGGGGGTGGCGTGGCGTTCACTTTCCTTGCCGCCACCGGGGCGGACGTGGGCGACTCGCGCGTTGACCGCACCCTCCTGGACGATGTCCGCGGCATTGCGCGGATGGCAGCGGAGAAGGGGACGAAGATCGTTCTGCCCGTCGACGCTGTGCTTGCGCCCTCGCTCAGCATGCCAGAAAAGTCGGCCATCGGCGACGCGACGAGGATCCCGCCCGGGCTGAGTGGATTTGACATCGGGCCCGAGACCATCGCGATGTTCGCCCGAGAGATCGCCCGTGCTCGCTCGATCGTCTGGGCCGGGCCGATGGGCGCGTTCGAGACGCCGGCGTTCGCCGCGGGAACGCGGGGAGTTGCGGAGGCCGTGGCGACCTCGGGGGCATTCAGCGTGATCGGCGGCGGGGAGACGGGCGAGGCGCTGCAAGAGATGGGGTACGCGGACCGTGTGAGCTTCGTGTCAACCGGCGGCGGTGCATGCCTGGCATACGTGCGCGGGAAGACCCTGCCCGCACTGGCTGCGCTCGAGGAGTAGGTTGGCCGGGACGCGCCTGCAGGCCGTACTCGCGCGTATCGCCGGTTCTAGTCCTGTTGTCCGCCTTGGAGGGACGTTCCTGGCGTTTCCTCGCTCTCAAAGACCGCCTAACTCCCCACATTGAGATGCGCCAACATAGTCGGTCCGGACCAGCAAGGGCAAGTCACGCCCGATGCAGCTGGGTTTTCGGATAGGGCCGAGGCTTTCGGGGCGACCAGCGGGCCGCCCAGTTCGATCGGGCTCAGGCTGAGACTAAGACGGCACGGTGGTCCTAGCAAGACGGACTGGATCTCGGAGCCATTCGCGTAGTATGGTTGGTTCGAATCGAGGTGGCGTAGTGGCCACGGACCAGCTCATGGACGAGATCCCAATCTATGTCCAAGAAAGACAGCAGAGGGCCTGCGTCATGTGGCGCCTCATTTCGCCTGGCGAGAAACGCGATCTCTTGGTCAGTTGCCTGGCGATCGAGGCCATTCTGGAGTACCTGGGGAGGGAGGAGGACCAGAGATGAGGCGAGGACGATCGGTGGGCGAGAGGGTTATCGCCGTGTTGGGGATCGTGCTGCTGTTGGTCTGCACTCCGAACCCACACGTGAAGGGCGAAACGTGGGAGGGGATTTGGGAAAGGCTTCCAGCTAACGCCAGGGAGCAGTTCCGAATTGGTGATGGCGGGAACCAGCCGTTTGCCTACGTCATGCTCTACTGGCTGACACCGCAGATCATGGCGGGTGCGCGTGGTATCTCTGAAGACGATGCAGCTGCGTATTACTCTGCTGCGCACAACGCACTCGGCGGGCGGGAAGTCATCTGGGTATCTGTGTCCCCGTTGAGGACTGGTTACTTCTGGCCGCGCGACCTTTCTTTTGTGCAAGGGACAACTCAGTTCGCGGTCGAGTTCACCGACTACGCCAAGGTGAGTGGGCCATTCTCTGGACAACTCATCGCGGGGACGGTGACGGCAGGGCTCGTCGCGATTCCGGCCGGCGTCGACATTACGAAGCCGTTCCTAGTCTACTACGATGCCGAGATGAAGGGAGAGATGGGACCGTTCACGTCAGGCATTGAGCTCGCGCCACTCCCAAGCTCCGTTCTGTCCTTACCACCACCCGCCGCGGAGACGGTGGTGATCCCGGCGGGCAGTTTCCAGATGGGAGACAGCTTCGGCGAAGAGCTCTACGCGCTGCCGGTGCACACCGTGTACGTGAGCGCGTTTTCCATCGACAAGTACGAAGCGACGAAGGCCTTGTGGGACGAGGTAGGGATCTGGGCAGCAGCGAACGGCTACGACATCGGGCCTGCAGATGGTGACGGCAAGGCACCGGACCATCCGGTGTTCAATGTCTCGTGGAACGAAGCGGTGAAGTGGGCCAATGCGCGCAGCGAGAAGGAGGGGCTGACGCCGTGCTACACGGTGGGCGAGAGCGTGTACCGCGGCGGGGATAGCGACAGCCCCAACTGCAACTGGAGCGCGAACGGGTATCGGCTGCCGACCGAGGCGGAGTGGGAGAAGGCGGCTCGTGGCGGGGCCGCGGGGCATCGTTTTCCGTGGAGCGACACGGACACAATCCAGCCCGCGCGGGCGAACTACGTCAGCAGCAGTGGCCTCAGCTATGACACGAGTCCGTGGAGCGGGTATCACTTCGACTACGACAATTCCCCATTGCCGTACACGAGCCCGGTGGGGAGCTTTGCGCCGAACGGGTATGGCCTGTACGACATGGCGGGGAATGCGATGGAGTGGTGCTGGGACCGGTACGGCGGGGACTACTACGCATCTTCGCCTGGGAGCGACCCGCGCGGTCCGGCGTCGGGGTCGTGCCGCGTGTTTCGCGGCGGCAGTTGGTACTACAGCGCGGACAACTGCTGTGTCGCTCATCGCCCCACCTGCGCCCGACCCGTCATCTGGAACTACGCCCTGGGCTTCCGCCTCGTGAGGACGGCGCCGTGACCTTCGCCGTGCGGCGTGCCTGGATTCGGGGGAGCGTGGCTCTGTATGAAGCCGGAGCTGGGAGCGCGCCAGCAGGCGCAGCGCCCCAGCTCTCCCTCCCAACGTGGCGACTCTCGCCCACCGCTATTCTTGCTGGCCCTTCCTGAGCCGCGTCGCCGTCCGTGGTGGACGTTCGGGAGACGGAAGCCAAACCCGATAAGGAGTGGAGCGGTTTACGACCGTCCACAGCCGTCGTTCTAGAAGAAAACAGACCCCTCGCCGAGCAGCTCACGTCCGCTTGTGGTGATGAAGAGGACTTTGACCGTTCCAGTCATCTCCGATGGCTGGGCATTGAACCGCGAATAGGAGATGCGCCCAAGAGAGCAGATGAGCTGCTTGTGGGCAAATGCCCCCAGTCCAACTTCGCCTGTGTGGAAGTCGCTCGCAGCAACTGGGATATTGAGTAGCGTCCACAGCCACCGGTCTTCCATCTTGTAGGTGTCCGTGTTCATTGCCTTTTCGTACACCCAAAGCCTGACAGTGCCGTCCGCCCGCGTCTCTTCTCCCGTGGCAGTGGCAAGAACGAAGTAGACGACCATGGCCCCAGTCCCTTCCTTATACGCAACCACTGCCTTCATATAAGATGGCTCCCTCTGTAGAGATGTCGGGGCCTCGCCTCTTTGGAGGGTCATCACGACCGAAAGGACCCCCAAGCCCAGTACTACCACGAAGACCAATCCGAGACCCCACTTCTTTGTTGGCTTCCCACGGCTTTCCGACCCAGCGGAGCCACGCGGCAACTTGCCTCCGCGTTGCCAGGGACCTAGACCAGTCGGTTCGTCGCCCATCTCGCCCCCACGTCATTCCGTGCAAGCATCCTGACGTTAGACTAAGGCATCGCCTATCACGCGGGCAAGAAACCGGGGAGCCCTGCGGGCCGTTACGCTCGATCGGATGCAGGCAAGACTGCGCTGCACTCCCAGCAAGACGGATTTCTCCTTGGAACCCGCCGCGTAGTAGCCTCTATGCGAAGGGGGGCAAAGATGAAACGACGATGCTCGGTGAATGCAAGCATTCTCGCCGCGTTGGGAATCATGGTGCTGTTCGTCTGTACGGGCTGTGTGGAGAGAGTTGATCTTTCGGGTCTCTGGAGTGGCCCTTTGAGCTTTGACCAAGGTGATGATATGGCAGGGACCGCGCGCACATTGAACCTGGTGCTGACTCAAGAAGGCCCTGTGCTGAGTGGGAAGGTGGGCATGGAACTATGGATCTTTTCTATCCTCATTCCGATCACCAGAGGGAGCTTCGCTTCTGGCGTGATCAGTATCGAAGCAGCGGGCGAAATCACGATGTACACCGACACGTCTTCCATTGCGATGGTCCTGACTGGCAGCTACAGTGCAACGGAGTTGTCTGGAGCGGGGACCTACACTGTGGATGGGGTAGTACACCACTTCACATGGGATGCGCACCGTTCCTGATGTTGCCTGGTTGACACCTCCATAGGACCCATCCTCCTCGCGGCGGGCCAGCGCCACGTTCGCAACCTGGACCCGCGATCTGAAGCCGCGTCGCCATGTATGGTGGCCCTTCCGAAGGCGGGCGGTGTGGGGTCTCGTAGGCTTGGCTCGTTCGGGGCGATCTGCGGGCCTCTCCACTCGATCGAACTTGGCCTGCGTGGGCTAGAGAAGTGGTCGCTTGAAGATGAACTCCTGGTCTCCTCCGATTATTCCGACGACTGTAACCAGCTCCCATCCCATTCCGCCTACACCGTCAAGCGCCACCTCCAGATCCAGCGCCTCCTCCTCGAAGCCCGTCAGAGCGGCCTTCTGGAGGGGCGTCGAGTCTAAGTAGCCGCCAGCGAAGTACGCCTTGGAGCTGACGACAAGGTACTCCCACCTCTGCTGGGAAGTGTCACCCGCCACGGCCTCAGACCCCGCGAAGAGCGATGCTCCCAGCCACGTGAGGCTGACCAAGCATCCAACTGCCAGTACCGTCACAAGCATCCGCTTCATCTGCATCTCCGCCGCACCTCCAGAGGATCTCTGTCGATTGTGTTACATGATGCGCGTAGTGAGCAAAAGCGCTGTCCTGTCTTCGTGGAGTCTGCGCTACTTCACTCGGCGGCGGTACGTGGGGTGGTTCGCGGTGGGGATTTGTGGTCCGCGTGACCGCCTCCACAACCTGCGCAGAATTTAGAGCGAAACTGACTTTTAGCTTCTTCCAATTGTACCACGGGCAGTGGTCCGTGCAGCTGCAATCACCCGCCCTCCTCCTGATCGTGACGTGTGGAGGGGGCGTGCCCTTCTGTGCAGCCACAGTCCGGAAGGAACCAAACCTGAACCACAAGCGAGTAGTGAGTGTGGTAAGTTGGGTCGTGCATCTTGACCCAAAGTGGTTTCTTTCCACCGTCGCCCACCTCCGAAGGATTCAGAGCGCAACCGAATTCTGCGCTTCTCCTAGGCCACTGGCGGTGGTGCGTCTCCTGCCCGCCCCATGCTGGTGGTGTGTGCCGCCATGCCCTTCTTGGCAGCCACCGCCCGGTAGGGCCAGAGTGTGACCCCCGGGCGAGTGGTAAGTTGGGCGGTGCATCTTGCACCGGGGTGGTCTCTTTCCCCCCCTGCCCGCTCCCGCAGAACTCAGGGTGCTACTCGACGTAGCAGTAGTGGACGTACACGTTCCCCAACCCGTACATCCAGTACTCGCCCACGATTGTCACGTAGTCGCCTTTCGCGAGCTGTGCCACAGATTCGCGCTGGTCGACGGGGAAGTAGCAGAGAACCTGGTCGTCAAACACGTCATCCTGCGGGCTTGCCCCGAGCCACACAATCGGCTCATCGTCCCAGTAGGTGCCGAAATCTGTGATGTAGCCGCTTACGGCGAGGCGTCCTTCTTCGTACTTCATCTCTGCTGCGACTTCATTCGCTTCGAACTCCGCGAGGATCTGGCTCGTTGTGACTCGGAACGCCACCGCGGGACCGGGTGGAGGTAGCGGCGTAGATGGTTGTGACACAGTTATGGAGTGAGTTTCGACGTCCACATCGTCCCCATTGTCTCTAACAGTCAGCATGGCAACGTACGCTCCTGCCGTGCCGTACTTGTGGGAAGTAGTGACTCCTGAGCCAATGGAGTCATCGCCGAATGCCCAGGAGTAGCTGGTAATGTATCCATCGGAGTCGCTTGACGATGAGGCGTTGAATGACACAGTCAGCGGTGCCGGGCCTGAGCTGGGAGTCGTGGTGAAAGACGCTCTCGGGGGGGAGTTCGTTACCATGCACCCTGCGAAGAGGAACAAAACGCCGACTGCAACGGACAAGAGAGCTATCCCCCGAAGCTGTTTCAGTGTGACCATGCGTGCCTATCATACAGGACATGGCCGTCTCTGCCAAAACGATAGACGTCTCGTCCGATCACTGGGCCGTGGGTTTGGGGTGGGTTCGACAAGCCATCCCCTCCGAGCATTCTGAACCACTCCGGGATTGCCGGAGACTCAATTCCTTGAGAGGATGGAGTCATGGCAAGAGCGAGCAACTGCTTCCGCTTCATCAGCCGGTGCCCCCGCAGTTCTCGGGGAGCAGGCCATTCCTCAGAAGCGAATCGAGACCTCTGCAACGACGCCATGCACCAGGCCGTACTTGAATCGTCCGAGATACCCAGCGCGAATAGTTATGAACTCGGTGGGGTTCAGACGAATGCCCGCACCAGCAAGAAAGAGGAAGGTGGTGCGGTCTTCTTCTCCGGAGAGTGTATAATACATGATGAAGTATGTTCCTCCTCCCAGCACATAGGCGCTGAAGGGGCTGCCAGGAGCCACATCAAGCACCAGCGATGCCTCTAGAAGGTCAATGCCAAGAAGCTCCAGTCCGAACAAGCTTGCTTCCGCGTGGCTATAGGCAACCCTAAGCGCAATGCCGTCGCCAAATTCCACGCTTGCGAACGCACCTACGTTCTTGAGTGATATCGTCTCTGGAAACCGAATCAAGCCGAAACTTCCACCCACTTCGATTCCCAGACGTTCTGCAGAAGCGTCTCGGGGCACTGTCTGCCCCAGCGCCAGGGCAGCGGGAGTGGCAACTGGGGTTTGTCGGACAGCAACAGGGGACAGAGTGTCGTAGTCGATCCGAATGACGTCGCCCCTGTTGTACGTCCACTTGCCCGTTGCGGTCTGGATCGTTACCTCCGTACTCGATTGAGAGACGATCTTGCCATTCGCCTCTCTGCCGTCCCGGAAGTAGATCGTGTCAGCCAGGAGCGGCTGAGCGACAACAAGCAAAGAGATCGCGAATAGAAGTCCTGAGGACAGCCTTCCCCACCCTCGCTTAGTCATACCTACCAGCATAGTGTCAACCAACCGCTTAGTGAAGCATAGCTCCGAAACAGCTAGAAGGGCCGGTGGGTATGCGAAGCCTGCCCTGACGAGTGTTCGCTAAGTGAAGGCGATGACCTGACTCCCCGAAACCCGGCGGAACCTGAATGCTTTCGTGTTCCTGGTGCTCATCGGTGTCGGAGTGCTGGTTTGGGTTGTTGTCAATCAGCTGTCTCCCAAGACGGAAACCTGGACGATCAAGGGAAAGTGCGCGACTCGCTTAGCGACTCCAGCATGTTTGGTTCATCGTGCTTTGGGTCAGGGCTTGTTGGAGACTGGTACGTGACAAAGCACTAGTCCGTGAGTTGGGCCCCTAGTCGTGTGAATCGCGGCCCCGGAAGTAGCTTGTTCCGTCTGACCGGGCCGCGGCGACTGTGATCGTGTCCGAAGACGTGTCTGAGGGGTTAGTCGGGTTGGTGTACCGGGCCGTGATCGTGGTGCCGCCACTCATCCCCAACTCCGCGAGGCTGATGGCACGCGTGATGAATGTGTCCGAAGCCGCTCCGGGTAGCGGCTGGAGGTCGAAGGTGCGCGAGGGGATGGCGACAGCACCAACGAGTATGGTGGCCCCCGCATGGTCAGCAGCGAGGACCTTCACGTAGATGCGGTCCGTGGCTAGATAGCTGGCGACTTCCTCGCCTGCACTGTTCACGAACGTGGTCGTTGATGCCGCGGCGGACGCGTACACGTCGACGGTCTGCGCCGCCCTGGAGAACGCGCCGTCATTGTCGACGACCATGAGCCGGACCACGAATCTGCCCGGGCTTCCGTACGTGCAATTGGTCTCCACTCCACTCGCAACTTCCCCATTCCCGAAGTTCCATCGATAACCCACGATCGAGCCGTCTGGGTCCGTAGATCCAGAAGCGTCGAAAGACACGGCAAGCGGAACGAATCCCCAGTCGGGGGTCACGACAAGGACGGCCGACGGGGGGGCATTGCCCTCGTCGGGCGTCTCGGGCGTTGTCCCAACGACGATGGTCTGAGCCGTTGAGTCCGTCTCACCAGTCACGTTCGTCACTGTCAACAGCACGCGATAGATCCCAGACGAGTAGTACGTATGCCTCGATGTGATACCCACTCCTGGCGGGCCGTCGCCGTAATCCCAAGTGAACGTAATGCTTTCACCGTCTAGATCGAACGAGTTGCTCGCATCGAAGTCGACCCCGAGTGGAGGTTCACCTGACAGGGGCCTGGCACTGAAGCTAGCAGCCACGGCCACCTCATCAACCAGCACAGTCCCGGTCGCGGAGTCCTCGCCGCCCAGATTGTCCCGAACGAGAAGGCGCACCGTGTAGAGCCCCGGCGCTTCGTAGATGTGTGTCTCGATCCTGTCTGAGCCGGTCACTCCGTCGCCGAACTTCCACCTATAGAAGACTATGATCCCGCCTTCATCAGACGACGAGGATGCGTCGAATGAGACTGTTAGCGGGACGTTCCCGGAGGGTGGGATGAGTACAAAAGAGGCTTGTGGAGGAGAGTTCAGCAACGCGCAGCTGACCAGCATGCACAAAAGGAGAGGTAGAGCCGGAACGCTGATTAACCGCAAGTATCGACGTGCATTAGACATCCTAGCGAAGCATATGTGACTTGCTCGCTGTCTGTCAACGCCCGATGCGGCTCTCGTGCGGGTACCGATAGCCAAGCACGTGCCGGGACAGCCCGGGCGGCGGTTCTACCTACCGGCCATGAGTCTGTCCACCGGACTCGCCTTCGCGTGTGCCTCTCTCAGTCCGACCCCGGCCATGTTGACGTAAATCATGGTCGTCTTGATGTCAGAGTGGCCCAGTATTCGCTGCAGGCTGAACGGGTCGCCGCCGTTCATGATGTAGTGGGTGGCGGAGGCGGTGCGGACTGACTCGGCCTGCTGCGAGTCCCGCCTTGGCGGAAATCCGCTCCAAGATCCGTTGGACGTTTCGGCGATCAAGTCGCTCACTCCCACGCGTCATGAACAGCGGCCAGGATTCCTGTCCGGTGCCACGGGTGTCGAGCCACGTCCTAAGGGAGCGGAGAAGCGTGCGCCCAACGAAGACGTATCTTTCCCTTTCGCCCTTAGCATTGCGAACGCGGACCCTCGCCGCACGAAGGTCGAGGTCCCCAAGGTCAAGACCGATCAGCTCGCCAAGCCTCACTCCGGTATCCAGAAGCAAGAGGAGCATGGTTCGGTTCCTCGTTCCGGTCCAGGTCCTCTGCCGGGCCACAGCCAAGATCGCCTTGATCTCAGCCTCCGTCAGGACCTCCGGGTACCTTGCCGGCAACCTCGGGATCTCGACGCTTGCCATGGGGCTCGTGGCGATGATCTCCTCACGGGCGAGGAAGTTGAAGAAGCAGCGTACTGAACGAAGCCTGATGCTGATGGTAGTCCTGGCGAGCGAGCGGTCGAGCAGACAGCCCTTTCGCCTTGCAGTAGAGAGCGAAGAGGTCCCTCGCGGCCCCGAAGTCCGGCTCGTGAACGACCACCATACTTCCCCCTTTTGGGAGTGTTTGGCGGCTCTCGGGCAAGGTGAACGTCCTACGGTGGACTCGCCATCGGATGGTCGTTATACTCCTTCCAGTCTGGCGGGCATAGCTCAGTTGGTAGAGCATCAGCTTCCCAAGCTGAGGGTCGCGGGTTCGAATCCCGCTGTCCGCTTTGTCCCTCGTTCGTGTAGCTGGCGCAGTGCGCTATCTGTGGGAGGCGGCGGTGGAACAATGCCCCAGTCCAGCAACGCTCCTGAGCCTTGAGTCGTTGTGTGCTCGCGCCAAGGGCTGCACGGCCTGCTCGCTGAGTGGAACGCGCACGAACGTTGTGTTCGGAGAGGGAGCCATCCAGGCGCGGCTGATGATGGTTGGCGAGGGGCCGGGAGAGGTGGAGGACACGACGGGACGGCCGTTCGTCGGGCCGGCCGGACAGAAGCTCGATGAAGTGCTGGACTCGGTCGGCCTTCGCCGGGAAGACGTCTACATCACCAACATCGTCAAGTGCCGCCCGCCGGGCAACCGCGTGCCGGCGCGCGGCGAGATGGAGACGTGCTCGCCGTACCTCGAGGCGCAGATCGCCCTCATTCAGCCGTCGCTGATCGTCGCGTTGGGCAACACGCCAACTCAGTGGTTCCTTCCGGATGCTCCCGGGATCACTCAGTCGCACGGGTCGTTCTTCGCCTGGCGAGGCGGCATCCTCGTGTTTCCGATGTTCCACCCGAGCTACCTGCTGCGGTATCCGTCGAAGGAGAAAGGGAGTCCGAAGTACCTTACGTGGGTCGATGTCCAGAAGGTTCGGGCGTGGCTCGACGAGCAGGGTGCGGTGACGGAATCCTAGGCCCCCCGAGAACCGAGGTCCAGCGCAGCTCTGAGCACTAGAATCCCCCTTCAGGCGGAAGGGGGAGCCTCGCGCTCGGGTGGGTCTTGCGTTTGACGGACCCGAACGCATCACGTATAGTCAGGACCGCGTTCACCATCTCCATAACCGGAAAGGAAGGGCATTCTTGGCACGGAAGAGGATCTACGAGATCGCTCACGAAGTAGGCGTTTCGAGCAAGGACCTGATTGCCAAGCTCGAGGAGATGGGGATGGCCGGCAGGAAGGCGGCGAACTCCGTCGAAGACGAGGAGTACGCGCTGATCGTCCGCCTGTACAAGGAGCCCGAGAAGCCGGTGGCGCGCGCGGAGGC
>Ga0315273_10008364_pt1 | contig 13032 bp, 16 predicted proteins | sample YL17G02_0_MG_FD_205753 | JGI IMG/M metagenome (GOLD analysis project Ga0315273, IMG submission 205753) | Sediment microbial communities from Yellowstone Lake, YNP, Wyoming, USA - YL17G02_0 | ecosystem: Environmental > Aquatic > Freshwater > Lake > Sediment | place: USA: Wyoming | collected...
GGGGAGGTGACCGTGTTTGGCAAAAAGTACGCTGGCATCTATGCGCCGGTCATGGACGACAAGGGTGGTTTGACGGGGGCTCTGTTCGTGGGCGTCCCGAAGTAGCACCAACTCGGGCCCGAGCCCGGGGGCGGCCCGGGCCGAGCTTCGCTCCAGTGACCTGGAGCGCTGCCTAACATGCGCTTGCACGAGTCAGGCGCTGCCGGCGCCAAGCGCCCTACTCACCTCGGCCTCCTCGCCCGCGCGGCGGAGGCGTAGGTTTACTTGGCGCCTGCGGTTGCGCCTACACCTGATGCGCGGTCGTTAGGTGGCACGCCCCAGTTGCCAGATCCTGCCCGCTGTCTTACATTGTCATACATGAAAGACGCCGTCACCATCCGCTTGGATCGCGACCTCCAGCGCCGGCTCGACCGGGTCTGCAAGCAGCTCGGCCGCTCGCGGAGCGAGGTCATCCGTGATTCCCTCCGCCGCCAGCTCGCCCTCCTCCAGTTCGAGCAGGCCCGCCGCCAAGTTATGCCCTTCGCGGAAGCCCGGGGCTATCTCACCGATGAGGACGTGTACCGAGACGTCTCATGAAGGTCTGCCTGGACAGCAATGTCCTGGTCAGCGCCTTCGCGACACGCGGGCTGGCAGCAGATGCCCTGCGTGTGGTCCTGGCTGAGCACGAGCTCCTCGTCCCCAGCATCGTCCTGGAAGAAGTCGATCGCGTCCTGCGAGAAAAGTTGCAGGTCCCGCCGGCAGTGCTTGCCGTCGTTCGCCAAGTGCTGGAAAGCCAGACTATCGTGCCGCGTCCGGCGGCCCTCCTTCCTGTCTCCGTTCGCGACCCGGACGATGCGTGGGTGCTGGCCTCGGCCGTCGCGGGCGGCGCGGACCTCCTAGTCACCGGCGACGCCGATCTCTTGAGTGTGGCGGCGGCCTCGCCGATTCCCATCCTGACGCCACGCGCGTTCTGGGAGCGGTTGCGTGCCACCTAACCGCGCCATGGAGCTGCCAAAGCATGGCCCAGCGGGTAGCTTCGGGCCAAGATCACGAGCCGCGCCTTGCAGCCCCTGGCGAGGACGTTAGGTGGCTCCCTGGTTGCCCCTTCATGGTCGACAGGCCAGGTTTTGAGGAGTTCCTTGCCAGTGGAGGCCCCATGGACCCGGCTCGCAACCTGAAAGAAGAGGCCCACCGCCTCGTCGACCAACTCCCGGCGAACGCCTCCTGGGATGACCTCATGCACAAGGTCTACGTCCGTCAGGCCGTCGAGGCCAAGCTCGCCGATGCCGACGCCGGGCGGGTGGTATCCCATGAGGAAGCCCTCGCCCAGTTCCGCCAGCGACGGTGATCGTCGTCTGCACGGCGACGGCCCTGGGCCATCTCGGGGCGCTACGCCAGCATATCTCCTAAACGTCGCCCTTCTATGCGGAGCGGATGGTCCAGCGCATCCTCGCACGCGCACCGCAACTGGCTGCGTTCCCGGATTCCGGACGCATGGTCCCCGAAGTGGGGCGCCCGGAGATCCGGGAGGTCATCGAAGGTCCATATCGCGTCATCTATCGACACATCGCGGACCGCGTCGAAGTCCTTGCTCTCGTCCACGGTCGTCAGGGCAGCTTGGGCATCCAGGAATAGCTGGACCCATGCGCCGGGCCACCTAACACACGCATGGACCTGTCGGCGCTCGGTTCGACAGTTGGCGTGGGGTGGGCCCGCGAGCATCGCGCCGCAGGTCATGCGTAACCGTTCGGCCGCATCTTTCCATCCTCTCCGTACGATGAGCTTCCAAGGCGCCGCTCCAGGTAGAATCGGGACGGTGCCGGTGACCCCCAGTTATCAAAGCCTCGGGACGAAGGAAGAGGAACGGGCATGAAGAAGCGCGACTCGCGGCAGAGCAAGTCTGCTTCTCAGCTGATCAACGCGAGAATCAAGGAGTTAGGCGACTGGCGGGGCAAGACGCTCAACCGGCTCCGTACTCTTGTCAAGGAAGCCGATCCCGACGTCGTCGAGGAGTGGAAGTGGAGTGTTCCGGTGTGGTCGCATGACGGATTGATCTGCACAGGCGAGACTTACAAGAACATCGTGAAGATGACCTTCGCCAAAGGTGCGGCTCTGAAGGATCCTTCGGGCCTGTTCAACTCCAGTCTTGACGGGAACACAAGGCGTGCCATCGATTTCCGCGAGGGCGAGCAGATAGACGAGGAGGCGTTGAAGACTCTCATCCGCGCCGCCGTGGCCCTGAACAGGCCTAAAGGGTGATGGCCCAACGGGTATCTTAGGGGCGGGCTCACCGAGCCTCGCCCCGCAGGTCATGCGGGGCCATTAGGCCGCATGGCCATGCACGTTGAGAGGTGGCCCATGATGAGACAGGTAGCACGACTCGTAAGGACTGTCCTGTTTGCTTTTTCGGCAGCAGCGGGGGTAAACGCAGCGTGGGCGCGGGATTCCGCCCTGGCCGGCACACGGTCAGTCAATGGCATGCAGATGTACTACGAGATTCGCGGCGCGGGCCCCCCTCTCGTTCTGCTTCATGGCTTCAGCGGTTGTGGTCGCGACTGGGCGCCTCACATACAACCACTCGCGGAGCACTTCCGCGTGGATAGTGTGGCGGCACATCCCTCAGACCGCCTCCGACAGTGCCAGGTACGCGGAGGAGCGCAAATACATGACCTTCTGTCACAGTTTCAGCAGTTCAAGGACAGCTACGATGACATGATTTTTACCGCGCCGACTCTGGCTACTATTTCCGCTCGCGCACTTATCGTGCACGGGGATCGGGACAAGTTGTTCCCCGTGGACATTCCCGTGCACATGTACCAAGCTATCCCTCATTCATACCTGTGGATCGTCCCGAATGGCGGCCATGGCCCCATCTCGGGGGGGGCATGAACGAGAGTTCCAGGACGAGGCCCTTGCATTCCTCCAGGGCAAATGGGAGACAAAGCCCTAACCTCCTCATGGAGGGCCTCACTGGGGCCTCCACGACGTATGACGCGACGCAACGCACTGGTGACCAGCACCATCTGCTGCGGCCTAACCAGACATCTATTCCCGCTTGACGCCGCTTCGCGGCCCGTGATTGCTTCGCGCGACCCCCCCACGCCCCGGCGGCAGAGCAGGTGCGGAGGTGCGCCAGACCAGAAAAGGTTCCGGCAGTCGGCCACACACCGCGAAGGGGGAAGCAGTCCCGGGAGGCCCGCCCTTGATTCGCGCCCGCAATGGCCACCCACCCCATCCCCCTATCGGACCACCGGGATTCTCTTCATATTCGTACGCCCTAGTCAACCACGCCAAGACGCACCCGATTTCGAGCGCGTCGCTGTCTCGGCCTCGCCGACCGGTCCTCATCCGACCGCAGCCCGGCCACCGGCGACGGCAACAGTCTATTTGATCGCAGTCCCCGATTTGGCACCCCGCCCATCCGGGCCTGTACCCCGGCACGGCCATGATTCCCAGTATGAATGGAGACTGACGTGAAGAACCGCTGGTTGATCGCCGCTTCCGCCGTCGGGATTCATATCTCCATCGGCTCGGTGTACGCCTGGAGCGTCTTCAACCTGCCGCTCGAAAACGCCTTCGGCTGGGCCAAGAGCGACGTCTCCATCACCTTCAGCCTGGCCATCTTCTTTCTCGGCATGTCCGCCGCAGTGATGGGCCGGTTCGTCGAGCGGAACGGCCCCAGCAAGTCGGGCATGGTTGCGGCGGTCTTCTGGGGCAGCGGCCTCATGGTGGCCAGCCTGGGGGCGAAGCTCGGCGTCATCCAGATTCTCTGGCTGGGCTACGGGGTACTGGGCGGGATCGGGCTCGGCATCGGCTACATCACGCCGGTCTCGACCCTGGTGAAGTGGTTCCCGGACCGGCGCGGCATGGCGACCGGGCTGGCGATCATGGGATTCGGCTTCGGCGCTGCCATCGGCGGGCCGGTCTACAACTACATCATGTCGAAGGTCGCGGCCGACAAGCTGGGGATGACCGAGGCCGACTTTCGGGCCGGGATTTCCAACCTCAATTCGGGCCGGAAGATCCTGAAAGCCATCCACGTCAATGACGAGGCCACCGCTGGCTACAGCATCGACCAGCTGTTCGACGCGGTCAGGGCCGGCCGGAACGCCGAGGTTCTGGGCATGCTGCCGGCGAAGCTGGCCCAGGATGCCGAGCCCACGCTGGTGGAGCTGAACGCGGCGCTCACCAGCAGCGCGCTGGCGTCGTTCTGGGAGATCAAGGACTCGCCGAAGCTCAGGAGCGCCGTCGCGTCGGGCATCTCCGCCGCCTTCCTGTTCGCAGGCCTGGCGTACCTGGTGATCATGTTCAGCGCCGCCAGCTACATCGCGCGACCGCCCCAGGGGTGGATGCCGGCCAGCATGAAGGCCGCCGTCGACGCTGGCGAGAAGAAGGTGATTCCGGATCTCACGCAGATGACCGCGAATGCGGCGATCAGAAAAGCGCCGTTCTACGGCCTGTGGGTGATGATGTTCATCAACATCTCCTGCGGCATCGGCATCATCTACACCGCCTCCCCCCTGGCCCAGGAGCGCATCGGCCTCACCCCCGCCCAGGCCGCCGGGGTGGTGGGCCTGATGTCCATCTTCAACGGACTGGGCCGCCTCGGGTGGGCGTCCTTCTCCGACTACCTGGGCCGGGCCAACACCTACACCCTGTTCTTCGCGGCCCAGATCCTGGCCTTCTGGTTCCTGCCCAGCATCACCAGCATCGTGATGTTCCAGGTCGTGCTGTACATGATCCTGACCTTCTACGGCGGCGGCTTCGCGACGCTGCCGGCGTACATCGGCGACCTGTTCGGGACGAAAGAGTTGGGCGCGATCCACGGCTACGTGCTCAGCTCCTGGGCCATGGCCGGGGTCTTCGGGCCGCAGATCGTTGCTCGGCTGTACCAGGCCACCGGATCCTACGAGACGGTGCTGCACATCTTCTCGGGTGTCTTCGTGGTCGCGCTCGCGGTGAGCATCATGATGACCATCTACGTCCTCAATGCCCGCAACCGGATGACGACGGTGACGATCTTCGGCTTCAACGGCCAGGACTTCATCCGGGTGCAGACGACCCTTCTGACCCCTGAGGGCAAGTCTGCCGTCAACACCACGCTCGATCGCGAGTACCCCAGCTATCAGGCATTGATACAGAAGCGCTCCTACGTCGGCGAAGCCACGATCTTCGGTCGCAACTACCAGACGTACTATGCGCCGCTGACCACCGAGGCGGGCGAACTCAACGGTGCCATCTTCGTGGGGAACCAGAAATGAGGCGTTCGCGCGACCGCGGGCCCTGATTGACGCGCGACCGCACCGCTTCAGACACCCCGCGACCTCGTAGGAAAGTGGCGCGTGGTCCGGTTCTGTGACCGCGCCTGGACTGGCGCCATGGTAGAACCCCAGGGCCCGAATCCAATTGGGTACTTCCTCCACGCCCGAACCGGGGAGCTGTCGATCCAGGTCATGCAGACTCCACCGTCAGGTTCGCTGGCAGGCGAACCTGTACCGCTAGCGACGCTCGGACCATTGCGCCCCTGGTAGTTGGGATACTTCGCGGCATATGTCATCCGGTCCGACACCACCGTCATGCACCACGTCCAGGGCGGCACCTTCCCAGGGTACATCGACACGGACCAGCGCTACACCTACCATGTCCGGGGCGACACGCTGTCGATCGGCGCGCCGTCCCTTCCGTGTCGCATTCTGCTGCGTGTACAGCGTGCCGCCTAGCCAACGCCTGCACCAGCCGGGGCGCGGTCTGTAGGTCATCTGCATCCTGCATTCACGACCCGCGCCCCGCAGGTCATGCGGGGCCGTTATGCAGTTCCGACCGAGGTCCGAGAGCCCGTCATGAGCAGCGCCGGAGCCCGCCTATTCGTCGGCATCTGCATCATCGCGCTCGTTGGTGCGCTAGTCGCGTTCGGCGCCGTGCGCGCCCGACAGCGTCGCGCCCCATTCGGCACCTGGGCCGTGTGGGCGGCCAGTGCGTTGCTCGCGGCCGTCGTCATGACGCTTTGGACACGTGGCGCGGCATCACCAACCGGTGACGGCCCGGCGCTACGCAAAGAGTGGTCGCTCTTCGCGTACTTCCTGCCGCTTTGGGGCGTCACGCTGGCCGTCGCCCTTGTGAGCGTGCGCCGTGAACTCACCGGCGTGCCCTATTCCGCGAGGGCGGTGGGGCGAAGCGCGATCGGGGCGATTCTCGGCGTCGCGCTCTTTGTCGTCTGCCTCATAGCGCTGGATCGGATGGGCGTCTTGCGCCTCATACAACCCTGAACGACCGCGAGCGACTGCCTAACGAGCGCTGGTGCAGACGGCCATGTTGTTGCAGCGGCGGCTGCGCCGCCGCCGTTGTTGTGATGGCCGCAGCACAACCACACGTTGGCCGGCGCGAGGTCATATCCGTCGGTTGACGATTCTCCTGGGGAAATTCACGATGGCTAGCGCGCCACAGCCCCGTATCGGCGCCGTCGATGTGCCACCCTGCCGCCGGGAAGGCCGAGCCTCGGATCTCGCACTGCGTACTCTCCGCGTGGCACCGGCTACGCAAGAGGATGAGCGGCAGGTTGTCGCAGTAATCGGCGAAGCCTTTGTCCACGATCCAACATGGTCGTGGGCCTTTCCTGACCCCGGTGCGCGCCAGCGCTGGTGGCAAATTTGTACCCAGGAAGCCCTCCGCTACCCGTGGGTACTTCGCACCGAGGGGTTCGAGGCCGTGTCGGTGTGGATTCCTCCGGGCGGCACCGAGTTCTCCGCAGAGACGGAGGCACGGCTCCCAGATCTCCTGACAGAGCTCGTTGGCACGCGCTCGTCCGACGTCGCCGAGTTGCTGCGCCGCTTCGGCGAGGCGCACCCTCGCCATACGGCCCACTACTACCTCAGCCTCCTGGCAACCGCTGATGAACACCGTGGGCGAGGGCTGGGCATCGCCCTTCTCCGGGAGAATCTGGCGCGCATCGATCTGGACGGCCACCCAGCCTACCTGGAGTCCAGCAACCCCCAGAACAATCCCCGGTATGAGGCACTCGGCTTTGTCCCGATCACCTCATTCCAAGCCCCCGGCGGGGGACCCACCGTGACCGGCATGTGGCGTGAGCGCCAGACCCCGTACGGTCTGGGCGCTGGCTAACCACCGAATGGACCTGACGGGGCTTGGCCCGACGGATATCTTTAGGTCGGCTGCCGCTCGAACAAGAAGAGACCAGACTATGCAGAGCTTTCTCGACCCCGCCGTCTTGTTCTTCGTGTTTGGTATCCTGGCCGGAGCGCTTAGATCAAACCTCGAAATCCCGCCGCAGATTGCGAGGTTCCTATCGCTATACCTGTTGATGGCGCTGGGTCTGAAGGGCGGCTTTGCGCTGGCGCAATCAGGCCTCACGACTCAAGTCAGCATCAGCTTGGGACTGGCCTTGCTGCTGGCCGTGTCGGTGCCGGGCCTAGGCTACGTCGTCTTGCGCCGGTGGCTGTCGGGCTTTGACGCGGCGGCGATTGCCGCGACCTATGGTTCGGTCAGTGCGGTGACTTTCATTACGGCGGTACAGTATCTCGACACCCATTCGATCACCTTTGGCGGCCATATGGCCGCCGCAATGGCGTTGATGGAGTCGCCGGCCATCATCATGGCCGTGCTGCTCGCGAATCTAGTCCGGCGCCGCCAAGGCGTCGCGACAGCGGTTGCGAATCCAGGCCCGTTGCCCAAAGTGATGCACGAGGCCCTGACCGACGGCGCGCAACTACTCTTGATCGGTGCCATGTTGGTCGGCGTCTTGAGTGGCGAGTCGGGCAAAGCGGCGATGCAGCCCTTTGCCGGCGACCTGTTCAAAGGCATGTTGGCCTTCTTCCTGCTGGACATGGGCCTGTTGGCGGCGCGCAATATGGCTGGGCTGAGGAGTCAGCCCCCGCTGCTGATCGCCTATGCCATCGGCGCGCCGTTGCTGCACGCCAGTATGGCGCTGGGTTTGAGCGTGCTGGGCGGGCTGTCGCAGGGCAATGCCGCGCTGCTGATGGTGCTGGCGGCCAGCGCCTCCTACATCGCCGTGCCGGCTGTTGTGCGGCATGCGATTCCGGAGGCCAATCCCAGCCTGTACTTCGGCATGTCGCTGGGGCTAACATTCCCCCTCAACATCTTGCTGGGCATACCACTCTACGTCAGCGTTGCTCAACGAGTGATTGGGGGTTGACCCGACCTGTAGATCCTCGAGGTCGCACTTGGGTCACACCCTCCGCCTAGCAACGGCATGCAGCCGACGCTGCAAAGCGGCGCGGCTGATGCTGAGCGTTAGAGCGCGCCTCTCATTCCCGGATGGTGGGAAGTTGATCGGCCACATGGACAGCGCAGCCAATGTCGCGGAGACTGTCGCACATTGCTCGAGCCAGAGCGAGACCACGACCTGTCCCTAGAGCCCAACGTACCGGCCATGAGGGCGCAGGACTACTCTGAGGTACAGGACTGGCCCGGCTACTTCGGGGCGGTCCTGGGGAAGCCGCCACGCGAAACGCTGGTCGCGGCACTCGAGGCATTTGCCCGCGAGAGCTTCACTGGGGGCCTCGCCATCGACCTCGCAGCGGGCGAAGGGCGGGACACACTGGAACTGCTCACTCGCGGCTGGAGGGTCGTCGCGACGGATGGCCACCCGGACGCGTTCTCCTATCTGTGGCCTCGGGTACCGGACGAGATGAAGCCGCGGCTGACGACGGTCGTGGCCAGCTTCGAGGACACGCGCCTCGCGCCATGCGACCTCGTGAACGCCAGCTTCGCGCTGCCGTTTTGTGAGCCGCGGCATCTTCCGGAACCCTGGCTCCGGATCGTCGCGGCGATTCGCCCGGGTGGCCGGTTCGCGGGACAGTTCTTCGGGAATCGCGACTCCTGGGCATCGCTCCCGGAGCGGACGCACCACTCCCAGGACGAGGTTGCGAAACTGCTTGAGGGCTTTGAGATCGAGATGATGCGCATGGAAGAACGGGATGACGGGCCGGAAGTGCGGCATCCCAAGCACTGGCAGCTGTTTCATGTGGTGGCAAAGAAGCACTGACCGCAGCGGCAAGAAGACATTCGGGATCGGCAGCGCGCGCTAACCACCGCATGAAGCTGTCAGGCCGCGGCCATCGGCTTGCGTGGCAGCTGGCACCAGCGGACGGTGCCCCGCATGAGCCTGGCAAGGGAGCCGCGGCCCTGCAGCTTCTGTGAAGCGGCGCACCCCATCAAGCCCGACCGATCGGTCGGGTGTCGTCGTTGCAGTTGTCAGGCCGCATTCGGCCTGGTGGGCGCCGCAGAAGCGTGGGACGTCGTCCAAGGTGGCCACGAAGGCGAGCGCGGTCACCGGGCCGATGCTCGGCGCCGTGATCAGTGGTGCTACCACCGGATCCCGACCGGTCAGCTCGGCGCGGACCTGCCGCTGCGCGTCGGAGCACAGTCACCGCATCCGGTTAGGACTTGATGAGCATGTCGCGAGTTCCGAGGTTTCTGCGCATCACTGGCGTGGCGGTCGGCGCGCTCGCTATCGGTGCCGCCGTGCTGTTCACGGCAACGGCCGACCGGCGGCAACTCCGCCTCGTCGCCCGCAGCGTCCTGCCTGCTGCCACGTTCCGGGCTGGGTCGCCGGCGTCGGGGGCCTTCCTCTCCGCGGCGGAACGCGCAACGGCCGCGGCCAATGGCGTGCGCGGCCCTGCCGCCGGACCGTACTTCGCCGAACAGCCCGTTCAGGGGTTCTCGAGCATGGTGCCCGCCAGCGCCGGCACGTGGTGGGCGCTGGCCGACAATGGTTACGCCTGGCGCACGAACTCGGCCGACTTCCAGCTCGTCTTCTACCGGATCGATCCCCGCTGGGGCGACGCCGCTGGACCGGTGGTGCTGGAAGCTGTCGTCCTCCACGATCCGGACCATCACATCCCCTGGAAGATCGTCTGCGACCAGCAGGCCGGTACACCGTTGCCCGACTTCTCCTTTAATGTGATGCCCCAGACGCCGGCGGCGTGCGGCGTGGCGCCGGCGGCCCGAATCCTGACCGGCTTCGACCTGGACCCGGAGTCGTTCGTGCGCGCCCACGACGGTACGTTTTGGGTTGGCGAGGAGTTTGGCCCGTTCCTGGTCCACGTGGCTGCCGATGGCCGGGTGCTGGAACCACCGATCCAGGTGACCGGCGTCCGCTCGCCCCAGAACCCCTTCCTGAGCCTCTCGGATCGGGCACACCCGGAACGGCCCACCGTGGCGGCCAGCCGCGGCCTCGAAGGTGTTGCGATCAGCCCCGACGGGTCGAAGCTCTACGCGCTTCTGGAAGGGGCTGTTGCCGACGACGACGCCCAGGACCTTCGCATCTACGTCTACGACATCGCGAAACGCGCTTTCGCGGACGGGTTCCTCACGGTGCGCCTGGAGATGCCGAGCCAGAAGGTTGACCTCGCGAGCCTCACGGACGCCTCGGGCGCCCGGGTTTATCCGGATGCCGTCGCGCCGCCGCCCGGTCTGGCCTCCATTGGAGAGCTGAAGGCGGTGAACGACCAGCATTTGCTCCTGATCGAGCGGGACAACCATGGCGACGCCCTGCCGTCGCCGCGATTCAAGAAGGTTTTCCTCCTCGACCGGTCGCAGGCGGGCGGGGATGAGCGCCATGTCCGCAAGACCTTGCTCGTAGACCTGCTCGCGATCCCTGATCCGTCCAGCGTTGGCGGGGACGGAGACTTCTTCCGCCTTCCCTTCTACACGATCGAGTCGGTGCACATGGTGGATGAGCGCACGGTGCTACTCGCCTCCGACAACAACTTCCCACTCTCCAACGGCCGCTCGCGCAGCCGGAGCGTCGACCGCAGCGGCCCCCTTGCCGCTGACGACACCGAGCTCATCTTGGTCCGCCTCGGCACTCCGCTCAACGTCGACCGGCGGCTGCTCCCGGCTGCCGGCCAGGAATCACCATAGCCTGGAGGCCCTCCTCGCCATCGGCGCCGACCTCGTCGCGGGGTCGGTTCCGAGAGCAGCATCAGGCCCCATCCCCGAATATGGCGAGCGCCTGAAACGCTCAGTGATGGCGGGTCTTGAGACGCTGTCAAGCTCAGCGACCACCTTCACCGTCACCCTCGATGACGCCAGCTGGCTCCCGGACACGGCAGTCACCATCGTGTATGGATCCACCTGCGACACGACTGCCTTCATCAGCGCCATACGACAGATCTCCGATCGAGAGATAGAGGAGGTCATCCTGATCGTTCACGGCTTCCCTGCCGCTGGACAGGTGGCGCTCTCCGACACATCCACTCCGGCCTCCGCGGCGTTCAGCGTGTCGCAGATATCCGCGGGGTTCCCCACCTCGACCGTCAGCTACTGGACCCGTCCCGCCGCTCCCGGCCTGCTCACGATCGTCGGCGCAACCCGCGATGACAGCCTCATCACTGGCCACTTTGCCTTTGAGGCCGCGACCATCCCCGATTCCGGCGTCCATCGGCGACTCGCTGGACAGTTTCGGGTCCGGTACAGCTTTCAACCCGTCTACTCTGTACCTGGATGTTGAATGCCGGCGTTAGGCGGCTACCCGCATCTTCCCCAGCGCCTCCGTTGCGTCCTCTACGGCCAGACTCCGGTCAACGATGCTGGCCACTCTGTCGGCGTGGAGTGAGGCTGCGGAACTAACTGTCAGCAGGTGGCCATCGTCGATGCCGGCGGAGGGAGCTATTGCGGTCGGCGTGGGCAGGAAGAAACGAGGCGCCGCGACGCGGCGCCCCATTCTTACAGAAGCTGCCCCGCGATCTCAGGACCCCTGGAGGCAGCCCCTGCTCGCATTGGACCAGTTCTTCTGGATCTTCCAGATGGAGCCGTTGGCGAGCGTGACGGAAGCGCTGAACTGCCAGGCGCACTTGTCGGCATTCTCATTGCCCTGTCGATCGTACCAGCCGGTGCCCCGGGGATCCGTCTCGGTCTCTGCCAGTTCGTGAGACGAGGTGTTGGCCAGAGACGCCAGCATTTGGGAATGAGTAGTCCAGGTGTCGGTCGGATCGCAGCCCGCGACGCCGGCGGGATTCGGCTCGTAGGCCACCTGGATAGGAGCGTCGTTCGAGCAGTTGCCCCAGCTGTGCCAGGCGCAGTAGCCGACGTTGGACGGAAAGGTCGGCGTGTAGATGATGTAGAGGGCGTTGGGATCGGGGTTGTTGCCGCTGATCTTGCAGCCCTCCGCGACCGCCTGGGTAGTCGATAGCGCGCCCGTCGGCGCGGCAGTCCCATCGAATACGTGGCCCAGATAAGTCGAGGCGGAGGTGATCTTGCTCGTGGCGTCTCCGTATTCGGTGTTCAATCCATTATAGCGACTTCCCCCCCAGCCACTGTAGAGCTGGTCAAGCCCCGGAATGACGTCTGCCGGGAAGGACCCATTGCTCCATTGCGGGCCCCAAAAAATCGCCTGGGTCTTGCTGGCCTTGATGACGGGGCCGTTGTGGTATGTCAGCAGCGCAGCTGCCCGGGCGAAGGGCGTGGCGACGGCTGGAGACTGCCCCTGCTGCCAGAACTGGCCGAGCGGCACGCCGGCAGTCACGCGCCCCGTCCCGGAAGTGGGCGCGGCATCATTCATTGGCGAGGTGGACTGGTCCGCGCAGGCCGCGAGCAGGCCGAGCGCGGCGAGCGTGAGACCCTGACGGGGTGAAATGAGTCGCTGCATGGAGGGGACTCCCGGTTGAGTGGAGGGCGGGACGACAGCATGCGATCGAGCAGCCCTCACAGGCAGATCTCCACGGCTAAGCGCCACGAATGCCCGCGACGGCGATGAATCATCTCGGAATGTCAGAATCGATCGGCGGCGCCCCGGCGGCCAGCACGGGAGTGACCCCGTTTGGAATGAAAGACCCACCAGACCACACGCAATCCGACCAGCCTATGGGGCGGCCACAGGACCCGCGAGAACCCGGTCGATGACCCGCTCGAAGTCCTCCGGGGGGTGCGCGCCATCGAGCATCACCCCGTTGATCAGGAACCCCGGCGTCCCCGAGAAGCCGAAAGCCTGGAACTCGGCAAGGTCGGCGTCTATAACCTGGTTCACCGCCGGGCTGCCGGCGTCCCGCCTGGCCCGAGGCAGATCCGCCCCAG
>Ga0315273_10008366_pt1 | contig 13031 bp, 7 predicted proteins | sample YL17G02_0_MG_FD_205753 | JGI IMG/M metagenome (GOLD analysis project Ga0315273, IMG submission 205753) | Sediment microbial communities from Yellowstone Lake, YNP, Wyoming, USA - YL17G02_0 | ecosystem: Environmental > Aquatic > Freshwater > Lake > Sediment | place: USA: Wyoming | collected...
AGCTCCAATCTTCTCCCCTGCTAGAAAGGATTGCCGTGCCCAATCTGGCTAAGACGGCGTCGCGCTCAACAGGTTCGGCGTCCCCCCGCGCGAAAAGGTGGAATTCCTCGACATCTTCCGCAATAAAGATATCGTCGAGAACCGGTAAGTGAGGTGACCGATTCTTTGTACCAGAGGCAAAGACCTCTAGCCCGTTGCGGGACTTTCGGGAAGATCGACGTTCGGCAAGTAGTTCCCTCGAAGGAGTTGGCCGATGTCCGCAGGGCCTAACCACCGCCCTGGAGGAGTTCGCACTCCGTGGTTTTAGTCGGGCCTAGTGATGCGGGTACGCTGCCGCCTGCTACGGGATGCTCGGCCAAATCAGGAATGCAGACGTGCCAAAATCCCGTCTTCAATCCATCTCGCAAGTTACTGACCCCACGGGCCTAACTTCAGGGTTTCCAGGCGAGCCGAAACCACATGAACTAACAGCGGTGCTTACCGGAGGTGTTTCAGAATATGTGGGTTTAGGCCTGCTGCGAGTTCTGGGAAGTCACGGTGAATTTCAAGCCCCGGCGACGGGTCAATACGACAAATCCCCTACAGGCCGCCTCTGAACAGTTGCGGAGGGCATCAGCCGGGTTGGCAGCGATCCAACGTGTGGCGGAGCGGACGCGGCAAGTCACAAGTTCCACAGGTAAGATCTTGTGCATCTCGGAGGCGTTTTGCTGCAAGCCCGTTGACTTGCCCTTAAGGGAAAACCTAAGATGGCAGCACACGAGGAATGAAGCCATTTGAATCACGATAAGCGTCGATTAGGAGCCATCCAACCAGCTTTGGGGAGTTCTTGAGGCAAGCATGAAGATGCCGGAAACATTCCGGGCTCGTACACCGCGTCCGCGGCGACAGTGGGTGGCGGGATGGGAACTAGCAATTCTTTTCGGCACGATGCTCGTGGGGTTCGGGCTAGCAGCGCACGGAATTTCCCCTGTCACTCAAACCTCGCCTGACCCAACGTCCGCGGAAAAGGCGTGTGCCCTCATCGAGAAGGCCCAACTCGCACTGGCCAAAAATACCGAAGCGGCGATGCGTGAGGCGGTCGAATACTACGCGCAAGCCGCGCAGCTCGATCCCCTCTCTGCGCCAGCCCAGGTGGGACTCGCCGAAGCCTACACGATGCTGTGGGGTTTCGGCTTCATGTCGCGCCAGGAGGCCCTGCCCAAAGCCGAGGCGGCCGCATTGAAGGCGGTCGAACTCGATCCCAAACTTGCCGACGCGCGCACGGCGCTCGGGGCTCTGAAGATGAGCGAATGGGACTGGGCCGGCGCGGAGGCGGAATTCAAGCAAGCGCTCGAGCTCGCTCCGGACAATGCGCTCTCCCGCCACTGGTATGCCCTTTTCCTGGCGGCCATGGGAAGGCACGAGGAAGCGCTCGCGCAATCCACACGGGCCAACGAACTCCAGCCCTCCTCGCCGGGGATGATGACCGGTCTGGGCTCGATTCTCTATTTTGCGCGCGCCGACGACCGGATGATCCGGGTGATGGAACAGACGGTGAAGCTCGACCCGAAGTATGCGGCGGGTTACGACTGGCTGGGAATGGCCTACGTGCAGGTGGGACGGTTTGACGAGAGCATCGAGGTCTATAAGAAGGGCCTCGAGCTAGCGGGAGGCGCCGCCGAGGTCAAGGCCGGGCTCGGCCATGCTTACGGCGTGGACATCATGACCGGGCTCGGCCATGCTTACGGCGTGGCGGGGCGGCGCGCCGAGGCGCGGCAAATCCTCCGGGAATTGCGGGCGCTTGCCCGGCGCAAGCACGTTCCGCCGGTCGACATTGCTTTCGTTTATCTGGGGCTGGGGGAAAAGGAGCGCGCGCGCGAACTGCTCGAGCGGGCCTACCGCCAACGTTCCTGGCAAGTGGCTTTCCTGCGCGTCGAACCCTGGGTAGACCCTCTTCGCAGCGATCCGCGTTTTCAGGATCTCTTGCGCCGCCTCAATTTCCCGCCCAAAAAGCCAACCTCGTAATATCCCTGGGGAGGATTTGCGATTCGCCCCTACCGCTCCGGCAAGCTCCCCTCAATCTCAATCCCCTTTCGGCATGGGCATCGTTACCGTTTGGGGGAAATAGATGGACGGCATCTTAGCCACTTTACTGACCGTAAAGCTATTGCAGACGTAGGTGAAAAAGAGGTTCCCTGGCGCCTCAAATTCTGGATGCTCCTTGGCCGCGTAGCAGAATGTGTCCTTATCGTAACCGGGGCTGCTCGGCTGCATTTCAGCGATGCGATGGATGACTTGCCCATCCGACCAGGGCCCTGCAAGCTCGGGGGCGGTGCGAAAGAGAATCTTGTCGGACGGGAAAGGCTGCCCAATCATGACCGCCACCCATTTCTTCAGACCAGGGTGGTAGCGCACGGACATCTCGGATGCTCCCGGCGTCATGACGTATTTCGCGTTGGAGGGGTCGAGGCCAGGCTTCCAGGAATCATCATTGGCGAGGTACTGCAGGTTCTCCTTCGGAGCCGCAAGGCCATTCAGGGGAATTCGCGTCAGGAGCATGGGGCTGGGAGGCTTTTCGTAGCTGGCGAAAATATAAGCGTGTTCCCCGCTCACCACGGCGGTCGACGAAGGATAGGCCTTGACGCCATCGGGGACGAGAGGAAAGACGTCCACTTTCCATTGCTGAGGAGACGCGCTGAGGTTCGACACCTTGGCGAGGTCCCCACCACAGGTTTCAAAAGCCATGGCCGCCGAGCCTTCCACTGGCTTGTCGCGGATGCACAAGAGCGAAACCCACAGCGTGTCCTTGTGGAAGAAGCCATCCAGTGCCCAGTACCAATGAGCCTTTGATGGAGACTGAAAGAAATCCAGGGACTGCCCGCTTGAATCCTTGCGGATTGCGTAATCGATCTTCCATCCTTTGGTCGGATCGCAGGTGGAAACCCCAATGCTGTTCCGCACCATGCGGGGCGTGTCGCCGGTGACCACGCGCTCTTTACCAATCAGCGTGTCGCCGAAGATCCACACGACTCGCCCGTCCGAAATCGGAATCGAATACGCGGCGTCCGCGCCCAACCACTCGCCCTGGAACGGAAATGAGGGTTTGCACTCCTTGGTGTCAGGCGGCGCGGCGAAGGACGTAGCTGCGAAAAATAAGGCCAACGAAAGGGTCCATGCCCACTGCCCTTCCTGCCGGGGCGCTGCGTGAATTCCAAACATGAAGCCTCCTCTTGTCAGGTTGGTTGTTGATCGTCCATCCTGGCCGTGACTCGCGCCGGATTCGGTGCAGCCATTGGATTGATCGCTCTCTTTACGCCTTCCAGGTAGCCAGCCAGTTCGCCGCTTGCGGGGCGACGAGGATGGAATCACCCTCTCGCTTCTGCTGGGCGCCGCGAACCTCGCTGAACTTGAATCTTGCCCCCAGCAGTGCCGGAAGGACAACTCTCTCGGGAAGCGGGCCACTGGTTTGCGAGTAGCGCAGTGTCCAGCCCGCGCCCTTCCCCTCGGGTTCAAGCTGAACGCTGACTCGCCCAAAACGCGTGGGGGATTCGATGAGCTTGAAAGGCTCGAGCCTATCCAGTTCCGGCGACCCAATCCCCTCCAGCAGGCGCAGCGACTGCCCGTCCTCGAGCACCAGCATGTGCCGGAGATACAGGATGCATTCCGCGCTCGCCCAGTTGTGAGGCATGTCCCCGATATAGCTGCCCAGCAAACTCCGCCGCAGCGGTTGCTCTTCACGCCAACAATAGAGCGGCGAAGCGTGGTTCAAAAATCCCACGAAGGTCTGGCGGGCCCAGTCCTGAAGTCCTGCCCACAGATAAACGTGCGCGACAAAGGCCGCGCCGTAATTCCACAAACCCTGATGCGTGATCCATCCGGTTTCCGCGGGAATGTCCTCCTCCGTGCACGACTGCATCAACTTGATGTGGCCATCGACAATCGGATCGTTCCTTTCGAATACGGTGCCGGGATAGATCGCCTGCGATAGCGCCCATTGGGCAGCTTGCGGCCGTGATCTCTGCCATTCGTCGGGAATCGACCAGTCTGTGTCGTCTTTGAGGAGCATGGGCAAATAATCAAACCCGCCCGCGTGGCGGCGCATTTCCTGTTGGGCAGCGGCAGTCAGTGCAGACCGCAACTCCGCATAAAGAGCCTTGGCTGAAACCAATTCACCGAGGCCGAGGCGCTCCCCCGCTTCGCCCACCGCTTTCAATCCAGCCAACGTCCATATCGTATTGGTCAGCTCTTCGCGAATTCCGCCGATGCCGCCATCGGGAAATCCCTTGGGAAGCAATCCGTAGCGGCCGCAGGCGCTGCCCTCCTGCTTGGCGCGCGCGCGCAGGTTGCGGACGTAATCGACGGCGCGGAGAAGGTTGGGCTGCATCTTGCGAAAGTAAGACCAGTCCTGGGCAAGCTCCGCCTGGCGAGTGATGGTGAAGAGCGCAATCCCGGTTTCTTTCCAATGCTCTTCGCCGCCTCCGGCAAAGACTCCGCCGTCGGGGCGCTGGCGATTCCACGTGGCCTCCAATCCCTGCTGAGCTTCCGCGTCGTAGCCGAGGTAGCGGGCCGCTTCGAGGATGAAATGCCCGTCGGCAACCCAGAGGCCGCGGTACACCGTGGGCCCCACCTGGAAAGTACTCTTCCCTTCCTTCACTTCGCGCGCCTGCTGAATGTTTCGCGCGCAGGCGGCGAGGAATTCCCCGTGCCGACCCGGCAACGACCAGGAGACTTTTCCCTCGAAGGGCTTCCACTGCTCCCAATAGCTGCGGGTCTCTTGCAGCAGGGCATCCGGCGCGCTCAGACCATTTCGAAGCTGGTCGGCCGTTTGCCCTTCCTGGGGAAACCTCAAGAAAGCGCGCAGCGGGCGGTCCGCGGACGCTACACCGTTTGCGAGAACCAGCCGATGAGTGAATACCGCGTCAGGAGGCGCGAGCATACTCGAGTTCACCATCAGAAACAGTGGCGCATCTTTTCCGCCCAGTTGAATCCACGACATATCAGCCGACGAGTGAACGATCACCTCCTCCTTGGTCTTGACCTCGACGATGGGATTGACGCGCACGGGGGCGCCTGCCCGTGGGCGGATTTCAAGAATGACGTTATCGACTCGCCCCTCGCTGTCGCGATTCGACGCGAAGGTGATCAGCTCGATGGAAGCGTCGGGCCGATCAATCATCGTGTGGACGACGGGCACGCCGGGCTTTTCGACCCACTGCGACTTCACAATGTCGGGTTCCATTCCCTCCGCGGAGAACTCCACGATCCGTGGAAAATAGTGGATGTCTTTGTATTGCCCGGGGTGGCCGTATCGCAGGTCTCCGCGCTCGCCAATCAGGCTCTTGTGATGATCATCGGGAAAACAATAAGCGGCTTGACCCGCAAGCGGCGCGAAGCGGAAATCGATGACTGTGTTGAAGGAAGTTTGAGGCCCGCCGCGAATTGGCTTTGCGGCCGGTTTCGCCGCCTGCGGCACTTCAACGGTTTCCGCGCCGCCCAAGCCCGTGGCCACACCGAGGCGGATCCCCACATCTTTCAGGAAGCGTCGTCTATCAGGTCGTTTCATCATGTCCCCCTGGCTCCAAAGCGCCGGAATCGGAAGTTTTAACTGCTTTCCGAATGTCCCTTCCCAGTGATGGTGTAGTTCTTCCCTTGAATTTGCAGGTTGACGAGTTTCGCGTCGAGGTCGAAATCCGCAATCCGCGAAGTAACTCGCAATCCGTCAAAGAGGGTCAAGTTGACCCCGAAGACGGAGTCAATAATCATTTCCGTGAAGCATCCCGCGGAAGTGCAACTGAAATCCGTGAGGTAGGGTGGATCTTCCGGACACTTGTAAGCCCCGCCCCTCACCGGCGGGAACACGGATTCCACAAAGTGCGCCTGCCCGATGGGCCCCTGGCTGGTCGCCTTGGCCAGTCCCCTGATCCAGGCCGCAACCTTGGCCGAAGCGTCAATTTTGTACAGACCCTTCGCGCTCATGGGAGGCCACGCCGGGTACGCTCCCAGCCAACTATGATCGGGCCGGATGTTCCATGTGGCATCCACGTCTCCGGTCGAGAGGGCGCGCATCCAGAGCGGCGTGTAGAGTTCCCGCCAGAAGAACTCGCCCATCTCTTTCTTCTGTTTTTCGCTCAAGTCCTCGAACATCAAATCGAGCAGGGTGAGGAAGTCGTAGCAATGCCGGACTTCCAGATAGCTTCCGTCAGGCTGGCCGCAGCGCCAGTAGCCTTTGCCTTCCACATAAAGGGTACGGATGATCCGCGCCGCGAGTTCACTCGCCTCGGACCGGAACTGCGCAGCCCGGCCGGAGTCGCCCCGCCGCTCCAGAAGTGCTGCCACAAACCGCATCGAGAAGACGTTGCCCGCGTTCATCCCCGGAATTTCGTGAATGTAGGTGCTCACCACCTCCAGCAGGTTCTCAAGCTTTCCGTAATCGCCCATGCCGTGGCCGTTCTTGTCGAGCTTCTTCCAGCGCATGGCGTGCTCGGCCAGGTGCTCGATCGCGCTCTTTCCGTTGATCTTTTTATCCAGCCATGCAAAGTCACCCGTCACGCGCAAGTAATTGTAGGCACAACTCACGATGGCCATGTCGTTCACGGCATACCACGGACCCACGGCCTTTCCCGTCACATAATCCGTAGCGAGGTGCTGATCCATGTCCTGGACGAACCATGTTTCGACCAGCCGGCGCAAGGCTTCCGGGTCCAGAAGTCCGAGGCTCAGCGACGTGAGCGAAGTGTCCCAAGGAAAGCTCAACGTGGGCAGGACGCGTCCTCCGAGCGAAAGATAAGTTGTGCCGTAGGTAGAATCGGGCGATGCGCGCCGGCCGAAAAGCAGATTGGCAAACCCGGTGTAGTAGAGCCTCCAAAGATCCCTGTCGCGAGTATGCAACTGGGGAAGGTGGCCGGAAAAGTCGGAATTACCCGGCGTAAACGCCGAGTGGATGAGCCCCTCCACCGACTGCCGAGTTTGCGCGATAAGTTCGGGAAAGTTCTTTTGCCCGGTGTCGTAAGCCTGTTTGGTTCCTTCAACGTCATCCCCGATGGCATTGAAGTACTTAATTTCTTTCGTTTCCCCCGGGCCGAGCGAGAGTTCGAGAACCAACATTCGGCCGTCATCACACCGGTCGGGGCGAGGTGAGATTCCCTGCACCGACACGGCGCGCGATTGCTGGGCTTCAAACACCAGGCATCCTCGGGCGGAATCGTAGGTGATGCGATTGTCTTTCTCGCCGTAGGAGTTCACAAACCAGGGTTTCTCGCGCCGAACCGAGACGGCTGCCCGCATATCAACACCCAGGGTGACTTTCCGGCGCTCCTTGCCCTCATTCTTCACTGCGATTAGCTGTGCGACGGCACGCTGCCGCGGGGGCATGAAAGTTCGCGTGGTGAAATGAATTCCGTCGGCGCGGGTTTCGCGAACAATTTCGTGCGGATACCACGTGTAGGCAACGTCTCCGGGAAGGTACGACATCAGGACTTTTCCATTCAGGAACAACTCGCAGGTCAGCAGGTAACCCGGGCTCCACTCCATTTCAGGGATCCCGCAGCAGGCATATGGCGGAAACGAGATGGACGTGATACCGGAGACGGATTTTGCTGACTTGAGGTACCCCCACTCGTTCTGCGCGGCGGGGGGACTGAAAAGGTCTGTGAACTTGTAAACGAGCCGCTCGCTGGCGAGGTCGGACAGTTTGGGAATCGGGGGAAGAAGTTTGCGTTCGGCGGGTGCCGCGACCGAAATAGGGGCCAGAGGCAGCGCGGCGCCCACCGCTCCAATCTGAAGAAAGCGCCGGCGATCGATGGTGCCCTCATGAAGTCGCGATTTGTTCTTAGCCATAGTCAATCTCCTCAGCAAGGGACTCGCAGATTGCTCACGTTGTGATTGGCGGTTGCACGTCCGGCGCCGCGTGCGGCCAGGAATTTCCCGATGGATACGTTCACTGCCGAGACCGCGGAAGACTTGGACACCAGCGCTCTCCCGGTTGGCTTTCTGAGAAACTATTGACATTACATAAACGAGTTGTATACTTTTGTCAAGCATTGTAGAAAGTCGACCAATTACTGTGATCGCCCGTGCCGCCCATGAGTGAACGTCCCCAAACCGCCTCACCGTCGATTTACCGGACAGTGCCCGTCAATGAGTGTTCCCTGCGGGTAATGACCGGGCACGACCGTATTGCCGCGGAAATTCTCGAGAATGTCCGGGGCCGCTCGAAAGCCCTTGTGGTGTGCGAGGGGTTTGTCGGCGCGCGCTGGGACGTCTGGAGGGAGCGCCTCAGCGCTTCATTTCGCGCCTGCGGCATTGAGCCCGCGTGGTTCGATTGCAGTGGTGCTCTGAAGGATGCGGACGCAGAGCACGATGCGATTCTGCAATTCCATCTCACCGACGAGCCGGTCTTCGGGCGGATCTATCGCGGGAAGATCGGCGATTTCTTTGACGCTCAAAAGATGAACGACCTCGCCGGAAGCGCGCGGCAGACGCCGGGCATTTCCATCATTTACGGTCCGGGCGCGTCTCTGGCGGCGGGCGCGGGCGACTGTCTTGTGTACCTGGACGTGAGCAAGGAAGAATTCCAGAACCGCTGCCGCGGTAAGTCCACAACCAGCTTTGCGTGCCGAGAAGCCCGCCCGCTTGGCGAGATGTACAAACGGGCCTTCTACATTGACTGGCCGGTCCTGAATCTCGAGAAGCGCCGCCTGCTGCCTTCGCTCGACTTGCTAGTGGATGAGACTGATCCTCTGTTGCCGAAGGCGTGCCACGGGGTGAGTTTCCGCAAAGCACTCGCCCAGGTCGCCGGGGCGCCGGTGCGGGTGAAGCCGTTCTTTCTGCCGGGCCCGTGGGGGGGACAATGGATGAAGGAAAATTTCGAACTTCCCTCCGGACCGCCGAATTACGCCTGGTCCTACGAACTGATCGCGCCCGAAAACGGAATCCTGGTGGGGACGGAACAGGAATGGATGGAGGTTTCGTTCGACTACCTCCTCTGGCAGGAAGCGGATGCGGTCATGGGTCCGGCCGTGACCAGCGTGTTCGGCAGCGCCTTCCCCATCCGGTTTGACTACCTCGACACCGTGGGAGGGACGAACCTCTCCTGCCAGATTCACCCCCGCGTGGACTATATTCGCGACGAGTTTGGCGAGCCGTTCACGCAGCACGAGACGTATTACGTCATGCAGGCGGAACTGGGCGCGCGCGTTTACCTCGGCCTGAGGGAGGACATCGATCCCGCCGCGTTTCGAAAGGCCGCGGAGGGCGCCGAGCGCGAGGGGACGCCGTTCGAAATCGGCGACCACGTCCACAGTATTCCCAGTTCCGCCCACGATTTGTTCCTCATTCCGGCGGGGACAGTGCATTGCAGCGGCGCGGGAAACCTGGTGCTGGAAATCAGCGCCACGCCCTACATCTACACCTTCAAGATTTATGACTACCTGAGGAAAGACCTCACGGGCCAACTCCGCCAGGTTTTTGTCGACCGCGCATTTGCAAATATCGATTTCACGCGCCGGGCGCCCTGGGTCAACGATCACCTCAAACCGGCCCCTCGGTTGATTCGTGAAGATGCAGGCGCGGCGGAATACGTGATTGCAGACCTGCCCCAATTGTTCTTCCGCATCCACCGTTTGGAATTCGAACACCAAATCTCCGATGCCTGTAACGGCCGCTTCTTGGTTTTGAATCTGGTGGCGGGCGAGCGCGTCGAGATCCTCCATGGCTCGCGCCGCACGGAACTGCGCTACGCGGAGACCATCATCGTTCCCGCGTCAGTGGGCGAATTCCAGGTGGTCAACAAGGGGCAGGGATCGTGCAAGCTGGTGAAGGCATTGATCCGATGAACGCTGCCCGCCAATGGATACTTGCGTACGACGTGGGGGGAAGCCACGCCACCGCGGGCCTGGTCCATCAGATCACGGTTGAACTTCAAAGCGTCCGTTCCCGGCGTATCGACAGCGCGGTCGCGGCGGACGGCATCCTGGATGCGCTCGCGCAACTCGGAAACGATGCGCTGGCCGGCCAGTCACAGTCCGTGGTCAGCGGCATTGCGATGTCCATGCCCGGCCCGTTCGATTACCAGAAGGGGATTTGTTACATCCGTGGGCTCGCGAAATACGAACAACTCTACGGCGTGGATTTCCGCGCGACCATGGCTGAACGCTTTCCAGCGGTCCCGGCGGCGGCAGTCAGGTTCATCAATGACGCGGCCGCTGCACTGCTGGGAGAAATCCACGCGGGCGCTGCTAAGGGCGCGCATCGCGTCATCGGCCTCACCTTGGGGACCGGTATCGGATCGGCTTTTGCCGTCGACGGTCGCATCGTCACCACCGGCGCGGGCGTCCCGACTGAAGGTTATGTGTACAACCAGCCGTTCAGGGACGGGGTCGCGGAAGACTTTGTTTCCGGCCGGGTCATCAAGAAGATGTATGCGCAGGTCTCGAGCCGCGCGTGCGAGGTCAAGGAGATAGCCCAGCGGGCCGCCCACGATGCCGGCGCGAAGATGGTTTTCGCTCAATTCGGGCAGATGCTTGGCGAAGTCCTGCTTCCAATGGTCAACGGATTCCTTCCCGATGTCATTGTTCTGGGTGGAGCTGTTGCCCGCAGTTCTTCTCTGTTCTTGCCCACGACTCGCGAGGCACTGAAAGGGACGAGCGTGGAGTTGCGCCCATCATCGCTGCACGACAGCGCGGGCGTAATTGGGGCGGCGGTTGCATGGAGCCAACATTAGGACAGGAGTCGAAGTCTGCCGAGAGCGCCGGAGTTCAAACCCGAGCCGGGCCTGACAGGGAAATCGCTATTGGGGGAACTGAAATTAACCACTTGACATAATGCAACTCTTGACCTAACTTATCGCAATCGTTGTATGAAGTCGTGCCTTCTCCCGGAAGGTGGAAGCGCAGATGACGAAACCCACCCAGCGCGGTGACACACTTACTGAACGCCTCCTGCTCCGACTGATCCACCGGCGCCAGCCGACCACGCGCGCCGAAATCAGTGAGATCACTGGACTCCCGCTCAGCACCGTCTCGTTCAACACCAATCGGCTCCTGAAGTCAGGCTGGATCTATGAGTCCGACGCGGGCATTTCCAGCGGCGGACGGCCCGCGCGGCATCTCCACGTCAACGGCGAGAAGATGTACCTGCTCGGCGTGGACATCGGCGTGGAAGACACGGCCCTGGCCGTGGCCGACTACAACGGCCAGATCTTCTTTCGTCAGGAGTTCCCCACCCAGGCTGACCCGCCCACGTTTATCAAGAAGCTTTCGGGGCGCATACGGCACATCATCGAGACGGAGTACCGGGGGCGTTCCTTTGGCTGCCTCGGCGTCAGCGTGCCCGGGCTTGTGGATACCCAGACAGGTGAATTGGTGAGGGCACCCAACCTGGGGTGGTCCAACGTGCCTGTCCGCGAATGGTTTCATGAATACACAGGACTTCCGGTTCTCGTGGATAACGACACGAACGCCTCGGCGCTGGCCGAACTTTGGCAGGCGGACATCGCGCGCGAAGGCGTGCAAAGCCTGCTCTACATCCTGGTGGTCGAGGGCGTGGGGTCGGCCCTGATTGTCGATGGAAAGATTTACCGCGGCTCCCGGATCGGGACGGGCGGATTTGGCCACTTGTGCCTTGACCCCGAAGGCCCCAAGTGCACCTGCGGAGGGCGCGGCTGCCTGGAGGTGTATGCCTCGAATCGAGCCATTATCGCCGCCTACCGGGGCAAATCCCGGGGAAATGGCCGGGCCCTTGCCGTTACCGACATCATCAACCTGGCGAGACGGGGCCAGCGGCGCGCCCGCGAAGTTCTGGTCGGGGCCGCGGAGAAATTGGCCATGGCGCTGCGGGGCCTTGTGCACGGTCTCGCCCCTTCCATCGTGGTGGTGGGAGGAGAGATTGCGAATGCCTGGTTCCTGATCGGGCCCATTCTCTCGGACCACCTCAAAGGGTCGTTCATCCTCCCGGAATTAACCATGATCCGGGTCCTGCCTTCTGTGGTTCAAAACCGGCCAAGCCTGGTGGGGGCTGTAACCATGGGTATCTTCCCGGAGATGACCCACCCTCCCGAGCGGTTTTCAATCGTCGAACCCGAATTCACTAGGGACAATTTGCCGGGCAAGGCAAATCGCAAAAAGGGTATCCATGTCGGATCGGCTCGAAGGGGTGAGCAGTCCGCGAGCGAGCAGGGGCATCCGCGCTGATCTAATTCACTTCCGCGGATGGACAAGGTGAGGTTCGTGAAACAAAAGCCGCAAATTCGGTCAAGACCCGCGGCAAGAATTTGGCGCGCCATCGCGCTGTTACTCGCCCTGGGGTTGCCGTTGCGTTTATTTGCCGGGCAGGATCAATCGGGTGCGGCGCCGGCTCCGCCCGACATCGGGGCGCTCATGGCGCGCGGCGATTATGATGCGCTCGACAAAGTGTACGCCGATGCCTTGCTGCAGCACCCCCAGGATTACCGGCTGACGTACAACCGGGCGCTTGCCAATTACTTTGGCGGGCATTTGGAGAAGGCCCGCGACATTCTTCTCACCGTGGCGCCCTCGGACCGCGGCGCGAACGAGTACCAGTCGCTGCTGGCCACGGTTCAAATCCAGCTGGGCGATTTCAAAGCGGCCCTCGAGCCCGCGCAGGAGGCCGTGCGGCTGGACTCCTCGAACGCGGAGAACTGGCTTCGCCTCGGAGCGCTTTATTTGCGGCTCAAGCGGGGCCAGCACGCGCTCGACACTTACCAGACGGCTCGCGAGAAGTTCCCAAACCGGCCGGAATTCCTCATTGGGAAGGGTGTTGTAGAAGAGATGCTGGCGAGACTTCCCGAGGCCATCGCAGTTTACCGGGAGGTTACGACAAGATTTCCTCTCTACGAGCCCGGCTACTGTTTTCTCGGCCAAATCCAGGTTAAATCGGTTCTGCCGGATGAGGTCCGGACGACGGCTCGGGGATTGCTGCGCGTGAATTCCCAGGCCGCTTACGGCGAGTACTTGCTGGCCCAGGCCGACTGGATCACGCCGGGCAAAGGCCAGCAATCCCGGCCGCACGTCGTGCGCGCCCTCGAATTGAATCCC
>Ga0315273_10008367_pt1 | contig 13030 bp, 11 predicted proteins | sample YL17G02_0_MG_FD_205753 | JGI IMG/M metagenome (GOLD analysis project Ga0315273, IMG submission 205753) | Sediment microbial communities from Yellowstone Lake, YNP, Wyoming, USA - YL17G02_0 | ecosystem: Environmental > Aquatic > Freshwater > Lake > Sediment | place: USA: Wyoming | collected...
CTGGGGGGATTTGCCATTGCCTTGTTCGATTCGTTTAAGTAATGACATCGGTAACCCTTTCTACTTCAGTTCTAATGCTTAACCAGCCGTCTCTGCTTCGGTTTTTCCTTCTCTACTACGGCCTGGTCAGCAAACTCGGTCAAGCGCTGGCGCAGGACTTCCACCAGCGTTAGCATACTTCGTGCGGTCGGCTTAGACCGGTCACCAAGCATGAATGGGACACCCCGGTTTATCGATGGTACAACAACTCGCTCATCGGCCGGGAAAACAGCCACAATCTCGTGTTTAAAACTTTCACTGACTTTCTCGGGCGTGATACCGATGCGTTTATCGAATCGGTTCATCACAAACAACACCTGCCGCCGGTTAATCTTCAGGACATCTAGAAGGTCCAGGAACAACCTGGCATTCTTGATCGCCGGAATATCCTGCGTAGTGATTAGGATGATCGCATCGGCGGCATCCAAAGCGGCAAGGGTAATGTCAGTCAGTGTTGAAGTTGTATCCACCACGATATAAGCGTACAAACGACGCAGGTATTGCAATACATTTAGAAACTGATCACCAGTGACATTTTCGGCATGCTCTGGTCTAGGCGGCGCGGCCAGGATTTTGACTCCTGAAGCCGAATGGGTGAGCATGACTTCCTCTACGACTTCGGGGTCAAGCTCATCTGAGCGTGGCGCCAGATCGGCTACACTGTTCTTTGGCTGTTGGTTCAGGAATACAGCCACATCGCCGAACTGCAAATTTCCATCCACGAGCACCACCTTGGTCTCATCGTTGTGTAAGGTCATAGCCAGGTTGGTTGCCAGGGTGGTGCAACCGGTGCCGCCCTTAGGACTATATACTACAATCACTTTTCCGAAGGCCAATGACGATGCCACTGCAGCGACCGAACCATTACCAGGTACGCCGGCCTGTGGGATGGCTTTGGCGCGCTCATCCTGTGCCATCTTCCCAGAACGCCGGATAGCAGAAACGAGCTCCTCAACGGCTGGCGGCTTGGTCAGGAAGTCGCGCGCCCCGGCCAACATAGCGCGCCTCATGTAATTAGGATCACCCTGGACAGACAGGATTACAATTTGGGTAATTGGGTTATTACGCCGGATTATTTCGGTGGCTGTGATGCCATCCATATCAGGCATGTTAATGTCCATTAAGACTACGTCGGGCTTGGTTTCACGTGATACCTCAATCCCCTCGCGCCCGTTGCGAGCTACACCAGCCACTTCAATATCATTCTCGAATTGCAACAGTTTGCGAATGTTCTCGCGCGTCTCTGCAATATCGTCAACAATCACCACCCGAATCTTGTTATCTGAACCCATTCAATCCTCCGGCCCATTCTCGTTGAACATTTCGTAAAGATGTCAGGAGAACCTCACCCACTAAGGCTGGGGTGTGGGCACAATTTTGTCATTCTCCAGGCTAGGTCCTGCAAGAGTGTCTACGCGCGGCTCAACTCCATAAGGCAGCTTGACCGGCACAGGGATGCGGTATTGGTCCAGTAAGAACTGCAAGGTTACTGCTTCAGTCTGAACCCGTGAATCGTCTCCGGCCGACCGCAGTGCCAGAGTCAATTTGGCCCCACCAAAAATCAGGTAATTCAATGTGACCGCATCCTGCGGACTCACAATCAGGCTGATGACATCCGGACCTTGAGGTTTAGGGGGCGTCGCCGTGGCCTTGCCGTTCCCCTGCTGTGGTGCAGGGGTGGGTTGGACAGCTTCTGGGGTCGGAATTGCGCTAATAGGCTTCTCGGTTTCCGTCGAGAACGTACCCATGTGCAATACCACTGCATCCTGAAGCAAAGTCTGGCTGACCATGCGCGGTCGCTGCGCCTCACTCGGTACCACATAGAAAGTTTGGTTTAAAACCGGATCTAACTCCGCCCGTCCAAAGGGGGCGACAACCCCACCCGTGGCGCTCTGGACCGTGATCTTGCTGATGTCTTTGTCAAGGGTGGTAGAGATATTATCCTTGTTTTGGGCGGTTACCAGCACCCCAGGTCCCGGGGCGATAACAGCGCCTGTATTGTCAGGCGTCTTGGATTGGAAGTTCGTGTCCAGATCCACCATTAGCATCGTGACGATCACATTGACATGATCACCTGCCTGTGGAGCATATGAGACACTGGACAACCGGTCGATCGGAATCGACACAGAGACCATACCGCGGGGTATAGAAAGCGCAGCATTCGACCCGGTGCTCGAAAGCTGGTCCGCACTGTCCACCAGCATACCGCTGGTCAGTGGGATGCCTGAGTCCAGGTCAAATTTAGCGCGCTTCCCCGCGAGATCAGTGATATTGCTAAACATGCCCTGGATAAAAAGATCCTTTGGGATTTGGATAGTCCCGACCACCTTCTCATCCAGAATGTTTCCACGTGGTATTCGCTGGGTTACAACCACTGCAGTCACAAGGTTCACTGGGGTGGGTTGAACCTGCGAAACCGGAGATGGATTAGCCGCTGGCTGGAGAAACTTCTGCCAGACTACAAACACGGCCACCAGGGCCAAAATTACGATCACCGCAAGATAAAAGAAAACTCTTCCACGACGCATGTCGCCTCCAAATTTGGTACTTATTCAAAGTTCGGTTATTTTTCAAATCTCGACATCGATCAGACCAAAAAATGGTCCTGGCTTTAGTCTACCTGAAATCTATTTACCAGGCCTCACAAGACCGTTAGGCCTTCGGAAATGTAATGTTTACCTAACTGCCCGAATTACCAGAAGCAAAGGCCCCGCCATACGGCAGGGCCTCTTTCTTTTGTACGGCTGATGATAATACAGGTGTTCGAATAAACGATAGAATTACGCTCGACTGCTAAATGGCCCGCAAGATCGTGCTGAATACGTTACCGATCGCGGGGCCAAGTAGAGCCAGGATAACGATCACAACGATCGCCACCAGAACCAGGATCAACGCATATTCGACTAGGCCCTGACCTTTTTCCTTCGGTGCGAACAACATGGTTTTTTACCTCCTTTCTTAGCAATGTCCATCCTGAACTTCAAGTGCATTATAACGGCATATAAGCAATTTATACCTTACAGATATGCAATGATTTATAATTTTGCAATAGATATTGATTTTAATTCTGTAAGCCGGTTAAACCGGCAGGGAAATTACCGCACAAAATCACTGATAGAATTAATAACAAAAGCCCTGTTGGTTAACAAGGCTTTTGTTCGTTAAAGGGAGATTGAATGTTATATAGACTGGATTACCGTGCTGAAGACGTTCCCGATGGCTGGGCCAAGCAGAGCAAGAATGACAATCACGACAATCGCGACTAAAACAAGAATTAACGCATACTCCACAAGACCCTGCCCTTTTTCCTTCGCTGCGAATAACATGGCTTTTTTACCTCCTTTCTTAGAATATGTTCCAGATCGAGCCAACTTTATTATAGAAATTTGATTGTAAAGATTCCATAAACAACAAATTTATTTTCCTTTCATCGATGCAAAGTAATTTAAATTAAAAGGGGCTGGTGAGCGGCATCCAATCCCACACATCAGTCCCTTCAATATGTCGCTATTTTTATTCTTTATACAGGCGTTGAGATTGTGGTGGACGGGATTTGAAAGGATACAAAGGTGCCTTGTCCGACAACGCTTTCCAGTTGCATGATCCCGCCGAGCATCTCCACCCGTTCGCGGATCACCTTCAGGCCCATAACACTCCTCTCCGCAAGGCTTTCCACATCGAACCCTTTTCCGTTATCTTCCACCTGGACTTTGATATTTGCATCTCCCATATCTAGGTGGACTTTGACCTGGCTGGCCAGGCTGTGCCGTGCAGCATTATTTAACAATTCCTGGACAGCGCGAAAGACCATTACCTCCTGGTAAGGTTCCAAGCGCCGTTCCAATCCCGTCACTGTGAGTTGAACAACGATCCCTGACTGTTCTATGAAGGCATCTACGTAGCGTTTTAACGTTGGTGATAGTCCAAGGTCATCCAACATCATCGGACGCAATTCAAATATAAAGTCACGCACTTTCTTAAATGTATTAGTCGCCGAGGTCTTGATGAAACCCAATTCTTCTCGGGCTTTGGCCTGGTCTACATCAAATAAGCGCATGGCTATTTCTGTTTGCAGGATAAAATTCGAGACCGCCTGGGCTGGCCCGTCATGCATCAGGCGAGAGAGGCGCTGTCGCTCGGCTTCTTGCGCCTGGATGATCATTTCCACCGTTTCTGCAGTGGCGGCTGAGTTGCGCCCTGCCTCTACGCCAGGTCCTTCTTCCATAACTTTCAAAACACGTTCCATCGAAGCCACCTGGTGGGTCATATGCACCTGATCGCTCTGTAACTTTTCAACCTGACCACGCATCACAAATAGCCTCTGCTGAGCATCTAACGCTGTGTCATACGTCATGCGGATATCCGCCCGTGGCAGGCTCTCAAATTGAGCTTGAACCTGCTGCAAGTGGGCAGTAACCGAAGTGTTGCGTTGAGCCAATTTGTTCACTTCCAACTGGCTCTGCTCTAACATCATGCCAATTTCTTTTAATTTACGCTTGGTTTCTTCTATTTGGGTTTGAAAATCCGTCTTTAATATCTGCCAGGCGGATGCTTCCGGTTGTGTGCCATTTTGGGCCATCGGCTCTACTCCTCAATTTCTGTGTTTTGTTCGTGCAATCGCACCCACCCACGCCGCAATGCATAGATAGCGGCCTGGGTGCGATCTTCTACTCCCAATTTTCTTAAAATAGCCGTGACATGATTCTTCACGGTCTGGTGACTTATTCCCAGTGACGCCGCAATCTCCTTATTACTCAGACCACGTGTGACTAAGGAAAGAACTTCCATCTCTCTTTTAGAAAGCGGCTGGAATGGCTCTCCGGGGTCACTGTACATACGCATGGCCCCTTCAGTTTGAGCGTCAAGCCAGCGTTCTAAACCCAGCTCATTCACTTGCTGTTCGTCGATGACATAAATCCCGTCCAGGACGGTTTGAATAATTTCAACCAGTTTTTCAGGCCGCACATCCTTGGTACAATAAGCCGCTGCGCCAGCCCGCATAGCATGGATTTTTTGCTCTGGGTCGTCGTACGCAGTCAGGAGTAAGATGCGCGTGGGCAACTTCTCGGCAATCACCTGACGGGTTACCTGTTGGCCATTGATTCCCGGCAAATTGACATCCAGGATAGCTATGTCGGGTCGGATCTCACGAATCAGATCCAACCCTTCTTCCCCGCTTGAGGCCAGGCCTACCACTCGCAAGTTTGGCTCCAATGATAGAGTATCTGCCACTCCCTGTCTAAAGAGCGGATGATCGTCTACAATGATGACGGTGATATCTTCCATTCCGGTGAGATCGTTCTTTAAATTGATATCTTTCATCGGCTTGTTTTATACAACATTCGACATGATTTATCAATCCGTCATGAATAGTATAGCACAGGAATAATCACGTAGCATAGATTTTGAACAAACGAAACCGCAAACCCCAATAATTATTAAGGGTGAGGCCAAAGGTACACAGCCATATTTTCACCTCCTTGAGCGGGGCTAAATCTTCCTCCAGTTGCATGAATTAGTGGGGCATGATCCGTCAGTTGTGGGTACCATCCTGGAAATGTCACCAGGTAATCTGGCGCCTGCGCATCCAAAAACGAACTCAGGTGAGCTTCGTCTCGCATGAAGGGGATGACTTCCGGCGACACCAGTCCAGCCAGGTCTAACAAGCGTCGCCCCCCGAAGTATCCCAACGCTCCTATATCATGCGCCGCAACCAGGACATCCGGTTTTGTGTTTTCAGCAACCCAACGGGCCGTGTCCACCATCTCACTCTCAATCACCGCAACATCCTGTGCATAGGTGCGCGCTCCTAATCCCCAAAAAGCTATAAGCACCAGTCCAGCCGCAAATAACCAGGTTTTTCCAATCACCCGTTTCCACAATAGCGGAGAGGCTGGATCGTACCAGCCGGCAAACCCGGCCAAACCCCAGATGCAGAAAACCGGCAGCGCCGGGATTATATAGCGCCCGTGTTGGTATGTGACTGGCAGCCGCCAGGCGTACAACAGCAAATAGCCTATCACCCAAATCGCTCCAGCGAGAGCCCCCCACAACCGTTGGCGAAAAGACTGGTAAATCATCATCCCAAATCCAGGCAGGAGCAGCAACCCCACCCCAACCAGTGGCAAGGCGGCCTCCCCCAGGAACCGCCGCCACAATGGAGCCAGGCGCAAGATAGCATATTCAGCCTGCTTGGCAAAATAGGTATTTGGCAACCATGCTCCTGAGAGCGACTTGTTGAACAATAAATAGGGAATAAAGAAAACCCCCAATCCCAGCATCAATGAGACTGCTCCACGCCGCCTTCCAGCCCAGTTTGGCTCAGCCAGGATAAGGACCAGCAAAGCTGGCCCCGCCAGCGTAACCCCATCTGGACGTAACCAGACGCTCAAGCCAATCCCCAGACCAATCGCCAGCCAATTCACCTTTTCGGACACCAGACCAGTCAGCACCAATAAAATTAGCAAGGCGAAGGGTAAAGTCTCCATGCCAGATCCAGCCGCCCACACCAGGTGCCATTCCAGGGCCAGAAGAACCCCGGCCAGGATCGCCCAGGACCGCCGCGACGGGCAAAGTGACCTAAAAGCTGAAATCCCCACTAGACCGATCGCCGCCAACGATATTCCCCCCAGCAAGAATGCCCATATTTGTGGTCCAAACCCCAATTTCAGTCCCACTGCCAGGAGCCCCGACCAGAGCGGCGCAGTGGAACCAGCCGAAGGTTGCCCCGGCCAGTATGCCATCTGTCCAAATTGAGCCAGAGTACGGGCATAGGTTTGGTGGATCCAGGCATCATCCAACGGAAACCCAATCCGGTAAGTAAACAGGCAAGCCGTTATAAACCCTCCCAGCGACAGCCCAGCTAATACCGCAATAAGCAATACCTGTCGAATATGGAGGGTGGAGGGAAAAGGATCAGCAATCGAGCGTTCAGCACCGAGCCTGGAGCGTCGAGAATCATCAGTCATCATTAATCACTAATCCCCAATCTCTATTCAATATTCAACCTCAAAAACTCGCGTCCCATCCACTGAAAATAGATATTTCAATCCCTGCCGGTCGCCAGGGGAATTGTAAAGGGTATCCAGGCCAGCCGCGTGGTCGAATTCCAACAACACATAGCGGGCATTATAAAAATCCGCCGTCCTCTGAAGGATTTGTTCATCACCAAAAGGGGTGACAATCGCCGGTCTTCCAGCTGCTATGAAATACCCAGGTGGGTTATTGACCATCACTGTCTCGTCAGCTTGGGCGCCAACGCCCCGCAACGCTTGTTCCAGGTGGTTGTAATGAACCGCAGGCTCCCCCCATATCGGGTGTGACAGATCCTTGCCAAGAACACGTCCCTCAGTAATCAGGACAGTTAATAAAATAGCCAATCCTACCAATCCAGCTCCAAAGATACGCTGTGCCTGGATAGTTTGCCAACCACGTACCTGCACACCCCAGGCGATAAACCTCTCCAGGCCTGCAGGGGCCACTGCCCACCATAAAGGCTGGAAGGCTGCACCAGAATGGAAAAAACCGCCACGTGCTCCCTGAAAGGGAAAGACGACCGTCATTACCAAGAAGGTTGCCAGCCAGGCCAGACTCCCCAGTTGTACACGCCGGTTATGGCGCAATCGCCACAATCCCAGGATAATCAGCGGTATCAGGAAGATCTCACCTTGGACAGCCAGAGTAGATTGCAAATTTTGTCCTAACGCCCACAACCGGGTGCGCATTATCGCAGGCAAACCGGAACCAAACCAACGCGCTGGCGTGAGCAGGTTGGCCGGGTAAGTGAATAATTCATCATATTGCGTAATCCATAAGGCGCGGCCCCCACCTGGAGCCAGCGGTGCCCCCAGGACTGCTATATTCCGTAACATCCATGGCCCCATTACCAGAATATAACCTATCAAAACCAACGAAACAGGGATAATGAGGCGTGAAACGGGTAATTTAAACCGCGTTTTGTTACCCGAGCCACCTGTCGCCTGACCCTTATAATGTGAAAAATTATTAAGAGTGACCGCAACAAAAGCCATCCCCAACCATAACACGCCATCAGCACGCGTCAGATGCATCAATCCAGCCAGAAAACCCAAACCAAATGGTTGGAGAATTCTCCAACGCCAATCTTCTAGATCCGGTTTATTCCCTACGGCCAACAAGAACAAAGCCCCTAAAACCATATAAAGAACAAAGGTATCCGTCGTCGACAAGTAAGGGAGATAAAAAGCGGAGAAAACCGCCAGCAGACCAGCCAGGGTGGCAATTCCCTTTTGACGAGTAAGAGTGAACGATAGCCAGGCTGTCAAGGGAGGCAGGCAAGCCGCCAAAACCAGGAAACCCATCCGGCCAGCCCAGAATTGAGCGCTGCCGCTCAGCTTCATAGTCAAAGCAGCCAGGAGAGATGCAAGCGGCATCCAATAAACATTCGAAGGATGCGGAAGTCCCTTCGGGTCATCCAGGTAATTCCATAAGAATGGCTCGTTAAGACCATAACCCTGAGCGAGTCGCACTCCTCCAGCAAAGTAATAATCGGCGTCCATATAGCCGGGCGTGTCTTGAAAGGCGGCCACAACCAGGGCTACCCCTAAACCCAGCAGAGACAGAAACAGCGCCCGACCCCAAGACATCAGTCAACCGCCCTGCCTTCCGCACTACGCAGTTGGTCCAGGTAAGGTTGTGTGGAGCGGATAGCCCACCAGCGCACCCAATACAATCCGATAAACAGGAACAAGGGCAATGGAAAAAACAGACTGGGATGTGACTGCTGCTGGATTCCCGCGGGCAAGGTGCCAAGGAATAAGAACCACAAGCCTATGCCCAGGAGCGCCAGGCTGGCTATCGTAGCCCAGCGCATCTGTTTCCCCCACCGCTCCTCCCAGGTCGCGAATACCAACACCAGAGGTGTGTACAAAATCAAGAAATTCTTGGGGTCTGTCTTAATCCCGATCCATTCATTAATCACCAAAGTGAGGCAAGCAGTCCACAGGAACCAGCGGACCTCCTTGCCCCATACAGCCCTCCACTCAATAATCAAAATCACCGCCAGGATTAGTATCAGGATCCAGCTCAACTGTCTACCAACCCCAGGCATCCAATATATCAACGCCTCGCCGGGTGAGCCCGGTTGCAGGGATTGCGCAGAAGCCAGGATGGCTCGCACATACTTGAAGATCCAATCCGGGATCAATAACATGCAAAAAGCCGTTAGGAAGAACAAACTGCCCAATATGCTGGCGATTAATTGCCACCGGCGCCGCGAGAAACCCCATAATAAAACCAGCACCACCAGCAAGAACACGATATTTGGCTTGATTGTTGCCAATGCCAGGAAAAAGCCCGCCCCTGCATCAAACCCAGAACGTATCAAAAGTAATGCCAATACAACAAACAACGTGCACAGGATCACCACATCCCCGCTAACCAATACACCTAATGCGTGGTACCACAAAATCGAAAAAACCAGGAAGCCAGCCAAGAATAGCGGCGACACCCGCCAGCGCACCAGAACAATACTTAATAAAGCAATTGCCAGCAGCGATGCCTCCAGAGTTGTCATCCAAACCGCCCGCGCCATGGTGTAATCGGGTATCATCGCAAATGGGGCAAAAACGAGCGCCGAATAGAGGGGATAATCAAATGTAATCTCTTTCCCCTGGGGGACTGTTCCGCCATAGAACTGTTTCTGGATTTCGGTTTTTACTTGATCGCCATAAGGACTCCAACCCTTGGTGATAAATAAACGCGCCCCTAGCCACCCGGGTATAAAGTCACTCCCACCAGGGTTGGTGACCACAAAACGGTAATTAGCCCAGGTCAGCCCGACCAAACCTGCCAGGATCAAGACCACGACCAGGATGATCGTCGGTGTTTTGAAGCGATTTTCCAAGAAGCCTCCTGCTTTCATCGTGACGGGATGAGTTTACCACTATCTTTTCATCTATGTCAGCCTCTCAAAGCATAACCTTCACGCCTCACATTACTGCAAACCATTCTACCTATCCCCTATGCTATGATCATGGCGACAACAGCAGCACATTTTCCCAGTAAAGGTATGTGAAATGGGGCTCCAGACTAGAAAATTATCTGAAGCACTAACGCTCTTCCGCAGCCCGGTATTTTCCGGTGTCTTAGTAGCATTTTTCATCGTGACCCGGTTCTGGCCGGCTGGATTTGACGCATCTTTATACTATTTACGTTATCCGCCGGTCAATGCGACCACACCGGCCTGGGTTTACCTGGTGACCTATCCATTAAGCCTGATCGGCTGGCCATTGAGCTGGCAAGTGCTGGCGACAGCTACAATTTTGGTAACCAGCGTCGTCTATGCCATGCGCGGAAACCGCCGCTGGTGGATAGTGGCGGCAAGTACACCGGTGCTTTACAACGCCTGGTGGGGGCAGATTGAAATTTTCTCCGTGTTGGGCGTTATCCTTGGCATCCTGATTTTGCAAAAAAAAATCCACCCGGCCTGGATGGGGATCGTATGGTTAGCCTTGGCTATCAAGCCGCAGACCAACTATGGCCTTCTGCTGCTGCTCACCTGGTGGGCCTGGCGCGAGCTGGGTTTTAAGGCGCTCATACCTGGTGGCGTGATCACGCTGGGGGTCATTGGTCTTACATTCGTCATCTGGCCAGGCTGGCTCCAACGCCTCCTGGGAGTTTATGGTAACGTGCACCTGGGAATGTCGAACGCCTCTTTGTGGCCTTACGGTCTGGTGGCCTGGCTATTTGCGTTCCTACCCGTACGTATGGGGCCTGATCGGCGTATACGCATGGTGGCGGCAGCCAGCCTGCTCGGCTCACCTTATTTCACACTCCACCACTGCATCACATTGATGGTGCTCACGGACTACCCAGTAGTGCTATTGCTTTCCTGGATCCCGGCGGTGATGATCGTTGTGACTCGCGATTGGGCGCAATTCGCCTGGGTCTTGCCGGTCGGCATTATGGCAATTGACCTCGGCTATCTTATCTTAGAACGTCGCCGGGCGAAGCAGACCAGTGTAAGTCCGGGCGAGTATGAATCCTCATAGAATTGAAATCAAATCCAGGTATTGTCTGGCGACACTCGCCCAGGAAAACCTCAGAGCTACATTACGACCAACGATCCCCATGCTCTCACGCAAAGCTTTATCCTGCAACAACTGTTTCAGGGCTTGTGCCAATCTCTCCACGTCCGCCCAACCCGCTACCAGACCATTCTCGCCATGTGAGACCAGCTCCTGAGTTCCACCCGTATCCGTAACTACCACCGGCAAGCCAGAAGCCATTGCTTCCAACAAAGCGATGGACATGCCCTCCGACCGAGAGGGCAGCACAAAGATATCAGCCTGCCGGTAAATTTCCGGCATAGTTTGGCGCGGAATAAACCCTGCGAAACGAACTTGTTCTGCAACCCCAAGTCTCTCAGTGAGAGTTTTCAGCGCACTTTCAGCGTCACCGGTGCCCGCCAGGGTCAGTTGTAAATTGAAATCTGGCAGATCCTGTCGCAGACGGGCAAAGGCTCGCAGCAGGTGGTGTTGGCCCTTGCGTTCGATCAGCCGACCCACGCACAAAATGTTGATGGACTCGCTATTTTGGATGCCAGGGTAGAATGTCTCGGTATCTACACCGTTGTAGATAATAGGGATTTCGATTTCATCGAGCGTCTCGTATGCCAGGCGTTGATGTTCATGGCTGATGGCGGTTACCACGGCCGCCTGCCGCCACACCTGTCGCAGGATCGGTATGAGGAATGGATAAAGATTGCGGTAACGTGTTTCAAACCCCGGCACATCCGGCCCTTGTAAAGAAACCAGGTATGGCAGTCCATAACGCAGCTTGAGCGTATAACTCATCACGCCTGCGGGTACGCCAGCAAAGGCAAAGCTTATGTTATAGGTGTGTTCCTGGAAGAGTTTTTGACATTGCCGCAAGCCACGCCAAGCATAGCGGATCAGCTCACGGTTTGTAGAATGGTGGATATTTCGGTTATCTACCGGCACCTTATAATTCATTATGCGGCTGGCGAACTGTTCGGTTTCGTAACTCTTTGCGCTACGAGAGGACGTTATCAAATCAACACTCACATCTGGATATCCGGCGAATTCCTGGAGCAAATGATAATTAACTACCCCCGTGCCTCCTCCTAAGGGCGGGAATTCATTATCTAGCATCAAGATGCGCATTAACCCAGGCCTCTCGTTACTCTGCGCAATTTATAAAGTCGCGGTTGAAACCCTGAGGCAGTTCTCAAAGTTGAAAGCTTGGCCAACATTACTGAGCAGTACGTGCCTGTTCAAAGATATCGATCAAAGTCTCTTCCAGGTTATGTTTTGGCGTCCAACCAGTGAATTCTTTGATCTTAGAAATGTCCGGCACACGTTTGCGCATATCTTCGAAGCCAACAGCATAAGCCTCTTCATACGGAACGCGCACGATTTTGCCTTCTGGGGCTCCCTGCCTCTCTTCTGCCCTCCCCAGGATGCGGTGCGCCAGCTCCATAATCGTAATTTCTTCGGTCGAGCCAATGTTGAACACCTGACCAACCGCCTGTGAGCAGTCTGCTAACGCCAGGATCGCCTCAACCGCGTCGTGAACATGCAGGAAGCAGCGCGTCTGCCGCCCGTTTCCATACACCCTCAGCGGCTCGCTCTTAAGTGCTTGTTGGACAAAGCGAGGGATTACCATACCGTATTGGCCAGTCTGGCGCGGTCCAACCGTGTTAAACAAACGAAAAACCACTACTGGTAATCCCTTTTCCCGGTGGTAAGCCAGGGCCAGGAATTCATCAACCATCTTCGAAGCTGCGTACGACCAACGACTGCGCAAGGTCGGCCCCAACACTACATCATCGTCCTCACGAAATGGGACGTGGTTGCCCTTGCCGTAAACTTCCGAGGATGAGGCCACCATCACCTTAGAGCGGTAGCGTAAGGCTGCTCGCAACACCGCATCAGTCCCCATGACATTAGTCTCGATCGTGTGTACTGGTTGCTCGACAATCAACATTACC
>Ga0315273_10008368_pt1 | contig 13030 bp, 9 predicted proteins | sample YL17G02_0_MG_FD_205753 | JGI IMG/M metagenome (GOLD analysis project Ga0315273, IMG submission 205753) | Sediment microbial communities from Yellowstone Lake, YNP, Wyoming, USA - YL17G02_0 | ecosystem: Environmental > Aquatic > Freshwater > Lake > Sediment | place: USA: Wyoming | collected...
CTCCTCGCCGTGGGCGCGGTCCTGCTTCGGATTCCGGCGTTCCTTGCCTCTCGTCACCTCACCTTCGACGACGGCCAGTACGGCGCCGTCGTGCTCGGCCTACGCGATGGCGACCTGCCCTTCCGCGACCTGTTCTCGTCCCAGGGCCCGCTGTACTACCCGCTGCTCGGCCTCACCGATCTGATCGGTCTGCGCACCATGAACGGCGCCCGGCTCCTGACCGTCGGGGCCGGGGCGATCGCGGTCGTCGCCACCTATGCGATCGGACGACGGGTCACCAGTCGCGCGGGAGCGCTGTTGGCCGGAGGGCTGGTCGCGACGAGCGGTTCGCTGCTCTATGTGACGGCGCCGTTGAGTGGCGACGGTCCGGCGCTGGCCCTCGCAGTCGTCGCGGTCGCGCTCGCTTTCCGCTACCACGCGCGACCGTCGACGCTCCTTGCGGTCGGGGTCGGACTCACGATGGGCGCCGGGCTCTGCGTGAAGCTCATCGTCGTCCCCGCGGCGATCCCGGTCGGGCTCCTGCTGCTCGCTCCGACCTGGCGCGACCGGCGGGTGCGCGACTTCCTCACTGCGGTCGGCGTCGCAATAGCGGTGTTCTTCGCATCCGCGCTCCCCTGGGGGATCGAGCGCGTCTGGGACCAGTCCGTCCTCTACCACCAGGACTCGAAGCGCCTCCGCAGCTACGGCGGAAACCTGACGACGCTGCTGCGGACGCTGGTCGAGCGAGATCCGTTCGTCGTTGCCGCGGCGCTTGCCTCGCTCGCCACGATCGCCGTGGTCGCGTGGCGGCATCGTGGGCATGGAGATGCCGCGCCCGTCACTGTCGATGTCGATGTCGCCACCGAGGCGCCTGGCTCCTCGGGAAGCGAGGTCGGCATCCGCGGTGCGGGACTCGTCCTTGGCTCGTGGCTTGGTGTGCAAGTGCTCTTCCTGGTGCTCGAGCCGGCGATGTGGCGCCCCCACGTCTCTCAGGTGGTTGTGCCGTTGTCGCTGCTCGCGGTCTTGCGTCCGGCACCGTGGCGGGTTCTCGCAGTGCTCTTCGTCGTCCTCGCGCCTTGGTGGGTCCTGAACACGCGCGACATCCTCTGGCCCGGCGCATATTCGCCCGCGGAGGCGACCGCCGTCGATCGGCTGCGTGCGCTCCCCCCTGACGCGTGGGTGATCAGCGACGATCCGGGTTTCGCGTGGCGTGCGAACCGGCGCGTGCCCGGCCGCTTCGTCGACGTGTCGATGAAGCGCTTCCAGCAGCGCCAGATCACCACGGGCGTGGTCGGGAGTGCGGCCGCCGACCCACGGGTGTGTGCGGTGCTCGTCTGGTCGAAGGATCGCCTCGGGAGCCTGAGGGCACTCCCCGACCGGTTGGCCAATGAGGGATACGAAGTCGTCGAGCGGTTCCCCGGCGACAAGTCCCGGGTGCTCTATGCACGCTCCGACTGCTCTCCCTCCTCCGGCTGATCCGGACTCTCGGAGTTGTTGCGCCGTTCGGGTCGCTGGCCGAGGCGGTCGAGCCACCGCAGGAGCGGGACCCGGTCGATGATCGAGCTGAACGACACGATCTCGGCCGCGACGTTCGCGACGACGAGCAGGATGAGCGCGCTGGTGCGGGTCACTTCGCCTCGGCCGAGCACGACGCCGAGTCCGAGGACAGCACCGATGACGTTCGCGCCCGCGTCGCCGAGCATGAGCTCTTCGCGCAGATCCGCCGGGAGGAGCCCGAAGGCCGCTCCCATTGCCGGTGCGATCGCCACGCCGACCGCGCCGTCACCGAGCACGATCGCGAGCGGGACGTAGGCGATCATCGCTGCCTTGATCGTGCGCCCGGGGGCGCGGTCGAGCAGGTTCCCGAGGTTTGCCGCGAGCGCGATGAGGACCGCATCGATGATCAGCCGGCGTCCGGTCGCGAAGCCGGGCGTGGCCACGAGCACAATCGCAACGGCCGCTCCACCGAAGAGCTTGAGGAACCCCGTGGTGATCTCGCCATGGAAGAGTGCCTGGACGTGGCCCTTGAACCCTCGGGTCGATCCATCGCCGAGCAGATCATCGACGAGTCCGAGCAGGCCGAATGCGAAGACCGCGAAGAGGACCTCACTGCGTTGGACGGTGAGACCGGGTTCGGCCCCGACGCCCATCGCACCCAGCACGGCGCGACTGGCCTCGACGACCAGGACCGCCATGACGATGAGCACGCCACCACCGGTCGGGAGGACGTGGTTGCGGTAGTTGGGGCGTTGGAGCGCCGGCGCCCGGAGCATCCCGCGTGCACCCAGCCGCAGCAGCAGGACCGTGAGCGCCCCGACCACGAGGCCGAGGACGACGGTCACGACCGGGCGGCCGGAGTCGAGACTGACTCGGCGGTGGGCGGTGCAGCGCCTCTCACGCCCCCGCTCTCATCATCAGCCCGGCGAACATCACCAGCGTGGCTGCCCTCTCCGGTCAGGTCTTCGGGTTCGAAGCGAACCAGGAGCCACACGAACGCGGCAATTGCGATGACGAGCATCACGCCAGGGATCGCGACACCCGAATCATTCAGCGCGTATCCGAACAGCGCGACGATGGCCAGCCCGATACCACCGATACGGCCCTCGGGCACCGCGACGTCGACGGCCCGGAGCCGAGCCGGCGCTCGCTTGATCAACCAGTACACCAACACGAGCGTGATCGGCAGCACGAGACCCCACACGGAGGAGCGCAAGGACCCGAGGTTGTCGCCGAGCTTGCGCTGGAGCACGACCACGAGGTCGCCGATGCCTCGGTCGTTCACGCGCTCGACCAGCCGACCCAGGTGGGTGCGGCTGTCGGGCGGGCGCGCCATGTCGAGCGCGGTGAAGGCGGCGACCGCGACGACAAGCCCAATGAGGGACCACGCAACCGTCTTCCAGCGCACTCGCCACCCGAGGAGCAGCACCGAGGTGACGGCGAACGCCGGAACCATCGACAGGATGCCTCCGACGTCGGCACCCCAGAACGGGGCACCGTCGATGACGATCACCATGCCGAGGAAGGCCACGCTGATCCACGCGCCGCGCCGCCCACCGATTCGCCGCGCGATCAGCGGCGCCGCCAGGACCGCGCTCGCCGCGACGATCGCGTACGCCGGGTTGCTGAACCCCGTGAATCGCCCTGCGACCGTGGGCGAGTAGCCGAGCGCGCTGTTGAATTGGAGTGGCGTTCCGATGAGCACGTCGACGAGGAGCAGACCGATCGGAACCAGGAAGGCGGCGAGGAGACCGTCAAGGGGACGGTCGCGGCCGATGCGCCGGTAGATCGAACCCAGGCCCGCGGCCACGATCACGAGGAACACCCAGTACGCGATCACACCGAGCTCATCGAGTGGAACGAGGCGCGCCAGGAAGACCGCCGGAGCGAAGCCGAGCACGAAGAGTCCGAACGCGCCGAGCCACGCGCGCCATCGCAGGGGTCGCGGGCGCCCCAATATCAGAATGGCCCCGGCGACGAGCATCCCGGCGAGCACCACGAACGCAACCTGTACCGGGCCGACGGTCTTGTCCCGGAACTGGGCAGCTTCGTCGGCGCGCACGATCAGCTCGCGCCGTTCCGCCGTGGTGCCGCCGGTCGCTCCGACTTCGACCGGGCGTCCCTCCATCGATGTCGGGCGGGGCACGTCGAGCAGGTCCAGGATCGTCGGCGCGATATCGATCAGCTGTACGAAGCCGGAGCGCCGTGTCGTGGCCGACCGGAGCAGGCCGGGCTCGATGCCAGGGGCCCGCAAGCCGAGCACCGTCAACGAGATCGCCCGCGTCGGGTGCGCCGGCCCGACGACAAGGATCGCGTCGCGTGTGGTGTCGATCTCCCGCACGATCTTCCCGAACAGCTGATCGGTTGACTTCAGTGCTTGACGAAGCTGCACGTCGCGGTGGATCGGTGTCGAGAACGGCCGGTACGCGTCTGCCCGCACGAGGTCGGAGCCTTCGACGAGCACCACGGTCCGGTCATGCCACTCGCGTCGAAACGCGCCGAGTGTCGCGTCCGCGTCGAGGCGCAGGCCGTAGGGGGCCGTCGGGTCGGCTTCGAGGAGCGATTCGTCCACGCGTCCCGCAGGTACCCGTCCCCTCGGGTCGACGAGTGCCAAGGCGGCCTGGCGACGCAGGCTCGACACGCTCGGACTCGGCGGCGAGTCGGGCTGGCGTCCGTCGGCGTTCGCGACGACCGCGCGCTCGATGCCCGCATCACGGAGCGCGACGGCCAGCGCGCCCGGTTCGGCGTCGTAGAGCAACGCGTCGTTGGCCTCGACGACACGCGGCATCGCAAGCGCGACGATGCCGTGACGAACGTCGCGACCGGTGCGTTGGTGGAACACCTGGCCGGCAGTGTCTCGGCCGAACGGCTCGTCCACCCCGAGCGCGTCTCCGTCGGTCGCGGGATCACCGACGGTTCGTGTTCCCGTGCCGAGTGTGAGATAGCCGTCAGCGAGCTTCGTGGCCCGCTGGTCGGCGCGCGACGTGAGCCCGGCGACCGCTGCACGTTCGAGGAACCGATTCAGGTTCGGTACCGCGTCCGAGAACTTCTCGAGGTCTTCCCACGAGACGTGCGGGAGCGAGAAGACGAGTACTCGACGGGCGGGTCTCGCGTCGTCGGCGAGCGCGGGCTGAGCGGCGGTGCCAACGAGGAAAACCGTCACGATCACGACCGAGACGACCCCGACTGCGACGATCCGGGCGAGCTTCATCATGTCGACATCACACTCATCCTGCCCTGTTGTCCCGGCCCCGGCTTGGCCGGCGTCACGGTGACGCCTCGGTCTGTGTTCCATCATTCGGGGCTGACGCCCCCGACGGGGGAACCGGGTGCAAGCTCGGCACACCGCCGAGGGCTCGGAGCGTGAGCACGTACGCGAGTCCGCCGACCAGCGTGACTCCGACGAGCATCAGCAGGGTGGCGAAGCGCCCACCCGGGTCCACGACCTGGAACAGTCCCCATCCTGCTGCTGCAAGGGGGACCGCCACCAAGATGGAGCGCCCCAGGGATCGCGGCACGATCAGAGTACCGGTCCGCCGGGCGAGTCCGGCCCACAGTACGACGGCGCCCAGGGCGTACGCGACCGAATGCCCGAGCCCGAGGAACGCGACCGTCTCGCGACCCGACGTGAACGTTTCGCCGGCCACCATCACCGCGATCCCGGCAACGGCTGACACCAGCGCGATCACCGCGGGAGTACGGCTGTCACCCAATGCGTAGTACGCGCGCGCGAACAGTAGGAACGCGCAGTAGGTGAAGAGGCCGAGTGCCAGCGACGCGAGTGCCGCCGCGAGAAGGCCCACGCCGCCTGCCTTCGTCGCCTGGCCGAATGCGGCGACCTCCATGATCGGCCACGCGAGCGCAATGAGGCCGGCGGACACCGGGATCACCAGCACTGCCATCGAGTCCAGCGCCCACCGCAGCGACACGTTGAAGTGCTCGGGATCATGGGACTGGCGCGACAGATCCGGCAGGATCGCCGTGTGAACCGGCTGGGCGAGGATGGCGTAGGGCGCGAGGAAGAACACCCAGGCCACCTGGTAGGCGACCGTTCCGCCCTCGACCGTGTTTCCCACGACGATGGCCGCCAGGAGTAGCAGACCGATCATCGAGTGCTGGAACACCGCCCAGCTCGAGAGCCGGAGCACATGTCCTACTGCAGCATCGCGGCGACCGAGTCGCGGGATGAGGCGAAACCCTGTTCGCCAGAGCGCGATGGTCGGGATAGCGACGAACGCGACCACTCCGAAGGTCGCGCCGAGCGCGAGGATCAGTCGCTCACCGAGGGTCAGGTCGAGGCCGGGATCAGGTCCGGCGACGAGCCGGAACAGCCCCATCGCGACGACGACGACGATCGTGAGGCCGACGGGCGCCATCGCGGTGACCGCGAGGCGCCGCTTCGCGTACAGAACCGCGACCGCGACGGCTCCGACGGCGTAGAGCAGGATCTGGGGGATGACGAACCGCAGCAGGAAGGTCGACAGATCGCGCTGCTGCGCCGCAATGTGGGGATTCGATACGCCGGATGTGAGCACTTCGGCGATCAGCGGGGCCGCCAGGATTCCGACGACGGCGACAACGCCGAGCGCGATGAGCGCCACCCCGAGCACCCGACCAGCGAGGCGTTCGGTCTCGGCCTGGTCTCCTCGATCGAGGTGGGCTACGAACGTCGGGACCAGGACGGCGGAGAGGGCGCCCGCGGCGAGGAGCTCGAAGAGCACGTTCGAAACCGCGTTCGACGACTGGTAGGTGTTGCCGAGGAAGGTTGTCCCGAGGACTCCCGCGATGACGAGGATGCGAGCGAACCCGATGGTGCGCGAAGCGGCGGTCGCGACACCCATGTGCGCTGCGGCGCGTGTGACGGAGGCCTCGCCGGTGTCGGCCACGGTCACAGCTGAGACCATTCCGGCAGCAGCCGGCTCGCCCCGTTCCCATAGCCGTAGTGCCCCACCACGCTGCGTCCGAGATCGGCAAGGCCGAGGATCGCCGCGACGCCACCGGGGCTCCACTCGAGATCGTCGACCGTGGTGACCTCGGCCGCGAGTGCGTCGTCGTCGAGGATCGGCGAGAGTGCGTCCCCGCGCTCGCCGCCGGAATCCTCGGCGAACACCTCGCCCACGACGAGCGGGACGCCCGCCTGGACCGCGGCCGCGGCGAAGCCGGCAACGACGGAGTGCGCCGGGACTCCCCCGCTCGAGCCGATGGCGAGGACGACCCTCGTCCCACTCCCACCGACCTCGGCGAGGGCTGCGTCGGTAGCGCCCAAGCCCTCGACCGACACGAAGCCCGCGTCGACGAGCGCAGAGAGCGAATCCTGGCCCGACCCGCCGCCGGCGGCGAGCCGGTCGCCCAGCGTCGTCCATGTCTGCGTGCGGAGTGCGGCTCGCTTCGTCGACGCGGGCAGGCCGAGGACGTCCGCGAGCGCCTTCGCGTCTTCCTTGGACTCCAAGGACAGCTTGTTCTCGAGCCACACCACACCCGAAGCGCTCGACCCGGCACGGCGGGCCAGCGTCACGATCCGCTGCACCGCATCGTCACCGACGTCGCGAACGGCCACGACCACGGTCGACACGCCCAGGAGACGGTCGGTCACCGAGAACGGGGAGCTTTCGTCAAGCGCGGCGTTGGCTCGATCGAGGTCGGCCTGGAGTTGCTCGTTCTCGACCCGACGCGCTTCCGCGTTCGCCTCGACCGTGTCGATGCGGCTCTGGAGACCCGACACGGTGGGCTGTCCGAGGATGCCGTACCCCATCACCACCCCGACCGCGAGCGCGAGGAACACCGCGACGAGCGAGGCGAGGTGGAAGCGAAAGTTGATCATGGGAACCGACTCACCGCGTGATCGAGAACCACAAGTCGCGGAGTGCGAACCGGAACCCGTCGAGGAGTGTCTGGATCGACTCGGAGATGGAGGCCACGAGGATGATCACCACGAGCGCCGAGCCTACGAGGAGCACCCAGTCGAGACGGCGTACTCGGCCTTCGTACAGGCGGCTCACACCCTTCGCATCGACGAGGATCGGACCGAGGCGCAGCCGAGTGAGGAACGTCGATGCCATCCCGCTGCGGCCCTTGTCCAGGAACTCGACCATGGTCGCATGGGTTCCTACCGCGACGATCAGGGTGGCACCCGCTTCCCACGCGAGGAGCATGGCGACGTCTTCGCTCGTGCCTTCGACCACGAACTCGTGGTACGGGACGCCCCATTCGACGAGTGCCTCGCGCCCGGGTGCCCGCCCATCGGGATGCACGTGATGCACGAGGTCGGGTGCGACGTGCAGGGCCCGCTCGGACACCGAATCGAAGTCGCCGATGATCACGTCGGGCTTGAAGCCGTTCTCGAGCAGGGCGTCGGCCCCGCCGTCGACGCCGATCAACGCGGGGCGGTACTGGCGGATGTAGGGGCGAAGGGCCCTGAGGTCGTCCTTGTAGTCGTGCCCGCGGACGACCACGAGCGCGTGGCGACCCTTGAAGCTCGTGACGAGCGGGGGCACCACGATTGGCTCGAACATCGGTTGCGCCTCGCGCCGCACGTACTCGAGCGTGTTCTCCGCGAATCGCTCGAGCTCGGCGCCGATGGTCGCACGAGCGTGCTCCATGGCCGCCTCGATCTCGTCGGCATCGGGCACCAGCCCGGTGGCGAGCAGTTCGCCGTCCCGCCACACCTGACCGCCGACGATGCGCAGCGTCTCACCATCAGTCACGTGGTCCAGCAGGTCGGACCCGGCGCGGTCGACCAGCACGATGCCCGCCTTGACGACGCGTATCGGTCCCTGGTTGGGATAGCGACCCGAGACCGATGCGGCTGCATTGATGACAACGGCGACGCCGGATTCCACGAGCCCGTCGGCCGCGACCCGATCGAGGTCCTCGTGATCGATGATGGCGATCTCGCCGGGTTGGAGGCGCTTGACGAGATCCTTCGTGCGACGGCCCACACGGGCGACCGCGACGATCTCGCCCGGACTCGTCTCCCGATTGCGACGCTGGAGAAGGCGCATCAGCCGCGGACCCGGCGCGCTTCGCCGATCGAAGCGCCGGCGTGCTCGAGCAGCTCGGCGGCGTGACGGCGTGCCGTTGTGGAGTCGACGCCCGCGAGCATGCGAGCGAGCTCCGAGAGGCGCGCCTCGCCTTCGACCGGTGTCGCAGTCGCCACGGTTCGCCCACTCTCCTCTCGCTTCTCGACCACCAGCTGCGCGTCGGCGTGTGCCGCGACCTGCGCCAGGTGGGTCACGCACAGGACCTGGTGTCGCCCACCGAGGTCGGCGAGGAGCCGACCGACCGCGGTGCCCGCTTCACCGCCGATGCCGGCGTCGACCTCGTCGAACACCAGCGTGGGCGGCGCCTCGGTGAGCACCAGGCGGAGTGCCAGCATCGCACGCGCGAGCTCACCACCGGACGCGGCCCGGGCCACCGGTCGAGCCGGCTCTCCGGGGTTCGCCGCGAGCAGATAGGAGACTTCGTCGGCGCCGTCATCGGTCGCGGGCCCCGGTGCGACCTGGACTTCCAGGTGCGCCGCCGGCATCGCGAGCTCGGCGAAGTGTCGACTCACCGCGTCGGCGAGCGCGGGAGCTGCGGCGCGCCGCGCCGCAGACACGGCAGCCGCAGCGGCTCGGGCTCGCCCCTCGGCCTCGGCGCCGGCAGCTTCGATCTCAGCCGCGCGAGTGTCGTAGCTCTCGAGCTCGGCGAGTCGCCGGCGTGACTCGGCTGCGAAGGCCAGCACGTCGGTCAGGGTCTCGCCGTACTTCCGGACGAGCTCTCGCAGGAGTCGCCGTCGGGATCGGACCTCCTCGACCCGTGCGGGATCATCCGCGATGTCCTCCGCAGTGAGGCGCAGCTCACGTTCGAGGTCGGCAAGCTCGGCTTGTACCGCTCGGAGGCGTTGTTCGAGACCGGAGAACGGTCGGCGGTTGGCGAGCGCCGTGACCGCGGTCCCGACGGCATCGAGGCCTTCGCTGTCGAGCGCCTCGAAGGCGTCGCGCAATGCTTCCCGGTGTGCGACGGCGTCGGCCAGCAGCGCCTCTTCGGCCTCGAGCGCGACATCCTCGCCCGCGTCTTCGATGCCCGCAGCCTCGATCTCGGAGATCTGAAAGCGGAGCAGATCGATCTCACGAGCCCGCGCCCTGGCGTCGCCACCGAGGGCGGCAAGCTCATCACGGAGTCCTTGGACCTCGATGCGGGCGGACCGCAACTCGGTCAGAGATTCAAGGGCCGGTGGTCCCGCGAAGCGGTCAAGGGCGGCGCGCTGGACCGACGGCGCGAGGAGCGACTGACTCGCATGTTGACCATGGAGATCTACGAGTCGGGCGCCGACGGCGGCGAGCTCGGCGACCGTCGCCAGTCGGCCGTCGACGTACGCTCGGCTCCGACCGTCGCTCGGGACGACGCGGGTCAACACGATCTCGTTCCCGCTCGCGTCTTCGAAACGCCCTTCGACGCGCGCCTCCATAGCGCCTCGACGCACGAGCATCGCGTCGGCGCGCCCGCCGAGCAGCAGCTCGACCGCCTCGACAAGCAGCGTCTTGCCCGCACCGGTCTCACCGGTGATCGCGGTAAGGCCCGGACCGATGAGAACGGTCAAGTCGTCGACGATCCCGAGGTCGGTGACGTGGAGCTCGTGCAACATCGTCAGCGGTCCGCGAGCCCGAACTTGGCCTTGAGGATCTGATGGAAGTCGCGGGGACCCAGCGTGACGATCCGGGCCGGCTTCGGCCCTGCGGTGCAGGACACCTCGTCACCCGGCACGAGTCGACCGAGCTCGCGTCCGTCGAGCGTCAGCACGACAGACCGACCGTCGGTGACGGTGAATCGAAGCTCTTCCTCGGCGTCGAGAACGAGCGATCGGTCGAAGAGCATGTGCGGCGACACGGGCGTGAGCAGCAGACATCGATGTCGCGGCGACACGATCGGGCCGCGCGCCGAGAATGAGTACGCGGTCGACCCCGTCGGAGTAGCGATGATCACGCCGTCCGCGGCATAGGTCGTGAAGAACGCACGGTTGATCGCGACGTCGAGACGCACGAGGCGCCCCGGCTGCTCCTTCTCGATGACCGCCTCGTTCAGGGCCCACCAGCGGCCCGACGCGACCCCGTCCGAGCGGACCGTGACCTGGAGGACCATCCGCTCCTCCACCGCATAGTTGCCCAGGAGCAGGCGCTCGAGCGTTGCCGGGACGTCGCCCGGCTCGACCTCCGCCAGGTACCCCAGTTGACCCACGTTGATGCCGAGGACAGCAGCTCCGGTCTCGTAGGTGAGGTCGACGGTCCGCAGCATCGTCCCGTCGCCTCCGATCGAGAGCGCGAGGTCCAGGTTGTCGGCGAAGGCTTCGGGCTCCACGGCGAACTCGCCGAGCCCGGTGGTCGCGGCATCGGGCGCAGGGACCCGAACTTCGATGCCTTCGCCGACGAAACGGTCGGCGACGACCCGAGCGAGCTCGTGCGCGAGGGGCCGGTCCCGGTGCGGAACCAACCCGACGGACCGAGGTCGACGTTCGCTCATGCGGCGGGCTCCCCGGCCACGACATCGAGCAGCTGCGCGATCTCGACGGCGCGTTCGGCGCGGCTCACGTGCACGAAGAACTCGCGGTTGCCATCGGCTCCCAAGATCGGCGACGCGACTGCTCCGACCACGGGCAGTCCCTGAGCTGCGAGACCGGTGGCGACATCGACAAGCACGTCGCAGTGCACTGCGGGGTCTCGTACGATCCCCCCCTTGCCGACGCGTGCCCGTCCGGCTTCGAACTGGGGTTTGACCAGCAGGACGAGATGAGCCCCAGGAGTGGTGCACCGCGCCAGTGCCGGTGCGACGGTGAGCAGTGAGATGAAGGAGAGATCAGCCACGGCGAGAGCCACGGCGCCCCCGATGTCGTCGGCAACGAGGTTGCGCACGTTGACGCGATCGAGAGCTCGGACCCGCTCGTCGGTCTGCAGGCGCCAGGACAGCTGGCCTCGTCCGACGTCGACGGCCACGACTTCGGCGGCGCCGCGCTGGAGTAGGCAGTCGGTGAACCCGCCCGTCGAGGCGCCGGCGTCGAGTGCACGGAGTCCGGTGACGGTGACGGGGAACGCGTCCAGCGCCGCCGCGAGCTTCTCCCCGCCGCGCGACACGTACGGGGGGGGCGCACCCGACACGCTGATCGGCTCGTCGGCTGCCACGTGGCGCGCCGGTGTCTGTGCCGGAGCACCACCCACGAGGACCCGACCGGCGGCCACGGCTTCGACGGCGCGCGCGCGGCTTTCGACGAGCCCGCGCCGGACCATCTCGGCGTCAAGGCGCCGGCGCATGCGCCGATCACCTCTCTCTCGGGAATCGAACACGGGATGCGAACGTCACGACGGGCTCCTCGGGCGGCACGGGCAAGGTTACGCGGACCCTTGTCGTTCGGGGCGACGGGACCCGCGAAGAGGCATGGGATCGCCGATGCTCATGTACCTCGTGCCGCGAACGCGGCCACCAGCTGGGGCGCGAGGACACCAAGGTCGTCGGCGACATACGCCGGCGGCGGGTCCGGGATCGCTTCGCCACCAGGGGGCGCGAGTGCTGCGGTGACCCCGGAGAGCACCAGAGCGAACGGCCAGCCCAGCGCGTCTGCCAGCGCACCGTCGGTTGACGGCCGGTCGCCGATCATCACCCCTCGCGTTCCGAGCTCTCGCTGCACCATCGCAACGGTCGGTGCCGACGGCTTCCCCGCAACCTCGGGCTCCCGGCCACTCGCGGTGGCTACCGCCGCGACGATCGCGCCGGCTCCGGGGACCAGGCCACCGGGGATCGGGTAGGTCGCGTCCCGGTTGGTCGCCACGAAGCGCGCTCCTTCACGCACGGCATCGGCGGCGCGCGTCAACCCGGAGAAGTCGAAATCCTGGTGGAAGCCGACGACCACGGCCGCAGCAGGGCGCTCGTACACCGCCTCGAAACCCGCGGCGGTGAGGGCCTCGACCACTCCGGGCCCGGCACACACCAGAACCCGTGATCCCGAGGCGAGACTGCCCGCCAGCAGGTCCGCGGCCGCCCGGGCACTGGTGAACACGTCGGAAGGGGACGTCGTGATCCCCATCCGACCGAGCTTCGCCACCACGTCTGCGACGACCTGGCTCGAGTTGTTCGAGAGGAACGCCACGCGGAGCCCAACGGCCCGCAGCGCGGCGATACCGGGGGCTGCGCCGAGGATGGGTTCCTCGCCACGCCAGATGACGCCGTCAAGATCACACCCCACGACCGTCACGCCGGACTCCGGTTCAGCGGCGCTCGTCATTCGCCGCCACCGATCTCGGCGAGGGCGGCAAGGTAGTCGTCGAGGGGGCGCATCGCGACGGCCAGCTTCAAATGGCGCCGAGCCGACGCCAGATCGCCGAGCCGCGCCAACGCGAGTCCGATCCCGAAGTGCGCGTAGTCATTGACCGGGTCGAGTTCGATCGCAAGAGCGAACTCATCACGGGCGAGTGTGTACCGGGCAGTGCGGAAGTAGGCGCGTCCCAGGGTCTCATGGATCGAGCCCTGTCCCGGCGCCAGGTCGCGTGCTCGCTCGAGTGCGACCGAGGCGGCGTGGGGGCTCCCG
>Ga0315273_10008369_pt1 | contig 13030 bp, 13 predicted proteins | sample YL17G02_0_MG_FD_205753 | JGI IMG/M metagenome (GOLD analysis project Ga0315273, IMG submission 205753) | Sediment microbial communities from Yellowstone Lake, YNP, Wyoming, USA - YL17G02_0 | ecosystem: Environmental > Aquatic > Freshwater > Lake > Sediment | place: USA: Wyoming | collected...
CCGGAAGGCGCCTCACGATCGCACCCGATGGGATCGGATGTGCTGGTGCAAATAAGTAACCGCCAAAATCGTCAAAAAGAGACGAGACGATGATGAAGATCTGTGATGATCTATGGTAAATTCCTTACCCTCGTTTGATTAAACCATCCCACAGCTCAACTGGTCTCGTGGCTCCACCCAGCCCGCCAAAGTGGACCAGTTTTTTGCCGTCACCGACAGTGTCTGGAAAATCTCATTTTGTACCCTCGGCGCCCCGCCGGTGATGACAATCCGAGGCAAAATGAAGTTTTCCAGATCTGGCACCATTTCTCACAGTCTAGTGAGGTGGATAGAACCACGCTCCCGGCGGGCCGACGACTAGATCGGGGGGCATCGCTGAATCGCCGTTAACGAGAACACGAATCGTGTAACCGAAGGCCTGTGCTATGGACGCCGGACTCACGAAGGCGTTGTACCACTTTGGGGCAGTGGTGCTCAGAATGATGGGGGTGCTTCCCTTGGCCTGCAATAGAACGCTGCTGCCGGAAATGATGCTGTCACCCCAGAGGATGCCGTCGCCCCAGAGGATACCGCTCCCGAAGGCCTGCTGTTTGTACATCATCATGGCGTCACCCCAGAGGATGCCGTCACCCCAAAGGATGCCGTCACCCCAGAGGATGCCGTCGCCCCAGAGGATGCCATCGCCCCAGAGGATGCCGTCGCCCCAGAGGATGCCGTCGCCCCAGAGGATGCCATCGCCCCACAGAATACCTTCGCCGGCTATGGTGCTACAGTTATTGATCGCTGACGGGTTGGCGATCCACCTTGTCCCGGCCGCCAGCGTGTCCGAGCTCTGGGAGATTGAACGCGCCAGGCGTACCGCTCCCTCGGCGTTGAGCGAGCCGTTCCCCTGTTCGAGGATGTTGGGAGTCTGCATCCGCTCGGCCGTGTAGGCGAGGATAGCTTTGACCGCGTTTGGTTCGAGCGAAGGATTCGCCTGCAGCATCAGCGCTACGGTGCCCGACACGACCGGTGCCGCGATGCTCGTGCCACTCAAAGTAAAATAGGAGGGCAGACCGGTGCCACTGGTGGGGCGAACCTGGTTCTCGGGAAAAAGGGAATAAAGAGCGCCGCTGCCATCGTAGGCGACGACTTTATTGCCTGGCGCCAAGATGTCAGGCTTGATCAACCCGTCGACGGGGGTTGGGCCCCGCGAACTGTAGCTCGCGATGGCATCGTCACGCCTGCTGATAGTGCCCTTCGTGTCGAGGGCGCCCACCGTGATTACTTTCGGATCGTTCGCCGGGCTCGTTATACCTCCAAAGACCGTTCCGGAACTGCTGTTGCCATAGTTGCCCGCGGCGACCACGACCACGATCCCGTTATCCACGCATCGTTCGACCGCCTGGCAGAGGGGGTCGGTCTTGTAGGATTCGAAGACCGGATGACCAAGAGAGAGGTTGATGACGCGTATGCCGAGCAGGCTCTTGTTCTGGACGCAATAATCCAGGGCGGCGATGACATCACTCGTATAGCCGGAACCGGTTTCATCGAGCACTTTCAAATCGACCAGGCTGGCACCTGGCGCTATCCCCTTGTATTGGTAGGCATATCCCGATCCGGTTTGGGAAGCGGCGCCGCTATCCGCAATAACTCCGCCGACGTGGGTTCCGTGCCCGTACCTATCGGCCGTACTCGATACGGTTTCCTCGCCTCTGACCTTGTGGAAGGAGGAGGGAGAATCCTGGTTGTTATACTCGGCCGCAATCCAGTCCGCCGAACGCAAAGTCTTTGAGAGACGCACTTCGTTCAGGTAACCGTTCAAACCCTGGTCTTGGTCCCAATTGCTTCCAATCTCAAGGCACTTATCGGAATCGGAAAGAGCCGAACCCTTTGGCGTGGAAATCTCCGTTAGAGTCTGTGCGACCCCATTGATGTAGAGCACCGGCTTGTTGGTGGAGCTGCTCCGGTCGTAAACCACGGCCACGTGGTTCCATCGATTGAGTGAGATCGAGCCGGCCGGCGTACACCATAGACCAGGATTGGAACTGAAGTCGTGATAAAAGGCGAGTGACGCCAAGGGAGCCGCGTCATTGTGCAGGCGCAAGTAATATTTGCCTTGCTTATCCACAATCCGGCCAGACTGGGCTCCGCCCCAACTCTCAGCATAAAACCAGGCCGAAATTGTTCCGCCCTTGGAGAAGGCGTTGTCGATGCTGGATTCGTAATCTACCTCTAAGTCGTCATCTTTATTTTTATAGTGCGGCGCATATGAGTGCTTGCCCTTGGCGCCGGTTGTTTTGATATTCTTACTCTTCCAGGCAACGTGGTTGCCATTTGACGTGGAGTCGGTGAAGTCGCCCGAAGCCTGGCTCAGGTGCAAGACAGTCATGTAATTGCTGTCGTATACCCCGATCTTATTCTCCGTTGACGACTTTATGCTACTGTTGCCGTAATACATGTAGATCTCAGTGTCGGAACCCGCGGCGCGGGCATTGAGAACAGGGGCCCGCACCCAGGCGATCAACTGCCCCGCGGCACCGTCATACGCATGGATCTCGTGGTCCAGCTTGTTGCCGGCGGCATCCTTAAAGATGATGTCGAAGCCTGATGTGCTCGCAACATGCCCGCCGTTCGCGGCCGCCTTCAGCGTGCTGTCCGTGAGACTGATCAGGACCGGATGGTTTTTCAGTGTCTTTTGTGTCGTTCCGGCGGCTCCCACCTGGGTTCGGTCGAGCGCAATGACCCTGGAGTAGGAATAGCCGGTGCCTGTGGTGCCGGTGAAATCCAGGTGCCGGCCCACCTTTCCCTGAAGATCCCCGGTATCGTTGATCCCCGAATCAACGACGGCCACGGTCATTCCTGTGCCGTTATAGCCGGGAACGCCGTTCCCTCCGGCCCAGACCTGGTCGGCACCAATAGCACGCGCGGTGGCATATAAGCTTCCCTGGACGGGATGGTCGACAGAGATCCGCTTCACACGCCCATCTTTTTCAAGCTGCTTCAGCGCGCGGAACGTCACCTTCGCGGAGTGCGCTCGAAAACTGTCGAAATCTCTCCGGGGTTCCCCCCCCGCATCGGCAATCGTCTGCCGGCGGGCGAGCCGCCTCTGCTCCCTGGCGGGCCTGTCCATGCTCTCCGGCATCTGATCGTCCTCGAATTGGACGATCACGCGGATCATTTCGTCCTGAGGGATCATCGACTCGTCCAGATATTGGAGCGCTCCTTCCAGCTTCCCATTGTCCCGCGCACTTCCTTTGCCGCGGGATGAATCCGGCAAGCCGAAAGTTACCGACGCGAGGCAAGCAGCGAATGCGGCCAGCACAACGAGTCCAGAACGCCGGGTTTCCCATTTCATGTTCATAGCGCCACTCCTCAAATGGTTTCGATCATCACCTTTGCAGATTCAATCCCCTGGCTCGCGATAATCCCCGCCACATGCGTGCCGTGGCCGTCGGCCACCACGCCATCGGCCGTGAACGAAAGCGCTCCGATGACACTGTTGAAAGAAACGGAGTCACTCCAGTGTGCTTGACAAGGGGGTGATCCTACATGCTCATTGGAAATGTGAAATAATCGGATAATACGTATAGTATGAAGGCGACCATAGGCTACTTTCGGTAGTTGTCTAGCCAAAAAGCTTGAGATCATATGAAAGCTTTCTGAACTTCTCTCTGCGGGTTCGGGGTATTTGAAGCGAGTCCAGGATATGACCTTTCTGATTGTTTGTCAAGACAATAATGTGATTAATATTAAAGTCATGATAGATGTGAAGATTAAATTTCTATAAATGATGAAAAATAAGGCTTCTTTAACACCTGCCTCATTGTGATGGCCTGCCTCGGGCACGCCCTGCTGCATGCGATTTCTCCAGTGTCGGATAACGAGCATTGAACGAAACCGCTGCGCGGTAGCTGGTGAAGGTTGCGGTGTGATGCTCGACTAGTGACATCGACGGTGATTCAGTAGCTGTTGGGGCCGCCTGGCCTGCTGATGCTCTCGCCACTCTGCTTTGGAGTGAGACTCCGGATTTGACCTGAGGGAATCGGTGTGTTTGAGGGCTTCTAACGGGAGCAAAATGTTGGTGGCCAAACCACATTTCTCTCTCGAAAGGAGCCCTGTATGACACCTCTACGTCAACGAATGATCGAAGACATGAGGGTGCGAAACCTCTCAGAAAACACTCAGCAACAATATGTCAGATACGTCGCCAAATTTGCCGAGCATTTCGGCAAATCTCCCGACCTGCTCGGCCCGGAGGATGTTCGCACATACCAAGTTTACCTCACGGGATGATCGAGGCCATTTATTCTGCTGAGGCGATTCGAAAGATACTTGACTGCCTCGGACACCGCAAAGTTCTTCAGCCGCTCATGAAATCTGCTTGCCCGACAACCGCCCGCATGGTAAGAGTTCTATCAACGTGCGGTGCTTTGTTTGAGGCGGGTGTCCGGCTTACAGGCCAGTCAATCAGGTCTTCCACGATAGGCCCAGCAAGGCTGGAATTCTGGAATTCTTTCTATGGTGCGAAGCAGAGTCGGAGTCTCTGTCATGAGAGAACGTTGGATCGGACCGTATCATCGATTCCTCGAATCTGCTTTCGGTTCGGATGGACGGGTCTGGTTCACTCTCATTGGCTTGCTCTACATTGCCGAATCTTATGTCACCCGAAACCTGATTATTACGAAGGAGCTTTACTACAAAACCTTTGCAGAACAGCTCGCCGCCCCCCGAATTGAGAAGTTGTTCAGCCTGTCCATGAAATACGCGTGGGTTGGATATCTATCAATCTTTCTCATCGTGGGCGTGAAGTCGTTGTTCAGTTCCGTTTGCCTGAATGTCGGGTCTCTTCTGCTTGGGTCTCAGGTGCAATTCAGGCAATTGTTCCGGATTTCTGTAATCGCCGAGATTCCCCGATGCCTGGCCGCGATATGGAAGACGCTCCATTTTATCTTTGTTTCAAAGCCCAACTCGCTCAGCGACATTGCCTGGTATCAGCCTCTTTCACTCTCCTGGCTTTTTGAGTCATACAAGGGCCAGAGCTGGTTTGTCTATCCGGCCCAGTTTTTGAACGCCTTCGAGCTGCTGTATATTTTTCTTCTTTCGCTGGGATTCTCGGTGCTGAGTAAATCCAAGTACTCGAGGGCACTGGCAGTAACCGTTTGTACATATGGGTTGGGGATTCTGACCTGGGTTTCCTTCGTGGTCTTCCTATCGCTTTCCGCAGGCTGAGAATACAATGCTAAGGGATGGGAAAAGGAGGAAGTGGCTGGCGATCCTGATTCTCTGCAGTTGTGCCGCTGTCGTGTTGGCTTTTGCCTTCGAGTCCTTGCTCCGAATTGAGAATAAGCGCGAGATTGCCGCAAGAACGAGATCATTGCCACCCTTTGAATTCTTCACCTTGGGCGGAGAACGATTCATGAAGAACGATCTGTCCGCCGGCCTTCCCTTGATTCTCGTTCGCTTTAACACCCAATGCGACTATTGCCGGACGGAGATAGATACGATTGTCGATGCCATTGATCTCTTTGGGCGGGCGCACATCCTGCTCATATCCTCCGAACCGGAGGGGGTGATCCGGAGTTTTGTGGAATCGAGCAAGGTTCGGAGTTGCCCGAAGATCCGGGTGCTGCAGGACAAGGATCTTAACTTTGCCAGGATTTTTGGCGCATCTCTCGTACCTCGCACGTTGATCTACGATTCAAAATGGAACCTGGCCGGAGACTACTTGGGGGAAACAAAGGTCGAAGCACTTCTGTCCCATCTGCATTGACTTGGAAGGCAAGGATTCCTGGCGGTACAACCGAGAGATTTGTGGGGGGACAGCGTTAATCGTGGCTGCTCGGGCAGAGTATCGGAAGCCTGACTCGCCGACCCCGGCGTCACAGACACTCTGACAAAGTCGCATCCTGATTGTGGGCTATGCTCAATCTCAGAAAACTGGAAAAGTCATTCTGCCGGCAGAAAGATCAGAGCGATTGCGGAGTAGCCTGCCTGTCGTCCCTGATAGCGTATTACGGAGGTTACGTTCCGTTGGAAACCCTCAGGGAGGAGAGCGGCACGGGTCCGACCGGCACAACGATGCTGGGGCTGTTTCAGGCCGCTCTCAAGGCCGGAATGAAGGCCAAAGGCTTTTCTGCAGATCTTGACCAGCTTTCGTCCCTTGGCAAGCCATGCCTGTTGCACGTGATCCAGGAGGGCCGGATTCTGCATTTCGTCATCTGCTACGGCTACCAAAACGAGAACTTTCTCATCGGGGATCCCGCCAAAGGAATTGTGTGGATGTCCAGCGGACAGCTGGATGCGATCTGGTCCTCCAGGAAACTTCTGTTGCTCGAACCTGGTGACGCATTCGTTCAGAGGAGCCGCAGTACAGGGCTACAAAGGGCGTGGTTCCTGGGCCTACTAAGATGCGATTGGAATATTCTCGCTACGTCTGCATTCCTCGGCGTCGTGATTTCCGTTCTTGGGCTGTCCGTGGCCATATTCACACAGAAACTGGTAGATGACATCCTTCCAAACGGACGCACCAAAAACCTGGCCGTCGGGATTGGCGTGCTTTCGATTCTTCTTCTCATGAAGGTCGCCATGGATTACGTCCGACAGAATCTTCTGTTGGCACAGGGAGTTGGTTTCAACAAACGCCTCATCCGATGGTTCTATACGTCGATATTGGCGCTTCCAAAGAAGTACTTTGACGGCCGGACAGTGGGCGACTTTGTCGCCCGGTTGAACGACGGCATCAGAATTCAGAACTTCATAAGCAGAGTTGCGGGAAGCATCGTCATAGATGCGTTTGTCGTCCTGACTTCGATCATTTATGTCTGGTTCCTGGGGCGGACCATCGGGATTGTCTTGTTGCTGTCGATTCTATTGAATGTCTCTGTGATCGCGTACTTCCAAAGATCCATTATCGTCGCACAACGCGAAATCATGGTGGCTTACGCTGCCAACGAGAGCAATTATATCGACACCATTCAAGGCATCGGAGCAATAAAAACGGCGGGCAGGGGATCTTTTTTCGCGTCCATGACACAGAAGATATATGAGGTGTCTCAGACCAAGCAGTTAGACCTGGGGCGAATCGCCATCGCGTATGCGGCCATAACTGACGCAAGCGGAATCATCATCAGCCTGTCTCTGATGGGGTGGATGTCCTTGCAGGTAATTTCCGGCTGGCTCGCGCTGGGCAAAATGATGGCTGCCATGTCGGTGGTTTTCGGTTTTATACCGGCGGTGGGCAGAATCTCGGTTGCAAGCATTCAGGTGCAAGAAGCCCGCATTGCCTTCGACCGGATGTACGGCCTGGTTTCCAGCGAGAGAGAAGATGTCTGTGATTCTGCAGAGGGGGCGCAAGACAAGGTCGCTATCGAGAGGCTTGATGCGAGTGATCTGAAATTCCGCTTTCCGGGTCGATCCCAGGTATTGAAGGGAGTCTCCTTCAGCGCAAGAAAAGGGACGATCGTTGCCATTCTGGGGGAGAATGGTTGCGGAAAGAGCACGTTGCTTCACATCTTGGAGAAGTTTTATGCGCTCGAATCGGGCCAGATTCTGATCAATGGTGAGCTGCCATGGGAACAGATTTCGTTGAAGTCCTGGAGGAAGAGCATCGCGTCCCTGGCTCAAGAAATCAAGATCTTCAATGGCGGCCTGCTCTACAACATCTGTTTAAGCGACGATCCTTACGAACTCCAGAGAGCAATGCGCTTCTGCCAGGAGGCCGGTTTTCAGACCTACTTTGGGTCCTTCCCTCAAGGATTTTTGACTGTCCTGGGAGATGCCGGAGTCAAGATCTCCGGCGGACAGAAACAGATGGTCGGCCTGGCCCGCGCTCTATATCAGGAGCCGGAGCTTTTGCTGTTGGACGAACCAACGGCGGCGATGGACAGGGATAGCGAGATCTTTGTGATGGAGCTTCTCAGCAGGCTCAAAACAAAGATGGCTATTCTGATGGTCACCCACAAGATTCAGACTCTGAGGTTTGCAGACCATATCTATCTGCTCGGAAACGGGCTGATCGAGGCCGACGGGACGACGTTATCGCTGCGCGCGAGTGACAACTTTTACAGTCGAATTCTGAGAGACTTCCTCGATCCTTCGTTGAGTCTGTGAAAGGCCGCGTCACCTGGGGGATCATGCTTGGCCGCGAGGAAGGGACATGGGTTGGCTGCGATCGGTGAGGCTCGGGGAAGTGCGATTGCATCCGGGTGCCAGCATTGATCCTGCGGTTTCATTCGGGCCCCGTAATCGGATGAGATGATTCGCTGCCGCCTCCGTCAAAGAATGTCTCCAGCTCCTTGACCGTCGTCTCCTCCGTGTTCTTGATGGCTACGATTCTCCCCTCCTGAAGAATCGCGATTCGGCTGCAACACTCGAAGATCATGTTCAGGTTGTGCTCGCTCAGGAGCATGGTGGTCTCGAAATGCGAATGAATGGACTGCAGGAGGCGTTTCAAGTGCAGCTGCGAGCCGGGATCGAGGTTTGCGAACGGTTCGTCAAGGATCAGGAGGCGCGGTTGCGGAAGCAAGCCGGCCACGATGCCGACCTTCTTCGCCATTCCTCGCGACAGATCTCGGATCAGCGTGTCGTGTCCGGCATTGGAACCGACCAAAGGCTCGTATTTTGCCACTCGTCGATCGATTTCCTCGGGCTCCAGGCCGTACAGGCGTCCAACAAAGTGCCAGTACTCCCAAGCGGTAAGGAAGTCTATGAGGAAGGATTCGTCGAGATAGCTGCCGATGTAGCGCTTGTAGTGCTCTCCCGCCGGTCCGACAACATGGCCATCCAACGTAATCGAGCCGCTCGTTGGCTGGATCAGGTTGAGAATCAAAGAAAACAAAGTAGTTTTCCCGGCGCCATTGTTGCCGACAACGCCGAATGATTCTCCTCGCATTATCTCCAGGGATTCGATATCGAGAGCCTTTACAGTGCCGCCATAGTATTTCTGAACCCGGTGCACATGGATCATTTGACTGTCCGCAGAATTCATATCCCTTATACCTCGGTAATGGAGTGCCTGCCGCGCTCAGTGTCGTTTCGCATGAGACCGGCCGTGTCCCGCCGGGAAACTGATTTCCGGAACGGGGAGGCCTCGAAGCCTATAATGTAAGAGGTCCATCGCGGCGATCCGCGGGTTCGAACACGAGCCGTGTACCGATCGAGAAAAGAGGCGGCTGTGTACCGGCGCTATGCGATTTCGAAGAAAGAAGCATACATCGCGTGCTGCACATGAGAAAAGCGCCGACCTAGAAATTCCTCGAACTTGCGACTTCCGAGCCAGGAAGCTGCGGATAAAACGAGGTTTGCAGCCTCGAAGCCTCGCATGGGGAGGGCCGCCCGCAGACCGACCTGCAAGGCGATCCAGAGCAACAACATAAATCCGGCGACCTTGAAATAGAATATCCCCTGGTAGTTCAACCAGATGCCTCCCGAAGCGTCGAGCATCTTCCGGTTGAATAAACCCGCGAAGACGAAAAGGCTTGGAACCACCGAGAAAAAAGAGATGAAGAGGATGAACGCGGAGGCACCGAGCCCGGTATAAGAAAAGTACAGCATGGGTGGCAAGGACATCACTGCGCAGAGGATCCTGAGAAGCGTCAATTTTGCGCGAAGGTAAGCCAGAGGGTGCTGTGGCCACGCCCGTATCCCTGCAAAGTGACGGCCCTCCCATCCGAACAGCCCGGCGGCATAGAAGTTCGGCCCCAGGCTGAAGCCGAGCAAGATGGGAATCACCGTGAGTTCCTCTTCGAGATTCTGTCCCACGGTCATGAGCAATGCGCAGGCCAAGCCCATCAGGGCGCTGAACAATATTCCCTGGCGCGTCCGCTCTTGACGCCAGATCAACCTCCATTCGCATTGGAAGTAATTCCAAACCAGGCTTTTCTCCGCGAGCCGCTCCAGCACAAAACCCTTGATTCGGTATCGACTCCGACTGGGATCTGAAAGAGACGTCTCCCCCAGGTATAGCTTTGAGAGGAGCATTCGACGGTAGAAAACGGCGGCTAGGAAGAGGAAGAGGCCGGGTGGCGCAATTCGCAGCCAGGAATGCGCGGGCCTTGGGTCGAAGAGTGCCGAGGAGATCGATTCAAGCATGAGATTTCCGCGGACGAAGTCCACCACGACTGCTCCCCCAGCGATCAGCATCAGCCCCACGACAGCTTTTCGTTGCCGTTGAAAGGCAAGGTGCCCGGCAGGAACCAGCCAACTGACCGTGAGCGAGCATATGGTCAGATTCAGGGCCAGGGAGCCCCATGCGAGCGGGCCGGCATTCCCGGGAAGGAAAGAGAACACAATGGGAAATCCTATCGCGAGGGGCACCAGTGTATGCAGGTTGATTAGGTCGGAGGCCATTCGGTAGAGCACGATCCGTTCCCTTGTTATGGGCAGCAGCAACAGCGGTTTGAGATCGATCCCCGTGCCATGCTGCAGCAATAGCCGAAAAATCAGCAGAAGAAGAAAGAAGGTGAGCGCGTGAATCCGGAAAAAGGAAAACGCGTCGACTCCCGGAGACACGACAGCCAGAATCTTGTCAAACTGGATTCCGGCGGCAAAGAGATAGAAACAGGTGAAAATCAGACCGATGACCGAGAGGGATCGCGATACGAGCCTGAGGGCACGATCAGGGCCTCGCCAGAAGTGTCGCTGCGCGATGTAAATCATCTCGAGTATCATGCGAACCATTACAAGACCGCTCTTTCGACTCGCTTCAGTTCTGGTTTTGTGGTGACGGCCTGTTCCTGCACCAGCAACAGTGCTGGAGAACGACCTGGCTGCGGACCCGCGCCCGCATGCGAAGCCGGATTCTGACTGGGCCTGTTTCCGAGCACCTTCTGCATATGTAGGGACGGTCGAGGCAGCGGGAATTATAGCCTAACCAATGCGCCTCATCTACTGGGCGGTGTTGTGATTCGGACGCCTTCCTCCCTGCCCGGAAGCCAGTCCGAGAATCAGGAGGGATCCCCTCCTGATTCTCGGACTGGCCCCCTGAGCGGTGATCGATTGGGAAAAAATCGCAGACCCGACCATGCGGCAAAGGGCGGATAGAGCACGGTTTGTCGGTCAGGCTTGCCCAGGTGTCACTCCCCGACATGGAGTCAGCCGCCTCCGTCATGGACCTTCGCCCAGCACTTCCTATAAAGCTGACTCGCAGTCGTTAAGGCGCTGAGCCCACACTCCTTGTGCGCTTCAATTTTCCCTTGTGCAACAGGCAGATTCATGATAAAAAGAAATTGAAATTCACTTCGATTTGAAACTTTCCCGAGAAGCAACCATGAAAAAGCAAAGGAGAAGCGTATGAAAGAGCTGACTCTGGAACAGATGCAGTCCGTCGAGGCTGGCGGCTTTTGGGCAGGCTTCGCATGCGGTGTAGCGGTAGGTTTGGCGGTTATGGCCCCGTCACCCATTTCCGTCCTGGCGGCGGTCGCCACGTGCGGCTGGGCCTCGGAGTAGCGGTTCAATTTATCCACAATTGAGGAGGTTAAAATGGCTGAACTGACGTTTGATGAAATGGCTGCGGTTGAGGGTGGGTTAAGCTGGAGATGCGGATTCGCCATCGGCTTTACGGCCGCCGTTGCTGTGTCGGATCCGTTCGTTGCGCTCGCCTTCGGTGAACAACTCGGTATGCTGATTGTGGCCGGTTGCGCTGCGTAAGAGTACAGGCGGAAGCTTGGAAAACGGAAGAGCCAGTTTCCCTGTCGGGGAAGCTGGCTCTTTCCATTTTTCCAGGACGCGTGCGTTTCTGGCACAATCCGGCGGCGGTTCCACTGTCCGGCTCGCCGACACCCGTTCGAGAGGGAAGATGTCCTATCTCAACATTTTCGCCTCCCTCGTGAGGAGCCGAAGAAATCCAGTCCTCAGGCCAATCGGCATTGTTGTTTCAGGCGGTTTTGCGATCCTGATATTCTCCCTTGCAGCTCTGGCCGGCATCCTTTTTGACCAGGTTCTGACGGCGGATCATACCGGGGTGAATGTCCGTGAGTTCATTTCCTCTCACTCTTTGATTTTTATCCTGGTCTTCTACCTGCTCCGCCTCCTTGTGCCGGAGGATTCTGAGGTACGTCTCAAGCCCTATCTTCTCCTGCCTGTAAGCCGTGACTTCCTTGTTCTGGCGAGCATGTTTTCCAGGCTATGGAATATCCCGATTCTCATCTTCGCTCCGTTTGCCTGTTTTGTAGTGTGCTTTCATTTTTTCCCCGGAGAGTCTCCGCTTCTCCCGCGGCTAACCTATGCTGCCGGATCTCTATTATTATTGACAGCTCTGGACTGGTTGGCACAATGGACTCGAGAGGCCACAACGGCTCGTCCGTGGTTATGGTCCCTCACTGCTCTCCTTGCCGGCGCCGTGCTCATTCCCCGGGATGTCAATGCTGGACGCATACTGGCGGGGGTCTCAACAACCCTCTTTTGCCCGGATTCCCCGGTGACGGCTGTTTTCCCCGCGGTCTCATTATTCCTCGCCTGCGGCATTGGAGCCGTGCAATTCCTGCAGTTCCGTTCATCCTTGTATCTGGACCATCGACAGCCGTCGTCTCCCAAGGGACGCCGCCTGCGCAGCTGGATTGCGGATGCGGGCTCTCGTCCGCACCGGCGCATGGAGCGGACGTTTCTCATTTATGAATGGCGCCTCATCTGGAGACAGAAGAGGACTCGACAATTGATCCTTCTCACAACGCCCGCGAGCTGGATCATCGGGGCCTTCTTTCTCTCTCAGCCACGTGGCGGCAGCTGGCACCTCATCCTTGCGTCCTTCGCATCTCTCTTGTTGGCGAATACCTACGGAGTGCGGCTGTTCGGCTGGGAGGGCCGCCATTTTAGCGGTCTTCTGGCCTGGCCTCAACACGATCGCCCTTATCTCCGCGCGAAAATCACCCTTCTGAGGAGTATGATTCTACTCTCCTCGCCGCCACTTGTGTTTGGCGTGGTTGCCTTGGAGAATCGGCTGCTGACCGCGTCGCTTCTTTTCTGTTTTTGGTCCGCCTGTCCACACTTGTTTGTAATAGCGGGCCTTTGGAATCAGCAATACATGAGTACATCACGAGGCGCTCTGGCAAAC
>Ga0315273_10008370_pt1 | contig 13029 bp, 11 predicted proteins | sample YL17G02_0_MG_FD_205753 | JGI IMG/M metagenome (GOLD analysis project Ga0315273, IMG submission 205753) | Sediment microbial communities from Yellowstone Lake, YNP, Wyoming, USA - YL17G02_0 | ecosystem: Environmental > Aquatic > Freshwater > Lake > Sediment | place: USA: Wyoming | collected...
TGCGCACCACGTTGAGCTCCTGGCGGCGCACGTCTTCGCTGCCCATGTACACGGCGCACTCGAGGTCGAGCAGCGCGCAGGCCGTGGCCGTGGCCACGCCGTGCTGGCCGGCGCCGGTCTCGGCGATGACGCGGGTCTTGCCCATGCGTTTCGCGAGAAGGGCCTGACCGAGCACGTTGTTGATCTTGTGGGCGCCGGTGTGGCAGAGGTCCTCGCGTTTTAGCAGGATGGTGGCGTCGCAGCGCTCGCTGAGCCGCGCCGCGTGGTACAGCGGCGTGGGCCGGCCGGCGTAGTCGGCGAGGAGACGCGCGAGCCCGGCCTGGAAGGCCGTGTCGGCGCGCGCCTCCTCGTAGGCCGCCGTCAGCTCGTCCAGCGCCGGGATGAGCGTCTCGGGCACGTAGCGTCCGCCGTACGGGCCGAAACGGGTCTCGATGGTCACGCCACCGCACCTCCGGAGATATCGGCGCCGGCGACCACGCCGAAGAACGCCCGCATGAGCCTGAGATCCTTGATGCCCGGAGTGCGCTCGATGCCGCTCGAGACGTCGACCGCGAACGGGCGCACGAGCTTGATGGCGCCGTCGACGTTGGACGGCAGCAGGCCCCCGGCCAGCACGAGGCGCTCGCGCGGTCGGTCAGCAGCCGCGAGCGCCTTCCAATCGAGCCGCCGGCCGGTGCCGCCGTATGCCTCCGGCGTGCGCGCGTCGAGCAGGATCAGATCGGCCAGGTCGGCATCCTCGGTGTCGGCGGCGGCGATGACGAGCGGCCGCAGGCCGCGGCTCAGCGCCGCCGCTCTCACAGCCGCGACGCTCGGCCCGTCGGCGCCGGCCGAGAGCTGTACGGCGCCGAAACCGCCTGCGGCCACCGCGCCGGCGATCCACGCCGGCTCCTCTGCGGTGACCACGCCTACCGCCAGGCTGTCGCCGCACAGGGGCGTGAGCTCGGCGGCCTGGGCTACGCTCACGCGACGGGGACTTTCCGTAACGACGAACCCGCAGGCCCAGGCGCCGTACGTGGCGGCGTGCTTCACGTCGTTTGCGCTCGTGAGCCCGCAGATCTTGACGCGCGTCATCGCCCGCCTCAGTCCGCTGGTCCGTCGCCGCGGAGAGCGGCGATCGCGGCGGCCAGGTGACCGTGCGGAGTGGCGATGAGCGCCTCACCGACGAGGATCGCCTGCGCCCCGGCGGTGCGCACGCGCCGGGCGTCGCGCGGGGCGCCGATCCCGCTCTCGCTGACGAACAACACGCAGGCTCCGATCAGAGCGCCGAGGTACTCGCTCACCGCCAGGTCGACCTCGAGGGTGTGCAGGTCGCGGTTGTTGACCCCCATCATCGAGGCGCCGACCGCGTAGGCGCGCTCCAGGTCGTCGGCGTCGTGGACCTCCACGAGCGCGTCGAGGCCGCAGTCGTGGCACTCGTCGAGGAGCGCGCCCAGCGAGCCCGACGGCAGCGCCGCCGCGATGAGCAGCACGGCGGCGGCGCCGGCGTCGGCCGCCTCCCAGATCTGATAGGGGTCGACGATGAAGTCCTTGCGCAGGACGGGGACGTCCACGGCCGCGGCGACAGAGCGCAGGTCGTCCATCGAGCCGCCGAACCTGTCTGGCTCCGTGAGCACCGAGATCGCCTCGGCGCCGGCGGCCTCGTAGGCTCGCGCCTGCTGCACGGCATCGAGGTCCGGGGCGATGTCACCCTTGCTCGGCGAGCGCCGCTTGATCTCGGCGATGAGCGCGAGGGGGGCCGGCGTGCCCGCGTCGCGCGGGGCGCTGCCCGGCGCAGCCAGCGCCGCGCGAAGCCGGCCGTGGGGCCCAGGCGCCTCCGGCCGCGCGAGCGGCGTGCTCTTGCGGGCGGCGTCCGCACGCCGCGCCGAGCTCATGATCATCTCCATCAGGAAATCGGTCACGCGACCTCCTCCCGCAGGAGCCGGTCCGTCGTGCTCACGAGGGCGTCGAGCTTGGCGCGGGCGGCGCCGCTGGCGACGGCCGCCCGCGCCTTGTCGACGCCCTCGGCGATGCTCGCCGCCGCCTCGGCGATGTAGAGGGCCGCGCCGGCGTTCAGCAGGACGATGTCCAGGCGCGGCCCTTCAACGCCGTCGAGGACCGCGCGCACATGGCCTGCGTTCTCGGCGGCGTCGCCTCCGCGCAGGTCTTCGAGCCGCGCGCGCCGCATCCCGAACTCCTCCGGCGCGACCTCGTAGTGAACGTCGTAGCCTTGGCCGGCGAACACCTCGACGACGGCCGTAGGGCAGGTCGTCGAGATCTCGTCGAGTCCGTCGTCGCTGTGGACGATCAGGTTGCGGTCGTTGCCCATCAGGCGCACGGCCTGGGCGATGCGCTCCACGTAGCGCGCGTCGGCCACGCCGATGAGCTGGTGCCGGGCACCGGCCGGGTTCGTCAGCGGTCCGATGAGATTGAACGTGGTCGCCATGCCCATCTCGCGGCGCACCGGCGCCACGTGCTTCATGGCGAGGTGGTGGCGGGGCGCGAACATGAAGCCGATCCCCGCTTCGGCGATGCAGCGGCTCACCTGCGCCGGGGCGATGTCGATGGCCACGCCCAGGGCCTCCAGGACGTCGGCGCTGCCGCACAGGCTGGTGGCGGAGCGGTTGCCGTGCTTGGCCACGGTCACGCCGGCGCCGGCGGCCACGAGAGCGGCCGCGGTGGAGATGTTGAACGTGTGGGCGCCGTCGCCGCCGGTGCCGCAGGTGTCGAGGATGACGTCGGCATCCACCTCGACCTTCTCCGCCAGCGCGCTCATGGCGCGCGCCATGCCGACGATCTCCGCGGCTGTCTCGCCTTTGACGCGCAACGCGCTGAGGAAGGCGGCCGTCTGGGCTTCGCCGGCACGGCCGCCCATGATCTCCAGCAGCACGTCGCGGGCCTCGTCCTCCGCGAGGTCTTCGCCCACCGTCAGGCGCTGCAGCGCCGCGCTCAACACGTCATTCGGCACTGCGCGCCTCCTCGGGCGGCGCGGCCGCAACGGTCTCGCCGCCGTCCATCAGCAGGAAGGTGCGCAGCAGGTCGAGGCCGACGACCGTGAGCACGCTCTCGGGGTGGATCTGCACGCCGTGGACCGGCAGCTCGCGATGGCGCAGGCCCATCACCACGCCCTCGGCGTTCCAGGCGCTGAGTTCGAGTTCGTGCGGCAGCGCCTCGTCGACGACCAACGAGTGGTAGCGGGTCGCCGTGAAGGGGTCGGGCAGCCCGGCGAAGACGCCGCGCCCGTCGTGGCCGATGGCGTCGGTCTTGCCGTGCACGGGGGCGCCGGCGCGGCGCACCACGCCCCCGTACGCCTGGCCGATGGCCTGATGGCCGAGGCACACGCCGAGCACCGGCAGGCGCTCGGCGCCGAAGCGCAGGATGGCTTCAATGCTGATCCCCGCCTCGTTGGGCGTGCAGGGCCCGGGGGAGACCACGAGGTGCGTCGGCTGCGTCGCGGCGATCTCGTCCAGCGTCACGCGGTCGTTGCGCTTCACCGTGATCTCGGCGCCGAGCTCGCCGAGGTACTGCACCAGGTTGTAGGTGAACGAGTCGTAGTTGTCGATCATGAAGACCCGGGGCGCCGGGATGACGGGCGTGGTCATTGCGAGAACTCCTCGTGAGCGAGCTCGATGGCTCGCAGGAGCGCTGCGGCCTTGTTCTGCGTCTCTTCGTACTCTCGCCCCGGGTCGCTGTCGGCGACGATGCCGGCGCCGGCCTGCACGTGGGCGACGCCGTCCTTCACGACGACGGTGCGGATACAGATGCAGGTGTCGAGGTCGCCGCCGTAGCTCAGATACCCGATCGCCCCGGCGTACGGGCCGCGGCGCACCGTCTCGAGCTCGTCGACGATCTGCATGGCGCGCACCTTGGGGGCGCCGCTGACGGTGCCGGCCGGGAAGCCCGCCTTGAGGGCGTCGGTCGGGGTCGCGCCCTCGGCCAGCGTGCCGCGCACACTCGAGACCATGTGGATGACGTGCGAGTAGAGTTCCATGCCCATGAACTCGTCGACGCGCACGCTCCCAGGCGCGCACACGCGCCCCAGGTCGTTGCGCCCGAGGTCGACGAGCATCACGTGTTCGGCGCGTTCCTTCTCGTCGGCGCGCAGCTCGGCGATGAGGCGCCGGTCTTCAGCCGCGTCGGCGCCGCGCCGGCGCGTGCCGGCGATGGGGCGCGTCTCGACGTCGTCGCCCTGCACGGTGATCAGCGGCTCCGGGCTGGAGCCGCAGAGGGCGAAGTCGTCGAAGGCGATGTAGTACATGTAGGGGCTCGGGTTCACGGCTCTCAGACCACGGTAGACCGCGAACGGCGATACGTCGACCGGTGTGCTGAAGCGCTGGCTGAGGACGACCTGAAAGGCATCGCCGGCGTAGATGTAGTCGCGGATGCGGGCGACGCCGCTCTCGTACTGCTCGCGGGTCATGGAAGAAGTGACGGGCCGCGGGCCTGCGGTGGCGGCCTTCCTCGCGGGCGAGCCTTCGGCCGCGCCCGGTTCGACCTCGTCCGCTTCGGCCAGACCGTAGACGCTCGCCGGCAGGGGCGCCTGCAGCTTCCGTTTGACGTCCGCGATGCGCGCCACGGCGCGCTCATACGGGCCGTCCACGTCGCGGCCCTCCACGAAGGCGTTGGCGACCACCGTGATCGTGTGCTTGAGGTGGTCGAACACGAGGACCGTGTCGGCCAACAGGAAGGCCATCTCCGGGAGGCCGAGGTCGTCGGGCGGCGCATTGGGGAGGTCTTCGAGGCGCCGCACGAGGTCGTACCCGAAGTAGCCGACGAGGCCGCCGGCGAGCGGCGGCAAGGCGGCGCCGGCGCCGCTCGCCGGCGGCCGGTAACTCGCTATGAGCTCGGCAGCGGCGGCGAACGGATCGGGGTGCTCGACCTCGAGGCGGTCTCCGTTCTCTTGCACCGTGAGGCGCCCGTCCGCGTAAGTCACGAGGGCGCGGGCGCCGACGCCGAGAAACGAGTAGCGCCCCAGGTGCTGGCCCTGTTCGGCGCTCTCCAGGAGGAAGGCGCGCCGCGGCGCGCCGAGCTTGAGGAACGCGGAAACGGGGGTCTCGAGGTCGGAGACGAACGAGTGGGTGACGGGCAGGACGTTATGCGCCAGTGCGAGGCGGCGCGCCTCGACTAGCGTGGGGTGGAGCCGTATGTCCTCTGCCACGGGCCAGTCATGTGACACCTCCGGTGAGCACGTCGGCCCTACATCGTCACCGCCTGCCGTTTCGGCAAGCGATCTGGGAACCGTAGGGCAGAGGGGCGGGGGTGTCAAGCTCTCGACCACATGGGGATCGTCCCGTGGGCAAAGTGATGCGGAGCACGCTCGTGTCGCGAGGGGCATCGTTGTAGGCTCACGCGTGGTGGAGACGACGAACCGGGAGAGCGACTGATGGAATTCGACAGCGTCATCCGCGGCCGGCGGAGCATCCGTGCCTACACGAGCGAAACCGTGCCCGAGGAGCTCATCCGCGAGATCCTGGGCGCGGCGCAATGGGCGCCTTCATGGCGCAACACGCAAGCGTGGAACGTCTGGGTGCTGACCGGCGACGCGCTGGAGCGCTACAAGCTGGAGTTCAAGGCCGCGGTCGAACGCGACGATCCCGCGGCGCTCGACCTGCCGGCGACGGCCGAGTGGCCGCAGGCCTGCTCGGCCCGCATCGCCGCCACCATGAAGAGCCGGGCGGCGACGCTGGAGGCCGCGGGCGAGCCTACGGACCCCGCGGCCGCTCTGGCGCGCATGGCCGACCTCTTCGGCGCGCCCTGCCTGCTCGTGTTCGGCTTCGACGACTGTCTCGCCGAGGCCTACGCCGGCTTCGACACGGGCTCGTTCGTGGAGAACGTCTGTCTCGCCGCCTACGACCGTGGCCTCGGGACCTGCATCGTCGCCACCGTGATCCGCTATCCGGACCTGCTGCGCAGGCTGCTGCCCGGCGCGGAAGGCATGCGCTTCGTGGTCTCGGTCACTCTCGGCTCGCCAGTGGCCGACTCCCCGGCCAACACCTTCGCGCGCTCGCGCGCCGACCTTGACGAGATCGTCACCTGGGTCTCGTAGGCTCGGCTGGACCGTGCCCCTGCTGAGCCGCATCACCGCCGAAGATGCGCACCGACGCCGCTGGGAGCTGCTGGCGCTGACCTCGATCGGCGCCTTCATGGCCCCTCTCGACGGATCGATCGTCGCCGTGGCGTTGCCGGTGATGAGCCCCGACCTGCGCCTGAGCTTCGCCGCCTCGATGTGGGTCCAGGCGGCGTACCTGCTGGCGACGGCGGTGCTGCTCATCCCGATGGGCCGGCTCGCCGACCAGTACGGGCGCGTGCGCTTCTACCTCATCGGCATCGCCGTGTTCACGGCCGGCTCGTTGCTGGCCGCGCTCAGCATGAACGGCGCCTGGCTCATCACGAGCCGCGTGGTCCAGGGAGGCGGCGCGGCCCTCATGGTCGCCACGTCCGCCGCCATCGTCACCGCGGTCTTCCCGCCGGAAGAGCGCGGCCGCGCCCTGGGCATCAACATCATGGCCGTGTACGTCGGCCTCAGCGTCGGGCCGCCGCTCGGCGGCATCCTCGCGGATACTCTGGGGTGGCGCGCCATCTTCCTCATCAACCTGCCCATCGGTCTCGTCGTTCTGGTGTGGGGCTGGATGATGCTGCCGCGCAGCGAGCGGGTGCAGGATGCACCGCACGTCGACTTCGCCGGCTCGGCGCTGCTTGGTGCCTTCCTGATCAGCCTGCTCGTGCCGCTCACCTTCGCCCCCGAGTGGGGGTGGGCGGCGCCGCTCACGCTGGCGTTGCTGGCGCTTGCGGCCGTGTCGCTGGTCGGTTTCGTGGTCGTCGAGCGGCGCGTCGATGCGCCGGTGCTGGACCTCGACCTGCTCGTCCACAACCGGCTATTCGCGGCCGCCAACACGGCGGCACTGCTGAACTACATGGCGCTGTTCGCCGTCGGTCTGCTCACCGCCGTCTTCCTCGAGATCGTGCAGGGCCGTTCGGCGGCCGTGACCGGCTGGCTGATGCTCAGCCAGCCGCTGCTCATGGCTGTCCTCAGCCCGTTCAGCGGGCGCCTGAGCGACAGGATCGGCTCGCGCGTTCTGGCCACCGGCGGCATGGTCACCGTCGCCGTCGGGATGGTGCTGCTGGCCGCCATGCCCTCCACAGCCCTCGTGTGGCAGGTGGCGGGCAGCCTGGCCATCGTCGGGCTGGGCATGGCGGCCTTCAGCGCCCCCAACTCGTCGGCCATCATGGGCAGCGTGCGCCGCGACCAGCTCGGCGTGGCGAGCGCCTTCATGGGCACCATGCGTACCTCGGGGATGGCGCTCAGCGTGGCCCTGCTCGGAGGCATCGCCGCCAGCCAGTTGGGGCGCTTGGGCGGGCGTCTGCTCTTCAGTCACGGCGGGGGAGCCTCCGGCCTTGCGGCGCAAGCCGTGAACGGCTACGCGCAGGGCTACCGCTACGCCATGATTACCGGCGCCGCCCTGGCGCTCGTCGGCGCCGCCGTCTCGCTCACCCGCGGCGCCCAGGAGGCGCGGGGCTGACCGAGGGGTCGACTCCCGGCAGGGGCCGACCCGTGAGGCGGCGCCCATTTGGGACGCGTTCCGCGAGCCTGCCGGCGCGCCATTCAGGTTTTCACTATTGTCGCAGGTTTATCTTGCGAGGCTTGGGGCCATCTCACATATATGCGGACGGGATCTGACCCGTTAGACAAGCAGGGCGTGGGCACTGCCGGGACGGCATGGCCGTCGTCCAGAGGTGACATGATGACTACTACATCGCACAGATGGATCGCCGCCTCGGGCGGCGTAGCTCTTCTCACGTTTGCTGTGTTCGTGCTTCTGGTCTCGCTGGCCCAGGCCGCGGGAGCGTCGGCGCCACTGCGAGGGGGCGCCGAGGCAGGTTACCTGGCGGCCGCGACGCCGCTGCGCGGGGGCGCCGGTGCAGGTTACCTGGCGGCCGCGACGCCGCTGCGCGGGGGCGCTGACGTGACCTATGCGGCGGCGAGCCTGACGCCATTGCGCGGAGGCGCTGCCGTGACCTATGCAGCTGCTGGATCGGCAGGCAACATCGTCAACGCAGGCAGGGGCGGCTATGTCACGGCGCCGAAGCCCGTCGCCTCAAGCGCGGCCTCGATAGCCGGCGGCATCGCCCTGACGGCGCTCGTCATCGCGCTCATCGCCTTCCTGGCTTTGGGCAGCCGCTCGAGCAGGCGCGGTGAGCTGGCGCCGGTGACGAGCCTGGCCCAGTCGCCCAGCGTGAGCTCGGCGACGCAGTACGACAGTGGGGAGCGCAAGGCGGCCTGAGAGCCGTGGACTGACGGCGCCGTCCCCCGGGGCGGTGTAGAGGGCGGCGGCGCCGGAAGGCGCCGCCGCCCTTGCTGTCTGAGGCCTCGGGCGCTGTCTGCGACGCGGGTCGCGGTCTTCGCGCGGCCGGCGCTCAGCGCCAGGTCAGCCAGCGCGCCGGGTTCTCGGTCATGAGCCGGCGCAGCTCGTCAGCGTCGATGCCGTACTCCGCGAACAGCGGTGGCAGGGCGCGCGCGAGGCGCGCGTAGCCGCTGCCGCCGTACTCCGCGAGCTGCACTCGCGTGACCACGTCCTGCGAGAGCAGCACGCGGTCACCGTAGCCGGAGTCCAGCAGCTCCGCCACTCCGGCGACGCGCTCGCGGTCGCTGTGCACGAAGTGCTCGCCCGTGGCGGCGATCTCGCCCCAGCCGAAGAAGTCGTACTCGACGAAGGCGCCGCGCGCGGCGAGGGCCGCCTGGTAGGCGTGGTCGATCTCGGCGTCGATGTGGGCGATGGTGACGCGCTCGGGGTCGACGCCGCCGGCCTCGAGCACGTCCAGCGCCTGGACCCCTTGCGCATCCGGCGCCTCCGTGTGGACAGAGACCGGTGCGCCGGTCTCGCGCTGGGCGATGGCCACGGCGCGCAGGACCTTGCGTTCTGCCGCCGTCATGGGGCTGGAGAGGCCGATCTCGCCGAGGACGCCACAGGGGATGCCGCCCGTCGCCCCGTCCGCGGTGAGCTCAGCCACCAGCCGCTGGGCCAACTCCTCGACGGTGGACTCCCCGACGGCGCGAGAGTGCGTCTGCTCGAGGTAGTAGCCGCAGCCCGCGACGATGTGCAGGCCCGTACGCCGCGCGAGGCGTGCGAGGCCTTCGAGGTCGCGGCCGATGTCCGGCAGGGTCTGCTCCACCACCGTGGACCCGCCGGCGTCGCGGAACAGGATGAGTTCGCGGACCGCGAGGTCCTCGTCGTCGAAGAGCGTGTTCTGGCGGCTGCGGTAGGGCTCGGCGCGGACCGCCGCCAGGTTGGCCTCGCCCAGAGGCTCGTCGAGGAGCCGCGCTTCCACTGCGTTTCGCGGCTCCTCGAGATACACCTCGAGTGTGCTCAGGATGTGCTCGTGGGGGAGCGTGACGCCGAGCGCCTCCGGCGCGACGGGGCCGAGCACGGTGTGGACGAGACCGGCGAGCGCAGCGGTTGGAATGCGTCTGTGCGGGTCGGTCACGCACCGGCCTCCTGGAGCTTCAGAGGCATGCTCCCGTCCGCCGACGTCCGCTGCGAGCTGCTCCCGGGCGCTGTCGACAAGAGGATCGTCGTGGCGTGATGCCAAGGAAGCCCAACGCCGGCGTCGCGACAGACAGTTCGAGCGCTCGCGGGTCGACGTGGACGTGCCGGTGAATCGGGAGCGTCAGGGGCGACCGCCGCCGCCGCCGGTGCCGGTGCTGCCTGTGCCACCGGCGCCGGTTCCGCCCGTGCTCGTGCCGTCCGTGCTCGTGCCACCGGCGCCGCCCGTGCCTGTGCCCGTGCCTGTGCCCGTGCCTGTGCCGCCCGTGCCTGTGCCGCCCGTGCCTGTGCCGGTCGTGACGCCGGAGCGTGTGCCGCCCGTGCCTCCCGCTTGCTGTCCGGATGACGTACCGCTCGTGCTCTGCCCAGTGCCGGATCCCTGGACGCCGGAACTCAAGCCGTCGCCGCGTCCACCTTCAGACCCACGGCCGGCCGTGGCGCGGCCCGGCTGCGGCTCGAGCTGCCGCAGCTTCTCCGCGATCAGCATCCTGTGACGCGCGCGGTCGACACTGCTCCCGATCGCCGGCCCTGAGCCGGGTCCGCCGGGGTTGACGATCGGGGCGGCGACCTGCGCCGCAGTGATGGCAGTGGCGTCACGGGCGGCGTCCAGGCCGGCGTCGCGTATCGCGATCCCGCCGCCGGCGACGGCGGTGGCGCCGATAGCCACCAGCGCCACCTTGGTGGTGAGGGCCGCGCCGATCTTGGTGAGCACGCCCGCGGCGGCTGGGACGCCGGCCGCCGGGGCCACGCCGATCCAAGGCGCGGCGCCAGTCGGAGGCAGCGCGCCCGGCACAGCCGGAACAGGCGTCAAAGGCGCAAGGAACAGAGGCGGCGTCTGCAGCCCGGCTGGCACGGGAAGCGTCGGCAGAAACGCCGCCAGCCCGAGACCGGCGGCGGGCCCGGCGCCGGCGGGCGACGCCTTGCCGAAGGCGCGGCGGAACGCCGCCCGGGCGCGGAAGATCAGCACGCCGGCGGTGCTGCGGCCGATCCCCATGATGTCGGCGACCTCGCTGTTGCCCAGTCCGTGAAGGTCCTTGAGCACGAGTGCCGTGCGATAGCGCGGGTTGAGATCGGCGAGCGCGGCCTCGACCGTATGGGTGAGCTGCGCGCGTTCGAGGCCGTCGCCGAGCGCCGGCATCTCGTCCAGGTCGTGCAGCGGTGACGTCACCCGCGTACGCCGGCGGCGCAGCAGGTCATAACACGCGTTGACGGTCACCCTGTACATCCAGCGCTCCATGTCCACTTCTCGGGGCAGTTCCGGCATCTCTCTGAAGGCCTTGAGAAAGACGTCCTGCGTGACATCGGCGGCTTCGTCCACATCGCCGAGTACCCGTGCGGCGAGGTTGTAGATGCGGGCGTGCTGATCCTCGTACAGCCGCTCGAAGGCCTCTGCGCGCCCTGTCTCCCGGGACGCCCGCGGTAGATCTTCGCGCGTTTGCTGGTCGAAGGAGTGTGACAAGGATTCCACCCCGCGGCTCTCAGTGTCCGGCCCATCGCCTGTCGTCCATCATCAAGTCATCTTCCCTCACATGGCACTAAGGAAGCCATGTCGTCCGTTGTGACCGGCCCGGCAGCGCGGCGGCGGTGTGAGGGAGAGGGGCCGTCTCCGCCGCCGCACGCCTGCCGGTAGTCACTGGTCCCGGGGGCGGCATCGTTCGATGCCGGGGGATCAGTGGGGTGGGTGGGATCAGTGCGAGCCGCCCGTGCCGCCGCCCGTCCCGTTTCCTTCAGGCTGGCCGGCCTGGGTCTGGGTCTCGGTCTGCGTCTGCGTCTGCGTCCCGGACTGGGTCTGGGTCTGCGTCTGGTTCCCCGCCTGCGCCTGGGTCCCCGCCTGCGCCTGGGTCCCCGCCTGCGCCTGGGTCTGCTCGCGTTCCCGCTCACGTGTGCGCGTCTGGGTCTGGGCCTGCTGCCCGTCGCCGTCCCTGTCGCAGTCCTGTACGCAGGTGCCGTCGCGATCGCGGTCGCGGTCACGAGCCTGGGTCTGATCGCAGTCGACGGCGACGGCGACGGCCTCCTCTGCGGCCTTGCCGGTCTTCAAGCGATCCTGGTCGCGCAGCTGGTCCGGGATGCCATCGCAAGTGGCACACGGGGTCGGGGTGCAGGTCTGGACCACATCCGGCGTGCAGTCGCGGTCCTGATCGCGTGTCACGAGTCGGTCGCCGGCTACAGCGATGCTGCTGCCGATCAGAAGAATCGCCCCTGCGATCATGATGGCCTTGATGAACTTCATCTCGATCTCCTTCGTCCGGGGCGGTACGCCGCCTTGCCGTATCACCCCTATAGACGCTCCACGATGCTCGTTATTACAGGGGAGTGGGAAATCGGTGAGGTTCTGGAACGCAGCGGCCCCGGCCTACCACCGCCCGGGCCGGGGCCGCCGCAGCGACGTTCTTAGGCCGCGCGCTCCTCAGCCTGGATCGTGCCTATCGCCGGCGCGCTCGGCGGCGGCCCTGCAGGACCGCCGCCGGGACCGGGGGCCGGGGCGGGCCCGACCTGTGGCGCGCCCTCGATGCTCAGGTGCGGCAGCCACTGCAGCCAGCTCGGCAGGTACCAGTTCCAGGCGCCGAGCAGCTTCATCGCCGCGGGGACCATGATCGTGCGGATGAGCGTCGCATCCAGCAGGACGGCGACGGCGAGGCCGAAACCCATCTGCTGGAACATCACGAGGTCGCCGGCCGCGAAGCCCGCGAACACGGCGACCATGATCAGCGCCGCGCCGGTGATGATGCCGGCGGTCGTGCCCACGCCCTCGGTGACGGCCTGAGTGTTGTCGCCGGTCCGGTCCCAGGCTTCCTTTATGCGACTGAGCAGAAACACCTGATAGTCCATGGAGAGCCCGAAGAGCACCGCGAAGAGGAAGAGCGGCACCCACTGCTCGACCACGTCGACCTTCTGGAAGCCCAGGAGGCCCGCGCCGAAGCCCTGCAGCGACACCAACGTGATGAGCCCGTAGGCGGCGCCCACGCTGAGGAGGTTCATGACGATCGCCTTGGCCGGGATCACGATGGAACGGAAAGCCACCATGAGAAGTATGAAGCTCAGGCTGAGCACGAGGGCCACGACCCACGGGAAGTACCGGTTGACGATGTCGATGTAGTCCACGTTGCCGGCCGTCTGACCGGTGACGTAGACGCGCGCCCCGCTGCCGTCGAAGGCCTGCGGGATGTAGGTACTGCGCAGCTGGCTCACCTTGTCGAGGGCCAGCGGGCCGACCGAGTCGCCGTTCACGGGCACGGACAGCAACGCCAGGGTGCCGGCCTCGGCCACTTGGGTCTGCATGGGGCCGAACGCCTTGTCCGTGGAAAGCTCGCTCTTGAGGCGCGCGATGCCGGATCTGACCGCCGGCGAGGTCACGGGGCCGTCCACCACGATCAGCACCGGGCTGACGCCGCCGGCGGAGAACTGGCGATCGAGCACGCCGAAGGCCGCCTTGCTCTCGAAGCCGTCGGGGAAGCTGCTCACGCCGGACACGCCGGTCTTCATGAAGATCGCCGGCGCGGCGGCCAGCAGC
>Ga0315273_10008371_pt1 | contig 13029 bp, 6 predicted proteins | sample YL17G02_0_MG_FD_205753 | JGI IMG/M metagenome (GOLD analysis project Ga0315273, IMG submission 205753) | Sediment microbial communities from Yellowstone Lake, YNP, Wyoming, USA - YL17G02_0 | ecosystem: Environmental > Aquatic > Freshwater > Lake > Sediment | place: USA: Wyoming | collected...
CACGTACACCAGCGGCACACGGTGTCGGGCGATCTGGCAGCCGAAAAGTCGCACGCGCAGGTCCTGCTTGTCGACGTAGAAGGGCGAAGCGGAGAGGTTCACCAGCAGTTCGGCCCCGCCGGCGACAAGTTCGGCAATCGGATCGGCCTGGTACACCCTTCGTCCGCCGAACTGCTCATCGTGCCAGAGGTCCTCGCAGATGCTGAAGCCCACCTTCACATCGCGTCCGCCCAGGCGGATGTTCGAAAGCGCCGGCCGATCGTCCGGTTCGAAGTACCGGACCTCATCATAGACGTCGTACGTCGGCAGCAGCCGTTTGCCGTGGCTGGAGACGATCCGCCCGTCGCGGCAGACGGCGGCCACGTTGTAGAGACGTTTTCCCTGCGGGGTGTCGTTCGGCTGGGCGTAGCCGACCACCGCGGTGATGCCGCGGGTCCGCGCGGCCACCCGTTCCATCGCGGTCACGTTGTCGCGGATCAGGTGGTCCTTGAGCAGCAGGTCTCGCGGCGGATAGCCCAGGATCGTCAGTTCGGGAAACACGACGAGTTCGGCGTTCGCACCGCGCGCTTCGTCGATGAAGCGGAGGATCTTGGCGGCGTTGCCGTCGATATCCCCAACGATCGGGTTGACCTGGGCGATTGCAGCCTTCATGGCCGGCGATTGTACGCCCGCCAGGCCGCCATGCACGCCCGCGCTGGACGGGGCGCGTAAAAAGAGGCGAGGCCAACGGCGTCCTTCCATGTTCGGGCCGGAGAGGGGATTGCAGTGGAAGGACTTAGATTGCCGATGGCCTCGTTTAGCTTGCTATGGGCCGCCGAAACAGCCTCCTATTTCTTTCTACACACGCCAGAGCCACGCAGACGGCTTGGGCCGCAGATTCCGGACGAAAAAACCGGAATTACTCACTTCGGCAAGTCGCTACACTTACCCGGCCACGCTCCGGCTCTGCGTGTTACACTACACTACACTAGCAATTCGTGTGCCTCGCCTGCGATGCGGAATCTCGCTTTTATAAATAAAGCGTCACAGTAATTTGGCTGCGAAATCGGGCGGCAATGCGGGGGGGCCTTCTTGGGAACCGGAATCCCGTCTCTTAGTGCTGAGAGTTTTCGCATACCCCGCTGTGTAATCACCAGCCAGAGGGTATGGGAACGGCATGATGGGCCCGAGGGAAAAAAACAGAGGATCCGAGCTCGCCGTAACCCGGATCCTCCTTTAGGCTGTTCGCTCTGTCGAGCGAAGACCCACAGCCTTTGCGTGCTTCATCGGTGGCGCCGGGGGGTGTCTTTAATTACCCGTGCCCGAAGCGAATACGCGGCGGCATTATGGGCCGGCCGGCCGGTTCGAAAACGATTCGGCTTTGGGCTATCCTGCGAAACACTGTGGCACGGAGAATCGAGTCGGTATCGCTGCTGATCCTGCTGACCGTGGTCGGGCTGCGCCCGCTGATCGGCGAAAGCTACGATTCGGCCGGATCCCCGCTCCGCACGCCGGGCGTTATTCTGACCGACCCATCGCCGCTGCGGACGCTTCTGATCGACCTGACCCTCCTTCTGGCGGCGGTCGGCTGGCTTGTGGCCCGGGCGATCGGGCCGCGATGGAAGTATCGCTGGACCGGGATCGAGCTGGGGGCCGTGCTGATTGCCGTGGCCGGTGCAATCTCCTGCGCCGTCGCCAGCAATCGGCGGCTGGCGATCAACGCGACGATGGACTGGCTGACGCTTCCGGTTCTGACGATCCTGCTGGCGCAGCTTGCGCGGCGGCCGTGGCAGGTTCGCCTGGCGATGTGCGTGGTCCTGGCCAGCGCGGCTGCCCAGGCGGCCGAATGCTTCAACCAGCGTTTCTACGGCTTCGCCGAGACCGCGCGCAACTACTACGAACAACGGCAGGAGTTGTGGGATCGCCAGGGGATTCCGCTCAATTCACCCCAGGTGGAAATGTTTGAACGGCGGATGGCGGCCCGCGAGGCCACCGGCTTCCTGTGGCACAGCAATGTAACGGGCGCGTATCTGGTTCTCACGGCGTTCGCGGCGGCCGGCGTTGCGATGAGCAAGGCGGCCGGCCGACCGGTGCGGTTCAGGCGCGGCTTTGCCGTGATCGCGGGACTACTCGCGGCCGGACTGTTTGCGGCGACCCTCCTGACGGGCAGCGTGGGCGCGTGGGCCGCCGTGGTCCTCGGCGCGCTGACAGGGTTGTTGCTGCACCTGGCGCGGAAATGGGTGGCGCGGCGCCGCAGGGCGGCGTTGTGGGTCGGCTGGCTGTGTGTCCTTGGATGCACGGCGGCGGTTGTCGGGCACGGTCTGTATCACGGCTCACTGCCCGGCGCTTCGTTGAACTTCCGCTGGCAGTACTGGACCGCCAGCGCCAGGATGTTCCACGATCACCCCTGGACCGGCGTGGGCATGGAGAACTTCGGCAGGCACTATCTGACGTACAAGCCAATTTCGAGCCCGGAGGAGATCAAGAACCCGCACAACTTCCTCGTATCAGCGGCGTGCGACTGGGGGGTGATCGGGCTGGCGGGAATGGCGGCCATGCTGATCGGCGGTTCGATTGTCCTGGCGCGGCCCGCGTGCGGCGCGGCCGCGCCGGATAAACAGGAAGCCCATTCGCCGGGGCGTCCGTTCCTCTGGATGCTCGCGCTTGCGGTGGGTGTTTTCGTGCCCCGCGTGTTCCTGCTGGGCAGCGACGACTATTACTACCGGGTCTGGATGACGGCGTTCCCGTTGCTCTTCTGGCTGCCGGCCTTTGCGCTTGTGTCGTTGGAGTCGGACACGTGGTCGCATTTCAGCGATGAGGCCCTGGGGGCATTGCCGACGATCGTGAACTGCGGCCTGTTGGCTTTCCTGCTGTCGGACGTCGTGAACTTCTCGCTGCTGGTGCCGGCAACGGCAACAACGTTCTTCGCGCTGCTGGGCGTGGCCGTCGCGGTCCGCACGAGAGTGGAACCGGCCGCGCCAGTTTCGAGCGCCGGTCGGTGGGCGCCGGTGGCCGGCGGTGTTGCGGTGGTGGTCGTTGTTGCCGGGCTGTTCCTCCGCCCTGTCGCCGGCGCGGGGTTTGCGCTGGCCGGTGCGCGGCGACCGGAGAACGTGCTGCCCGATCGTGCGCTCGTCGAGCAGCCCGCTTACCTGGCCTATCAGGAGGCGGCCCGCCTGGATCCGACGGACCCGACGCCCCTGGCGGAGTGCGCGCAGTTCGCGGTGGAGTTCGCGCAATTGGCCGGCGGCATGGAGGACGCCTCCATGCAAGCCGTCGAACGGATCGACGAGGCGATTGCGCGGGACCCCTGCGACATCGGGCTGAGGCGGGCGAAGCGCGCGTACCGGACGGCTCACGCGCAGATCACGGGCGAACCCGATTACTACCGGCGGGCCGTGGAGGCCGCCGCGGAGGTGGTGAAGCGGTATCCCACCTCCCCGGACGATTACGACAGCCTGGGGGACTGTTACGCGGCGCTGATCGCCACGGGGGTGTACACGCCGGCCGAACGGACCGAGGGCGTCAGGGCTTACGAACGCGCGCTCAAGCTGGATGCCTCGCGCCCGGCATGGGAGGTCATCCGCCGATTCAGCCCTGCCCGCCAGTCTGAGATTGAGCGTAAGCGCAAGTTGCTGGAGCAGGCACGGGACGAGCGCCCGCAGTGAGGACATGCGACGACTTCGAGGCTTCGGGCGTTGCTTGACTTGAGCCGCGGCGCGTCGTTTACTCTGTGAAGATTTCGAGAGGCAGCGCCAGCGGGATCGTGATATGCCGTCGTTCCTTGCGCGTCGTTACGCCAGAGAGCAGGTGCCCGCTCTGGAGCGGTCCATTGCCGCACTTGTGCTGTTGCTGACTGTCGGGATTGTGGCGACGCTCACAGGGGTCGCGCTGCGACCGGCACCGCCGCTGTTTCAGACTCAACCGGGAAGCGAACGATCCGGCGCAAACCGTGAGCTCTTCGTCGCGCGGAGCATGATGCCGCCGCTCGGCACGGCCGGCTGGTCGGACGCCACGGACGTGAGGACGGTCACGCCCGGCGAAGGCGACGTTGCCTTCGCTTACGAGGGCCGATATCGATCGGTCGCGGACCCGAACCAGACGGTACCCGTCCTCATCCGTGACACCGGCGAGCCGCGGAACGCCAGGCAACTGTTCGAGTCCGACCGGCCGGCGACGGCGGTGGCGTTGAATGTGGGATGCAAGGGCTGGCAGACGGCGTCGGCCGGCGGGTTCTGGGCGGGACGGTACTACACACATTTCGACCGCTCAACGGTCCAGACTCCGGACCCCACGATTCAGGTGATCGCCGATGCTCTGGCGGGAGTCCAGATTCGCTATGAAGAAGCGACGCCGGCGAGCGCGGGCACGGCCAACGCCGCGCCGCCCAAGGCGACGACGGAATCGCCGTTGCCGAAGGTGGAACTGGCGGGTTGGGAGCCGCCGGGCGACATCCGCGAGTTCACCCCGGAGAACCTCTGGGAGAAGATCGACGGTCGCGCGGAAGCCTACCTTTCGTTCCACATGGTGCGGATGACGTTCGGGACGTATCGCAGCTTGCGCGATCCGGACGCCTTCATCGACGTGTACTGGTACGACATGATGGCGCCGGACAACGCGTTCGGCATCTATCGGGCCGAGCGGGGCCTGCAGGCCACTGACGTGAACATCGGACGCGGGGGCTACACGAGCCCCGGCGGCGTGTTCTTCTGGAAGGGTCGGCACTACGTCCGCGTCGAAGCGCCCGACGCGGGCGAGAAGCTTGCGGAAGCGGCCACGGCCATCGCACGAACTCTCGAAGGGCGGATTCCCGACGAGGGCGAGCCGATGTGGGCGGACGCGCTGCTTCCGGCGGCCGACCGCCTGCCGGGCTCGCTGGATTACCACGCCAAGGACGCCTTCAGCCTGGACTTCCTTTCCGACACGTTCAGCGCGGACTACAACGCGGGAGGCAAAACGTTCAAGACGTTCATCCATCGGGCCGCGGATGCGGCTGATGCGGAGCGCATCTTCGGCGCATACGCGAAGTTCTTCGAAACGTCCGGATCCCTCCTCAAGCGTGAGTCCGGGGACGGCCTGCAACGGCTGGTCGGCGAATCGGGCGGGGTCGTCGACGCGGTGTTTCAGACGGGCCGGTACGTGGGCGGCGTGACGGGCGGCAACGATGCCGCCTTGGCCGAGGAGCGGGCGGCGGCGTTCGCGCAATCGCTCAAGGAGAAGGGCGGCAAGTAGCCGAATGACTGCCGAAGCGAACAAGGTGACACGTCGCGATTTCCTGAAACGCGGCGGAACGACGCTGGTGGTGGCCAGCGCGGCGGCCGGCGCGGCGGCCGTGCTGTACGACCGCACCGGCAAAGCCGGTTTGCGGCAACCGGCGGCCGAGAAGCTGCCCAACTACTTCGCCGAGGTGGAACATTCGGTCTCGGCGCCGCGGATCAGCGTTGCGCGCGGGGCCGACGGCAGTGCTGAGACCATCGACCGGCTCGTGCGAGCGGCCGTGGGCGGGCTGAGAGGCGGGAAGGGGCTGCTCGGGTTCATTACGAAAGGCGATGTGGTTCTTCTCAAGCCGAACGTCGGGTTCGAGCGGGCACCGGCGGTCGGCGCGACGACGAATCCGGAGGTGGTGCGAAGCATCATCCGGTTGTGCCGTGAGGCCGGCGCGTACAAGGTGATCGTCGCGGACAACCCGATCGAGGCGGCCGCCAACTGTTTCGCGCGCTCGGGAATCCAGGCGGTGGCCGAACGCGAGGGAGCCAGGGTGATACTGCCGGCACGGGTCCATTTCCGGCCGCTGGCCATTCGTCCGCCGAACGCCGACGGTTCGCCGTACCGGCCGGACCCGGCCCGCCACGAGGCGCTGGGCACGTGGGAGATCCTCTGGGAGCCGCTGCGGGAGGCGACCAAGGTGATCGGGATTCCGCCGATCAAGGACCACAACCTCTGCTACGCGTCGATGGGGATGAAGAACTGGTACGGCCTGCTCGGCGGGCGGCGCAACCAGTTCCATCAGGCGATCCACGACATCGTGAGCGACCTGGGTCTGATGCTCAGTCCGACGCTGATGATCGCGGACGGCACGCGGGTGATGATGCGCAACGGCCCGACGGGGGGCAGCCTGGCCGACGTGAAGACGGCCAACACGATTGTGGCGAGCGTCGACCCGCTGGCGTGCGATGCGTGGTGCTATCAGAACTTGCTCGAGCGGGACCCGGCGGCGCTGAGCTATCTGGACCTGGCGCAGGAGAAGTTCGGGGAGCAGGAGACCGGCCCGCGGTCGTACGCCCTGGCCCGGCGGTTCGCCAGCCGCGACGTGGACGGATACCGTCGGCGCGGGTTGATCGTGGAGCAAAACGTGTAGCCGGGGCAACGGCCGACGGGCGGCCCCGCGGATTCTGGAACGCAGAGACGCAGAGAACGCTGAGGGGATTGGGATTCAGGAATGGAGAATCGGGAATTGAGCAACATCGGAGTGTGTACCCCTCCCGATTGTTCTTTCTCAGCGCCCTCTGCGTCTCTGCGTTCCCACAGGTGACCGATGCGCATTACGACCGTACGGATCCTTGTGCAGGCGGTGATGTTCGGGCTGTTCGTCGTCTTCATCCTGCTGACGACGTTCTCGCACCTCGACCAGTGGCCCTCGCTGAAGCACTGCGTCAGCAAGTTCCTGGAGGCCGATCCGCTCGTGGGGATCGCGACGGCCATCACGACGCACACCGTCTACAAGGGCCTGATGTGGGGGCTGGTGATCCTGATCCCCACGCTGTTCCTGGGGCGGTTCTTCTGCAACTGGGTGTGTCCGTACGGCATCCTGCACCACTTCATCGGCTGGACGTTCAACACGCGGGATTCGAAGGAGCAGATCGAGTCGAACCGCTACCGGCCGATGTTCGCGTTCAAGTACTACGTGCTCGTTGGTTTCCTGGTCTGCGCGGCGTTCGGCATGTTGCAGATCGGGCTGCTGGACCCGATCGTGTTCGTGTATCGGGCGTTCACGCTGAACGTGGCGCCGACCGTGAACATGCCGCTGCAGGGGCTGCTGGGCGACTACCGGATGCACGCCTACGGATGGGTGGTCGGCTTTCTCTTCGTGTTCTTCGTGGGCATGAACCTGGTCATTCCGCGGTTTTTCTGCCGGGTGATCTGCCCGCTGGGGGCGCTGCTGGGGACGCTGAGCCGGTTCGCGTTCTGGCGGATCGAGCGGGATCCGGTCAAATGCACGGATTGCGACATGTGCCTGCAGGCGTGCGAGGGGGCGTCGGACCCGCACAAGCAGTTGCGCATGTCCGAGTGTTTCGTCTGCTTCAACTGCATCGAAGACTGCCCGCACGATGCGCTGAGCTTCTCCTTCCTGCCGGAGCCGGCCCACGAGGTGAAGAACCCGGACGTGGGCCGCCGCCGTACCGTCCTGGCGGCGCTGGCCGGCGGGCTGTTCTTCGGCTGGACGAAAGCCAGCGGCAAGAGCACCCGCGACTTCTCGTCGAACGTGATCCGCCCGCCCGGCTCGGTCGAGGAGCAGGAGTTCCTGGAGCGGTGCATCAAGTGCGACCAGTGCATCCGGGTGTGTCCGACGAACGTGCTGCAGCCGGCGATGTTCGAATCCGGCGTCGAGGGCCTCTGGACGCCGCTGATGAACTTTCGCATGGGCGCCTGCCAGTATCAGTGTACGGCGTGCGGGCACGTCTGCCCCACCGGCGCGATCCAGCGGATTACGGTCGAGGAGAAACTCGGGCTGGGGTCGTTCGAGCAGGTCGGACCGATCAAGCTCGGTACCGCCCACTTCGACATCGGACGCTGCCTGCCGTGGAGCAAGAACATCCCGTGCGTCGTGTGCGAGGAGGTCTGCCCGGTCTCGCCCAAGGCGATCCACTCCGAGTATCGGCAGTTGCTCATTCGTGACGGGAAGAAGGTGATCCGGTCCGCGACGGCCACCTCGCTGACGCTGAATGAGTTTCCGGCGCCGGGGCGGCCGGCGGGCGAGCCGTGTACGTTCCGACCCAAGGAATTCAAAGGCGACGCGACCACTTCGTACCACGTGCAGGTTCACGGCAGGGACGGCCTCGTCCGCACGTGGCCGGTCTTCGACAACGACGCGGATACTTTGCTCGTCGATGGGCGTGTCGAACCTGCGCCCGATCCCGGCACAGTGGTGGCCGTCTATCTTCAGTTCAAGGTGCCCAAGATTGACACGGATCTGTGCATCGGCTGCGGGCTCTGTGAGTTGGAGTGTCCTGTTGTCGGCGACCGCCGGGCGGTGTACGTTACGGCAGAGGGGGAAACGCGCTCGGCGAATTATGGGGAGCGTCAGCGGAACCGGTCGCTGCGATTGAGAAGGTCGGCAGCGACATGAGAAGTTGTTTTCAGGAGGTGACCGATGTCGATGGATCCATTGTCCCGTCGTGATTTTCTGAAGGTGGGCGCGGCTGCGGGAGCGGCCGTAACCGTGGTTCCCGCGTTGGCCCAGGAGTCGCAGCCCGCGGCGGAGGCGGGCAAGGCCCAACCGCCGCTTGCCACACGGAAGCTGGGCAAGACCGGCGTGGCGGTGTCCATGCTGAACCAAGGGACGGTGGACCCGGTCACGGAGCGACACCTAAATATCATGCACGATGAGGGCGTCCGCTACATCGACACGGCCCGTTCCTACGCCGACGCCAAGAACGAGACGATCATCGGCGAGTGGTTCGCCAAGACGGGGCACCGCAAGGAGTACTTTCTTGTTACCAAAGACTCGCCCCGCACGCCGGACCAGTGGGTCGAGAAGCTGGACCAGCGGCTGGAGACGCTCAAGACCGACTACATCGACCTGTTCTTCATCCACGGACTGGGCGACGACCGGCGGGGTATCGCGAACGTCGAGGAGGCCCCGCGGAGCAAGGAGTGGGCGGCCGCGGCGGACAAGATGCGCAAGTCGGGCAAGGTGCGGTTCGTGGGCTTCAGCGCGCACTGCGACATCAAGCTGCGGACCACGCTGATTCGCAACGCGGCCGACGGCGGATGGGTCGACGCCGTCATGCCGGCCACCGACCTGAAGCTCATGCGGGACAACAAGGAGTTCAACGACGCCCTGGACAAATGCCACAAGGCGGGCGTCGGGCTGATCGCCATGAAGACGTGCAAGGGTGACATGCAGGGGGTGAAGCTGGTCGACGCTTTCGTCAAGAAGGGGCTGAACGCCTACACGGCCATCCTGGCGGCGGTGTGGACGGACGAACGCTTCGCGAGCATCTGCTCGCACATGAACAACGTTACGAAGCTCAAGGAGAACGTCGCGGCGGCCAGGAGCTTCAAGCCGCTGACGCCCGAGGAGCTGGCGATGGTACACGAGATGCTCGACGGCGTGCGGCGCACGTACTGCGTGGCGTGCGACGGGAGCTGCCGTCGCGCGGCCGGCACAAACGCCGACCTGAACACGATCGCGCGATACGTGTCGTACCTGGAGGAGGGAGGTCGGCTGAAGGAAGTTCGTGCGATGTTCCGTGCCTTGCCGCCGGAGGCGCGTGACTGGTCCGGCGCGGACCTGTCGGCCGCCTCGCACGCGTGCCGGTGCAAACTCGACTTCGCAACGATTCTGAACACGGCGCGGGAGAGGCTTGCGTAAGAAGGGCGTTTTCCACCGGGAAAATCGTCGGGAAACACAAAATAATTCGCGGTCGGATATCGGGACTTGCCGCGCAACTTGTCCGGTAAAAGGCGTCCTTGGTCATGCGTCCGCCGGGCGCGCGCGCTTATGGGAATTGAAGCAGAGTCCTGATATTCGCAAGCTTCATTTCCAAGCGGGCTTGCCGTTCCCAAAACATCTAAAGGGCTGTCATTCGCGCGACGATTCATGCGTCGCCAAACGCGGGGTTTCTCGGAAGTCGGCCGCAAGCCGACGGAACTCCGCGGGACGCAAGGGAAGCTCAACGGGACCCGCCACGAAGGAGTCGAACGGAGTAGCGCGGAACCAGTCGGCATCGTGTTCGACCGGCCGCACGTACTCAGGGACGCACGAGCCCGCCGTCGCAGGAGTAACCGCCTCGACGGCACCGTCAAAACCGTCCGCCGCAACCGTCCCCGACGCCGCACTGTAAGGCCGGGACGACCGGGCGGAACGTAAGACGCGTTTGGAGGCACGAATCGCATGACTCGCATCAACACGAACGTCCAGAACCTGGTTGCCAAGAGAACTCTCGACACGAACAACGACTCTCTGACGACCTCCCTGCGCCGGCTGAGCACCGGTCTGCGGATCAACACGGGCAAGGACGATCCGGCCGGGCTCATCGCATCGGAAGGACTGCGCGCCTCCAAGGTCGCGATTACGGCGGCCGTGGACAACGCCCGCCGTGCCGAGCACGTCGTGGGCATCGCCGAGGCGGGCCTCGGCGAAATCAACGCGCTCCTGCTCGAACTGGAAGACCTCGTCGACAAGTCCGCCAACGAGGCGGGGCTGAGCAACGACGAGCGCGATGCCAACCAGCTCCAGATCGACACGGTCCTTTCGTCGATCAACCGCATCGCGGGCACGACCGCGTTCAACGGGGAGAAGCTGCTCGACGGCAACTATGCGTTCATGACCTCCGGCGTCAATTCGAGCAAGCTCGCGTCGCTCCAGATCAACGCGGCCCGCGTCCCCGATGGCAGTTCTCGCTCCGTAACGGTCCAGGTCCTGGGCTCGGCGCAGACGGCGCAGATCACGGGCACGGTGACCGGTCTGGGCACGTCGCAGACCAACGGGGTCACGACCATCGAGGTCCGCGGCGAGTTCGGGACGGAAGTCCTGAGCTTCGCGTCGGGCACGAGTGTGGCCGCGATGGCGACGGCCATTAACGCGTCCAAGGAGCTCACGGGCGTCTCGGCCACGACGATCAACGCCGCGACCGGCAGCTCGACCACAACGCTGAGGCTGTACAGCACGGACTTTGGCAGTGACTCGCTCGTGCAGGTCCGGGTGCTCAATGGCGACTTCACCCCGAGCACGACGCTCGACTACGGCCAGGATCCGACGGTATCGGTGAACGGGCAGTCGGCGACCATGAACGGGCTGGAGGGCTCCGTCCGGTCCGGCAACCTGGAGATGGAGTTCTATCTGAGCGGCAATTTCGCGACGCACGTGTTGTCCGCCTCCACCTTCGCGATCACCGGCGGCGGAGCGAGGTTCTCCATCTCACCGGACGTGGGGCTGATCGGTCAGGAGACGATCGGGTTTCCGAACATCAACGCGGGCTCGCTGGGGAATCCGGTGGTCGGGTATCTGTCCTCGCTGGGGCGCGGGGAAGCCAACGACATCCGCAGCCGCAACTTCGGCGAGGCGCAGCGGATTCTCCGTGAGGCCCAGGACCAGGTCTCTTCGCTGCGCGGACGGATCGGCGCGTTCCAGAAGGACACGCTGCAGACCACGGTAAACTCGCTGCTCATCGCGTTCGAGAACACGGCGGCCGCGGAGAGTGCCATCCGCGACACGGACTTCGCCGTCGAGACCAGCTCGCTTTCGCGGGCACAGATTCTGGTGCAGACGAACATTGCGACGCTCCAGATGGCCAATCAGTTGCCGCAGAACGCGCTGGCGCTGCTCGGCGGATAGAGTTTTCGCGGAGGGATTCCTTCAGCCTGCCCGGCGGGTGCGAACCGCCGGGCAGGCTGCTTTTTACGCGAAGCCCGACTTTATCGGGCCATAGCCCACCCGCCAGGTCCCATAAGCCGAACCGGGGGTATCGGACGAGAATTAAGTAAAGGCCGCTAATGTCCCGGACGAAATGGGCACTGAGGCCCCGAGCGATAACGTCTCGCGGCCGCCGAGATTGCAGGGTCGTGCACGGCTGCACAACCGCGGGCGGAAGAAAACTGGCGTGCCCGCTCAGTCACGGAGGATGCTATGACTCGCATCAACACGAACATTCCCGCGATGGTTGCCACGGGGCGGTTCCGAAACAACACCAACGACCTCTATGTTCGTCTGGAGCGGTTGGCCACCGGGCTGCGCATCAACCGCGGCAAGGACGACCCTGCCGGCCTGATCGCATCGGAAAGCCTCCGTAAGGAGATCCGGGGGCTGACCGCGGCGATCAGCAACTCGCAGCGGGCGATCAACGTGCTCTCCACGGCCGAGGGCGCGCTGAACGAGGTCTCGTCCCTGATGCTGGACCTCAAGGCCCTGATCATGGGGATCGCCAACGAGGGCGCCATCTCCGACGAGGAGGTCCAGGCGAACCAGTTGGAGATCGACGCGATCATCTCCAGCATCGACCGGATCGCCAATACGACCACGTTCAGCGGCAAGAAACTGCTGAACGGCTCGCTGTCGTACCTGGTGAGCGGTCTGGACACGAACGCGCTGGCGCATACGGCCATCTACGCCGCTCGCGTGCCGGACAACGGGACCAAGCGGGTCATCGTCCAGGTGCAGGCCTCGGCGCAACGGGCGGAACTCGTGTTCAATGGCGCAGTGACCAGCGCGGTCACCGTCGAGGTCGGCGGGCGGCTCGGAACCGACATCCTCACGTTCCAGTCCGGAGCCAGCATCAACGACATCGCGACAGCGATCAACGGGCTGACGACCGCGATCGGCGTGTCGGCCATCGTCAGCGGAACCGCGCTGCGGCTCACGAGCCTCGATTTCGGAAGCGATGCGTTTGTCAGCATCAAATCGCTCTCCGGAAACTTCGTCGAAGCGACCTACTCGAGTGGCACCACCACGCGGGACGACGGCGTGGACCCCACGGTCTCGGTGAACGGGCAGCAGGCGTACGCGAGAGGGCTGCGGGTCGACACCCGTTCCGAGCCGCTCGAAGGACGCTTCTACCTCACCGAGGCCTTCGCCCAGGTCCTGTCGCAGACGACGTTCGACATCACGGGCGGCGGCGCCCTGTTCCAGATCACCCCCCAGATCAACCTCCAGGGGCAGCTCAACGTGGGCATCGAGTCGGTCTCCACGGCCAACCTGGGCAACATGGTGGTCGGGTTCCTCAGCAGCGTCCGCAGCGGCGGATCCAACGAGGTGGCGCAAGGGAACTTCACGGCTGCCGAGAACATCATCAACGAGGCGATCAACCAGGTCGCCAGCATGAGGGGCCGGCT
>Ga0315273_10008372_pt1 | contig 13029 bp, 10 predicted proteins | sample YL17G02_0_MG_FD_205753 | JGI IMG/M metagenome (GOLD analysis project Ga0315273, IMG submission 205753) | Sediment microbial communities from Yellowstone Lake, YNP, Wyoming, USA - YL17G02_0 | ecosystem: Environmental > Aquatic > Freshwater > Lake > Sediment | place: USA: Wyoming | collected...
TCAAGATGGCGGGGATTCTCGCGAGGACCATTCTCATCCCGATCGTTCTGGGCATGGCGGTCCGCTCCTTTTTCCGCACGTTCGCCGACACGGCCGGTCCCAAGTTGGACAAGGCCGGCGCAATCGGGTTGCTCGTCGTGGTGCTGTTTGCCATGGTGGCATTCTTCCCCGCGCTGCTGAAGATGGCGCCCTGGTCGTATCTGGTCATCGTGGCCGTCAGCGTCGTGGCTCTGGCCATGGGACATTGGCTCGGCCCGCGCGACCCGCACGAGCGAACGACCCTGGCGGTGGAAAGCGGTGTCCGCCACCCCGTCTTGGCCCTCACGATCGCGGCCTCGAACTTCACTCCCCAGAAGGCGCTGCCGGTGCTGGTTCCATGCGTGCTCGTATTCATCGTCGTCGCGATGGTGTATCTGCTGTGGCGAAAAAGGTCGGCCTCGAAGCCATGAGGCAACAGGAAGAACGGCGCATGTCATCGCCTGATGCGGCAGAGGAAGTCAGGGACTTCTACGAGCGCTATCCCTATCCGCGGCCGATCGATAGCCTCGAGAAATACCAACGGCTCTGGCAGGATCCGCAGCGGCGCCGCGCGGACTATCATCTGTTTTGGCCGGCGAGCCCTTATCGGGAAGACCGGTCCATCCTCGTTGCCGGCTGCGGGACGTCGCAGGCGGCCAAGCATGCCATGCGCTGGCCTGCAGCTCAAGTGATAGGCATCGACTTCAGCGCCCGGAGCGTCCGCTGCACCGAGGAGCTCAAGCGAAAATACGACCTGCAGAATCTCCAGGTCCACGAGCTTCCCATCGAGCGTGTCAACGAACTGAAGATGAGCTTCGATCAGATAGTCTGCACCGGGGTTCTCCATCATCTTGCGGATCCTGATGCGGGGCTCAGAGCTCTGCGCAGCGCGCTCAAACCAGACGGGGCGATGCATCTCATGGTGTATGCGCCTTATGGACGGACCGGCATCTATATGCTGCAGGAGTTCTGCAGACGGACCGGTGTTCACGCTACGGATGAGGAGATCCGGGATCTCGTCGCTGCGCTCGGGGCGTTGCCGCCCGGGCATCCGCTGGAAACCCTCCTGCGCGAGGCCCCGGACTTCAGACAAGAGGCGGCACTCGCCGATGCGCTTCTCCACCCGCAGGACCGCGCGTATTCGGTCCCCCAATTACTCGACTTCATAAAGAGGGTAGGTCTGGCATTCGGTCGGTGGGTAAGACAGGCACCCTACTCCCCTCACTGTGGTGTCATGGCACATATTCCGCAGTCTTCCCGGCTGGCACAGCTTCCACTGGCGGAGCAGTATGCCGCCGCGGAACTTTTCCGGGGCACGATGGTCCGCCACAGCGTGGTCGCATACCGGGATGACAGCCCTCGCGGCCCGCAACCGATCGATTTTGCCGGGGACGCGTGGTTAGGCTATGTGCCCATTCGCCTGTCGGATACAATCTGTGTTCAAGAGCGACTGCCCGCCGGGGCCGCGGCCGTTCTCATCAACCAGACTCATACCTACAGGGATCTCATTTTGCCCATAGACTCGACAGAAAAGCGTTTGTTCGATGCCATAGATGGAGCCTGCAACATTGGCGATATCGTCAAGAGAATGTCTCCGTCCTCACAAGAAATACCGCTGTTCGATGTGGCGCGTATCTTCTTCGAGCGGCTCTGGTGGTACGATCAGATTGTTCTCACTTTGGAAAAGGGGGAGGCATGATGCCCCGAACATGTTTTGTCATGAGCTTCATCGGAACCCGGTCGCGAGCCTTCGTCGGTCTCGCGGCGGCTGCGCTGGTCCTGGCAGTGATTTCGGGTGTGCCGTGCAACCAGGCGTGGGCGAACGGGACGGCGCCGACCGCGGACGCAGCAAGCAAGCCGCTCGACGAAGGCTGGCCGCGGCTCTACACCATCGACGGCAACGAGATCACGCTGCATCAACCGCAGATCGACGAGTGGCGCGACTACAGCACGCTGTTCGCCCGGCTCGCGGTCACCGTGAAGCTGAAGGGCGCCAAGGAGCCCGCCGTCGGCGTCGTCGAGCTAAAGGCCGCGACGGTCACCAACCAAGAGACGCGGCTCGTCACGATGTACAAGCCGGAGATCACCGCCGTCCGTTTCCCGGGCGTCTCTCCCGATACGGCGGCGGTTCTCGAGGGGGCCGTTCGGTCAGTGCCACCCGCGAGGGACCATACAGAGATCGCGTTGGACCGCGTCCTCGCCTACGTCGATCAGGGCCAGGCCAAGGACGAAGGCGTGGAGCTGAACCTGGATCCGCCACCGATCTTCTATAGCGACCGCGAGGCGATCCTCGTCTCGTTTCTGGGAGAGCCGCGATTCTCGCCGATCGAAGGGGCCGGGCTCGAGTTCGGGCTCAATACGAACTGGGACGTCATCCGTGACAAAGCGACGGGACAAAACTACTTGCTTTACCGCGGCGGATGGCTTATGACCGCCAACCTCCTCAAAGGGAGCTGGGAGCCGGCCAAGAAATTGCCCGCCGACATGACCAAACTTTCGAAGGACGAAGCCTGGGAGCGCGTGAGCAAGAGTGTGCCGGGGCAGAAGCTGACCTCCGTCCCGCGAGTATTTGTGAGCGAAACGCCTGGAGAGGTGATCATCACCGATGGCCGGCCGAAATTCAGGACGATTTCCGGCACGAAGCTCTCCGCCATCTCGAACTCGGAGAACTCACTCTTCTACCATCAGACGGAAAGTCAATTCTACTTCATGGCCGCCGGCCGCTGGTTCCGCGCGCCGGAGCTGACGGGGCCCTGGACCGCCGCGACGAAATCGCTTCCCCCGGACTTCGCCGCGATCCCGAAAAAGGATCCGAGCGCCGATATCCTCGCGTCCGTGCCCGGCACCGACGAGGCCCGGGACGCCGTGCTCCTCGCCTCCATTCCCAAAACGGGAGTGGTCAACCGCAGCGAGGCCAAAGCAGACGTGACGTACGACGGGGAGCCGGAGTTTCAGCCCATCAAGAATACGTCCGTCAAGTACGCGGTCAATACTTCAAACGACGTCTTCCTTGTGGGATCGAGCTACTACATCTGTTATGAGGGAGTCTGGTTCACAGGCCCGTCGCCGACCGGGCCATGGGTCGTGGCCGATGCGATCCCCACGGAGATATACTCGATCCCGACGACATCCCCGAAGTACCACGTGACCTATGTCCATGTGTACGACTCCACGCCCACGACCGTGACCTGCGGATACACGTCCGGCTACTACGGAGAGGTCGTGTGCTCAGGGGTCGTGATGTTCGGACTCGGAGCGGCGATCATCATCGCTGCGAACAATCCCTACTACTACTATGGCTATTACCCGCCCTACTACTGGGGCTACGGGCCTCGGCCGATGCCGTACTACGGTCACTACCATTACTACGCGGGTCCGCACGGCTACGGCTGGAGCGCTCACGGACCGTACGGCGGGTACGGCTACGGAGCCAGATACAACCCGGCTACGGGAAGGTACTCGCACGGCGGTTACGCCTACGGTCCATATGGAGGCGCGGGCTACCGGACCTCCTACAACCCGAGCACCGGAGTATGGGCGGGCCAGCGTGGAGGGTACAACGCTTATGGTTCGTGGAAGCAGACGGCCGTGGTGAGGGGTGACGACTGGGCCCGTGGAGGGAGCTACAGCAACCGGCAAGGCACGGGCGGGGGGTTCCAGACGTCCGGGGGAACCGCGGGGGTCGGTTACAGAGGGAATCAAGGAAGCGGTTACGTCGTTAAGGGCAAGGAGGGCAACATCTACGCCGGAAAGGACGGCAACGTCTACAGACGCAGTGACAACGGAGACTGGTCGACCGCGAACCGGGGCGGAGCCGCCGCGGCTCCGAGAACGAGCCAGCCCTCAGCCGGGACGCGGGATGTGACGAGTGCGAAAGGGGGAGCGACCCCCAAAGCGGCGGCGACGCCGGCCACGCGGAAGCCCTCCGGCGTCTGGACCCCGAATGTCACAAATGGGTTGAATCGCGATTATCAGGCGCGGCAGATCGGCAATCAGCGCGCCGCACAGCGCAGTGCGAGCAGAGCTCCAGCGGGAGGACGGAGAGGGCGCTGAAGCCGGAGGCCCTGCGACAATGGCCCCTGCGCCCGCGCTATGCTCTTTGTCGTATAGAGGGTCCTCGGAGGATGAAAGGTGAAACCAGCCCCTCGTACAGATTTCGATGGAACTAATGTTGAAAGCAGCGAGCCTGTCGTTTCTCGCCTTTTCGTGTGCCGCGACATGGGTGAATCGCCGCGTTGTAGTGTTCGTTGGGGTGGCCTTTGCGGCCGCCGAGGTGAGGATCGGACGCCCGATTCTCGTTATGTTGTTCCGCAACCGCACCAAGGTCCGGGCCTTCGACTCGACCTTGATGCACGACGAGCAAGGAGGAGATGCACGATGACCAAAAGACTGTTTGTTCTTCTAGCCCTGGTTTCTGCGTCCGCGACAGCGGCGCATGCCCAGTTGAGCGGTGCGACAGAGCGCGCACAATACTGGGACTTCAACGTACAGACCCGCTACACCACCTCACACGACTACGGAACCGAGGGTGGTTCGAGCGTTTCGCTCGAAGACGATCTCGGCTGGGGTATAGGGTTTGGATACAACGTAAACGAGCGGTTCAACGTCGGAATCCTGATGAGCTGGCGGACAGTGAACTACAGCGCGACCGTGGTCAACGCCACCGACGCCGCCAACACTTTCAATTACTCCAATTGGCTCGAGACGGCCACATTCGGCGTTTCCGGTGACTGGAACGTTCTGCCCAAGCGGTTTACACCCTACGTCTCCGGCCTGCTGGGCTGGACGTGGGTCGACACCAATGTCTCGGCGGGAAGCAGTTCGGCTTGCTGGTGGGATCCGTGGTGGGGATATGTCTGCGGCTCTTACCCGACCACGTTTGGCAAGGGCGCGTTCTCCTATGGGATTGGCGCGGGTCTTCGCCTCGAGATGTCGGAGGCTTTCTTCCTGCGGGTTGGATACGAGTACGACGGAATTGATATCGACAATGTCGACTCTTTCAACATCTTCCGGGTCGATGTTGGAATGACGCGCTAGAAATCGCGGACTGGATCGACGCGCTGCTGTGGATCACGCCCGCTCCCCCCTGTGGTGGGTGCCGCCACAAAAGGAAGCGCGGAGCCCCCGCGGCTCCGCGCATTTCCATCGTCCAATGCGACCGTGTCGTTCTATTTATGGGGCGGATACTGGGCGAAGATCTTGGCTACGACCTCGTTGAGGTTCGCCTCCCGCTGCTGGGTACTCGCCGTTTCATCGATGATCTTCGTCGCCGTGCCTCGCCAAACGAGTTGATCGGATTTGGCGTCGATCAGGTCGACGATCAGCGTGCCTTCGTTGTATTCGTACACATCGACCTCTCCACCGTACCAGCCGGCGTACCCGTATCGAGGATAAGTGTATCCATAATCCTGGACTTCGATTTTATTGTCGATGCCGGTGTGATAGACGACAAGAGCGTCGGGGTTCTCGACAACGAGCGTCATCCCCTTGGCGGCGAGCTGCGTGTCAACGGCACTCTTGATCCGCTTGTCGAGAAGCGTATTCGTCTGTTGCGCAGCCTTTGCGCTGCCGACGGCTGTCGTCGACTGCTGGATCCACGCGTACGACCTGTACGCGACGAAGTCGGCTTGAGTGTCGTAATCCTGCCTCACGGAAATCGACGAACAGCCCGTGGCAACCAGAACCGTGCCGATGAGAACGGCCAACCATAAGATTCTCACATCGAACCTCCCTATGGGTTTGAACGAACGACCTGCCCGGATGGGCGAATGAACGACATTCTTCTCTGTGACCGACTCTCGACTCGCCGAGTGGGTCGATTCGGTCGGGTCACTTCGGCGGAAACCCCTCGAGCATTTTTTGCACGGCCTTCCTGATGATGGGTTCGTTTTCTCTCGGTCCGGCCTGGTAATTGAACTCGACCCGGCTCGTGCCCCGCCAAACCAACGTCCGTGTTTTTGCGTTGAAAACGTCGACGATCAACGTGCCGATGTCCCAGACCTCGGTGTACGACGACGTGACGTGCGGGACAAACACGGTGTAGTTGATGTACTGGTAGTAGTTCTCGATGTTCCGCGCAGTGATCTGCTGATCCAACGCTGCGTGGTAGATCACGTAAAAATCGGGCGTCTCGGACCCGCGCGGAAACCCGCGACCGGCAAATTCCTCGGCGATCACGCGCGCGATTCGCTCTCTGACCTGGGGGCTGTCCAGTCGGCGGTCACCCGTTTCGGGAGGCGCCCCCGGAAGCCAATCCCAGGTCTTGAAGACCGAAAAATCGGCCTCGGGATCGAAGTCGGTTGTCACATTCATCTTCGAACAACCGGCAATAGCGAAGAGGAGAAACAAAGCAGCGATATATCTCGCGAGTGTCATGGGCGCGCACCTCCGCAACGCGTCAAATCGTCAATTTCCCTGGAAAAGCTGGGCCTTCGGGCGGCACGAGGCGAGTCTACCAGCAAGCGACCCCGGAGCGCAAGCGGAACGGGCAGGTGGGCAGGTGACGGGATTGACATCGGAGCGACAATCGTCTATAATGATGCACGAATTCACTGCTAACAATTCTCACCCGATATTCCCTTGAGACCGTAAACGCGACGCGTCCGTCTGCGTCGCCCGAGATGCCTTCTGCCATCCGAGGTGTGACATGCAGTTCCGCAGTTTTGCAGCACCGCTTGCGCTGCTGCTTCTTGCGTTCCCTCCAGTAGCGGTTGCCCAGGTTCCATTCAACGTGGAAACGGTCGATTCCACGGGAGACGCCGGGATCGGAGCGTCGATCGCCCTCGATAGCCAAGGGCGGCCGCACATTGCGTATATCGTCAGACAAAACCAGGACATACGCTACGCGGGGAAGACTGGAGCGGCCTGGACCGTCCGACCTGGTCCGCTCTACGCTGATGAGCGAACCGGCGTCACGCTCGTACTCGACTCCGCCGACAACCCCGGGATCGCGCATAACGGATCTTACTTTCGGAGCGTGGACGGCGGTTGGGTTGAGGAATACATGGGTGGTTTCGCGCCGTGGTTCAGCACCGTGGCGCAAAACGCCGCAGGTGGTCTTCAGGGGGTGACCATCTGGTCTTTGGGTAGCGGGGATTATGAAGGATACGTTTCTTATACGGAACGCATCGGTGACACCTGGTCGTTTTTCGATCTCGACAGCGGGACGTTTATGCCATCCGACCCGCATGCATCCATTGTGATCGACCGGCATGGCGATCCGCACATCAGCGTGACCCCGACAGCCGGCGACTCGGTTCGATACTGGCACCGCGCGAACGGCGTGTGGTCGCGGGTGGTGTTCACACGGGGCGCGTGGAGCTCCATCGCTCTCGATGCGCAGGACGTGCCCAGAATCAGCTACTACGATACCGTCGGACGCGATCTCGTCCTCGCGTTCCAAGTCGGCGGCGTGTGGGTCACAATACCCCTCGATGGGTTAGAGGACGTGGGGCAGTTCACGTCCCACGTGATACGCGGCGGCGTCTCGCACATCGCGTACTAGGCCAAGTCGATCGGCGACCTCAAGTACGCGGTATACGATCCCACGCAGGGCGCGCCGAGCCTGCGTATTCAAACGGTCGATTCTTCAGGCGATGTTGGCAGCTGGGCCTCCCTGGTCCTCGACGGGCAGGGTCATCCCCACATCGCCTACCGCGATGCTACCAACGGTCACCTCAAGTACGCTTCCGCATCGGTGCAGGTCCCGACGGAGAAGAAAACCATCGGCGGTATCAAGGCACTCTACCGGCGCTGAGTGCTGGACGAAGTAGAAACTTCTCTCCCGATCGTGCGATGCTAGAATAGGCTCGAGGGGATGAAGCCCCGCTTGTCAGATCACGACACATTCCCGCCATCCATCGCCCCTCACAACTACGTCTTGTCTCTCAAAAGGCCTCCGGCGTAGACTCCACTCGCTGACCTCGGCTGTTCGATGTTCAGCGGGCAAGGGCTACAACCGAAAGGAGCCGGTATAATTATGTTCGCCGAATTCAGAAAGTTCATCATGCGGGGCAACGTCATGGACCTCGCCGTCGGTTTCGTCCTGGGCGCGGCGTTTACGACGATCGTCAAGTCGCTCGTGGACGATGTCATCATGCCGCTGGTTGGACTTCTTCTGGGGAAAACGGACTTCTCGAACCTGTTTCTTGTCCTCAAAGAGGGAGGCCAGGTCGGCCCGTATGCGACGCTCAAGCTGGCCAAGGACGCGGGCGCCGTTACGGTCAACTACGGTGTATTTCTCAACGCCATCGTCGCGTTCATCATCGTAGGTTTTGCAATGTTCATGATCGTCCGCTCGATCAACCGGATGGAAGCCAAGTTCGAAGCGCAGTTCAGCAAGGAAAAGCCGAAACCGGGTGATCCGACAGAAAAGAAATGCCCGTTCTGTCTGTCGACGGTTCCGTTCCAGGCCACGCGCTGCCCGGCGTGCACGTCGCAGATCGAGACAGCACCGGCCAAGGCGTAGGAAGCCAGCCGGAGATGGTGGGCGGACACTCTCTCCGCCCACGCACCTGCTTTCACCTCTTCCGCTCGAACGCCCGATTTCTCACCAGCTTTTTCACGTCGTACGGCGCGGGATCGCCGCCGAGGTACGTGTGGAACCAATCGAGGTGCGCGTCATAGTAGAGAGGCATCGATTTCACGACATTCGGCCAGTGACCGTCGTTCTCGAACACGATGAGCCGCGCCGGAACGCCTCTCTTCCGAAGCGCGGCGAAGAACTGGAGGCTCTCCGTGTACGGAATCCGGAAATCCTTCTCGCCCGTAACGACGAGTGTCGGCGTCTTGAACTTGTCGGCGGAAAACTGCGGCGACCATTTCACGTAGTCGTCGGATTCCCATGGAGCTCCGCCGAGATCGTACTGGGGAAACCAGAGCTCTTCCGTCGCGCCCCACATGGATGCGAGATTGTACGACCCCATCATGGACGCGAGACACTTGAAGCGATCGGTGTGTCCCGCGAACCACATCATCATATAACCGCCGTACGACCACCCCATCGCCCCCATCCGCTCCGCGTCTATCCACGGCAGCGTCGCCATGTAGTCGGCCACGGCGAGACAGTCCTCGTACACCTTTCCCCCCCAGTCGCGCGAGATCGCGTGCGTGAATTCCTGCCCGTACCCCGTTGACCCGTGAGGGTTGGGAAATGCGACGACGTACCCGCACCCCGGATACACCTGCCAATCTCCGCGAAAGGAATCCATCCACTGCTGTTGAGGTCCGCCGTGGACGTTGAGGATGAGCGGGTACTTTTTCGCGGGGTCGAAACCGTGGGGCTTGACGACGAACGTGTGAATCTTGCGTCCCGTCGGCGAGTCGATCCACATTTCCTCGGCGGGCCGTATGTCGACTTCGTCTTCTACGGATTTGTTGAATGTGGTGAGGCGCCTGGCCGACTTTCCGCTCGTGCTGCACGTCCAGATCTCACGCGGCTCGCCCACCGATCGCCGGGAAACGACGACCGACCGGCCATCGGGCGACACGTCGAACGAATCGATGGCGCGAAGGTCCACAAGACGCGCGGTTTTCCTCGACGCGATATCGATCTCGTAGAGCGGATTTGCTCCCTGGTAATCGCTCGTGAAGTAGATGCTCTTGGAATCCGGCGCCCACTCGAAATTCCCCACCCAGTTGTCGAACTGATCGGTGAGAATCGTTTTCTCTCCCGTCCGGCGGTCGTACAGCGCCAGACGGAAGAGGTCGGCCTCGAACGCGGGGATCTTCTGCATGAGATAGGCGATGTACCGGCCGTCGGGCGAATACTGGGGATTACCGTCGTACGCCTCATTCTCGTCCGTGATGTTCTTCATCTCGCCGCCCGCCACGGAAGTGTTCGCGGAGGACGTGGCCGGCGAGGTGGAAGCGATCCAGAGGTCCTTGTTCGTCGTTTCCCACTCGTTCGGGTCGGCGTTTGCCGCGACACAGATCTCGCTCCCGTCGGGAGACACATCGAGCCCCGCGTTCGCGCCTCCCGACAGGAACGACGGAGCGTCCATGTCTCGCGGCGTGAGGTCGAGATACGTTTTCGCTTCCGTATCGTAGAGGATCGTGTGAAACCGTTTCCCGTCCTTCCAGAAGTTCCAGTGGCGGTAGAGGAGATCGTCGGCCATGTGCGCGTGAACGGGCCCCTTGTCGATGTCATCGGCGAGCTTCTTGTTGCACGCGTCATCGGCGCCGCACTCCGGGAAGACCTCGGTGTAGAAGAGGATCTGTTTTCCGTCGGGGAGCCATCGGGGCGAGCTCACTTCCATGGAGAAATTCGTGACCTTCGTCGCCTCGCCGCCTTCGACGGGCATCTTCCACGCCTGCGCCCCACCCTCCCGCGTCGACACGAAGAGGAGCGACCGGCCGTCGGGCGACCAGCGGGGGCTGTAATCCGCCGCTTCGTCGCGTGTCATCCGGCGAAGCCCCGTGCCATCCGCGTTCATGAGAAAAATGTCCGAGTTGGTCTTTCCCTCCTCGAGGAAGTACTCGGTGACGGCGAACGCCACGTTCTTCCCGTCGGGGGAGTACTGCGGATCGGTAACGCTCTTGATCTTGTAGAGATCGGCAATGGTGAACGCCCTTTTCTCGGCATGCGCCGGAACAAAGGCGGCAGCAAGTATGAGCACAACGAGCAGATTTTTCATTGTATCTCCTCTCTCAGGCACAATGTGGGAATTATATGACCGCAAAACCGCCCGTGCTATGCCTTTTCTCCCCCGTCGAATCCTGTTATAGTAAGACCAAGACCCGGCAGCAAAGAGGTCCATTGCAGGAGACATCGAAAGGTTGGATTTCATGAGAGGATCGACGAGCATTCTAACCCGTTGTGCTCTGGCGTGCGCCACCCTGTGGCCGTTTCTGACCGCCGTCGTATCGGCGGCCCAGCCCGTCGAGTCGCCGGCGCGGTACTTGAGCGCGAACTACACGCGTGAGGAGTATCAGATTCCCGTGCGGGACGGCGCACACCTCTTCACCGTCGTGTTTTCACCGAATGACGCATCGCAGCCATACCCGATCCTTCTCGAACGGACGCGGTATGGCGCCGGCGCGTTCGAGGGTGATTACTACCGCGGGAACATGGGCCCGAGCATGCCGCTCGTGCGCGAAGGGTACATCATCGTCCGTCAAGAGATACGCGGGACGTACGGATCCGAGGGGAGATTCTCGTATCTGAGGCCGCACGTGGCCGGCAAGCGTGGCGACAAAGACGTCGACGAGAGCACGGATACGTACGACACGATCGAATGGCTTCTCGCGAACGTCCCGAACCACAACGGACGTGTGGGACTGTGGGGAATCGGCTACTCGGGATTCTGCGCGGCGGCGGGGATGATCGACGCGCATCCCGCGATCAAAGCCGTTTCGCCCCAGGGCCCCGTGACCGATTACTGGTACGACGGCGCCCATTCCAACGGGGCTTTCAAGCTGAGCCAGACGCTTCAGTTCATCGTGAACTACGGGGAGCCCGCGCCGGAAACGCCCGTCCGGGATCATTTGCTCTTCGTCAACATCGGGACGGACTCGTACAGGTTCTTCTTGAACCTCGGGTCGCTCTCCTACCTTGACCGTCTCTATATCCAGGGAAGGCGCCAGTTCTGGAGCGATTGCGCGGCCCACCCGAACTACGATGAGTTCTGGCGATCGAAGAACATCCTCCCGAATCTCTCGAAAGTAGCGCCCGCGGTGATGACGGTCGGCGGGTGGTTCGATGACGAGAATCCCTACGGTTCTGTCGCGTGCTACAAGGCGGTCGAGAAGAGGAATCCGAACGCATTCAACATACTCGTCATGGGACCGTGGGAACACGCCGGGTGGTTCGGGCAGTATGAATCGAAAGACGGTCTGGGCAACGTGTCGTTCGGGACGAACACCGCGCTGTTCTTTCAGGAAAACATCGAGCTGACGTTTTTCGAGCACTTTCTCAAAGACAGGGGACGCCGCGCCCTTCCCGAGGCGTACGTTTTCGAAACGGGAACGAATCTGTGGCGGGCGTTCGACCACTGGCCGCCCCGGGAGGCGCAAACGGAAAAGCTCTATTTCCACGCCGATGGGCGCTTGTCGTTCGACGCATCGGGCGGTTCCGCGAACGCGTGGGATGAGTTCGTGAGCGATCCCGCCAACCCCGTTCCCGCCGTGAACCGGACCACCCTGTGGCTTCCACCGGAATTCATCGTGGAGGACCAGCGATTCCTCTGGGGACGCCCGGATATTCTCGAGTACAAGACCGAGGCGCTCGACCGCGATGTCACGGTCGCCGGGCCGGTGACCGCGAAACTCTGGGTATCGACGTCGCGCCAGGACGCCGACTGGGTGGTGAAGCTCATCGATGTATTTCCGCCCGAGGGAGATGCGCAGTTCCCGAACCGTCTGGTGCTGAGGAGCTACGAGATGCCCGTTCGATACGGCGTCGTGCGCGGGCGGTTCCGGAACAGCGCGTCGAAACCGGAGCCGTTTGTTTCAGGTCAGCCGACCGAGGTCACCGTCGAGCTCCGGGACGTGTCTCACACGTTCCGCAAGGGGCACTGCATCATGGTGCATGTGCAGAGCACGTGGTTTCCCTTCATCGACCGCAACCCGCAGAAGTACGTGGACAACATCTTCCAGGCGGGGACCGAGGATTTCGTCGAGGCGACGCACCGCGTGTATCGGTCCGGAGCCAAGGCATCCTGCCTGGAGATGGGGATTCTGAAAAACGCGTCGAGTTCCAAGAAAAAGGGAGAGTGACAGACGATGAGCTTGTGGTCTTCGCGAAAAGCGCGCCATGTCCTTGGGGCTGTCCTGCCGGCAGTCATCGTCGGGATGATGTGCGTATCGCTGCTGTTTTCCGCCTGCGCGACCGTCGGCCGCGACTTCCCGTCGGATCCCGTGTCCCAGATCGAAATCGGCAAAACCACGCAGGCGGACATCGAAACAATGTTCGGCCCGCCGTGGAGGACGGGGATCGAGGACGGGCAGCCCACGTGGACATACGGGAAGTACAAATACACTCTCGCCGGCAAGACGAGCACACGCGACCTCGTC
>Ga0315273_10008374_pt1 | contig 13028 bp, 9 predicted proteins | sample YL17G02_0_MG_FD_205753 | JGI IMG/M metagenome (GOLD analysis project Ga0315273, IMG submission 205753) | Sediment microbial communities from Yellowstone Lake, YNP, Wyoming, USA - YL17G02_0 | ecosystem: Environmental > Aquatic > Freshwater > Lake > Sediment | place: USA: Wyoming | collected...
GTCGCCGCTGACGACCACGAACGCCGGCGCGTCGCTGCCAGGCTGCCGGTCGCAGCCGGCCACGAGCACGAGCAACGCCGCAGCTCCGGTCCAGTGCCGGCGGCCGCGCGCGTGCGGTGGCGCGCCCGTGGGCGCATGCACCCGGCGGCGGGCGCATTCCGGCCCGCGGAACGCGAAACGCGAGCTGGCCTGTCCTGCACGCGCGTGCGTGGCGGTCTCCTGGTCAATAGAGCAGCGCATACGCGAGGATGTTCACGTTGATCTCCTCGGCGTTGGTCAGCTCATTGCCGCCGCAACAGCAGCAGCCGGTCGTATGGGTCGTGTCGTTCAGGCCGTCCGGGGCGTAGAGCACGCCCAGGCGCCCGCCGATGGTGATGCCCTCCAGCGGCCGGGGCTGGCCGTGCTTGGCCCGCAGCTCCTTGATCTGGTAGACGGTGTTGAACACCGGGTGCTCCAGGCCGAGCGTCTCTAGCTTGCAGGCGGGGAAGACCTGGGCCATCTCGCGGCGAAAGGCGCGGTCCCAGTTTTGCGAGGAGCAGCCGGCGGAGGCGAGCAGGAAGCCGCCGCGCTCCACGTATTGCCGCAGGTTCTCCCGTTCGCCGTCGGGCAGCGTGAAGTCGCCTTCTCCGGTCATGATGACCAGGGGGTAGTCGAACAGCTCGCCGGAGCTGAGCTTGACGGCGTGGAAGCGGCGGCTGGTGGAGATCGCGGATTCCTTCTCGGCGCGGATGAGGAAGTGGTCGGCAAAGCAGCGGCTGCTCTGGACGCCGGCGTAGACCAGGTTGGCGACCTGCACGATGCCGTCCGGCTCGCCGCCGACCTGCTTCGGATCGGGCACGGCCGAAGCGTCGGTCTGGCGCGCGTCCGGGCCGCCTTCCGTCTTACTGGCCGGCTGGCTGCTGGGGGGTTTGTCGGCCTCGGTTTTCGCCGCCGGCTGCGTCGCGGGGGCCTGGTCGGCATCGGTCTTGTCCTGGGCGGGCAGGACCAGTGGGGTGCCGAGCGCCGCGGCGACCGCTGCGACTAGTACCAGCAGCCCGGCGCCGGCACTGGCATTGCGGATCAGGGCACGCTTCGTGGTCATGGCGTTTTGTGTTCCTGTTGCTCCAACTCGTCGGCGATGCGCTGGAAGTACTCGGCGACCCGGCGGCGGTAACGCGGGGGCACGAGCCGGTCATCGACGCCGCCGGCGTGACGCAGGCCGCCCGCGCGAAGCTCGACCGCTCCTGGCGTGGCCGCCGCCGCCCCGCTTTCCGGGCCGCTCAGCGCCGGCAGAGTGTCGGTTACGTCGTTGCGCTCGCTGGCGCCGGCCAAGGCCGGCAGCGCGCCGTACAGGCCGACGTTCTGGAGGTTGCTGCTCTGGGCGCTGTAGCCGTCGCCGGCGCCTTCGCCCATCCCCATGCCCAGGCCCGCCTCCGACAAGAGCTGGTTCAGCGAGTTGCTCAGGCACTGGCCGAGCGACGGCCCGAACTTGAGCGGGCACCGCCCAGCCTGATCGCCCATGCTCTGGCAGCGGCCGATGAACTGCTCGAGGATGTCCGCCGCCCGCTTAGCGTTCTCATATCCGCGCGTGCCGGAGAACTCGGCCAGCCCCGCTGCGGCATCGGCCATCGCCTGGTCGGCGTCGCTCTCGCGCAGCGCCTTGGCGAAGTCGATGGCGGTCTGGCGGAGCTTTTCGAGCTCTGGATCGTCGGGCAGGCGGGCGGCGTGCTCCTCGATGTCGTCGAGCAACTGGCCGAGCTGGGTGCGCAACTGGTCCTGCTCGGTCTCCAGGTCGCGCATGCGGGCCTTGAGCGACGGGTCGTCTTCGTTATCGCGCCCCTTGAGTGACGCCAGCCGGTCGGCCAGCTCGCGTTGCCGCTGGTAGAGCTGGATGAAGCGGGCCTCGTCGCGCTTGAGCGGCAGGATGGCGGCAAGGTACTTCAGCGGTTGCATCACCTGCTGGTCGAAGTCCTTGCCCTTGCCGCCGAGCCGCGCGCGCAACTGGTCGAGCGCGTCGCCCGCCTGACCGGCATTCAGGCCGGGCTGCTGGGCGAGCTTGCCGGCTTGCTGGGCGGCCGCCGCCAGCTCCTGGGCCATTTCCGCGAGCTTGCCGGTCAGCGCCTGGTCGATGTCGTAGGGCAGCTTGAACTGCGAGGACCTCTCGACCTCTTCGGCGTCCTTACGCATCTGCTCGGCGAGCTTTTCCAGCGCCGCGCGCTGCTCGGCGGACAGCTCGCGCTCGGCCGGCTGGCCTTTCAGATCCTTTTGCTGCCTGTTCATCTCGTTGTCGAGGTTCTCCAGTCGGCGCACGGCTTGCTCGTACTTCGAGCGGAGCATCTCCAGCCCCTCGCGCGTGCGCATCAGCCGCTCGAAGTCCTCCTGGGAAATGATCCGCACCAGCGCGATCGTGCTTTCCGCCCCCTTGGCGCCGGCCGGATCGTTGTCCTCCACGCGCGCGAAGAGCTTGATGACGTCGCCCGACTGCAAGGCGTAGCGGGCGAGCGGCAGGGCGGCGGCCTTGGTGGCGCGTTTGCCGTCCTCCCGGCCGACGGCGAAGTCCAGCGGCAGCGGGCGCGAATCGTTCAGGCTGCGGAAGAGCTGGAGGCGCGAGACGCCGTAGTCGTCCTCGCCGCTGACCTGGACCGGGAGGTTTACGTTGGGCGTGGCCAGCGAGATGGGCTGCGGCTGGAGTACGCGCACGAACGGCCGCTGATCGGGCAGCGCGACGATCGCCGCCGTGAAGCTTTCCTTCGACGGTTGTCCGGCGACGTCCACGACGTTGAAGCGGAGCTTGCCGCTGGTGCGAATCTCAAACGCGCCGGTGACTTCGGCGGCGCCGTCTGCAACAGGTGTGAGGTCACCAACGGTCGTCTTCTGCTCGGTCGTGATCTCCAGCTTGCCGCCCGAGAGCGGGCGGTTGCTCGTTGCCCGGAATTCCACCTTGGTGCCCGGCAGGCCGGCCAAGCCGGCTTGTGGCGCCGGACCTTCGTAGAGGGCCTCGTTGGTGTACGCGGGCGGCGTGATGCGAAACCGCACGTTCTCCAGTCGCGGGACGGTCACGACGTCGAGCTTGAAGCGCGGGCTGCGGGCGGAGTGGGCCCGCACGAAGTAGCGGCCCGGCGCGGTCACGCTGGCGATCGTCGCCCGCCAGCGGCCGCTGGGCTCCGCGAACATCGGCAGCATCTGCGGCTGCGCCTCGCCGCTGGAGTGCAGCACCAGCTCAACGCGATCCACGGGGGCGCCGGTCGCGGACACGCGGACGTCGAGCCCGTCGCCGTACACGACGCTCACATCGCCCGGCGCAACGGCGAAGACGATTGGCGAGTAGGGCGGGTGATCGCCGTAGGGATCGGTGAAACGCAGCCACTGGGTCCAGGCGACGCGTGGCAGCAGCGCGGCGAGCAGGCCGACGGCGGCGTAGAGCAGCAACAGGACGCCCGACGCGCGCGCCGCCGGACGCAGCGGCGCTGCCCGCGCCGGCGCGACCGTCTGGGCCAGATCCGCCGCGCGGCCGACCGCGAGCTGGGCCATGCCGACGGTGAGCGGCGACGGCGCGGGCGGCTGAAGCAGAAGATCGACGCCCGAAAGCACCTGCCCGCCGGTGCGGGCCAGGTCGTCGAGCCGGCGCGCGAGCGGTTGCGGCGCGGCGCGGCGGAGCGATCCGCGGTAGGCCCAAGTGAGCAGCGCGATGCCACCGAGCAGCGCGATGCCACTCAGGCCGCAGCGCAGCTCCGGCGGCAGCTCCAGCAGCAGGTCCAGCCAGACGCACAGCAGCAGGAGGGCGGTGGCCGCGACCAGGCCCCAGGCGAGCGCTGCCAGCCCGCCGAGCGCGAGCCAGCGGCGGCGCAGCCGGAGCAGGCACTCACTCAGCGCTCCCGTTTCCCGTCCGGGAGCGCGGGCCACAGCGGCCATGATCGTCGAATGGTGGGTCATCAGATCAGCCCTCCGGAGCGGCGCAGCCCCCACGCTACGGTCCACAGCGCCAGCACGGTCGTCAGCAGCCACCAGCGGTCCCAGGCGGTGATGCGTGTGACGCGCGGCGGCCGGCTGCGGGCCAGGTGCGCGCGGAAGTGCGTGGCGATCTCGCTCGCCGCGCTGGGACCCAACACGGCGCCGCCGCTGTCAGCCGCAATCCGCTCCATGATATCGGGCCGGGCGCGCACGTCGAGCTGCTCCTCCAGGAGGCTGCGCACGTCGAAGGTCGTCTGCCACGCCACGTCGTTTCCCTCGGCGACGATGCGGGCCTGATAGCGGCCGTCGGGCAGCTTGCCGAAAGGAACGCGGTACGTGTCCGGCTCGTCGCCGAGGGGGACGGGGGTGACCGTTTGCGGCGTCGGCAGGGCGTCGCCGGTCAGCTCGACGGTGGGCACTTGGCCGGCGGCTGCGTCACGCAGGAGGAGCGTCGCGGAGCAGTTCTCGGTAGTGCCGAAGGTGACCTTGTCGCTGCGCAGAGACATGGTCTGGCCGGGCAGCAGGCCGGTGCTGGAGACGAGCCAGCGCAGCAGGCTGTGCCACAGGTCGGCGTAAACGTCGTCTTGGGCGTGATACTGCGGGGCCAGGAAGGCCCAGCGCCACATGCCGGCGCCCTCGATTACCACGACCCGTCCTGCGCCGTAGGGTTGGTACGTGACCGCGGGCGCTTCCTCGTCCGATGCCGTCGATGCGGCCGCCGCCAGCACGACCGCGAGCGGCTTGGGCCGCTCAACCCGCGTGACGGTCGCCAGCGTCGGCAGGCGGCTGAAGACGCCGGCGGCTGCGGCGCCCGATTGCGGCAGCCAGCCCAGCTCGCGGCCGCGCTCGGTCCAGCGCGGATGGAAGCGCGACTCGCGGGCCGGGGCCCAACGCACGGGCAGGAGCTGGGCGAGCTGTTGGCTCACCTGCGTGACCGGCGAGCCGCGATAGCAGACGAGCGCGCCGCCGTCGCGTGCGATCCAGTCGCGCAGCCGGGCGAGCACCGGTTCGGTGAGAAACGCTTCCGCGTCGCGGCCGAGCACGATGATCTGCGTGTCGCGCAGGGCCTGTTCGCCGGTCAGCGCCTCCGCGGCGCTATCGGCGATCCGCCAATTCTCCTGGCGCGTGTCGCCGGGCTGGGTGGCCGGGGCGGTCGTGTCCGCGGTGGTGGGCTGCGTTTCGGGCCGGCGCAGAGTGCGTTCCATGAGGCGGCGGTCGGTGAGCCGCACGATGCTGTGCAGCTCGATGAGCGGGTCGGAGGCGAGGGTGCGCATCAGGAATTTGGGGTCCCAGTAGGGCTTGCCCTCCAGCAGCAGCACGCGGATCGGCCGATCTACGACCCGCAACACGAACGTGCCGGTGTTGTTGACCCGCGTCACTTCCTCGGTCAGCGGCGCGACTGCCGCTTCGTACCGATACAGCCCCGGCTGCTCCTGCTGCACGTCAAAGCGGACTTCGGCCGGCGAAGCCTCGGACAGCACGACCTCCTGGCGCCCGACTTCCGCGTCGGCGTGACGGAGGGTCACGGTGACGGTGGCGCCCGCGAAGCCGCGCTGCCGCACGACGACGCGCACGGGCACGGTCTGCCGGACGGAGGCGAGTTCCTGGGCTGAGGCGAAGCTGAGCGCCACGTCGCGTACGTCCTGCTGGCCGCCGACGGTCAGCGTGTAGACCGGGGCCGCGAGTCCGTCTGCCAGACGGGCGGCGTCGAGGACGTCGCGCGTGTCGCCGGCGTTGTGAATGCCGTCGCTGAGCAGGGCTAGCGCCTGGCCCTGCGGACGATCCGGCGCGAGACCGCCGCGCAGCGCCGCGGCCAGGTCGGTGAGCGGCCCGTCGGCATTGCGGGCCGAGAGTTCATCCGGCGCGGCCGGTGCGAGCAGTGCGTCGAAGGTGAACGCCCGCACCTCGAACTGGTCCGCGAGATCGCGCGCCAGGGCGGCGGCGGACTGGGCTGCGACCTGTACGCGCGGCGTGCCGCGGTCGGTGTCGGGCGTCGCCATGCTGCCGGAGGTATCGACGAGGAGCGTGAGCAGCGGCTTGCCGGCGGGCGGGGGGACCTGCTGCACCCACGTCGGGTTGAGCAAGACGAGCAGCACGAGGGCGGCGCCCAAGGCCGTGAGCGCAAGGGCGGCGGTCCAGCGCGCGAGGGGAATGCGCGTGGGCCGCTTCAGCCCGTAGGCAACGAGCAAGCCGGCCGTGAGGATCAACAGCGTGACCCACAAGGCGGGCGGGATCAGCGGCTCGAAGCTCAGCGTTTGCATCGCACTCGTCGCGCGCCGCGCCGTCGCGCGGCCGCAGGGCGTCGGCCACGGGGGGCCGACGCTACGTTTTGAACACCTTCAGCAACACAATCTCCACGAGCAAACAGCACACGCACCCGACGCCCAGCCACACCCAGCGATCGTCGCGGGTCTCCTCTGCCCCGCCGGCGGACTGAAAGTGTACCTTCCGTCCGCCCGCCAGACGGCTTTGCAGAACGTCCGGCGACAGGCTGCGCAAGTCGCTCTCCTCAGCCGGCGTCGCGGCGGCAATGGCGAAAACGGGGGTCTCGCGGCTGACCAGGTAGACGTCCGGCGGGCCGACGGCGTTCCAACGCCACAGGACGCCCGCGTTCTCCTCGACCAGTTCGCCGCACTCGGTCGCGTCGCCGCGGGCGGGTTTGGCCGTCAGGCCCGCGACCGGCCCGACCTCGGCCGGCAGGTAGGCGATCAGGGGCTCGCCGCTGGCAGCGGCGCCGGCGGCCCGGCTCTCGCCGAGAAGCCGTTCGCTCAGCTCCGCGAGCAGCGGGACGAATAGCGACGAACCGGGCAGGTTGGAGTGCTCCAAATCCGCGTTGAGCACGGCGAGCCAGCCGGCGCCGCAGGCGCTGACCGCGAGGCACGCGGAGCGGTCGCTGTATGTCGCCAGCACGTCGTCGGTCAGGCCGCGTTCCAGCGTGCGGGAGGCCAGTCCGCCTGCGAAGCGCAATTGCCCGATAAGCGCCGGTAGCTCGTCCCCCCACGCCGCGAACGGCCGCGCCGCACGCCGATACTCCGCCAGGAAAAGGCCCTGCCGCGGCTGGCCCGCGGGCGGCGGCATGAACTCGACCGGCATTTGCAGCGCGTTGCCGGCTGCGTCCGAGAGCAGCCGCAGGTTGGTCGCGTCCACCGGTTCGGCGGCGACATACAGGAGCGGCCGGCCGCGCTGCACGAGCGCGACTAGCAGGTTGACGGCCTCCGGGCTGAGCTTGCCGGGGTGATCGAGGACGATCAGGTCCGCTGGCGCCAGCGCCTCGCGGTCGAGATGTGCGGGGTCGATGCGCACGACGCGCTGGGTGAGCGGCCGTCCGCTGCGGGGGAGGTAAGGCGAGAGGGCGCACTCGACGTAGTAGCTGGAGGAGGGCCGCACGTCGGCGCGCTGGCGCGTGATGAGCGCCGCGGTCAGCGCCGGCCGCACTTCGAGCACCAACGGCCGCGTGTCGTCCGCCGCGAGTGCATCCTCCACATTAAGCAGCCGCGCCTCGCCCGTCTGCCAGCCAGTTTCCCCCAGCGCGACCTCCGCAGAAAGCGTGGCGGAGGCGTTCGGGGGACACGGCCCCTCCAGCCGCACGGTCGTCTGCGGCATAGCGACCTCGACGCTCACCTGCCGCAAGGTGCCCGAGTAGTTCCCGACTTCGACCTCCAGGCGTGCGTCCTTGCCGCGCTCGGTCCGACCGGCGGCGCCGACACGCAGGATGCCGATGTTCGGCGGCTGCGGGTCGGTCGCGACGGTTTCGAGCTGGATGAGCGTGTCTTGCGGCAGGGGGGAGAAATCCACGGCGGCCCAGTTCGAGCGCTGGAAGTCGCTGATGATGACCAGCTCGCGGCGGGTCTGAGCGGGGCCGGCGCTGAGCATCTCGGCTGCGGACCGGATCGCGGCCTGGATGTCCAGGCGTTGCGGCAGAACCTTGACCTGTGCCAGCTCGTCGCGGAGCGCGGCGAAATTGCTGGCCGGCTGCTCGAAAACGGCGCGCGGCCGGACGGCGGCGACGATGAGATTGGCCCGCAGGTCGCCGCGATAGGCGAGATAGTTGGCCGCGGCCGACCGCGCCCGCTCGAAGCGCTCGATGCCGCGCTCGCGGGCGGCCATGCTCTGGCTGGCGTCCAGGATGACGACCCGCGCGGCGGAGCCCTCGTCGCCGGCGCCGACCAGCGGCCGGGACCCCAATAGCGGCCGGGCGAACGCGAGCCCGAGCAGCAGCACCGCGAGCGCGCGCGCCAGCAGGATCAGCGCGTCGCGCAGGCGGTGACGGGCGCGGCGCTGGTGAATGGCCTCGTGTACGAAACGGATGGTCGAGAGCGGCAGGCGCAACGGCCGCGGGCGGGTCAGCCAGTGAATGAGCAGTGGCAGGCCGATCGCCGCCACGCCCGCCGCCGCTGCCCACAGGTGCAGGAAGGTCACGGTTTCACCGTACCATCACAACGTCAGATCGCAGAGACGCCAAGGACGCAGAGGCTGGAGAACAGGTGATTCCCCAGAGTCATTCTCTGTGTCCTTTGCGCTCTCCGCGCCTTTGCGGTCTTCCGTAGGCTATCCAGATCGTTCCACCAGAAACTCGCCCAGCGTGTCCAGATAGGGGATCGCCGTCGATGCCCGCCGATAGTCGCAACCCGTCGCCAGCGACATGGTGCGCACCGCCGCCGCGTGCCCCGCGAAGCGCTCGGCGTAGAGCGTGCGGATGTCGGCCGGCGAGCAATCCACCGTGCCCTCGTTCTCCAGGCCCTCGAAGCGGTACGCCATCCCGTCCGGCAGCCGCTCTTCCTCGGGGTGCACGACGTGTACGGCGATCACCTCCCAGAGGCTGTGCCGGAACAGACGGATGGCCGCGAACAGCGGAGCGAGGTCGTCCACCAGGAAGTCGCTGAGGATGAGCAGCACGCCCCGGCGCTTGAGCCGTTCATATAGACCGCGCAGCGCGCCGGCGAAGTCGGTTGCCGGCTGCGTGTCGAGCTGCTCGATCTTCTCCTGGAGCCGGGCGACATGGCCGCGCGTGCTGCCCGGCGGCTCGAAGTCCCGCAGACCGTCGGCAACGACCGCGAGCCCGACCTGGTCCTGCTGCCGGCTGATGACGTGCGTCAGGGCGGTCGCCAGGTATTGCACGTATTCGAGCTTGGAGCCGCTGGCCCCTCGCTGCCGCTCGGGCTCCGTGCGGGCGCCGGCGCGGCGACCGGCGCGGCGACCGGCGAAGCGCATCGACGCACCACCGAAGCGCATCGACGCGCCGCCGAAGCGCATCGACCCGCTGGCGTCGAGCACCAGCGTGCAGACGAGGTTGGTCTCGTCCTGATACAGCCGGACGTAGGCGCGCTCCGAGCGGGCGAGCACCTTCCAGTCGAGCCGGCGGAGGTCTTCGCCGCCGACGTATTCGCGGAAATCGACGAACTCGCCCGCCCCGCCCTGTTGCTGCGAGCGGTGGCGCCCGGTGTAGGCACCCTCGATGCGATGGCGGGTCGTGAAGCGCATGTGCTCCAGCGCCGCCAGCGCGGGCAGGTCCAGAAACCGGCTACGCTCGCTCATAGGCGTTCAGCGAGGTCCACGCGCCTGGCTGTAGCGGCCGGCGCCTCGCAGACCGTAAGCCGCAGCACGGCCGACACGGCCGTGGCACAGGGTACAGAAGCACCGCCGACACGGCCGTGGCACAGGATGTAGTGGACAATCGTCATACGCGTCATGCCGGCACTTCTTCCAGCAATTGGCGGACGATGTCGTCCGACTTCACGCCGTCGCCCACCGCCCGGTGATTGGCGAGCACCCGGTGCCGCAGCACCGGCAGGATGACGCGGCGGATGTCCTCGATCGTCGGGGCGGTGCGGCCGTCGAGCAGCGCGCCGGCTTTGGCGGCCCAGACCAGGTTCTGCGAGCCGCGCGGCCCCGCGCCCCACGCTACATAATCCTTGATATAGCGGCTGGCGTGCGGGTCGTTGGGCCGGCTGGCGCTGGACAACCGCACGGCGTACTGGGCCACGCTCTGCGGGATCGGCACCGACAGCACGACCTCCTGGAGCGCGAGGAACTCCTCGCGGTTGAACGTCGAGGCCGGCAGCTTCAGCTCCCCGGCACTGGTCTTGGTGACGATCTCCTCTTCTTGGGCCGGCGTCGGATAGTCGATGTGGATTTCCATCATAAAGCGGTCGAGCTGGGCCTCCGGCAGCGGATACGTGCCCTCCTGCTCGATCGGGTTCTGAGTGGCGACGACCAGGAACGGCGGCTCCAGCGGGTACGTCTTGCCGCCCACCGTAACGTGCTTCTCGGCCATGGATTCGAGCATGGCGGACTGCGTCTTGGGCGCGGCCCGGTTGATCTCGTCGGCCAGGACGAGGTTGGCAAAGACCGGGCCGGGACGGAAGACCATCGTCGGGGCGCCGGTCTGGCCGTCGCGGCCGAGCAGCTCGTAGCCGGTGATGTCCGCGGGCATCAGGTCGGGCGTGAACTGGATGCGGGTGAACTTCCAGTGAAACGCGGCGGCCAGGGCCTTGACCATCAGCGTCTTCGCCAGGCCGGGCACGCCGACGAGCAGGGCGTGCGACCCGGTCAGCACGCAGGTCAGCAGCAGGTCGATGGTGGCGTCCTGGCCGACCACGACCTCGTGCAAGGCGCTGCGGATGGTCCGCACGCGGCTGGTGAAGTCCTCGACGCGCTCGCGCGCGACGCTTGTTTCCGGTTGTGACGACATGGATACGCTCCCCAACAAAGCCCTCGCTCACGATTCAGCGCATATTGTGACCGCGACCAGCGCCCTCATCAAGCTTAGATGCGCAGCCGCGCCACAAGTTCCTACATTCTTCCCACGCCGGGGTTGCAGGTTGCAGGCGGATTCACGGCGGTACCGCCCCGCTGCACGCGTCGTCACGGACTTGGCCTCTGGAGGCGCAACTGCCTTGCCGATTCCCCGTGCCGCGCCGCGGGCAGGCGTGGCTGGCCGGCGTCGCACCTCGTGGCCCGGCGCTACGTTTCCGTCCGGCGATTCGCCTCCGCGATGCGCTGGAGCACGGCGCGGATGGCCGCGCCGGATCGCGGGGGCTTGCCGTACTGCGGGCCCAGGTTGTAGAGCGTCCAGGCAGGTTGGTCGCGGGCGCGCTGCGGCGGCGGGGTAAGAGCAGGGTCATCGCCGTACCGGGCCAGCAGGAACGAGAGTATCCGGCTGCGAATGTGCCAACGCCAGGCGTAGAGATTGGACGGGTCGCGGCTCAGCCGGGATCGCAGGCGGTCCAAGCGGGCGGCCCAGATTTGGGCCAGCGGGTTGGCCAGTGACCACGGACCGGTTGCGGTCATGCGAGGCGACCTGCCGGGGGCCGGAAGCGAGGCCGGGCGACGTGCCGCGAGCCACCACCGGCCCGCATCAGTAAGTATACCCGCGCGCTGGTCAGGGAGTCCCGGAATCTGGGACCGCCATGCACGCTGCGTCTGCCCGCCCCTTGTTTTCGGCAGCTTGTGCAGTCCGGGCGCGGGGCGAGACGGGGATTACTCCCCCATCTGTAGTGCCGCCAGGCCGCTGGGCGTGTCGTCCACGAAGTCGAAGATGCGGTCCAGGCCGGTGACGAGGAAGACGCCCCAGACGCGCGTATTGACGCCGGCGAGCTTCAGGCGGCGCTGGTTCGTGATCGTGACCAGCTTGCGCAGCTTGAGCAGTTGGGCGATGTTCGAGGAGTTCAGGTAGGTTGTGTTCGAGAGGTTGAGCAGCACGTCCTGGCGCGGGTCCTGCGTACACTCCTCGACGATCGCGGACAGATCGTCGGTGAACTGCGGATCATCCCCCAGCTCGCCGAGGACCACCGTTTCCGACCACTGCTGCACTGCCATGTGCGCTACCCCATAAAGCCGCCCGCCCTTGACGCACGCCGCGCGTGTCAAGGGCCCGCAAGCGGCTGACGCCTTGCGAACCTGTGGCCGGGACGATAGCCCCCCGGCGGGCGACCTGTCAACCGGCTGAGACCGTGACCCAGTTGCCGGTGGACGCGCTGGGGCACGGGAGGCGAAGAGAATCTTCGCCCTACCGGCTGTACCGGGACCGGCCCTTACTTCAGCTCGACGTTCCAGTACGCGAAGTCCAGGAACTGCTTCCAGCTCGCGTACTTCGAGTCGGACAGCTTGATGGTCAGCACCGGGCTGCGCCGCGGCCGGCGCGGCGGGGTGATGAGGTGCATGCCGGCCTCGTGCGGCGTGCGGCCGCCCTTGCGGACGTTGCAGCGGACACAGGCGCAGACGATGTTTTGCCACGAGTTGGTCCCGCCCTGGGAGCGCGGGATCACGTGGTCGAGGCTCAGTTCGCTGCTCGGGTGACGCCGGCCGCAGTACTGGCAGCGGTTGTGGTCGCGGGCGAACAGGTTCCGCCGGTTGAGCTTCACCTCCACGGCTGGCAGCCGATCGTAGCCCAGCAGGCGGATGATCTTGGGTACGGCGATCTGGAAGCGGACGGTGCGAATCCAGTCGTACTGCTCCGGCTCAAAGCGGCGTTTGGCCTGGCTGACCTCGACCCAGTTGTTGAAGTCGTACGAGACGTACTGGCCGTTATCGACCGACACGACTTCGGCCAGGTCGCGGTACAGCAGCGTCATCGCCCGGCGCGCGCCGACCACCCGCACCGCCATGTACAGGCGGTTGAGCAGGAGCACGTTTGCGGATAGGGCGGACGCGGCTTCGGGCACGGCACGCTCCAGGCACGCTGCTATGGATAGCGGTCAAACCACCACAACAACTACATGATATGGCCGGCGGCGCGTCTGAGCAAGACTGGTTTGGGGGCAAAAAGGCAGCGCCTCGGCCCCGGAGCACCGCGAACGGGGCACAGGCGAATGGTTGTACGGGTCGGGGGCGCGTCAGGGGCAGGGCGGTATGTTGACCAGCGCCCGGACGAACGGGGTGATGTCGTCGAAGTCCACGTTGCTGTCGCCGTTGACGTCGCAGTTGGCGAACGTACACGGCGGCTGCTGGCCGCCATTGCGGCGCGCGTAGTACGTGCGCCAGCCGTTTTCGCCGCCAGCGAGGGCGGCGACGAAATAGGTGATGTCGTCGAAGTTGATCTCGCCGGTGCAATCGGAGTCGGCGGGGCAGACGGGACAGGGGTTGAGGTCGCACGTTGA
>Ga0315273_10008375_pt1 | contig 13027 bp, 10 predicted proteins | sample YL17G02_0_MG_FD_205753 | JGI IMG/M metagenome (GOLD analysis project Ga0315273, IMG submission 205753) | Sediment microbial communities from Yellowstone Lake, YNP, Wyoming, USA - YL17G02_0 | ecosystem: Environmental > Aquatic > Freshwater > Lake > Sediment | place: USA: Wyoming | collected...
AGGGCGTGTGGCAGGACACGCTTGTCAAGTGGACCCAGAGCGCACAGATTCACCAAGGATCTGCGGAGAACCGGCTGCGGGTTGTTGTCGTGGGCAGCGAAGCGATGATCGAGGTGAACGGGACGGCGCTGAGAGTTGTCCCGCTGACGATGCCAGGACCCTACAAGGTGGGTATTGCTGAGGGAACCGGCGATGTGGCACCCGCGGAAGTGCGGTTCACCTCATTCCTTGTTCGAGCAGCGACGAAAGGAGACATTGCGGCTCTGCAGGCTGCGAGAACAATCGGGCGATGAGTGACAGATCCCTCAGAACGGTCCGAGTTCACGCCGAGATGCGGCCCTAGTAAGCGAGGGCCCGAGGACGTCTGGCCAGACACCAAGGTGCCGGTGAGTCCAGGAGTAGTCCCGTAACAGGGCCAAGAGGTGGGATCTGGACCCAGTTCGCTAAGGCTCGCCGATTCGTGGCACTGAAAGTGCCGCGATCTCCTCCATCACTTCAGCTGGCAGAGTTCCAAGATCGTCCTCCACTCCCAACTGGATCGCGACCCGGGCCCCTGGCTTCGGATCCTCCCAGGAAACTCAAGGAGACAGGACCTCCATGGTCTCGGGATCAAGCTCGGTGAGAGTTCGAAGCTTGTCCACTAGAGGGTACCCGGCGTCATGCGAAGAACCCCGCGCGGGACCGCGAGAGCTTTGCCAGAGCGTCCTCGACGCTTCGGCTAGAGATGGGTACGATCGGAGTCCTCCAGTCGATTCGGACAAAGAGAGGTCATGGATCGTGCCGACACGGTGTCCCTGGAAGACGAACGACTCGCTCCTCCTCCGCTATCACGACGAGGAGTGGGGCGTGCCTGTTCACGACGACCGGCTCCTCTTTGAGTATCTGGTGCTGGGAGGGGCGCAGGCCGGGCTCTCCTGGTCCACCGTCCTACGCAAGCGCGAGGCCTACCGGGCCGCGTTCGACGGGTTTGATCCCCACCGGGTCGCGCGGTACGACAGCGCGAGAATCGACTGGCTCCTGGCAAACCCCGGCCTGATTCGGAACCGCAACAAGCTCCAGTCGGCCGTAGACAACGCCCGCGCCGTCCTCACGGTGCAAGAGGAATGCGGAAGCTTCGACCGGTACGTGTGGGGCTTCGTCGGCGGCCGGCCGATCCAGAACGCCTGGCCGAGCCTGGAGGAGATCCCGACCAAGACGCCGGAGTCGGTCGCCCTGAGCAAGGACTTTCGGCGCAGAGGCTTCCGCTTCGCCGGGCCAACGATCGTGTACGCATTCATGCAGGCGGCCGGTATGGTGAACGACCACGTCACGACCTGCTTTCGCCATCGCGAACTCGGCGGAGCCTCTGACCGCTAGGACGTCCTGCCCGCCGGGCTAGGCGGCCGGCCGCCTCCCGGGTGCGTTGCCCTTCTCAGCCAACTCCTGCCTCTCCGCCGCCTCCCTCTCCGGTCGATCAAGCACGTGCCCGATGACGCCGAAGAGCACGGCCGTCGCCACGCAGAGCGCCATCGCGTACCACACCCAGAGCGGGAACCCAAGAGGCCCCAGGCGAGCGTCGCCCCACGACCAGACGTCGTTTGCCAACGCGAATAGCCCCAGACACCCCAGGGCCGCGAAGATCCCGCCTCGCGTGAGGCGCACGCGCCCTCCCGGCCGCGGCTTCGGCCGACGCGAAAGCAGGCTGCCCGCGACGAGAACGACGGTCGTAGCGAGCACAATCGGAACCACGGGAAGCGTCCCGAAGCTCGGAAGGAGGTTGAAACGGTAGGCGGCGAGGAGTCCCTCGCCCACCAGGATGGACGCCACCGCCCCGGCCGGCGTCACCCGCGGCCAGTAGAGGGCGGCGATGACCGTGGGGAAGAGCACCGCGAACCCGGTGAACGACTCCGTGGCGATGTCGAGGAGCGTCCCGGGAAGGCGCAGGGCGAGAAGGAGGCCTCCGATCCCAAGCACGAGAACGAGCGCCTTCCCGATCCAGAAGGTCCCCTTCTCGCCGACGCGGCGGCGCTTGAGGAGCGGCCCCAAGAGATCACGGCTCACCATGGACGAGAGCGTCAGGAGCTGCGAATCAAGCGTGGACATGAGCGCGGCCAGGCCCGCGGTCAACACCAGGGCCTCGATGACCCCCGGTGCGTGCTTGGAGAGGAGCATCGGCAGGATGCTGTCCGAGGCGGCGCCCGATTCCAGAGTCGGATAGCTCAGCCGCCCGATGACGCCGATCGAGACCGTGCACAGGAAGAGCCCACCCGTGACGAGTGGGTAGAGCGTGGCCGTGAGGGAGAGCGCGCGGAGCGACCGCGCGGCATAGAAGCGCTGGAAGAGCTGGGGAAACATCGGGTCGCACAGAAGCCAAAGGAGCAGGTATCCCAGCCACACCCCGGGGCCAAACACGCTGCCTCCGCCGGGGCGGGAGAAGAGGGCCGGGAACGCCTCGGCCGCCGAGCGGTTGGCGGAAGTGAGCCCGCCGTGAGCCGCGGCGATGACGCCCAGCGCCAGCGCGAGGAAGACGATCATCATCACGCCCTGCACGACCGCGGTCCAGGCCACCGCCCGCATGCCGCCCAGGAGCATGTACGCGAGCATCACCGCCGTCACCAGCACGGCGCCCCACACGTACGGGATTCCGAGGAGCCCTTCGAGCGCGTAGCCCGCGGCCATCGGCTGCATGGCCAGATACGGGAGCGTAAACGCGACGAGCACCGCGAGGAAGACGAGGCGAAGCGTAGGGCTTCCCAGGCGATCGAGGATGAGCTCCGGAGGGGTCAGGAGCCCCTTCTCGCGGCCCAGCCGCCACACCGGTCGGCCGATGACAAAGAAGCTCAGGGCCATGAACCCCGTCCCGAAGGCCATGATCGGATAGAACGCGTACCCGATCCGCCATCCCGCTCCCGAGAACCCGAACACCGTGAACGCGCTGAAGTTCGTCGCTGCCATCGTAATGAAGAGGAGCAAGGGTGACAGCGACCGCGACGCCAGGAAGTAATCTGCCTCCTTCGCTCGCGCTCTACGCTGGGTGAAGAAACCCACAAGAAGCAGAAGGAAGAAGTACCCTCCGACCACCAGAGCCTTTGCCGCCACGCTCACCTCCAAAGAAACGAGCCACCCAGTCCGGCTGGGTGGCTCCGCGGGCCTGGCATGCCAGCGGCACGATACGCTACGTCTTGGCCCGCTGCAACCCGGCTGTCGTCAGGGACTGACCGAAATCTAGGCCTTGCCGAGCGCCGCCGCGAGAGAGACAAGCTCTGGATTGACAAGCCTTCCCACGTCCATCACGAGCCGGCCGTCGAGCCAGACCGAGGAATGAAGGGAGATGCCGTCGCAGTGAGATGGAGCAGGATACCCGGGCGGGACGATCGTCGCGGGCACGCTCCCGATCCCCCATTCGGTCGATCCCCACACCCGTTCGTCCTCCACGATATCTCCGGAGAGTCGCGCCCCCGGGTTGAAACCGTAGGAGAGGTGGGCGAGCCGCCTCATCTGGGGATGGCCAAATCCGTCGACCCAGGCCTCAAACTCCCGCGCCTGCGGTCCCCCGTCGATTCCGGTGATCCTGCCCTTCTCAATCTCCAGGCGGATCGGCTGCTCGAGCTTCCCGCACGGGGGGACGAGCGAACCATCAAAGACGATCGTCCCGCAGATCGTGTCGAAGTCTGGAGTCACGCTGATCTGTCCGGCCAGCATCTCCGAGCCGGGCCCGTGCGCGTACCCCATCCGGCAGCGAATGGGAATGGTGGCTATGCGCTCGAACTCCACGTCCTCTCCTGCGGACGTGGTGATGCGGATGTGCTTGGTCTGGGAGAGAAGCGACGAGAAGGCCTTCTGGAAGGCCTCGAGAGTGGCAAAGTCGACTCGACCGATGCAGCGCACCATCATGCTCGCGTTCATCCCGACCAGGTTCAGGTGCCGGAGCTTCTTGTTCTCCTGGAATGCGAGGTCGTAGGGCGTGGAATACAAGAGCCATTGGTTGTTGTACTCGACCCAGGCGTCGGCCTTGGAGAGCGCCGCCGCGAGCGGCTCAAGCGGGAGCATCGGGTCGGCGGCCTTGCCCACACCCAACGGCGAGGGGTGAAGGATCACCATCGGTCGCCCTCCGATGGCGAAGGCCGCCCGCGCCGTCGCGTTGATGACGCGAAGGTCGCTCTCGGTATCGCCGGTGATGATCAGGGTCTCGCCCTTCTTCAGGCGAAACAGCTCGCGAACGACCCGCTCTGCCGCCTGGCCCAGCTCGTACTCGTAGATCGCCGTCATGCCTTCACTCCTACCACTCGGGACCGCCGTGTGGAGCCACTTGTGATCCGGGTGGCTCTCGCGCCTGTCGATTCCAACTAGACTAGCTCGAGTGCATCCCCCTGGCAACCCCTGGCACGCCCGCCGTCGACCGTGACGGCACGTGTCGCTTCCCGTCGCGAGAAGGCCGTCACTCTCTCGCCCGGAGATTGGCGTGACGGCCCGCTCTAGCTAGGATGGGAGGGCGCCGATGAGGGCGGCCTCAAGGAAGGGGGGGTGCCATGGTCGCATCAGACAAAGAGAGAGTTCTTGGGATCATCAAGCAGTCGGCATCACACGCTTACCTGGCTACGTGCGACGGAGACCAGCCGGTGGTACGGTCGATCTCACCGATCGTCGAGGACGATCTCACCCTCTGGGTGACCACGTCCGCCTGCGCCAACAAGGTAAGACAGATCCAGAAGAACCCGAAGGTCTGTTTCCTGTTCGCCGTTCAGCCCACAGGCGAGAAGTCGGCTGCGGTCTACGGAAGGGCGCAGATCGTGACGGACCTTGAGACAAAGAAACGGATCTGGGGCCTGGCTTCGTTCGACCTCTCGCAGTACATCCCAGGCGGGCCGGAGTCACCGGAGTACGGGCTTCTCAAGATCGTGCCCGACGAGATCCGCTGGCGAGACGGCTGGGCCGGCGGAGAGAAGATATACAGACCGAAGAACGGCTGAGGGCACGAGCGCCCGCAGGGGTTCCGCGCCCGTGACTGCCCGCCAACGCGAGTTTGAAAGGAGGATTCCGTCTCCATGAATGACCCCGGCCAGGCTTCAGCCGCCGAGCGCTTGAGAAGCGCACTCGATCCCTGGTACCGCGCCATCGCCGACCCCCAGGCCGCGCAGGAGGCGGTGCTCGAGTGCCTCGTCGCAGGGTACGCCCAAACGGAGTACGGCCGGGACCACGGGGCCGCCGAGGTCGGCGGCATCGACGCGTACCGCCGGGCGTTCCCGATTGCGACCTACCTAGACTACAAGCCGCTCATCGCGCGCGTGATGGCCGGCGAGACGCGACTCCTGCTCTACGAGGATCCGATCGGCTGGGCGATCACGCGGGGGACGACCACCGATGTGCCGAAGTTCATCCCCATGACCCGGACCGACCTTGAGATGCGGGTGAGCGCGAGTCGAGCGATGCTGCACTACGTGGCCACGACCGGCCGCTTCGACCTTTTCTCCGGCGTGAACCTGAACCTCAACTTCCCTTCGGTCGTGGGAACCGTTCGCGTCGGCGACCGGGACCTCGAGTACGGCTACAGCTCCGGGATCTACGTGAAGCATGTCTCGGCCGCGACTCCGATCCGCTCGCTCCCCACGCAGGACGAGATCGACTCCTTGGGCGGCGGGAGGTCGACACGCGATTGGGAGGCGCGCTTCGAGCTCGCCTACGCGCGATGCCGCAAGGAGAACGTCACACTCGTGGGAGGGGTCGCTCCGACCGCGATCCGCTTTGGCCGCTACCTTCGCCGCGCGCACGGGGTCTACCCTCAGGACCTCTGGAAGACCCAGATCATGACCCTGGGCAGCGTGCCGGGGATCAACACGCGCTACGCCCCGGCGCTCACCGCTCTCTACGGCAAGGTCACCATTCGCGAGATCTACGGAGCGACCGAAGGGATGTTCGGCCAGCAGATGGACGAGAGGCGCGCGTGGGTTCCCAACTACGACCTCTTCCTGTTCGAGGTTCGCTGTGGCACGAGGATGAAGCTCTTGCACGAGATGCGAAGCGGCGAAACGGGAAGCCTGGTCGTATCGACCCCGATCCTCGCCCGCTACGAGATCGGCGACCTGGTGCGTGCCTTTCGGCCGCCCTACTTTCGGTGCATCGGCCGCGATCGGCCCTTCACCCGTCTCGCCTACGTGTGGGGAGAGCTTGAGTCGCTCAATCTGGGCCGGCTGTAGCGCGGCGCCCCCGAGCGGCCTCTAGCGGCGCACGAAGAGCCCGCGAAGAAGAAAGGCCACACCCGCAGCGATCACGATCACCGGCCACACCAGGCTCCAGCTGATGAGCTCCCCCAGCCCCACGCCGATGAGAACCAGGGCAATGATGATGCTCCCGCCGACCGGTCGCCGGTGCTCTGGCCGGGCGAGGCGAACGACGACCTCGACGAGGAAGATCGCCCCGACCCCCACCAGGATGACGGACCACGTCTCCCACCACGGGTAGCGGGCGGCGAGGTCAAGGTTGGCCAGGAGAAGCACCACGCCGATCCAGATCAGGACCGCGGCCCATGTGGCCGCACCCACCCGGTCGCGGCGCCACTTCTCGTCCGGGCTCTTTTCGTCCCGCTTCTCGTCGACCTTCTCTTCTACTTTCTCGTCGTGCTCCGGAGCCCTCTCTGGCACCTCGTCGGTCATGGCCTCCTCCTTCTCCACGTCGCTCTGGCTTCTCTGCGCCAACGGCCGTGCGGCCCAGTCTAGCGCGGCCTGTCCCATCGAGGCAAGCCCGCCGACCGCCTGTGGCATGGGCTCCTGAGGAATGGCGGCCCGCTCCTCTCGCCCGGCAGCGAAGGCGTGCCGGCGGCGGCTACCGCCGGACCGAGAGCTTCTCGTCTCCTGGTCGGCGGCCGAGCTTGGCGAGCGCGCGCCTCATCTGTTCGATCGCGCGCTCGATGCGCTCCAATGAGTTCGCGTAACACAGGCGCAGGTAGCCTTCTCCCATCTTCCCAAAGACGCTCCCCGGAAGGACGGCCACGCCCGCCTCGATCAGCAGGTACTCGGCCAGCTCGTCGGAGCTTCGGCCGAAGGCCATGACGTTCGGGAAGACGTACATCGCGCCGTCGGGCTTCTGGCAGCGAACACCCGGGATGCCACTCAGGCCGGCGACGATCGCGTCGCGGCGCCTCTCAAACTCCGCCCGCGCGGCTTCGACGTCATCCTGAGGACCCGTCACAGCCTCGATCCCAGCGTACTGGGTGAAGGCGGCGGTGGAGCCGACCACGTGTGTGAGGAGCAGCTCCACCCGCTCGGCGAGCGCCACAGGCATGGCGGCATAGCCCAGACGCCATCCGGTCATGCCGTATGTCTTGGAGAAGCCATCGAGGATGATCGTCCGCTCCTTCATTCCGGGAAGGGCGGCGATGCTCACGTGGGGAACGCCGCCGAAGATCATGCGGGAGTAGATCTCATCAGAGATAACGTGGCAGTCGCAGGCCTTGGCGACCGCCGCGACGCGCTCCAGGTCTTCGCGGGGCATGACGCCGCCGGTGGGGTTCCCTGGAGAGTTGAGGATGATCAGGCGCGTGCGCTCGGTCGCCAGGCGCTCCAGGGCGGCCACGTCCGGCGTGAAGGTCCCCTCTTCGCGCAGAGGAAACGGAACGGGCTTTCCGCCGACGATATCGATGATCGCTTCGTAGGATGGGAACCCGGGATCCGGATAGAGCGCCTCGTCGCCCGGCTCGATGAGCGCCAACGCGGGGAAGAACAGGAACGGCTTGGCTCCCGGCCCGACCACCACTTCCTTTGGCTCGATGGAAAGACCGCGCCGCTCTCCGAGATCGCGGGCGAGCGCCTCCCGCAGGGCGCTCACCCCGGCCGGCGAGGTATAGCGAGTCTTCCCTTCGGTGATGGCTCGGATTCCGGCCATGGCCACACGAGGGAACGTGGGGAAGTCGGGCTGGCCGATTTCGAGGTGAATGATCTCGCGGCCTTCTTTCTCCAGGCGCTGGGCCCTGTCCAGGACAGCATAGGCTCCCTCAAAACGAAGGTTACGAACCCGTTTGGCGAAGCTCATCGTTCCCTCCTCCTAGCCCAGGCGGCCGGTCTCCCCAGCGGGCCGCGGCGCGTGACTATACCCGGTTCGCCGTACCCTTCCTAGAGCCTTCTCTCGCGCCGGTCGCGCTCGACCCGCGATGGGTCTCTCTCCGCCGGGTCGCCGTAGCCGCCTCCTCCTGGGGTCCGCAGGCTGACCGTCTCCCCGGCGGCGAGCGAGAAGGTTCCCTTGGCGGGAAGGGGGAATTCCTCGCCGTGGCGGATGAGGACGTTCTGGCCGCAGCTCCCGGGCTCCCCTCCGTCGAGGCCGTAGGGGTGGCTCTGGCGCCGGTCGGTGAGGAGGGAGACCGTGGCCGCGTGGTCGAGCATGGTGAGGTCACGACGGATCCCAAGCCCCCCCCGGAACCGGCCGCGGCCGCCAGTTCCCGCGATCAGCTCATAGCGCTCGACGCGCAGGGGGTAGGCCAACTCGAGGGACTCGACGGGCGTGTTCAGCGTGTTGGTCATGTGAGAGTGGACCCCGTCGACGCCGTCGCGCGTTGGCCGCGCCCCGAACCCGCCACCGATCGTCTCATAGAGCGTGTACGCCCGCCCATTCCTGGGGTCGGCCCCGCCGATGGCCACGTTGTTCATCGTCCCCTGACAGGCGGCGACCGTCCGCTCCGGCGCGATCTGAAAGAAGGCACCCAGGATCACGTCGACCAGACGCTGCGCCGTCTCGAGATTCCCTCCCACAACCGGGGCCGGGAGCGATGCGTTCACGACCGTCCCCTGCGGGGCGACGATTTCAATCGGCCGGTAGCAGCCGGCGTTCGGCGGGATTCCCGGGTCCGTGAGCGCGCGGACCGCAAAGTAGGTGGCGGAGGCGGTCACGGCGTAGACCGCGTTGACCGGGCCGGCAACCTGCGGGGAGCTTCCGGTGTAGTCGACGCGCAGGGTGTCCCCCTTCTTCTCGACTCGGACCGTGATGCGGATCGGCCGATCGTCCACCCCGTCGCCGTCGAGGACGTCCTCGTAGGCGGCCGACCCCTCGGGGAGGGCAAGGATCGCGGCCCGCATGCGTCGCTCGGAGTAGTCCGTCACCGCGGTCATCGCCTGAGCCAAGAGCACCGTTCCGTGACGGCGGATGAGATCTTGGAGTCGCGCCTCCCCGGTGGCGCAGGCCGCCCGCTGCGCGCGCAGGTCTCCCTCCCGCTCCGCGGGGGTTCGCACGTTGGTGAGAATGAGACTGAGGAGGTCTTGGTCGAGAGTCCCTCGTCGCCACAGTTTCACCGCCGGAATCCGCAAGCCCTCTTGGTAGATCTCGGTTGAGTCTCCGGCGAGGCTCCCCGGCGCTCTCCCTCCGACGTCAGCGTGGTGCGCACGATTGGCGACGAGAGCGAAGAGCCTCTCACCCGCGAAGACGGGGGCCACGAAGGTCAGGTCAGGCAGGTGGGCGCCGCCGGCGTAGGGGTCGTTGGAGACGATGACGTCTCCCGGCGCAAGGTCGCCCGATTGCCGCAGCAACTCCGCCACGGAGAAGGGCATCGCGCCAAGGTGGACGGGAATCGATTCGGCCTGTGCGACCAGTGTGCCCGAGGCGTCGAACACCGCACAGGAGCAGTCGCGCCGCTCCTTGATGTTGGGACTGTACGCGCTCCGCACCAGGTTGGCGTTCATCTCCTCGGCCACGGCGGCAAGAGCGTGCCGAAGGACCTCCAGGGTGATCGGATCGATCGTCATCGCACCTCCAAGATGAGGCTCCCGAAGGGATCGACTCGACCGACGATCCCGGGTGGCACGAGCGTGGTGGCGTCTTCTCCCTGGACGATCGCCGGCCCGACGAGCGGCGCCCCGGGCTCGAGCGCGTCTCGCCAGACGGCCGACGCCTCGACCGGTCCCTTCCGGTCAAACCAGGCGCGCGTCCGTCTTTCTTCCGGGTAAGACGTGTTCCTCTCCGGCACCACCTGGACGGGTGGCGGGGCGGCCGTGGCACGGAGGCGCAGGCTGACGATCTCGACCGCTTCCTTGGGCGCAGCGTGGCCGTACCGCAAGCGGTGCTCCTCGTGGAACGCCTGCTCGACCGAGGCGATGAACCGCTCGTCGCACGGCGAGTCCAATAGCGGGATCGTGATCTCGTGCGACTGGCCAAGATAGCGCAGGTCCGCCAGAGCCCGGAAGCGCATGGCCTTGGGCAGGACGCCATCGGCGAGAAGCTCTCTCTCTCCGCGAGCGCGAAGGGTCTCCAGCAGGTCATGCAACGTACCCGGGGCCACGCTTCGCAAGGGAGAGACGAGTCCTTGACTTAGGTCGTGGCCGATCTCGGCCGCGAGCAACCCGAGCGCTGAGAGGACCCCCGCCGCGGCGGGGACGATCACGTGAGGAATGGAGAGACGACGGGCGAGAAACACCGCGTGCAGGGGGCCTGCCCCCCCGAAGGCGAGGAGTGAGAAGGCACGCGGGTCGTGGCCGCGTTCGATCGAGATGACGCGAATCGCCCGTTCCATGGCGCTGTCGGCGACCTCCAGGATTCCCAGCGCCGCCTGTTCGATCGAGAGACGAAGGGGCTCGGAGACGGTTCTCACGGCCTCCCGCGCCGCGTCCAGGTCGAGCCGGTCGAGGCCACCCAGAGGGTGATCCGCCAGGAGGTGCCCCAGGACGAGGTGCGCGTCGGTCACGGTTGGCGCCTTTCCCCCGCGGTCGTAGCAGGCCGGTCCAGGGGATGCGCCCGCGCTGCGCGGGCCCACACGGAGTGCCCCGCCCGGGTCGAGCCAGGCGATGCTTCCCCCGCCCGCGCCGATCGTGTGGATGTCCACCATCGGAAAGGCGATCGGGTGACCGCCGATCACGCCACCTGTCGTCCGCGCGGCTTCCCCGTCTCGGATGAGGGAGACGTCGCAGCTCGTTCCCCCCATGTCGAGCGTGATGAGGTCGGGCGACCCACAGAGGCGGCCGATGGCCCTCGCCCCCTCGACCCCGGCGGCGGGGCCGGAAAGGATGATGCGGGCCGGTTCGGCTTGCGCGTGCGCGGCCCGGGCCACCGAGCCGCTCGACTGCATCACTTGCCAAGTGGCTCCAAGGCCCAGACGTTTGGCGCCGTCCTCGAGCGCGAAGAGGTAGTCCCCGATCACGGGCCGCAGCGCCGCACTCACCACCGTAGTCGACGTCCGCTCGTACTCGCGACACTCGGGAAGGAGATCGCTCGACAGGGTGACAGGAAGGTCGAGCGCCGCCTCGAGGATCTCCCGTGCGCGCCGCTCGTGAATCGGGTTCAGGAACGAGAAGAGGAAGGAGACGGCGATCGCCTCGACCCCCTCTTCCGCGAGTCGGGGAAGGAGCTCCTGCACGTCCTCTTCCTCGAGGGGCAAGAGGACCGCTCCGCGAGCGTCGACGCGTTCCCTCACTTCGAAGCACAGGTCTCGCGGCACGATCGGCGAGGGTCGCTCAAAGAAGAGGTCGTACAGGCTTGGCCGGTTCTGGCGGCCGATTTCCAGGACGTCGCGGAACCCGCGGGTCGTGATGAGAGCCGTCTTGGCAAGCCGCCCTTCGAGGAGGGCGTTGGTGGCGACGGTCGAGCCGTGCGCGACCCGTTCCACGTCGCTTGGCACGATCACGCCACGCGCGATGAGGTCGGCAAGACAAGAGAGGACCCCCGCCTCGGGAGCATCGGGAGTCGACGGGACCTTCACCGCACGGAGTCGTCCGTGGTCGAGAACCACCAGATCGATGAACGTCCCCCCGATGTCGATTCCAATTGCGGTTCCCATCGGCGAAAGTATAGATCTGGTCACGCTCTGCAGCAACGCCCGGGCTGAGAAGAGGAGGGAACTCTCGCGCCGAGAGCACTTCCATTCATCCCCTAGGTGACGGCGATACAGGTGAACTCGGCGCCCGATCGCTCGAGAGCGCGAAGAGGAGGAACCGCGATCAACGGAGGGGTCTGGAGTCGTTCGGTGCTGGGTCGGCCCGAACCTATGCCGCAAGCCCGCAAGCGCTCCGGAGCGCGTCGACGTAGCTTAGAGGGATGCGGAGCACGCCGAAGGATTCCTTCACCGACCCGGGTCCGTGGTCGTCCGACCCGCCGGTGAGGAGAAAACCCTCCTTCCGCGCCAGGGCGGTGAGGGCCGCAGGTGAGATGTGCAGCTGGCCACGAGCGACCGCGTACGGGTAGAGAGCCTCCACGCCATCGACCCCCTCGGCGTGGACTCTGGCCAGGAACTCGTCCCAGTCCTTGACGTCCATCAGGCAGGGGTGGGCGATCGAGGCGACCCCCCCGGCCGCGTGGATGGCCTCCGCCGCCTCGCGGAAGCCGGGCTTGTCGAGGGAGACATAACAGGGACGGCCCTTCGCCAGGAGCCGGTCGAACGCCTCGCGGGTGGAGCGGACGGCTCCCTTTTCCACAAGAAGCTGCGCCAGGTGCGGCCTGCCGATGCTTCCTGCGGCGAGGGCGCTCACCTCGTCATTCGTGACATCTAACCCAGCCCGCTCGCGGCAGAGCGCAACCATTTGCGCCATGCGCTCCCGGCGCGCCTGTTGCATGAAGGTGAAGAGTCCCTTCAGCAAAGTGGCACCTGGATCAACGAAGTAGCCTAAGAGCTCTCCGCGCACACCGTCGAAGTCGGCCTTGATCTCCACCCCGGTGATGACCTCGACCCCCTCGATCCACGCGACGCGCCCGGCGAGCTCGGGGGAGATCGTGTCGTGGTCGGTGATGGCGATCGTGGACAGGCCGAGGAGAGCGGCGCGGCGGGCGAGTTCGGCAATTCCCTGGGTCCCGTCGGACGCGGTCGTGTGCAGGTGGAGATCGGCGAAGCGGTCTCTCATGGTGTCCATCCTTCCAGGATCGCGCGGATGCGTTCCGCCGCCTTTCCGTCGCCGTAGGGGTTCCGGGCGCGTTTCATCTCCTCGTAGGCGACCCGGTCGTCGAGTAGGTGTCCGGCTTCGGAGGCGATTCGTTCCGGATCGGTCCCAACGAGGCGTGCCGCTCCACTCGCCAAACCCTCGACCCGCTCGGTCTTGTCGCGCAGGACGAGAAGAGGAATGTGCAAAGCCGCGCCGGCTTCCTG
>Ga0315273_10008376_pt1 | contig 13027 bp, 9 predicted proteins | sample YL17G02_0_MG_FD_205753 | JGI IMG/M metagenome (GOLD analysis project Ga0315273, IMG submission 205753) | Sediment microbial communities from Yellowstone Lake, YNP, Wyoming, USA - YL17G02_0 | ecosystem: Environmental > Aquatic > Freshwater > Lake > Sediment | place: USA: Wyoming | collected...
AGCTCCGCCAGGTCAGCGTCCATCCGCTCGAGCGAGCGGAGCAGGTCCTGTTCGAAGGGTACGCCGGTCGGGGGCGCCGCCGCTCCGGCCGCGACCCCGGCGGCGTCTCCAGGGAGCTCCGGCTCGGGCACCAGTTCCTGCGTGACGCGCAGGCGGCGGGGCTCGAGGTAGAAAGTCCAGACCACCGCCGCCAGCAGCAGGACCAGGAGCACGGCCTGAGCGGCCAGAGATTCAACCGTTCGATAGATGCCCAGCCGTTCGACTTGGGGCCCCCAGTTGACGACGGTGATGGGGATGACGCCGCCGCCCTGGAGTTCCGCGATACCCTTCCCCGCGAAGACGAAGGCCATGTAGTAGAGGAAGGCACTGGTGATGCCGAAGAACGGCTTGAGCGGCAGCTTGACGCCGAATCGGTTGATCAGCACATACACGACGCCCAGCACCACGGAAGCCACCGCGATTCCGCCCACCACCGGCAACACGGCCCCGCCCGCCGGTCCCGCCACCATCAGGGCCTTGTAGAAGAGCACCGTCTCCACGCCTTCGCGGTACACCGCGAGGAACGCCACCGACGGAAGCGCGAAGGCCGAGCCGGACGTGAGGGCATCCTGCACCTTGCCCTTCACGAATCGGTTCCACTTGGCCACTTCCATCTTGGACAGCAGCCAGTAGCTCACATAGAAGAGCGCCGCGGTGGCCACCAGCATGGTGCCGCCTTCGAGCACTTCCTGGCTGGCCGGCGAGAAGCGGAAGACCGTCTCGAACGCCACCGCGGTCAGCAGGCTCACGACCACCGCGGCGATCACGCCGACGTGGATGTCCCGCCGGCGCTGACCGTTGCCGGTCTTGACCAGGAAGGCGATCAAGGCCCCGATGAGGAGAATCGCCTCGAGGCCTTCGCGCAGCAGGATCACGAACGACTGGACGAAGAGGTCCATGCCGCTCATCGGCTTGCCCAGGATCCGCTCCGCGCGCGCGAGGTCGGTGCCCAGCTCCGCGCGGAGCGTCTCGAGTTCGCCGGTCGTGGCCCCGCCCCCCGCGCGACCCCGCAACGTGGCAAAGGCGGCTTCCAGCCTTCCCGCCAGGGCGGGGTCCTTGGCGCGGATCCCCGATTCCACCTGCTCGAAGGTGAGGTACGCCTCGAACGCCTCTCCGCTGGCAGCAGCGGGCTGCCCGGCGGCGGCGAGAGACAGGACCGAATCGAGCTGGCGGCCCACCTCGGCGAAGACGGCGCCGGCCTCGGCTCCCGTCTCCTGTCCGTAAAAGCTCCGGACGGCCGCGACGCCCGGAGCGCCGCGGTCCACCGCCACGCCAAGCGCGGCGGCAAGCTGCGTATCGGTCATGCGGGCGGTGGTACCGAAGGCCCGGAGGCCCGCGGGCACCTCACCCGAGGGAGCGGGATACCTGAGCAGCGTGGCATACGCGGCGGCCGCCCAGCGGTCCGCGGTGCTGAGCCGCGTCTCGAAGGCCGGCATAGCTGTCCCGGCCACGCCGATGGTGATGCGGCGGTAGAAATCGAGTGGCGAAACACCCACGAGTCGGACGCCGTCGGTCAGCGCGGACGGCGGCGGAGTGAGCACCAGCCCGTCCGGCCCATCCCCACGGCCGGCCGGTCCGTGACACCCAGCGCAGTCCCGCTGAAAAACTTGCGCGCCCCGCGCGAGAGGCGGGGCCGCCGTGGGCACCTGGTCGACATCGATGCGATACTTGTCGGCGAGCCCGGCGGTGAGGGTGCGCGCACCGAGGGCGATGGAATCCGGATCCGCCGTGCGTCCCACCGCCGCAATCAACTGGTCCACGGCCCTGATGGTGGAGGCCGCCGCCTCGGGCGGAAGGCGTTCGGCAGTGCGCCGGGCCTCCGCGAGGAAGAGCTGGGCCTCCTCGACCTCGGCGGGGGAAATGACCCGGCCGTCCTGGATCCCGATGCGGTATTCCTGCGCGGCGAGCTGCACCGTGGTGGCGATGCGCTGGACGACAGGCGCCAAATCGCCCCCGGGCGGGGGCGACTGCGCACCCTGCTGCAGGGCGGCGAGGAGGGCGATCGAGGGGATCGCAGAGATGAGAATCATTATCATTTCGTTTGATCAGCGAAGTCGGAAAGTAGAGCGCACTGGTCGGATAAGCTAGGGCTGGCCCGAGGAGAGGACGACCACCGCCGCCGCCACCGCACGGGTATGCGTCAGCGACAGCTGCAGCGTCCAGCCGGGTGCGATGGTGGCCGCGAGCCCGTGGAGTTGCAGCTGCGGCCGCCCATCCGGCTGGCGTGACACCTCGAGGTCGTGCCACCCGACCGCCCGCATGTCGGGCAGGGACTGCAGCGCCTTGTACGCGGCCTCCTTCGCGGCCACGCGCACCGCGAAGTGCGGCGCTGGATCCGGCTGCCGCATTACGTAGGCGCGCTCCTCCAGGGTGAGGAACCGCACGAGCGCCCGCTCCCCGTGGCGCGACAGGATGGCGCGTGCCCGTTCGACTTCGACGAGGTCCAACCCGACGCCCACCACGCTCATAGGCGGCCCCACCAGAACTCGGCCACTGGGTAGAGCGGCGCCGGGACCGGCAGGAATCCTCCGAGGACGAGTCCGGCCCAGAGTGCCAGGCCGAGGACGGCGGCCGTGAAGGTCCACAGCGGCCAACGCGCGCGGCGCCACGCCGCGACGGATTGGATGTCGGCCTCCCACTCGGCCAATTCCCGCCCGGCGGCGGCGGTCAGCGCCGACCAGGCGCTTTCCATCCGCCGTGTGGTAGCCAGCACCTGCAGAGCCCACACCGGGCCCGACGCGTGCTCGAGTTCCGCCGCCGCCCGCAGGAGTGCGCCGGCGCCGGAGCCGAGCCGCGCATGGATGGCGCGGTGTTCCGTCGGCGTGACCCGGCACTGTTCGGCCCGCCGGGCCGGCATCCGCGCCGAGACAGCGGCCGCGGTGATCCGATCGTCGAGCTGGCGGATGAGGAGCGCGGCCGCCTCCTCCACCGCCGCATCCCAGAGCGCAGCCCAGGCCGACAGGGCGAGCGCCGAGCGCGCAGCGGGCTCATCCCCGGCCGCGAGGTCAACGCGCGCCTGGCCGGCGGCGGCGAGGAGGCGTGTCACGAGCGACAGGCGCACCGGTGCGAGCAGCGGCTCGACCCTGCCCGTGGACGCCGGATGCACCAGGCGCCCGAGGGCGGGCCCGAGTTCCGGGAGCGTCGCGGCCCGGCTTACCGACGTTCCCACAGCGGGCGTCCTTCCTTGAGGTCGACCAGCGCCAGCACCGCGAGCTCGCCGGTGCGCGCCTCGTACCGGCGCACGAATTCGGCGAGCGGCTCCGGTTCGAACGTCGCTCTCGGCAATCCCGTCACGCCCAGCGCCGCCTCGATGGCCGCGGCGGTCCCCTCCACCTCGACCAGGACATCCATCCGCGGATACCACTCGAGCCGCACCTCCGCACCGTGGACGCGATACACCTCCACGAAGCGGTCGATGGCCCGCGTCACACCGTAGCCGAGGGCGGCGAGCAGGTGCGCCGGCGCGCTGCCGTCGCCCTCAACAGGAAATTCGAGCTCTTCACGCAGCTTGAATCCCTCCGGCGACCGGCGGGTGGGCCCCTTCCACGCCAGCTGCGCTTGCGCCGGCGCCCCGTCCGGCCGCCAGGTGCGGACCCGGAGGACCTCGTCGCGCCCCTTCAGCGTGCCGTCGCGATCGAAGAGCCGATCTTCCATGAAGCCACGGAAGCCCGGCTCGGCCCCCGACTCCACGATGTGCCGCCGGAGCAGCGCGGGATCGGGCACCGCGGCCTTGACCTCCAGCTCGTGGACCGACCCGGGGGTGGCGCTCATTTGAGGAGGGCGTCGAGCACGGCATCGGTGTCGGAGAGGTCGTCGAAGGCGGCGCGCGCACCCGCCTCCCGCAGGACGGACACCGTGTAGCTGCCGGTGGCCACGGCGACGGCGCGGGCGCCGATGGCGCGTCCGCAGGTCACGTCGGCCGGCGTATCCCCGACGATGACCACGGTCTCGCCGGCCGGCACCCAGCCGAATAGCGGAGCGGCGCGTTCCGCGGCGATGGCGGGGAGGTCCGGGCGATGGGGAGAGTCCGAGCCATAGGCGCCGACCAGGAAGCGGGCGGGGTCGAGCCCGCCGGAGCGGAGCTTGAGTCCGGCCCCGCGCACCAGATTGCCGGTGAGGAGACCAAGCACCACGTCCCCGCGCGATTCCAGCCGGTCGAGCAGCAGGGCCACGCCGGGGAGGAGGCGCGTGGCCCCGGGGGAGCGCTCGAGCTCCTCCTCGAGGTGCACCACGTAGCGATCGCAGATGCCCGCGATCGTGTCTGGATCGTCCGCCGCCGCGTCGCCCGCCGCCGCGAGCAATTCGCGCACGATCTGCGGATCGGTCTTGCCGTCGAAGCGGATCTGTCGCCACGCGTCGCCGCCGCCCAGGCGGTCCGCCAGCGCCGCGGTAATGGCGCGGCGACCGGCCCCGGCGGTGAGCAGGAGGGTGCCGTCGATGTCGAAGAGGACGAGCGTGCGCGTCATCCGGAGGCGGCGGCGCCCGGGATCCGGCGGGCGGCCACGAATTGGGCGCGGAGCAGGGCGGCGCGGTGCCCGGGCGCCCAGGGTTCCGTCACCACGCCACCGCACGACACCGTCGAGTGGGTCAGGCAATCGCCGGCGGCGGCGAAGGCGACGTGCGACACATCCCGACCGTTCTCGCTGAAGAAGAGGAGGTCGCCGGGGCGCACGTCGTCGAGCGATACCGCCTCGCCCGCGCGGGCCTGGGCGGAGGAATCCCGGGGGAGACTCACGCCCCGGGCGGCGAAGGTCGTCTGCACCAAGCCGGAGCAGTCCACGCCGAAATCGGTGACCCCGCCCCATTCGTATCGCACCCCGGCGAACACCTGCGCGGCCCAGCGTTCCGCCGGCAGCGCGGAGGCGGCGCGCACCACCTCGGCCATGGGCAGGATGTGCCCATTCACCAGGGAGCCGGACACGCCGTCCGGGAGGCGCACGCGCCCGTGCTCCAGCGCGGCGCGGGCGCGGACCGGCAAACGCCTGCGCCCAGCGTGGGTGTCCACCTCCGCGCCCTCCGACCAGCCATCGGCCTCCGTCCGCCAGCGTTCCGCGGCGATGGCGCTGCACTCAACGACGTACCCCCGGTGCAGCCATCCCTCGTACTGGTCGCCAAAGGTCCGGATCCGCAGCCAGGTGTCTTCCGCGGAGAGCACCTCGGCCGTTTCACCCAGGACGAGTTGGGACACCTGCTCCGTCCGCAGCGACGGCTCCGCGTGGACCGGGGCCACCGCCGAGCGGGCGATGACGGCGCTCACGCGAGGTCTGCTCCCCGGCGGGTTGCCTGGCATGCCGCGCAGCGGTCCACGCCGCGGAAGAAGCAGATCAGGCAGATGAACGTGCCGCAGTCCGCGCAGGGATAGCCCTCGGAGGCGCGCTCCTCGCGGCCGCAGGCGCGGCACTTCATCCCGTCGTGTTCGTGGACTTCCGCCATGGTGCCTCCGCTCAGATGTCCAGGTTCCAGCGCTTGATTTTGTTGATCAACGTGGCGCGCGAAATGCCCAGCTCCAGCGCGGAGCGGGTCCGGTTGCCGCCGTGGTGCCGCAAGGTGCGCTCGATGTGCTGCCGTTCGAGTTCCTCGAGGGCCAGGGGCGTGTGGCGGCGGTCGCCGGGGCCGGGCCGGGCGCGGAACTCTCCCGGGAGGTGCTCGACGCCCACCGCGCTCTGCCCGCGGCCCAGGATCAGCGCGCGCTCCAGCACATTCCGCATTTCACGCACGTTGCCGGGCCAGCTGTAGCCCAGCAGGCGCTCGAGCGACTCTCCGCCGACCTGGGAGGGACCGTCGGGCAGCTCCGTCCGGAGGTCGTTGAAGATCCGGGTGATCAGCGCCAGGCGGTCCTCGCGGGGGCGGTCCCGCACGGGGGGCAGGCGGACCGGCATGACGCTGAGCCGGTAGTACAGGTCCTCCCGGAAGCGGCCCTGCTCGACCTCCACCACCAGGTCCTTGTTGGTGGCCGCCACCAGGCGGACATCCACCGTGATTTCCCGGGTGCCGCCCAACCGCCGGAAGGTCTTCGTCTCGAGCACCTTGAGCAGCTTCGGCTGGAGCTCGAGGGAGAGATCGCCGATTTCGTCGAGGAAGATGGTGCCCCGGTCGGCGATTTCGAAGAGGCCCTGCTTGCGGTCCTTGGCGTCGGTGAACGCCCCCTTCTCGTGGCCGAAGAGCTCGGAATCGAGGAAGGTGGCGCTGAGGCCGCCGCAGTTGACCTCGACGAACGGCATCCGGGCGCGCGGACCGAGGTTGTGGATCATCCGGGCCACCCAGCCCTTGCCGCTCCCGCTCTCCCCGAGGAGCAGCACGGTGGTGCGTTCGCTCTGCGCGAGCAGGGAGATCTGGTGGGCAAAGGCCTTCATGGTCGGCGACCCACCAAGGGAATCGAGCCCCCGCCCCGCCCCGCCCTGGCCCAGGAGCGCCTCGTTGACCCGACGGAGCCGGGCCTTGTCGGCCACCCGGGCGGCGGCGGCGGACAGGTGCGCCATGTCCACGGGCTTCGAGAGGAAATTCTCGGCGCCCAGTTGCATGGCGCGCACGGCGGTCGGCACGTCGCTGTTGCCGGTCAGGAGGATCACGCCGGCATCGCGCTCCCGCAGCTTCTCGAGCACTTCCAGCCCGTCCATCCCGGGCAGGTGCAGGTCGAGCATCACGACTTCCGGGTGGAGGCGGTCGTAGGTGGCCAGCCCGGCCTCCCCGCTCAGTTCGCGGGTCACCTCCCAGCCCAGTTGCTCGAAGTAGTTGCCGATCGCGCGGAGGACGTCCGTGTCGTCGTCGATCAGCAGGACAGAACCGATCATCGTGTCACCTCGCGCCGCGGCCCGGGTGCCGCGGGAGTTCGAACCAGACGCGCACGCCGCCCCCGGGGCGGTTCTCGGCGTGAATATCGCCGCCGTGGGCGCGGATGATCCCGTGCGAAATCGAGAGCCCGAGCCCGGTGCCTTCGCCCACCGGCTTGGTGGTGAAGAAGGGCTCGAAGATGCGCGCCATCACCTCCGGCGGGATGCCCACGCCGGCGTCGGCCACCTCGAGGAAGACCGACGCGTCATCGGTCCAGGCCCGCACGGTGCCCTCGCCACCGGTGCCCCGCATGGCGTGCCCGCCGTTGGCCAGGAGGTTGAGCACCACCTGTCGGAGCTGGTCGGGATCGGCGTGCACGTCCGGCAGGCCGACCGGGCATTCCACGGTCCAGTCCCCCAGCCGCCCGCCCGCCGAGGCCAGCACGTCGCTGACCATGGCCCCGAGCGCGAACTCCACGCGGCGGAGCGGACGCTGCCTGGCAAAGGCCAGCAGATCGGTGACGATTTGCGCGGCCCGGGTGGCCTCGACGCGGATGCTCTCGACAACCCGGCGGCTCCCGTCGTCCAGCGGTTCATCCAGGATCAGCGCCTGCGCCAGGGCGCTGATGCCGGCGAGCGGATTGTTGAGCTCGTGCGCCACGCCGCTGACGAGGCGGCCGAGTGCCGCCAGCTTCTCCGTGTGCCCCAGCTGCTCGCGCAGGCGCTGTTCGTCGGTGACGTCGCGCGCGATGGCCAGGACCAGGGGCACCTCGGCCCCTTCCCCCGCCGCGGGCACCGCGACCACCGCCGCCTCGCGCACCGCGCCGTCGGGCCGGCGGAGGTGCATGACGAACTCACGCGGCTCGCCCCCGCGCACCGCCGTCAACTGCTTCTCAACGTACTCCCGCTCGGCCGGCACCAGGAAGTCCGTGAGTCGCGGTGCCTCGTCGTCGAATCCGGCGAGCGCGCGCGCGGCGGGGTTGACGGAGCGGAGCAGTCCCAAGTTGTCCAGCGTGAAGATGGCGACCGGAACCGTGGCGAACAATGCCCGATAGCGCGCTTCCGAGCGGCGGAGCTCCTCGGTGGCCACCCGTTCCCGCGTGACGTCCCGCATCAGCGCCACCGACCCGCCGGCGCCCTCGCCCGGCCCGAGCAGGGCCAGCGACACGGCGAGGAGCCGCATCTGCCCGTCCGGGCGCACCAGGCGCGATTCGAACCGGTGAGACCCGCCTGGCCCCGCGGGGTCGCCGGGGAGCAGCTTGGCGAGCGCCTGCCCGATCAGCGACTCGGCGGGTGCCCCGAAGAGATCCAGCGCCGCCGCGTTGGCGAATCGGACCTGTCCCTCCTGGTCCGCCAGAATGATGGCATCGTGCGCCGCCTCCACCACCAGGCGGAAGCGCTGCTCCAGGCGGAGCACCTGGCTCACGTCGTCCACCGCGACCACGTGCCCACCCTCGGGCAGCGGGGTCGCGGTGATCACCAGCGACCGGCCGTCGGCCGCCTCGATCAGATCAGTCACCGCGGACCCGGCTTCGGCCGAGATGGTGAGGGGATCCACCCTCCCCTCCCCCGCACCCACGAACAATCCGCGGAACGACCGCCCGGTAATCTCGGTGACGGCGACGCCGGCCAGGTCCGCGATGAACCGGTTGGCCCGAGCGATCCGCCCCTGGGCATCCAGGATGGCGAGCCCGGTGGCGGCGGCGTCGAAGGCCGTCTGCCACTCGCGCCGGCTCCGGCTGACCAGGTCGAAGAGCCGGCTCTTGCCGATGGCGAGGGCCGCCTGGTCGGCAAACGCCACGGCCAGGCGCCGCTCCTCCGCGGCGTACTCCCGTGGACGGTCGTGGAAGAACGCCAGCACGCCGATGGTCTCGTCGGCGAATACCAGGGGGAGGAAGGCCGCGGAGGCATAGCCCTCGGCCTGGACCGCCGCGGCCATCGGCGAGGCGAAGTCGCGTCGGGCGTGTTCCACGAACACCGGCCGCCCGTCGAGCAGCGCGCGCGCGGCCGGCAGTGTGTGAAACTGGCGCTCGAACGCCTGCGCGAATTCCGCCGACAGTTCGACCCGTGCCAGGCAGGATGCCGAGTGCTGCGCGCGGTTGAGCAGGAACACACCGCTTCGCTCCGCCCCGAAGACCCGCATGCCCTCCTCGGCCAGAAAGTGGGTGGTGCGGTCGGCATCCTCCACGCCGGTGAGCGCGTGCGCCACCCGGCCGAGTGCGTCGATCTGGTCGAGCCGGGTCAGCAGCTCGCCCCGAAGCCGGAGGCCGGTCACGGCGCCCGCCACCTGGTCCGCCACCGCCTGGAGTAGTGCCATCGTGTCGGGACCCGGGGCGGGCCACGCTGAGTCCGGGCCCGACACGGTGAGCACCCCGGTCAGGACCGAGCCGAACCGCATCGGGACCATCGCGCCCGGGCGTGGGGGCCGGGGCCGTCGCGGATCGGGGGCGGCCTCCGGCTCTCCCTCGAGGTCGGCGCTGGCCCGGCCCTCACCGCTCCGCGCGACAGCCACCTGCGGATCGCGCTCACCCAGGACGTCGCCAACGCGGTACAGGCGGGCCTCGCGGCCCACCGCCCCCAGCACCACCAGGCCGGGCGACTGCTCCCCTGGCCGCCCCGCGATCATCGCGCCCGCGGCCTGCGCCACGGACACGGCGGCCTGAAGCCCCCGCTCCACGGCCGCGTCCAGCGTGCCGAGCTTGGAGAGGTCGTGCGCCAACGCGCGGAGCGCCTCGCTGCCGGCGAGCGCCGCCCGTGTCGTATTCGCGGTGCGGGTGGCTTCGATTGCAATCGCGGCGTGCGCCGCGATGGCCACCAGCAGCCGGACCGCCTCCTCATCGAACGCCCCGGCGCGGTACGACTGCGTGGACAGCACCCCGATCAGGCGGTCGCCCAGCACCATGGGCACGTGCACGGCGGACTGACTGGCCTCCGAGGACCCGAACCGGTTGCCGCGCGCCGCCTCCTCCGCCTCGGGGCGCCCGAGCGCCAACACCCGCCGATGGCGCACCACCCAACTGGTCGGCCCCTGACCGAGCGGCGCCTCGGAGGCGGGCAGCCGCACGCCACGGTCGGTGTGCGCCACGAACCGGAGCCGCTCGGCGCCGGGGTCCCACAGCGCCACGTAGAACGCGTCGCACTCCATCAGGCGCGCCACCTGGTCGCGCAGCACGTCGTAAAGCGCTGCCGGCTCCAACAGCCGGGCGGTGGCCTCGGCGATCGCGGCCAGCACCTCAGCCGGCAGCGCCGCGACGCGATCGGGACGGCTCACGACGACTCCGGGACCATCACCCGAAGGGCCCCCGGCACGACCGTGGCCGTGAACGGCGAGACCCCGCCCAGGTCGCCGTCGAGCTGCACCAGCACCGGACTGTCGGTTTCGACGTGAATCTCGCGGCCGCGCACGTGCCCGATCCGCGAGTCTGGCCCCTCCGCACGGCGGAGAAAATGCCAGAACGCTTGCACCCCCTCCGCGAAGCTGTCCGCCCGCAGGACCACCAAGTCGAGCAGCCCGTCGTCGGGGCGGACATCGCCGCCGAACCGGATGACTGGTGGAATGACCTCGGGACAGTTGACCACCAGGACCAGCGCGGCGTTCGCGTCGTACTCCACGCCGTCCACCCGGATGTGATAGCGAATGCTGCGGAGCTCGTTGAGGAGCCGGAGCGTCGTGGCGATGTAGGCCCCGATGCCCCACCGCTGCTTGAGCGGCCCCGGCGTCTCGGCCATGACCCGGGCGTCGAATCCGGCGCCACACGCTACCGCGAAGTAGTGGTGCTCCCCCGACGCATCCAGCCGGCCGAGGTCAAGCCGCCGCACCTTGCCACGCACCAGGATCTCGGCGGCCCGCAGGGGGGAGGAGGGGATGCGCAGGTTTCCGGCGAGCACGTTCCCCGTGCCGCCGGGGATCAGCCCGAGCACGACCTCGGTGCCGACCAGCGCAGAGGCCGCCTGCATCGTGGTACCATCGCCCCCGAAAACCGCCACGGCGTCCACGCCGGCGGCGGCGCCCTCGGCGGCCAGGCGGCGGGCATCCCCATGCCCACCGGTGGCCACGACCTCCACCTGCCAGCCGCCGCGGCGCAGCACGTCGCGCACTTCACGCACGGTCTTCGGCTGGGTGCGCGCCGCCGCGGGGTTAGTGATGACCAAGGCGCGTGGCACGCTAGAACTCCTGCCCCCAGAGGACGTCGAGACCGGCTTGGTACCTGTCGTTGGTCGTGATCGGCGCGGTCTGCTGGTCCGCGGTGCAGGAAGCGGACGGCTCGAAACTCGCGAGGAACCGGAACCCCCGCGCGAAGCGATACTCGAAGCTCGCCCCGATGTTCTTGTAGCTGGTGGCGCCACCCGTGGTGCAGATGCCGGCGCTGAAGGTCAGGAAGGTCTTCCGGCCAATCTGCCAGCCCGCGGCCAGTTGGGTCGCGGTGGAGGAGCCGTAGGCGCCGCCCGCCGTGCCGGGACGGAGCTCAATGTAGTCCACCGGCACCCGGAGGTCCGTGATGAGCATGCGCTGTAACTCGCTGGAGACGGCGCTCGAGACGTACGCCAGCCCGAGATTCAGTGCCTGCTGCTGATCCCCCGGCGCGCCAGCGGTACTCTGAAGGTTCGAGGCCGGCCGCCGGAACATCAGGTACGACACCAGGTTGCTTTCCGAAATCGGCGGGAGGATGGTCGACGTCAACTCCAGCTTCGGCTCCTGGAGGGTGCCGGTGATCTTGGCGATGACCGGGATGTCCTGGCTCCCGTCGAGCGGCCGCACCGTGTGTTCCGCCTCGATGTCGAGGTCGGCGTTCAGGTCGGGCGTGCCGAGGAACCGCACCTGGCCCTTCTGCACCTTGAAATCACGGCGCACGGGCCCGATGGACAGCCCGTAGTTGCCCCGCAGCGCGTCCAGCCGGCCGTCCACCCGGTACTCGCGGCGCAGCTTGTCCACCCGCACCTCGCCGCCCAGCTGGATATTCGCCTCGTTCGAGCGGAGCCAGAAGGCGTCGCCCACGCGCACCACCAGGTTTTCCACGCGCAAGGAGTCCACGAACCGGTTGCGGGTGGAGTATCCGCGTTGGAGCATCCGCTGGAAACGCCGGTCCAGCAGGTCGCGGAACTCCGGATCGTCGAGGTCCACCACGTCCTTGGAGACCAGGTCCGCGAAGTAGAGCGCTCCGCGGTCGGCGGTCACGGTTCCGGCGAGCGCCGGCGCACTGAGCGGTCCCGTCAGCCGCATCCGCCCGCTCCCCTCCAATGTCAGGAAGCCCCGGATATCGCTGACCCGGAAGTCCTTGGCCACGAGCCCCAGATTGAGCGTCGGGTTGGTCAGGGAACTGAAGCGTACGCTCCCCGCGGCCCGGAGGGAGCCGTCCCCCGGCGCGCTCCGGAGCAGGAGGGAGTCGAGCGCCAGCGAATCCCCCGTGAACCGCGCGTGCCCGGTGATCGTCGAATAGCGGACGCCGAGCCCCGGGACCGAGCCCTGCCCGTCCCGGATGTCGAGAAATCCCGCCAGGCGCGGTGCCCGCCAGCCGCCCTCGATGCGCAAGTCCACGGTCATGACGCCCGACATCCGTCGGACGCCGGTCGTAAACGCCTCGAAGGTCCCGAGGTCCAGGCTGTCGGCGCGCGCGCGGATCGCCAGCGGGCCATCGACCTGCCGGCGGGGGACGCCGGCAAACGCCAGATCCAGCGGGAGCGCCACCTCGATGCCGAGGATCCGCTGGCCGGTCTTCCAGATCGAGAGGTTTCCCTCGAGCCGCCGGTCCTCGTAGTGCAGGATCCCCTGGACAAAGGGAGAGCGGAAATCCCCGAAGACCGCATCGCCAAGGGAGGCCGTCCCCTGGATGATGGGCGCAAGGCGGGTGCCCGCGATTTCGAGGTCGGCGCCGATGGAGCCGGACACGCCGGTACTATCCCCCCGCAACAGGCCGGCCACATCCCTGAGGTCGAGACCGTACATATCCAGCCGGAGGTTGCCCGCGCGCGCGCCGGGCACGGCGCCCGCCAGGGTGATGGCCCCGGAACCGTCCACGGACTCGAGCCTGAGCGGGGTGAGCACGGTGCCGGAGTCGGTCGTGGTGGCAGCCGAGGGCGCCTGGAGCCGCCAGAGGTGCCCGGGAAGCGCCATCGTGAGGGAGTCAAAGGCGATCATGCGGGTGCCTTCCGCAGCGGCGTACCGGCCGGTGGCGCCGAACGCCGCGGCGTCTCCACTCTCGAAGGACGCCGACCCCTGC
>Ga0315273_10008379_pt1 | contig 13026 bp, 10 predicted proteins | sample YL17G02_0_MG_FD_205753 | JGI IMG/M metagenome (GOLD analysis project Ga0315273, IMG submission 205753) | Sediment microbial communities from Yellowstone Lake, YNP, Wyoming, USA - YL17G02_0 | ecosystem: Environmental > Aquatic > Freshwater > Lake > Sediment | place: USA: Wyoming | collected...
TTGGATGAACATTGGCGCCAAATTCGACGCCGCCATGATAATGGCCGCATCATTAGGTCAGAATGAATGTTCAAGAAGTGCCCGCGGTACGAATATAAAGTCCGAGAAGGATCTTGCGAACTCAGAAGTCTGCCATTTGGCGACTTCAACTGAAGTGTCGTGTTGCCTGCGATTAAATTCCTCCGCATTTTGTTGGACTGACCCACACTGCAGTCACCGGAAACTCCGAATCCGCACTTACGGGGTGGTCGCTAACCCGATCGCGACCACCAGCCTCAAGTCTCCTCCTAATTAGCTAACGATCAAACCGACTCGCCGCCGGATGCGACTCGCCGAAATCGAGCACGAGCCCGATAGATGTCATGGGCGAAAAGCGTACCCGCAAGACATTGAGAACGTGTCGCAAAAGGTGCGAGACTGTTCGTCTGCTCCCGGTTTTAGCTCAGGTGCTGTCTGACGAATATATCGTAAGTACTTGGATCTATAGCATTTCTTGTTTGCCGCAGAACTTCCAAAAGGCTACCAAGTGTCGCGCCCATTTGTAGTTGAGAGCAGGCGGCCTGGCATTCCAGCCGTCGGCAACCGACTTTGCATGATCCTGGGCCTGTGCTTTTTATTGCCGGCACCCGCTTACGCACAGGACGCGGAACAAGGGCCAGCGCCAACGCTGGTGCGGGGGGCGTTCACGCTCGAGTCATCGCTCGGCATTGAAGTACTCGATGACAGCAATATCTTTCAGAGTGCGACAAATGAGCAATCTTCACCGATCTGGAGACTTGCGCCCAGCCTGCTGATGCGGTTCGAGCCTGCTCGCAGCCGCCTGGAATTCACCTACGACGGCGATTATGGCTGGTACGACCAGTCCAGCGACGACGATTACACGGACCATGCGCTGGAGGCCGGCGCGTACCTGCTGCTGGGTGAACGCAGCGGATTGGACCTTGTGGCGTCTTACGAAGACGCGCACGAGAATCGTGGCACCGGATTGACGCAGGGTTTCGATCCGGGCTCTCCCGCCTTTCCGCTAGAGCCGGATCGCTACACGACTGAACAGTTTGTTGGTCGCTACACGTACGGGGTTTCTCGGACGCGGGCTTTTCTGACCTTCGAAGGCAGCACAGAGGCGCTTACCTATAAGAATAATCGAACACGCACCCGGCAGTTCGATCGAGATGAAACCTATGGCCAGGCGACATTCGGCTTCCGTGTTCGACCCAGGACTTCCCTGGAACTGCGCGCGCGGGTGCGCGACATCAAGTACGACGAGCCCCGCGCACCCGGACAAGGCCTGGATAGCCGGGAGCATCGCTACCTGCTTGGAGTCGTATGGGAAGCAACGGCCAAGACGACGGGCGCCGTGCGAGTTGGCCGGGTCGAGAAGAAATTTGACGACCCCGCTCGCCCCGATTTCTCGGGCCCCAACTGGGAGGTGGCGATACGCTGGTCGCCCCGGACCTACTCGCATTTCGACCTGAGCACCGAGAGATACACGGAGGAACCGGTTGACCTGTTGGGGGATGTGACCGATACGGAGATTTACTCACTTAGCTGGAACCACGAATGGAACAGCCGCTTGGAGTCGAAGCTGGCCGCATCAAGAGTCGACCGCACGTATCGGTATGTCACCGGAGATCGCAAGGACAAGAGCCCGCAATACGGTGCCGCTTTGATTTACAGGATGCGGCCGTGGCTGCGTTGGGAAGCAGGGGTGGAAGTCAATTCGAGGGATAGCAACGTCGCTCCCTATAATTATGATCAGACCATAGCGAGACTCGGGGCCTGGATTACGTTCTGATGTACCGGCTACCTATTTTTCTTCTCATATGGTTGGTGGCCGCCGCAGCGTTCGCCCAGCCCGCGGACACGGATTACCGACTCGGCCCGGGCGATCAGATCATCATCAATGTTTTTGGTGAGAAAGATCTCAGCATGGATTTTCGGCTCAACGACACCGGCCAGCTCAACTATCCCTTCCTTGGGGAGATTGTCGTCGAAGGCCTGACCGTGGCTGAACTGGAACAGTTCATCACCCGCGGGCTAAAGGATACCTATGTCCTCAACCCGGCCGTCACGGTATCGATTGCCGAGTACCGTCCATTCTTCCTGAATGGCGAGGTGCGAAAACCGGGCGGCATTCCCTACCAGCCAAAATTGACGGTCGAGCGCGCCATCGCGCTCGGTGGCGGATTCACGGAACGGGCATCGCGCCGCAAGATCGAGGTGATTCGCGCCAGCGACCCGACACATGCTGCAGTGCGCGTCAATCTCTCCGATCCTGTGTTCCCCGGTGACATCATCACCGTGAAGCAGAGCTTTTTCTAGCCGCGTGCCACGATGAACCTGGACAGGTTGACGATGCCGACGGATGACGACTGGGAGACCGGCGACGAGATCGACTTGCGCCACTACTGGAACGTCATCAACCGGCGCAAGTGGGCCATCATCGGGCTCGCCCTGGCGGTGGGCTTGCTGACCACGTTGATCGTGTTCTCGATGACGCCGGTCTACCGCGCTTCCGCCACCGTCCTGATCGAATCGCAGGAGGCCAAGGTCGTCTCCATCGAGGAAGTCTACGGACTCGACACGCGTAACCAGGATTATCGTGCGACGCAGGTCGAGATCCTGGGCGCACGGCCGATAGCCGAAAAAGTCGTGGACAGCCTTCGGTTGATCGAGCAACCCGAGTTCAGGCCCGACGACAAGTGGTCATGGTTGCCCTTTGCAATTTCTAGTCGAGCCAGCCTGTCGCGGCCGGATCTGCGGCAGAAAGTGGTAGAAACATATTTCGATAAATTGAGCATAGAGCCCGTGCGAAACACGCAGCTCGTGCGCGTGCAATTCGACTCCTCAGATCCAAAGCTCGCGGCGAGCATCGCGAATGCACATGCCCAGGCCTATATCGCAAACATGCTGGACGTGCGCGGCGACGCGACCAGGCTGGCCACTGAATGGATGGGGAAACGGCTCGAAGGCCTGCGGCAGGAATTGCTGGCCTCGGAAGCAAGCCTGCAGGCGTACAGGGAACAGGAGCAGCTGGTTGACGTGGCAGGGCTCAAGGCATTGCCCACCCAGGAGATAACTGATCTGTCTTCGCGGCTCCTGGAAGTGCGCCAGGCGCGCTCGGCGGCAGAGATTGCCTATCTTCAGGTCAAGCCGGTGGCTGGGCAGGTGGAAAGCTTGCGGACCATCCCTGCCATTCTTGCCGACGAAGGCGTGCGGCGTTCCCAGGCGACCCAAGCCACCGCGCAACAGGCAGTTGCGGAGCTGGAGAAACGCTACGGGCCCTCGCACCCGCAAATGGTCGCGGCCCAGTCCGAGCTCGCCCGGGCGACGGAGAATCTCAACGAACAGGCGCGCAGCGTCGCCGAAAGCATCAGGAAGCGCTACGAGGCTGCGAAGTCCGAGGAGGCTGCGGTCGTTGCGGCGCTCAATCGTGCCCGCGCGCAATACCAGGAAGTGGGCCGCAAGGAATCGACGCTCAACAGCCTGCAGCAGGCCGTAGACACGAACCGCCAGCTTTATGATCTGTTCTACAAGCGCCTCACCGAAACCTCCGCAACCGGCGATCTGGCAACCGCGCAGGCCAGGATCGTCGAGCCAGCGGTCGCGCCACGTCTGCCGGACAGGCCCAAGAAAATCCGGATCGTGTTGATCGCCGTATTGCTGACATTGCTGCTCGGTGTCGGCGCGGCTTTCCTGCTGGCTTCCCTCGATGCCACCGTAAAGAGTTCGGCGGATGTGGATGAAAAACTCAAGCGTCCCCTGCTCGGCATGGTGCCGCTGCTCGAGGGCGAGGCGCTGCTCGCAGTCAGCTCGATCGACAGGAACGACGAAATGAGACAACCCGATCCGCGCTTCGCGGAGGCCATGCGCACGATCCGCACGGCCATCTCGCTCGACAGTCTCGACAAGCCGCACAAGATCATCCTGATCACCTCGTCGATCGGGAATGAAGGCAAGTCCATCGTCGCGCTCAACCTTGCGAGCGTATTTGCCCGTGGAGAAAAAACCTTGTTGATCGATGGAGACTTGCGGCGCCCCTCGATCGGCAGGATGCTCGGGCTGCCGCGGGATGCACCCGGCCTGTCCGAGCTGCTGGCCGACCAGGCCCGGCTCGCCGAATGCGTGACCGGCACGGGAGTCGAGGATCTGGATGTGATTTCAACCGGGTTCATTCCCCCCGATCCGCTGCAGATCCTGTCGTCGTCCCGCATGGCCAGTGCGCTCAAGGTGCTGGCCAGCCGGTATGCGCGCATCATCATCGACTGCCCGCCCATCCTGCCGGTGAGCGATGCCGCCGTGCTCTCGAAGTACGCCGACTCCGTGCTGTACCTCGTCAAATCGGACGCGACGTCCGTGCCGCAAATCAGGAACGGCCTTGCCCTGCTGGAACGGGTCGCCGCGCCGATAACCGGCATCGTGCTCGCGCAGCTCGACACCCGCAAAGCCGAGAAATACGGCGATTATGGATATGGCGGCTACTACGAGCCCTACGCGTCGAAGTCCTAAGCGGCATGATCGACCTGCACTGTCATTTCCTGCCGGGCATCGATGACGGTGCGCAAACCCTGGCCGATGGACTCGCCATGGCGCAGGCCGCGGCGGACGATGGCACGACCTATTCCGTGATGACGCCGCACATCAGCCCCGGCTGTTATGAGAACACGCGCAGCAGCATCGAGCTGGCTTTCAAGGCTTTCAGGGCGGCGCTGCGCAAGGCGCGCATCCCGCTCCATATCGGCATGGCGGCCGAAGTGCGCCTCTCCCCCGAAATCGTCACGCTGCTCGGCCAGGACGAGGTGCCATTCCTGGGTGAGATGGACGGCTACAAGATCATCCTGCTCGAGTTTCCGCACACCCATATTCCTCCGGGCGCGGACAAGCTGGTCGAGCGGCTGCTGAAACAGAAGATCAGGCCGCTCATTGCGCACCCGGAACGCAACCAGGACGTGATCCGCGATCTCTCGAAGATCGAGCCTTTCGTGGGGATGGGGTGCTTGCTGCAGATCACCGCGGGTGCCGTAGCGGGGCAATTCGGCCGGGTTCCGCAACTGCGTGCGCGTCAGTTGCTGGAGCTCGATGTCTTCAAGATTCTCGCGTCCGATGCCCACAATCTCACGGGCCGGCGGCCGGGTCTCAGGCAGGGCATGGAAGCTGCAGCCCAGGTGATCGGCGAGCAGGCTGCGCACGATCTGGTTCACAGGAACCCGCAGGTGATCCTGCGGGGCGCGGTGGCCGCCGTTGCCTAGCGGGGCCCACCCGGTGCTGGCTCGGGCCATCGTGGCCCTGCTCGTGCTGCTGCTCGGCTACACCCTCAGCATCGCCGTACGCACTGGGCTGGCGGACGTTTACGCAGAGCCCGCCAAGGGCTTCTTGCAAGGGAAGCGCGACGCGCGCGAGGTGCTGACCAGGGATGAATGGCAGGCCATTTACGACGGCCTGAGCCAGGCGCTGGTTCTTGCGCCCGGTGATCCGGAAAATATCAGCCAGCTCGGCCGCCTGCATCGCATCCTGCTAGAACCCGACGATCTCGATGCCGAGCAGATATCGCGTTACGGCGACGCAGCCACCAGCTACTACCAGGCGGCTTTGGCACTGCGCCCCACCTGGCCCTGGGACTGGGGCGATCTGGCGCGGGTGAAGTATGAGCAGTACCAGGATGCCGGCAGCGTTTATCAGGGTGCATTGGTGCGCGCGGTTGAATTCGGCCCGCAGGAAGCACTGCTGCAGGACCAGATAGCAGAGCTCGGCATGGATAGTTGGCCAGTGCTGAGCCCGGCGGTTGCGCTCGCGGTCTTGAGCGCCGCCGAACGGGCGCTGGAACGGGATGCACAGTCGCTTCCCTGGACGTCCGATGCGAAGGAGCGATGGCAGCCGCTGTGCGCTCGGGCCGGCGATTCTTTTGTGCATCTCAAGCGTCGCTGCGAGAGTCTCGGCTTGACATAATGATGGAAAATCACGGTCTTACGCGGGCTGTGTTGACAGAACAGGAAGCCACGCCCACACTCAGCCAACGGCGCAGTTTGCTGCGCATTTCGGAGATTGGCGATGAAAATCACGTCGATCATCATAGGGATGGCGGCTTCGTTGATTCTTCCCCTGGCCGGTGCGACTGCCCGGGCGGTATCCGATCCGGGCCTGCACTCGAGCGGTGCGGGCGTCGTTCTCGATAGCGGCGTCGCGGCTACCGATGTGAACTTTGGGCGTCGTGGGGGCGGTCGGGGCTCGCATAAGGGAAGCAAGAGCCCGAGCAAACCACACTAGATCAGTCAAGCTCTATCGCCACGGATAAGATAAAAACGGCGTACGTTACATGACGTACGCCGTTTTTCTTTTGGGGCGTCTGGGGAATCGCAAGTGATGGCGCCGCGGGCTTCCGCCGATAGTTTCCTGTTCTATGCATTCCTTGCCGTTCTGCTATGGGCCCCCTTGCCCTTCGGCAGCAATGTCCCCTGGGCCTGGTCGCTGATGGAAGCCTGGGTGTTCCTGATTGCCGGCGTGTGGCTCCTGCAGTACTACCGCGGCAAGGTCGCTCTCAACCGGCCCTTTATCCGCGCTTGGCCGGTGACCCTGTGCCTGCTCGCAACCCTGTTGTGGACGTTCGTCCAGACGCTGCCATTGCCGGCCGGCATCCTTGGCCTGCTTTCACCGCGGGCATTTGAAATCGAAAGCGCCACGCAGAGTTACCCGAGCCTCTCACTCGAGGTTTACGCCACGCGCCAAGCGGCCCTGCAGACACTGGCCTACCTGCTGTTCTTCTGCCTGACCTTGCTGCTCGCCAACGACAAGCCGCGCATCAGGCTGCTGTTGCAGGCGATCATCCTGGGCGGCGTATTCCAGGCCGCCTTCGGCTCGCTGATGACCCTGTCGGGACTCGAGCATGGATTCTTCATTGAAAAGAAAGGCATCGGGTTTGCAACGGGCACCTTCATCAACCGCAATCACCTCGCCGGTTACCTCGAAATGTGTCTCGCGGCCGGCGTGGGCCTGATGCTTTCCGAGTTGTCGAGCACCGGCGCAACGAGCTGGCGGGACAGTGCGCGCCGCTGGTTGCGGACCCTCCTCGGCAACAAGGCGCGCGTCAGGCTGGCGCTCGTCGTCATGGTCACGGGCCTCGTGCTGACGCGCTCACGCATGGGCAACATCGCGTTCTTCGTAAGCCTGAGCAGCGTCGGCTGCTTCTACCTGCTGGCCGTGCGGAAGATTTCGCGCCGCACGATCGCCTTTTTTGCGAGCCTGTTGATCATCGACCTCCTCGTCGTCGGGAATTTTTTCGGCATCGAGAAAGTCGCGGAACGCATACAGCAGACCTCCCTCGAGACCGAGGATCGCGTCAACACCAACCGCGACTCCCTGGTGATGCTGCAGGACTTCCCGCTCACGGGCATCGGGGCAGGTAGCTTCTATGCCGTCTACCCGATGTATACGAGCGTCGTGAATACCGACGGCTTGACGCGGCATGCGCACAACGATTATCTGCAGTTCGCCTGCGAATTCGGGCTCGTGTTCGCGGCCATTCTGGGCGCCGCCGTGCTTCTGTCACTGTGGACGGCCATTCGCGCCCAGCTCGGGCGCCGCGACCCGCTGATGCAGGGCGCGGGCTTTGCGGCGACGATGGCCATCGTGGCCTTGCTGGTGCATTCGGCCGTTGACTTCAATCTGCAGATACCGGCCAATGCGGCGATGTTCGTGGTCATGCTGGCCCTCGGATGGATCGGCCGGCATTGGGATTCGATGGCGGTTGCGCAGGGAGGCAGCGCACGTGACCGAACTGAAGATTGACCCCAGGCAGGTCGCGGTTGTCCTGCTCTGGATTGTCATGGTCTTGTCGTTGCTCAACGGCTCGCTGCTCGGCTTGCATTTCTACCTTGGTAATTCCCCGCTCGATGGGCTCGTCGACTACTTTGATCTGGACGTCGAAGGCAACGTCCCGACCCTCTACTCGGCGGTGACCACCCTCGCCTGCTCCGCTCTGCTGGCGCTCATCACACACGTCAACTGGAACCGGCCCGGCGGCAAGCGTTACCACTGGCTAGGCTTGGCCGTTCTTTTCCTGTTCCTCGGGATTGACGAAGGCGCGGCCATTCACGAGGAACTCAGCGATTTCCTGGAGCAGTACATGGGGGCCAAGGGTCCGCTGTTTTTCCTTTGGGTCATTCCCTATGGCATTGCCACAGCGGTGCTCGCGCTTGTCTATTTCAGGTTCGTCTGGGGGCTGTCGAAGGCGACGCGCCGGCGCTTCATCGCGGCCGGCCTGCTGTTCGTCGGCGGTGCGCTGGGTTTCGACATGCTCGGCGGCATGGCGGCCGACCGCTCCGGCTACGATACGGTCCTCTACACGGTGCTCTACACGATCGAGGAGCTGCTCGAAATGCTCGGCATCGTCCTGTTCATCTACGCGCTGCTGTCGCACCTGGCGGAAGAGACCGGCGGCCTGGTGCTGCGCCTGTCGCCGCGGGAACATGGCAGGTAAGTCGTTGAAAATGGTGGCCAGGGAGACTATCGCGAAGCCGAGATGACTGGCTGACCCATAAGCGGTTACGAGCAAGCGTGATCCGGCAAGTCGCGTTCGTTGCGCCCGTCGGGAGCCCGAAAGAAAACGTGCTGCTGCAGGATGCGCCGGCGTGGATCAACTACCGCATTACGCCCTGCAATTGCGCTCGGGAAGTCATGCAGCCCGCACAGGCGCACCGGTGCGGTACCGAAATGACCGCCGCGGTCCTGGCATGAACCAGCCACCGCGGCAGGCGGAGTCCGAAACTTCGATCAGGTGGTTACCAGGCTGGCGCAGGGCACCCTTTGTAACCATTGGGCGCGGTTTTTTCCCGGCACCAGCCCTTTAGCAGGATCGACTGCATGAAGCGTTCGTCGAAGAGACGCGTCAATGTAGCCACTCGCGCTTTCTGTTCTCCGAGTCGGTTCGCCGGATCGGCCGATGCCGCCGTCAGCGGAAGCGCACCTCCGTAAGTGGTGGCGAGTTGAGAACGGAACGCGTTGCATTGCGTTGTCGTCGTGGCGGACTGCCCGCTAAAGGCCGCGCTGATGCAACTGTTGAGCAGATTCTTGCCGGTCGACCATTTGCTCGCGAGGCCACTGCAATCGATGGAGGACAGCGGCGGAGACGTGCCGCCATCAATCGTCGTGCAGGCCAATTGGCTGCGCGATCTGTTCAGGTCGTCGTACAGCGTCTCCACCAGCCGGGCAAACACGGCATCGTTGTTTACCGTGACCGACTGCGTGTTGCTCGTGGACTGTGGCCCATAGGTATCGGGCGCAATTTCCATGTTGATCGGGAAGAGTGACAGCGCGGGAACCTTGCCCTTTGTCGTGCCGCAGCCGTCATTGACGATTGTGTCGCGATAGTCGTTCGCGGCGGCCCGGTAGAAATCGGAAACGCTCCTGTAGGTTTCGGAGAGCCTCGTGAGCACGTCCAACTTGCGCAGCTCGGAATAAGGAATGACATTACCTTGATTGCAACCGAGTTCGACTCCTGTGCTGGACAGCTGTGCGACTTTGACGTCGGTAACGAGCGTATCGACGAACGTCTGGCCCTGCGCGGTCTTGTAGAACAGCGCGTCGAACCTGAAGCTGTTCTGCGCCTGGCCGCGGTAAGTCCGCGAAATGTGCAGCGGCGGCAGCCCCCCACTCTCGCTGAACAATGATGTCACGTCCTCCGGAAGCATCGGCGTGACGTTGAGGAGCTGCGCAGCCGGCCGGTATCGATTCTTGGCCAGCGACGGCTTGCTGGGATCCAGCGGAATGATGATTCCCTGGCTGATCAGGCCCTCCATATACTCGCTGTTGTCGAACGGAGAAGTCCCGATCGGCGCCACGCCCAGCAGATCAGCGCAGTCTTTCGGCGCATACCGGCAGTCGATCAGCCCCTTGATCTGGTACACGGTCACTCCGGAAGGACTGCCATCCTTGAGCTTGACGGAGTCGACGGTGACCGCCGGATTCTGCGGGTCCGACCCCAGAATCACGGTGCATTTCTGCGTCGCGTCCGGACACTGACTGAGATCCACGCTGTTGCCGGGCGCGACCGTCAGTCCATCAGGCGCAGTGGGCGAGGTTGAAAGAATGCCATTGCTCTCCGGCAGCAACTGAGTGAGCAGATAATTGACGCCTGCTCCCGGCACGAGTGCACGCACGTTTCTGGCATTGCGATCCGACGCGTAAACGCGCCCAGTCTTGAAACTCGTGCGAATGCCGTAGCTGTAATCGACGCCGGCCTCGATCTTGCCGATGGCATAGTCCGAGTCATTGGTAGACGTGCCCCCAAATCCCGCGTTGCCATGCACGGCAGTAAAATCCAGCGCGCTCACCGGCGCCGGGAAAGGATTCGTGATCAGGAAGCACCCCGCCCCGCTTGACGTCGTCGGACTGCAATTCGTGACGATCCCCGGACCGGACCAAACCGCGGCGGCATTGTCGGCGGTATTATCGACGGTCAGCGTGTAGGGCGTGCTGCCATCGACCGTGACCTTTGCGATCTCGGCTCGGTCTCCATATTCGGGCCCGTTGAATAAGTACACGATCTGGATGGCGGTCACGGTATAGGGATCGGGACCCTGAAACTGCACATGCACATTTTCGTTGATGGCGATCTCACCCGGGGTGCTGCCATTGAGGCCGAGACCCGAGAATCCAAACAGCGGAGCTTTCACATAGAACGGCTTGACCGAGGTCAACGTGGCGCCGCCAACGATGCATGTCGTTGTGCCGTTGGTGCAGCTGCCGGAATTGATCGCAACCGGGGGCTGTGCCTGAGCAATCGTGAAAACCGGACGCGCCATCGCGGGCGGAATCGCGGTCGGATTTGCGAAGTCTATCGATAGAATCCGACCTCCGGTCGTCGCAGCGAGAATGTAGTTGCCAACAACACTCGTGACCTGGCCAATCGTCTGCTTCCGCTGCAGCAGCGTGGTGCTGAGCAGCCGCTCGCCAACCTGCAGATTCCAGTTGCCGAAACTATGCAGAAGTAGACCTGGGATGCCCAAGTCAAAATACAGCGATGCATCGCTGTTGCTGCGATTGAGCGCGAGGATGCCCGGTTCAATGACGTTGGGCGACGTTGACGAATAGGCGACCTCACCATCGACGGCATCGAGGTCAGCCAAAGCTCCGAGGCCCGTCGCGAACTCCCTGGCACACAGAGGCGTCGACTGAGCCCCGGTCAACGGGGCCCAACCGTTCGTGCAGCCGTTCGGCAAGGTTGCTGGCTTGACCAACTTGACCAGGCTGTAATTGTTCCCCTTCTTGCCCGCAACCCAGATGGCGCCTGACAGGTCGACCGTGAGTCCTGTGCAAGATCCCCCATCCAGGCCCAGCCCTGAATCGGCACAAGAAAACCTGTCGACAGGCGACCCCCCCGGACCGGCCAAGGGCAGCTTCCATTGGCGGACGACCTGAACGCCTGAACTGCTTGCCAGGCAGTACAGGCCGCTGGCAGCCAGCTTGCAGGCGGCAAGCCCCGCTGGAGAGCCCAGCGCCAACTCGCTGAAGGGGGGTGGCGGTTGATCGAATGCCATCTCCAGCACTTTGGTCGCGCTGAAGGCATCGACCTGATCGAGCGTCTGGTTCGGCTGGTCCGCGCCCCAGGCGCTGCCAGGACCCATGCACCCAAGCAACGCCAATGCGGCCACCGATCGACGAACAATGATCGACAAATTCATGCTGCTTCCCCCATCCCGGATCTTGGTTATCGTTGCTGCCACTGGCTGACGCGGCGCATCAAGAGGCAAGAGCGCAATTTAGCAGCATCGACCATCGAATGAGTCGAATTTCTGGTTACGGCGCGGGCGGGAATGGCTCTTGACGTTTGTCATAGCTGATTGGGCGGATTATTCCAGCGTTACTTGTATTTGATCGCCTCTTCGGGCTTGCCCCAGGCCGTGTACAACTCAACAAGACGTCCGCGGCCGCGCGCGGGAAGATCCGGAACCGGCGACCCGTAAAGCCCATCCAGACTGCCGACTAACAGTGGCTCAGCTTCCTTGTACCTGCCGAGCCCCGTCAGCGCCGCGCCCTGCGTGTTCTTCGCCATCGCGACCCGCCAGTGGTCGTCAGGCAGGCTGAGCGCAAGAATGCGCCGCGCTTCCGTGGCCACTTTCAGCGCTGCGTCGAAATGCCGCTCGGCCAGCAACAGGTTCGCCCGCAGGGTATACGTGCTCGCGACATCCGCACTTTCGTCGCCCATGACCTTGCGGCGAATGGCGGTGGCCTCATCCACCAGGTGCTCCGCTTCATCATAGGAACCCGCCTCGATCAACCAGTACGCGAGCAGCGCGGCGCTTCGAGCCACATCCGGGTGCTCGGCCCCCAGTTCGCGACGGTACATGTTCAGGCTGTCCCTCTGTATTGCAATCGCGGCCTTTTGATCGCCCTTTGCGTGCAGCACGACTGCCACGTCACTGAGATTCCGGGCGATTTCCGGATGACTGTCACCGAGCAGCTTGCGATTCATGGCCAGTGCCTGGCGGTACGCCGTCTCTGCGCCCTTGTAGTCACTGCGCATCACCAGCACCTGGGCCAGGTTGCTGAGGCCAAGCGCAAGCTCGGGGTGAGCGTCGCCAAGCATCTGCTGCTTCATTTCGAGCGCAGCCCGGTACAAGGGCTCGGCCTCGACAGGCCGGTTCAGTCCCACCAACGCCCAGGCCAGGTTGTTCGTGGCCTCGGCCAGGTCCGGATGTATGGTCGAGTGCAGCTTGCGTTGCAATTCGAGCGCCTGGCGCATGTAGACCTCGGCCTGCTTGAAGTCCCCCCGGTCTCCGTAACTGGCGCCCAGGTCGCCGATGCTCGCGGCGACGTCGGCGTTCACCTCGCCGTAGAGCTTGCGCCTGATGCGCAGCGCTTCCCTGATGAGGGGTTCGGCTTTTTCGTACTCCCCCGTAAAGGACATCAGGTCGGCCAGCGCCGTCAGTGTCGCTGCAACCTCGGGATGCGTATTGCCGTAGAGCTCGCGACGGATGACGAGCGCCTCCTGCAGTCGCTTTTCCGCCTCCGCGTAGTCGGCAGTCTGCGTCA
>Ga0315273_10008381_pt1 | contig 13025 bp, 11 predicted proteins | sample YL17G02_0_MG_FD_205753 | JGI IMG/M metagenome (GOLD analysis project Ga0315273, IMG submission 205753) | Sediment microbial communities from Yellowstone Lake, YNP, Wyoming, USA - YL17G02_0 | ecosystem: Environmental > Aquatic > Freshwater > Lake > Sediment | place: USA: Wyoming | collected...
CGATGTCGGCGATGACCGAACGGTTCATCACCTCCGGGTACGGGTCGTCGCCGGGCTCGGAGGAGAAGGTGGGGCCGTCGTGGTAGCTCTCGAGGATCCCACAGATGGTCTCGCCGAAGTGGACGTCGTTGACGGTGGCGAAGGTGGCCAGGCGCTCGCCCAGATCGGCGAACGTGCGGAACTCGTGGCCGTCGTAGGCGTACTCGGTGCCCGGCGTCAGATCGCCGTAGACCCGGGGAGTGCCGCCGATGTGCACGACGGCCTCGTCGTCGGCGACCGACGTCAGCTCGCTGGTCGCCGCCACGGGCTCAGGGCCGGGCCCGGCCCGACGGCACCGGCTTGGTCCACCAGCGGCCCGAAAAGCGCCAGCGGGGTGCCGAGCCGGCGGGCTCGTCCACCGCGGCACGGGGCCACGCCGACTCGAGGGCGGCCACGATGGCCGCCGCCTCCTCCTCCGTGGGCACCGGATGGATGTCCAGCCCGTGCTCGGTCACCGGGCGTTCCCGCCCATGGCGCCTCTGCGGAGCGGAGCACAGCAGCACCGTGGACGCCCCTGATCGGCGGAGCCGGCGGACCGGAGGGGAGCAAAGGTCACAGTGGCACGTTGCCGTGCTTGCGCCTGGGCAGCTCTTCACGCTTGGAGCGCAGCATCTCCAGGCCGGCGACGAGCTTGATACGGGTCTCGGACGGGTCGATGACGTCGTCCACGTAGCCCCGTTCGGCGGCCACGTAGGGGTTGGCGTACTGCTCGATGTACTCGTCGACCAGCTCGGTGCGCCGGGCCACCGGATCGGCGGCTTCCTGCAGCTCCCGGCGGTAGACGATGTTGACCGCGCCCTCGGGACCCATGACCGCCAGCTCGGCTGAGGGCCAGGCGAAGGCCAGGTCGGCGCCGATGGACTTGGAGTTCATGACCACGTAGGCCCCGCCGTACGCCTTGCGGGTGATGATCTGGATGCGGGGCACGGTGGCCTCGCAGTAGGCGTAGAGCAGCTTGGCCCCGTGCCGGATGATGCCGCCGTACTCCTGGTCGACCCCAGGCAGGAAGCCGGGCACATCCACGAAGGTCACCAGGGCGATGTTGAAGGCGTCGCAGGTCCGCACGAAGCGGGCCGCCTTCTCGGAGGACTCGATGTCGAGGATGCCGGCCAGCACCTGGGGCTGATTGCCGACGATGCCCACCGGGTGGCCGTCGATGCGACCGAATCCGCAGGTGATGCTCTGGGCCCAGTGCGGGAAGTACTCGAAGTACTCGCCGTCGTCGACCACCGACTCGATCACCCGGTGCATGTCGTAGGGCATGTTCGAGCTGGCCGGGATGACCTCGAGCAGCTCGGGGCAGAGGCGGTCGGGGTCATCGGTGGGCTCGAAGTGGGGCGGTTCCTCCAGGTTGTTGGAGGGCAGGAACGACAGCAGGAAGCGGACGTTGTCGAGGCAGCTCTTCTCGTCAGCGGCGACGAAGGTCGCCACGCCGGACTTGGAGGCGTGGCTCTGGGCCCCGCCCAGCTCCTCGAGGGTGACCTCCTCGCCCGTCACCGTCTTCACCACGTCGGGGCCGGTGATGAACATGTGGGAGGTCTCGCGGACCATGAAGATGAAGTCGGTCATGGCCGGGCTGTAGACGGCGCCGCCGGCACACGGTCCGAGGACCACACTGATCTGGGGGGTGACCCCGGAGGCCTGGACGTTGCGCCAGAAGATGCCGCCGTAGGAGGCGAGGCTGACCACGCCCTCCTGGATGCGGGCCCCGGCCCCGTCGTTGAGGCCGATGACCGGCGCCCCCACCGAGAGGGCCAGGTCCATGAGCTTGTGGATCTTGTCGGCGAAGACCTCGCCCAGCGCCCCGCCGTAGACCGTGAAGTCCTGGGAGAAGACGAACACCTTGCGCCCGTCGACGGTCCCCCATCCGGTGATGACCCCATCGGTGTAGGGACGGTCCTCCAGGCCGGCGGCGGTCGAGCGATGGCGGGCCAGCTGGTCCAGCTCGTGGAAGGACCCGTCGTCGAGCAGGTACTCCACCCGCTCCCGGGCCAGGAGCTTGCCCTTGGCGTGCTGGCGCTCGACGGAACGCTCCGAACCGGCGTGGACGGCCGCTTCTCGCCGCTTCGCCAGCTCGTCGAGACGCTCCCGCATCGGGTGTTCGGTCACGAAGCGAGCGTAAGCGCGCCCGTTCTGATCCACCCAACGTGTCGCCGGCGACGCCGCGCTCACGTGGTGAGCGCGGCGTTCTGACCCTGGAGACGGGGTGTGGGCTGAGATTCCCCCGACGACCGGCATCCCGACGCCCCGCCCCCGTGGTTGCGTCGCGCTCCCCCAGCCCGAAGCCCGATCCGGCGGATCAGGCGGATCAGGCGTCCTTCTCGTAGGGGAAGCCGAGGTCGGGGGCGGTCACCAGGGCGCGGAAGGGGATGCCGGCCGCCGCGGCCAGGTCGCCACAGGTGCCGCCCCGGTCGACCACCGGGAGGATCAGCACCGGCTCGGCGCCCAGCTCGCGGACCACCAGGGCCGCCTCCATGGGCGAGGTGCCCCGGGTGACGGCGTCCTCGGTGATGACCACCTTGTCGCCGGGGAGGAGGGCCCCGGCCAGGCGACCGGCCACGCCGTGGTCCTTGGCCTCTTTGCGGATGGTGAAGCTGCGCAGTTCCCGGCCCCGGGTCGCGGCCACGGCGGCCACGCCGTAGGCCACCGGGTCGGCCCCGACGGTGAGCCCACCGATGGCGGTCACGGCGTCGGGGATGGCGGCCAGGGCCAGCTCGGCCACCAGCAGGATCCCCTCGGCCCGACAGCAGGTCTGCTTGGCGTCCAGGAACCAGTTGCTCTGCTTGCCCGACTTCAGCGTGAAGTCCCCCCGCCGCACGGAGTACTCCAGCAGGTGCTCGATCAGGCGCGCCTTGCCGGCGTCGCTCACCCCGGCGTGACCTCGCCGATGGCCCGGGCAGCATGGCCGGAGGCGGCCAGGGACGCGATCGTGTGGTCCGCATCCGCCGGGGCCACGACCACGACCATGCCGATGCCCAGGTTGAAGACCTTGGCCATCTCCTCGTCACTGACTTCGCCGTGCTGCTGGATCAGGCCGAAGATCGGTGGGACGTCCCAGGTCGAGGGGTCCAGCCAGTAGCCCACGTCGTCGGGCAGGGCCCGGGGCAGGTTGCCGGGGATGCCGCCGCCGGTGATGTGGGCCACGCCCCGCACGACGACCTCGGCCAGGAGGTCGACCACCGCCGGGGCGTAGATGACCGAGGGCAGCAGCAGATCGTCGGCCACCCCGTCCAGGGGGAGGCCGGCCACCTCCAGCAGCACCCGGCGGGCCAGTGCGTAGCCGTTCGACCGCAGGCCGGGTGAGGGCAGCCCGATGAGCAGGTCGCCGGGGCGGGCCTGGTCACCGGTGATGAGGCGGTCCCGTTCGACGACGCCGACGGCGAAGCCGGCCACGTCGATGCGGTCGGGCTCCATCGACCCGGGGTGCTCGGCCATCTCGCCGCCGATGAGGGCGCAGCGGGCCTGCCGACAGCCCTCGGCGATGCCGCCGACCACGGCCTCGACCACATCGGGGTCCAGGGCGCCGACGGCCAGGTAGTCGAGCAGGAACAGCGGCTCGGCCCCCTGGCAGACGAGGTCGTCGACCACCATCGCCACCAGGTCGATGCCGATGGTGTCGTAACGGCCCGTGGCCTCGGCCACCAGCAGCTTGGTCCCGACCCCGTCGGTGGAGGCGACCAGCACGGGCCGGCTGAAGCGGGAGGTGTCGAGGGCGAAGGGGGCGCCGAAGCCGCCGACATCGGTCAGGACCGACTCGGTGAAGGTGGCGCGCACGGCGGGGCCGATGCGGCGGACCGCCTCCTCCCCCGCGTCGATGTCGACGCCGGATCCCGCGTACGTCTCAGGCGTCACGCCGTCCCCCCCGCTCCGCTCAGGCCGTTCCCACGGAGGCCTACGAGCCGCCCGCCCGGTCCAGGCGTCACGCCGTCCCCCCGCTCCGCTCAGGCCGTTCCCACGGAGGCCTACGAGCCGCCCGCCCGGTCCAGGCGTCACGCCTCGCGGGCGCCGTCGGCCGGGAGGCGGTGGTCCTCGTCGTCGAGCAGGCGGGGGGCGGCCACCCGGGTCTCGCTGACCTCGTCGCCTCGCTCCAAGACGCCTTTGTGCAGATCGTCGGGGATGGGCACGGGGTAGCTACCGGTCAGGCAGGCGTCGCAGAACCCGGCCCCGACCGCCCCGGTGGCCGTGGCCAGCCGGTCCAGCTCGAGGTAGGCCAGCGTGTCCACCCCCAGGTACTCCTGGATCTCGGCCACAGTGAGGTTGGCGGCCAGCAGCTCGCCCCGGGCGCCGGTGTCCATGCCGTAGTAGCAGGGCCAGCGGTAAGGCGGCGAGGAGACCCGGAGGTGGACCTCGGCGGCGCCGGCCTCGCGCAGCATCTTGACCATGGCCCGGGTGGTGGTGCCCCGCACGATGGAGTCGTCGACCACCACCAGCCGCTTGCCGGCGATGTTGTCCCGCAGCGGGTTGAGCTTCATGCGCACACCGAGTGCCCGCATCTCCTGGCTGGGGGCGATGAAGGTCCGCCCGATGTAGCGGTTCTTGACCAGGCCCTGGCCGTAGGGGGTGCCACTGGCCCGCGAGTAGCCCTCGGCCGCGGGCAGGCCCGACTCGGGCACACCCATGACCAGGTCGGCCTCGACCGGGGCCTGGACCGCCAACTGCTCACCCATCCGCACCCGGGCGGCGTGCACGCTCTGGCCGTAGAGGCGGCTGTCGGGGCGGGCGAAGTAGACGAACTCGAACAGGCAGAGCTTGGGGTCGACCCGGGCCTCGCCGAAGGGGCGTAGCGAGCGCACGCCGGTGGCGTCGATGACCACCATCTCGCCCGGCTCCAGCTCGCGGACGAAGTGGGCGCCGATGACGTCGAGGGCCGGCGACTCCGACGCCAGGACCCAGCCGGACTCCAGGCGGCCGAGGCAGAGGGGCCGGAACCCGTTGGGGTCCCGCACACCGATGACGCGGCCCTCGTCCATCAGCACGAGGGAAAAGGCGCCCTTGAGCTTGGGCAGGACCCCCACCAGGGCCCGTTCCAGGGCCCGACCGTCGCTTGACTCGTCGCTGGAGGCGGGCAGTTCGGCCTGGATCATCTCGGCCACCAGGTCGCTGTCGCTGGTGACCATGCCGGGGAGCATCCCGGCCTCCTGAGCCAGCTCCTCGGTGTTGACCAGGTTGCCGTTGTGGCCGAGGGCGAACTGACCGGCGGGGGCGTCACGGAACACGGGCTGGGCGTTGCGCCACGTCGACGAGCCCGAGGTCGAGTAGCGCGTGTGGCCGATGCCGAGGTGGCCGTGCAGGGACTGCAGCGTCCGGTCGTCGAACACCGTGGCCACGAGGCCCATGTCCTTCACGACCATGACGTGGTCGCCGCTGCTGACCGCCATGCCGGCGGACTCCTGGCCCCGGTGCTGGAGGGCGTAGAGCCCGAGGTAGAGCAGGTGGGACACGGGCTGGCCCGGGGCGTAGACCCCGACGACCCCGCACGCTTCCTTCTTGCCATCGCTCCCGTCGTCGACGAGGTCGTCGGCGAGAAGCGTCACGCCCGGGAGCCTAGCGACGCAGCCATCGGCTCCGGGGTCAGCGGGCGACGGCATCCAGGGCGTCGGGAAGGCGGTCCCGCCAGGTGGTGGTGGCCTCGGCCAGGCTCAGGTCGACCAGGCCGTCGACGGCCAGGCGGTCGCCGCCGGCTCCGCCCAGGGACCGGGCGGGCACGGCGGCGGCATCGGCCCGGGCCAGGACCTCGGCCTCGCGGTCGGGAGCGACACAGACCACGACCCGGGACGGGGCCTCGGAGAACAGCTGACGGTGGTCGGCCACGCCGTCGACGGTGAAGCCCACGCCGGAGGCCACGGCCATCTCCGCCAGGCAGAGGCCGAGGCCACCGCTGGCCACGTCGTGCACGCCGTCCACCACCCGGTCGATGACGAGGGCCCGGATCACGTCGGCCACGGCCGAGTGCCGCCGCAGGTCCAGTGGCGGCAGGTCGCCCTGGCGGGGGCGGCCGGTGGATCGGGCCCACTCCGAACCGCCGAGGCCTTCGTGCTCCGGGCCCAAGAGCAGGAGCCGGCCGCCGACGACCAGGCCGGCGCCGGGCGGGACCGCGGTCAGCTCGTCGATGAGGCCGAGCACGCCGACGACCGGCGTGGGGTCGATATCGGTGCCTTCGGAGGCGTTGTAGAGGCTGACGTTGCCGCCCACGACGGGCAGGCCGAAGGCCCGGCAGGCGTCGCTCATCCCGTCGACCGCGCCCGAGAGCTGGCCCATGACCTCGGGGTGCTCGGGATCGCCGAAGTTCAGGCAGTTGACCAGGGCCAGCGGGCGGGCCCCGACGCAGGCAAGGTTCAGGAGGGACTCCGCCACCACCATGGCCGTGCCCGCCTCGGCGTCGACAGCGCACCAACGGTGGTTCCCGTCGGTGGTCAGGGCCAGGCCCCGGCCGGTGTCCTCACCGGTCGTGGGGTGCTTGAGACGCAGGACGGTGGCGTCGTCACCGGGGCCGACCACCGTGTTCAAGAAGAGCTGGTGGTCGTACTGGCGGTAGACCCACGAGGTGTCGGTCAGCAGGCCGAGCAGGTCGGCGCCACAGTCATCGGGGACGAGGTCCACGTCGGCGTCGGCGTCCGCCGAGCGGTCCGGGAAGGTCATCGGCCGGTCGTAGAGCGGAGCGGCGTCGTGCAGTGACGAGGCCGGGACGTCGGCCAGGACCTCGCCGTCCCAGCCGTCGAGGATGCGCAACCGGCCCCCCGTCGTCACCTTGCCCACGACGGTGGCCGCCACCTCCCAACGGGCGCAGATGGCCAACACCTCGTCGAGGTCACCAGGCTCGACGATGGCCAGCATCCGTTCCTGGGACTCGCTGGTCATCACCTCGAAGGGCTCCATGCCCGGCTCCCGGCGGCGGACGGCGCTGACGTCGACGTCCATGCCCATGCCGGCCCGGGAGGCCGTCTCGCTGGTCGCGCAGGTCAGGCCCGCGCCGCCGAAGTCCTGGATGCCGACGACCAGGCCGGCGTCCAGGAGGGTCAGGCAGGCCTCGATGAGCCGCTTCTCCTCGAAGGGGTCACCGACCTGGACCGACGGCCGCTTGTCGGCATCGGTCTCCTCGCTGAAGCCCGATGAGGCGAGCACGCTGACCCCGCCGATGCCGTCGCGGCCGGTGGACGAGCCCAGCAGCACGGCCAGGTTCCCCTCGCCCGAGGCCTGCCCCAGCACCAGCCGGTCCTTGGGCATCACCCCCAGGCAGAGCACGTTCACCAGCGGATTGCCCTTGTAGGTCTCGTCGAAGACGACCTCGCCGCCCACGGTGGGGACGCCCACCGAGTTGCCGTAACCGGAGATCCCGGCCACGACCCCTTCGGCGATCCAGCGCGACCGGGGGTCGTCCAGGGGACCGAAGCGCAGCGGGTCCATGAGGGCGATGGGCCGGGCGCCCATGGTGAAGATGTCCCGCAGGATCCCACCGGCACCGGTGGCCGCGCCCTGGTAGGGCTCGATGGCCGACGGGTGGTTGTGGGACTCGATGCGGATGGCCACGGCGATCCCGTCGCCCACGTCGAGCACGCCGGCGTTCTCGCCCGGGCCCACCAGGACAGCCTCACCCTCGGTGGGGAGGCGTTTCAGGTGGATGCGGGAGGACTTGTAGGAGCAGTGCTCGGACCACATCACCGCGTACATGGCCAGTTCGAGATGGTTCGGCGACCGGCCCAGGATCGACTCGATCTCGGCCGCTTCCTCGTCGGTGAGACCCAGTTCCCGGTGCAGCGCCGCCACGGCGCCGACGGTAGCGCCGCGCCAGCCGGGCCCCGCGGACGACCCGGGTGTTACACCGCTGTCTCGTCCCATCTCACGCCAGTACTTCGAGATTCCCGGGCAGACTCTTGGGCGATATATGTGGCTTTTCACGACAGAGAAGTGCAGAATCATCCGACGATGACACCTGACACAAGAGGCAGCATGTCTGCCGAACACAAGGCGGCCCTCGCCGAGGGTCGTACGCAGTCCAAGGCGGTGCGTCAATACCTGGAAGCGCTGGAGGCCCACAAGCCAAAGCGAGGCCGGAAACGCACCCCCGAGTCCATCAAGAAGCGGCTCCACGCCCTCGAGGATCAGATCGAAAGCGCCGATCCCCTCAAGCGCCTCCAGCTGGTTCAGGAGCGGATGGACCTCACCGCCGAGTTGACCAACATGGAGGACAAGCCGGACCTCGGGGCCCTCGAGGCGGGCTTCGCCTCCAGCGCGAAGGCCTACGGCGCCCGCAAGGGCATCACCTACGCCGCTTGGCGCGAGTTGGGGGTCGACGCCTCCACCCTGAAGGCCGCCGGCATCACGCGGGGCGCCTGAACCCCGGTTGCCCGGCGAACGCTCGTCGATCCCGCCCGGTCCGAGAGACGGACGGGCCGGGATGGGTCAGGCGATCGCCCGACTGGCGGCCAGGACCGAGGCCAGCAGCGGTCGGCCGTCCTCGGACCCGAGCAGGGCCGAGCTGGCCCGCTCAGGGTGGGGCATGAGCCCCACGACGTTGCCCGCCTCGTCGCGCACGCCGGCGATGTCATCCAGGGAACCGTTGGGGTTGTCCACGTAACGCAGCACGATCTGGTCCTCGGCCTTCAGACGCGCCAACGCCTCGGGCGTGCACGTGTAGTTGCCCGAGAAGTGGTTGATCGGGATCCGCAACTCGGTGCCGATCTCGACCTCGCCGGTCAGCACGGAAGCCGTCGAAGCAACCCGCACGGTGACGGTGCGACACAGGAAGCGCAGGCCGGCGTTCTTCTGCAAAGCGCCGGGCAGCAATCCGGCCTCGCAGAGGACTTGAAACCCGTTGCAGATCCCCACGACCGGACCCCCCGAGCGGGCGAAGTCGGTGACGGCGCCCATCACCGGGGAGAACCGGGCGATGGCCCCCGGCCGCAGGTAGTCACCGTGGGCGAATCCCCCGGGAACGACGACGGCATCGACCCCACCGAGGGACCGGTCACCGTGCCAGATCAGATCGGCTTCGGCGCCGAGACCCGAGAAGGCCTCGACCACGTCCTGCTCGCAGTTCGATCCCGGGAACAGGAGGACCCCCACCTTGGGGGCCATCAGGCGGGGACCCCTTCGGTCAGATGGATCGTGGCGTCCTCGATCACCGGATTGGTCAGAAAGCGCTCGCAGAGGTCCTCGACCCGGACTCGGGCCGTGGCCTCGTCGGGTGCCTCGACGGCGAAGCGGATGGACTTGCCCACCCGCACCCCGGTCACCTCGTCGAAGCCGAGGGCGGGCAGTGACCGCTCGATGGTCGCCCCCTCCGGATCGGCGATACCGGCGCGCTGGGTGACCTCGACGTGCACGGAGAAGGCGGCCATGGGCTCATCGTCGCGCATGCGGGGGCGCCGGTCGCGAACGGTCAGGAACCGGCGCCGGGCCAGTCGGCGAAGCGGCGGCCGCTGATGCGCTCGTAGGCCTCGACGTAGCGGGCGGAGGTGGCGGCGATCGCCCCGGCCGGCAGGGGCGGTGGCGGTGGCGCCTTGTCCCAGTCGAGGCCGTCCAGGTGGTCCCGGACCGGCTGCTTGTCGAACGAGGGGGGCGTGGAGCCCGGCTGCCACTGGTCCGCCGGCCAGAAGCGGGACGAGTCCGGCGTGAGGACCTCGTCGCACAGGGTCAGGGCCGCGTCCACCAAGCCCAGCTCGAACTTGGTGTCGGCGATGAGGATCCCCCGCTCGGCCGCCCACTCGGCGCCGCGGCGGTAGAGCTCGAGGGAGACCGCCCGAGCCGCTTCCGCCGTCTCCCGTCCGACCAGGTCGACGGCGGCGGCGAAGGAGATGTTCTCGTCGTGGTCGCCCACCTCGGCCTTGGTCGACGGGGTGAAGACCGGCTCCGGGAGCTGCGCCGACTCCAGCAGGCCGGCGGGCAGCCCGGTGCCGTGCATGGTCCCCGAGGCCCGATACTCCTTCCAGGCCGAACCCGTCAGATAGCCACGGACGATGCACTCGATCGGCAGCATCTCGGCCTTGTGGCAGAGCATGACCCGCCCCTCCCACTCGGGCCGGCGCAGGTCCTCGGGCAGGTCGTCCAGGGCCGTGGAGATCAGGTGGCTCGGGACCACGTCGGCCAGCTGCTCGGACCAGAAGGCGGTCATGGCGGTCAGCACCCGACCCTTGTCGGGGATGGGCTCGGCCATCACCACGTCGAAGGCGGAGATGCGGTCCGAGGTCACCATCAACAGCCGGTCCTCGCCGACGGCGTAGATGTCTCGGACCTTGCCGGAGTAGAGCGGCGTCGGGGTCATGACGCCGTTTCTACAACAAGCGGCCGGGCACGTACGAAGCCGCCTCGGGGTGGTCGGCCACCAGCTTCTCGACCGTGCCCGCGAAGGCCGCGACCTGGCGGCGGGCATCGCCCACGAAGGCCATCGGGTCGGCCACGAGGCCGTCGAGGGCCGCCCGGTCCAGGGGCACCCGGTCGTCGGCGGCCAGGCGGTCGAACAGGCCCTCGGCCGCCGCCCCCTCCTCCCGGGCGGCCAGCGCAGCCGCGACGGCGTGGCCCTTGAGCAGCTCGTGGGCCTCTTCCCGCCCGAGGCCCTGGCGGACCAGCGCGACGAGCATGGCCGTCGTGGCCAGGTAGGGCAGGTAGCGCTCAAGCTCGTCGGCCACGACCCGGGGGAAGACCCCGAAGCCCTCCAGCACGTGCAGGGTCGTCTGGTGGACGCCGTCGGCCGCGAAGAAGGCGTCGGGCAGGGCGACCCGGCGCACGACCGAGCAGCTCACGTCGCCCTCGTTCCACTGGTCGCCGGCCACGGCACCCAGCATGGTCACGTAGCCCTCGAGGATGCGCTTGAGGCCGACGACGCGCTCACAGGATCGGGCGTTCATCTTGTGGGGCATGGCCGAGGAGCCGACCTGGCCGGCGATGAAGCCCTCGGTGACCAGGTCGTGCCCGGCCATGAGGCGCAGGGTGGTGGCCAGGCTCGCCGGGCCGGCCGCCGACTGGGCCAGCGCGGTCACCACCTCGTAGTCCAGCGACCGGGGGTAGACCTGTCCGACGCTGGTCAGGCAGGCGTCGAAGCCCAGGTGGCGGCGGACGGCGGCCTCGAGCCGGTCCAGGGCCTCGGGGTCCCCGCCCAGCAGGTCGAGCTGGTCCTGAGCGGTGCCCATCGGGCCCTTCAGGCCCCGCAGGGGCAGATCCCGGGTCAGCCCGTCCACCCGGCGGAAGGCCTGGAGGACCTCCTCGCCGGCGCTGGCGAACCGCTTGCCCAGCGTGGTCACCTGGGCGGGCACGTTGTGGCTGCGCCCGGTGAGGGCCAGCTCGTCGAACTCGACGGCCCGCTCCGCCAGCCGGGCCAGCACCGTCACCAGCCGGTCCCGGATGATCGCCAGGCCGGCCCGAACCTGGAGCAGCTCCACGTTCTCGGTCAGGTCCCGCGACGTCATGGCCTTGTGGGCGTGCTCGTGCCCCGCGAGGGCCGAGAACGTCTCCAGGCGGGCCTTCACGTCGTGGCGGGTGACCTGCTCGCGCTCGGCGATGGCGCCGAGGTCGACGACGTCGACGACGGCCCGCGAGGCCTCGATGGCCTCCTCGGGGATGTCGACCCCGAGCTCGCGCTGGGCCTCCATGACCGCGATCCAGAGCCGTCGCTCGAGGCGTACCTTGTGCTCGGGCGAGAACACCTCGACGACCGGGGCACTGGCGTAACGCTCGGCCAGGACGTTGCTGATCACCCGACCATCGTACGGGAGGGTCAGCCCTCAATCAGAAGGGGGCTCCGGCCGACGAGAGAGAGGTGGCACACATTTGCCAGGTCCACCCCTACGAGGCCGCCGAAGGCCTGTGCCGCAGCTGTGGTGGGCCGTTCTGCGCCGACTGCCTCGTGTACCCGTTCGGCCCGGCCAAGCCCCCGTACTGCGTGCCCTGCGCCGTCGCCGCCGCTGGGGTGCGCCGATCGGCCCGGAACCCGACCGTCGCCGTGCCCAAGGAGACCAAGCAACGGCTGAAGGAATGGCGCAAGGCCCGCAAGCGGGACCTGGCCAGCCCGCCGGCCGACGGGGTCGCTACCTGGCAGAAGATGGACGAGGCCGAGGCGGCGGACGACGACTCCAAGGCCGAGGCCCTGGCCGCGGCCGAACTCGAGGCCCTGCGCCTGCCGCCCCCCGAGCCCGAGACCGCGACGCCGCCTCCCGGGGTGAACCTCGCGCCTCCGGGCCCCGAGGGCAGCGAACGGGGGGAGGAGTTCGAGACGCCTCTGGCCACCGAGGACGACCCGCCGGGGTCGAGCTTCGTCCACAGCGCGGCGTCCGAGCCCGACCCCGACGTCTTCGGGATCGGGGCCGGTCTCGCCGTCGTCGCTCCCGTCGAGGAGCCGCGCTGGACGCCGCCGACCGAGGACGACCTCCCTGCGGCGGTTGCTCCGACCCCGGCCGTCGACTTCGAGCCCGCCCCGCCCTCCGGGGTGCACGAGCCCTACACCGGACCGGCGATCGAACCGCCGCCCTTCGAACCGCCGCCTTTCGCACCTATGCCCTTCGCGCCGATGCCCTTCGCCCCCGATGGCGGCGCCGCGACCCCTCCCGTCGCCGGAGGTCTCGCCCCCGATTCGTTGGTCCCGTCCTTCGACGCGCCGGCCCCCGCGATCGCCGAGCCGCCCGCCGCCTTCGGTCCGAGCGCCGGCGAGGCCGGCGAGCGCCCCCTCCCGGAGCCGGAGCAGCCAGCCCTCGATCCCCTGCCCCCCTCGCCCCCGCCGGCCGGGTACGTCAGCTTCGCCCCGCTCTCGCCGGCGGGGCCCACGGCCTTCGACCCACTGCCCCCACCGCCCCCACCGGCCGAGCACGTCAGCTTCGACACGCCCCCCGACGCCGTGCCGGTCGCCGTTGGCGCCCCGGTCGCGGCCGGCCTCCCCCCTTCGACCATCCGCCCGCCGACGCCGACGCGCGTCCCTGCGGCCACGTCCGACCGGGCGAAGCCCGACGACGCCAAGGCCCTGCTGGCGCGCATCGCCGCCCTCCGCTCCGACAAGGTCG
>Ga0315273_10008384_pt1 | contig 13021 bp, 10 predicted proteins | sample YL17G02_0_MG_FD_205753 | JGI IMG/M metagenome (GOLD analysis project Ga0315273, IMG submission 205753) | Sediment microbial communities from Yellowstone Lake, YNP, Wyoming, USA - YL17G02_0 | ecosystem: Environmental > Aquatic > Freshwater > Lake > Sediment | place: USA: Wyoming | collected...
CGCCGGCCGCGGCCATGTACGAGATGAAGTTGAGGCCGCGGCGTACGCGGCCGCGGTTGGCCGCCAGCCAGGTCCACACGCGCACCGTGCGGATGCCTTCGATCCACTCTTCCTGGTACAGCCGGTTGCGGTAGCCCTCGTACACGACGCCGGCCGGGACGTTGGGCGCGCAGGTGAGCACGGTGACCCGGTGCCCGAGGCGCGCCCACTCCTTCGCCATCCCGTGCACGCGCGCCGCCGGAGCGTTGTTCTCGGGGACGAAGTAGTGGCTCAGAAAGAGGATGTGCACGGCCGCGCCATCACTCGTCCCAGAACACCTGGTCGTAGTACCGCACCGAGCGGCGCGAGAAGCGTACCTTGGACTGGGCGAGAGCGACGCCTTCGGCGTCCAGCTCGCCCAGCGCGTACTTGATGCCGAGGTACGGGATGATGAAATCCTCCTGGTACACGAACGTGCTGACGCGCGGGTTGATCTCGAGCAGCTTGCCGCCGATCCACTGCACGCTCTGGTAGTAGTCGAGTCCCAGGTGGCGGACGACCTTGCGGGTGAGCTCCACGAGGTCGGGCCGGTCGATGGTCTTGAACGCCATCGCCAGGCCGGTGAGGAACTCCTCGCGGGTGCGGGTCTGGTGGAACACCACCTCGCCCTTGTCGGCGAACAGGTCCACGGTGATCTCGGGGGCGTCGACGTACTCCATCAGCATGAGCTCGGGGAACGGCTCGACGCCACGGAACAGGCCCTCGAACTCAGGCAGGGTCATGTAGCGGTTGATGGGGCGCTCGTGCAGCAGCTCGTGCACGCGGTCGACCTCGGCGGAGAGGATGCGGAAGCCGCGCGAGCCCTTGGCCACCGGCGGCTTGAAGCAGACGGGCACGTCGGGGTAACCAAGCTCGCGGGCCCCGGCAACGAACTCGTCCAGTGAGCGCGGCAGGAGCAGCTCGGGCTGGGGCACGGGGATCTCGACGCAGGCCCTTTGCATGAGCGCCTTGTCGCCGGCGGTCTCGATGCCGCTCACTCCGTCGGCCAGCACCTTGGCGCCGAGCGCCTCGAACACGCCGCGATGACGTGCCACGGTCTCGATCTCGTGGGACGACTGCACGAAGAGCAGATCGGGCCGCACCTTATCGACCACCGTCGCCAAGGCGGGGATGTAGCCGGGCGAGGCGCCGGCTGGCACGAGGCTGAAGCCGTCGCAGAGGAATCGGCCGATGGTGTCCGGGCGTATGTCGACGCCGTGGACGACGATCTCGCGCTCGCCGTTGGCCTTGAGCATGCGGATGAGCGTACTCGCGCCGGGGCAGCCGACGGCCGTGAGGACGAGCTTGAGCGGCGGCAGGCTCACGCGGTCGCGGGGCGGTCGGGGCCGGGCTCGGCGGCGGTGCGGGTCGCTAGAGGATCCAGCGGTAGACCTCGAACACCTCGGCGAACTCGCAGCCGATGTTGATGCCGCGCGTGAGGGCGACGTTGCGGATGTAGTCCTCGCGCAGGTAGTTGCGATGGCCCTGGCTCCTGTAGCAGGCGAGGGCCTCGACCTTCTTCTCGACGTGGCGATCTTCGAGCCGCACGTACGCCTGCTGCTGGAAGTTGAGGTTGTTCCAGGGGATCTCGTAGGCCATCACCGTCGTGCGCTTGAAGGCGCGCAGGCCCTCTTCGGCGATGGTCTTGTGGTCCTGATGCAGGTCGACGAGCGCAGGCATGAGGACGCAGTCCGGGGCAAGTTCCTGCTGCAGGACGATCATCTCCTCGAGGATCTCCTGGCGCATGGTCGGGAAGGTGCGCACCTCGAAGTCGAAGACCCGGAGGTCTGCCTCGGGGATGCCGAGGAGCCCGGTCGCGGCGCGGACCTCGTGTTTGAGGACGTCTTCCGGGAAGCCGGGCGGCACGCTCTTGGCGGCGGTCGAGAAGGCTGCGTACGTGACCTTGACGCCGTTCTCGATGAGGCGCGCCATGGTGCCGCCGCAGCCGAACTCGCCGTCGTCGGTGTGCGGGGCGAGGACGAGGACGTTGTCGAAGCGTTCGATGCTCACGTGGCCGTGACTCCTCGGGTGGCGGTGACTCCCCCGGTAAGTTCGGCATAAAAGTCTATCAGGTCGCCCTCGAGGCGCTCCCACGAGTAGCGGCGCGTGACCGCCTCGCGGCCGCGCGCGCCCATCGCGGTGAGCGCCTGGCGGTCGGCGAGCAGGCGACGGACGCCGCCGAGGTGACCCTCGAGGCCCACCGGGACGGCGAAGCCGCAGTCCTCGGCGCGCACGAGCTCGCCGCGGCCGGGCAGGTCGCTGACCAGCGCGGCGAGTCCCACGGCCATGCCCTCAAAGAGCTTCGTCGGCACCGTCGGGTGCGCGTACTGCGTGCTGGGGACCGACGGCACCCAGACGACGTCGGCGGCGGCGAGGTGGCGGGGCAGCTCCGCGGGCGGCACACGGCCCAGGAGCTCCACGCGGTCGCGGAGGCCGGCGGCGAGGCGCCCGCGCGCCTCTGCCTCCATGTCGGGCGTGGCGAACGTGCCTCCCAGGTAGAGCACCGCCTCGTCCGGTGCGAGCCGTTCCATGACGTCGAGCATCACGGAACAGCCGCGGTCGCGCGACAAGCTGCCGACGTAGATCAGCTTGAGGCGCGGGTCGCCGGCGAGCCGCGGGATGGGCTCGGCGGCGAGAAAGCGGCTCAGGCGCGGGTAGTTCGGCAGGACGGCGCGCAGGGCTGGTCGCTCGCCGAGCGCGGCGAGCTGCTCGTCGGTGACAACGACGGCGCCGTCGCCGAGCGCGGCGAGGCCGCGCTGGGCGAGGGCCGTCGTCCGTCCGGCGAGCGGCCTCACCGCAGCCGGGATGTAGTGCTTGGCGGCGACCTGCTCAGGGACGTACTCGTGCATGTCGTAGACAAGCCGTGGCACGAAGGCGCGCACGGCCGGGAACAGCGTGAGCAGTTCCGGGTCGTGGATATGGAGCACGTGGGGGCGTCGGGCCCGGAGGTGGCGGACGATCTCGGCGACGCTCGTCCAGCGGGTGGAGCGGCCGCGCACCGGCAAGGGCGCGCGCAGCACGCCGTGGTCGTCGCGCGTCCCGTCGCCGCCGGGCACCAGGTAGGTCACATCGTAGCCCGCCTCAGCGAGGCTGCGGCACTCGCGCTCGCAGATGCGTGGGTCGTCCGGCTTGTGCACGACCGAGAGGTGAAGGATGCGGGTGCCCACGGATCGGCCCTCAGGCGCGGTCGCCGCCGGCGACCTGCGTGTAGATCTCGAGCATGCGCCCGGCGTTTCGTTTCCATGTGAACGAGCGCGACACCGCGCGTCCTGCCTCCCCCACAGAGGCGGCATGCGCGGGGTCGTCGAGAGCGCGAGACAGGACCTTGGTGAGCTCGGCGACGTCACCGTACGGTACGAGATACCCGCTGACGCCGTCCTCGAGGAAATCGGCGGGGCCTTCGTCCCGGCAAGCGATGACCGGGGTGCCCTGGGTCATCGCTTCAAGGTGAACGAGCCCGAAACCCTCGGGCGCGCTGGGCAGCGCGAAGACGTCGGCGCGCGCCATCATCCGCATCAGGTCGTGTGGCTCGAGGTGACCGAGGAACCGTGTGCGGTCTCCGAGGCCGAGGTCGGCGGCGAGGCTCTCGAGACGGCGGCGCTGGTCACCGTCGCCGGCGATGGCGACGACCACGTCGCCGTGGGCGTCGCCGAGACGCGCCGCCGCCTCGAGCACGTGTTCGAAGCCCTTGCCGGGCACCAGTCGCCCGGCGGAGAGGACGACCGAACGACCCGGCAGGAAGTCCGCCGGAACCGCCGCGCTCGTGTCTGTGGGTCCGCCGTTCGGCACCACGCGCGCGGTGGCGAGCGTCACCCGGGCCGCGAGCTTGCGCGCAAGCGTGGGTGAGACCACGACGACGGCCGCGGCGCTGCGCAGCACGGCCGCGATACGCTTCGCGACCGCCCCTCCCCCGCTCAGCCCCTGATGGACGTCGGTGCCGTGCATCGTGACCACGAACGGTACCCCGAGGTCATGTGCCAGGTGTTCTGCGATCGCGCCGTCGGGCAAGGCCTGGTGGGCGTGGATCAGGTCGAAGCGCTCCTGCTGGAGGCAGGGCAGGAGTCGCACGCGCCGGTACGCCAGATCGCCCAGCCGGTCGAACACGATGCGGCGCGGCGGCTGCAAGAAGCGCGGGTAGTCGGCGGCGATGCCGTCCCGGATGGCGCTGGGAGGCTTGCCGCCGCGCCGCCGCAGCCGCGGCGTCAGCTGGAGGACGCGGGGCGTCCAGGGTGTCGGTGAGATGACGCGCACCTCCACGCCCAGGTCGCGGAGGGCCCGGCACTGCTCGTGCACGAAGAGGTGCCGGTTGACGCCGGGGTACGGGTAGAGGTGCGAGACGACCAGGACCTTCACCGGCGGCGCTCCTGTTCGGCGGCGGCTTCGGTCCTCTCGCCGGGCAGCGCCAGGATCGCCAGGGCGAGACCGTACAGCGCCCACATGGGCGCGAAGCCGAGCGACCTGCTCGGCCCCAGGGCGCCGATGATGAAGCCCACAAGCGCTGCGAAGGCGCAGGTGGCGAGGTACCGTACGAAGGGGTCGCCCTGCGCCCGCGCCCGGCGCAGCAGGCCCCCGAGGAGAAGGAAGACGAAGGCGAGGTACAGGGCGAGGCCCGGCAGACCGCCCTCCGCGTAGATCTCGAGCCACCAGTTGTGCAGATTGGGGATCTCGATGGCGTCGGTGCCGGAGGCGATGATACCCGGAGTCTGGCCGGGCCCGACACCGAGCAGGAGAGAGCCGCCGGCGATGGTCAGCCCCCTCTCGTAGAGACTGGTGCGGATGTCCCCGGAGCCCTGATTGGCGGCGACGTCGCGCCAGAGGGCCTGGAGGCGGAACTGGCGCAACATGTCGGACTCGGAATCGTTGAACAGCAGGAAGCCTCCGCCGACGAGCAGGCCGATCGCGAGCAGCGCCCCCAGCAGCCAGGCGCGACGCGTCTGCAGCCACGCGCCGGGGCGCAGCAGCACGACCAGCATGACCATCGTGGAGATGCCCGCCGCGACGAGGCTCGACCGGGAGCCGGTGCGCACGAAGGCGAGAGCCCCCGGGACAGCCAGAACGACGGCAAGGACGAGCCATCGCAGGCGCTGCGTGAAGAAAGGCACGCCGAGCAGGAACGGCCAGCAGATGGCCAGGTAGGTGGCGAGATCGTTCTGGTTGTGGAAGACGCTGGTGACGGCGTAGCTCTGCGATCCGTCGTCGGCGAGCAGGCGCGAGGTGGGCAGCCGGAGTCCGATCGTGGACTCGATCACGGTGAACCCGACGATCGCCAGGTAGGCCACGATCATCGTGACGCCGAAGAGGACGAGACCGCGGCGGCTCATCCCGGCCGCCGCTGCCGCCGCCACGACCGCCAGCATCGTCGCCAGGACGAGCAGGTAGCGCAGGCCGGCAGCCTTGTCCGGCGCCCACAGCAGGGCGATGCACAGCCATCCCGCCCAGAGCGCCAGCGGCAAAGCCGCACTCCAGCGCCCCGTCCCCGGAGTCCTTCGATCCACGAGGAGCAGCAAGGGCAGGCCGATGATGACGACGACGGCCAGCAGCAGGCGGAAGGCGAAGAGCTGCGGAAACGCCGGCAGGCCGGCGGCAGGACCGAGCAGGGCGGCCAGCGGCAGCAGCAGCGCCAGGCCGGCGATCAGCGGGACCAGGCGCAGCGCGGCGATCTGGTGCCGGAAGAGAGCGATACCGGCGCCGGCGGCGAACACCAGGAGGGCGACGGCGGCCGGCAGCGGCTTGGCGGCGAGGCCCCAGGCGAAGGCGATCGTGAGGGCCGCCCCGCCGCCGAGCAGGCCGAAGTCGGCGAGCCGACGTCGGGCCGGGTCCCGGGACGTGTCGTCGATCGCCTTCATCTGCCGGCCCCTGCCGACGTGAGCGACGTGAGGAGAGGTCTCACGGCGTCAGCGTACCCTTCTCGCCGACGTCGAGACGCGCCTGGGTCTCGAGGTCCGCCGCTTCGCCTTCCGCTTCGAGCTCCTGAGGGGCGACCGGAGAGGGCGCACCTCGGGTGACACGATGCCAGGCGCCCTGCAGCCACCGGCGCTCGCCGGCGGTGAAAAAGCCGCTCAGGACGAGCGTGAGAGGAAAGAGTGCCACTGCGGGAAGGGTCGCGGCGGTGCGCCACAGGAGCTCGTCAAGGGGCATCGCCGTCTCGAGCCCCGTCAGGATCATGATCGCCCCGGTGGCGACCAGCGAGAGCACCGTGGCGCCGAGGAGCTTGAGGAGTCGCCGCCACTCGAAGGGGATGAAGTAGTAGTGGTTGGAGTAGAAGTAGATCGTCACGGCGAGGATCGCGTAGCCGATGACCGTGGTCCAGGCGGCCGCCCACATGCCGTAGGCCGGCACGAGAAGGAAGTTGAGGCCGATGTTCACCGCCGAGGCGACGATGACGAAGACCGGGATGAGGCGGTTCTTCATGGCAACGTTGGCGCCGACCCAGAAGACGGAGTAGATCGCATACAGGGCGATGGAGAGCGTGAGCACGAACGTCACCGGCGCGACGCTCCAGTACTCGCTGTTGAGGAGTACGTGGGTGATGAGCGGGAGCAAGGCTCCGAGCAGCACGAGCAGGAGCCCGTTCAGGGCCAGGAAGTACGTCGAGCTGCGGGCCACGAGCCGGCGATGTTCGGGGGGGTCGTCCAGCTTCGCGTAGTGCCACTGAGGCCACGCCATGCGGAACGCCGTGAGCACCAGGTAGAGCGGCTGCGCCAGCGCGTTGGCGACCGTGTACAAGCCCACCTCGGCTTTGCCTTGGTAATGCAGCAGGAAGAAGCGGTCCGAGAACTTCAGCCAGTAGAACGAGATGCCGGTGAACATCGCCGGGACCGCGAACGCCACCATGGGGCGCAGGACCTTGGGGTCGGGGAGCGGGTTCAGCTTGCGCACATACGTGGGCAGCAGCGAGACCTGCAGGGCCAGGGCCACGAACAGGTTGGCCAGCAGCACGCCCATGGCCCCCCACTCGAACACGGCGACGAACACGATCGAGAGCGGCACCTGGACGACGATCCTGGCCAGGGTGTAGGCGCTGAAGACCCACGGTTTGTGTTCCAGGCGGAAGAGCACGAACGGCAGGTCGCTGAGGTTGGTGAAGAACAGAGTCGCGAGGGCGACCGCGAAGTACCTCCAGTCGCCGGCGGCGTACTCGCTGCCGAGCAACAGTGGCGCCCAGTAAGGCAGGAGCAGGCCGCACGCGCCGAGCAGCAGAGCCGGGTAGACGGTCGAGGCGTAGAAGACGTTCGTGATGACCTTGCGGCGGCCCTCGGGGGATGTGTCGTCGAAGTAGAAGCGCGAGAAGGTGACGTCGAAGCCGAGGGTGACGAGAACGTCGAGGAAGGTCGTGACCGCGACGACCATGCCGAGGATCCCGAAGTCGGCGGGCGTGAGGAAGGCCGTATAGAGCGGCAGCAGGAGCGCCACGAGCAGTTTCTGCAGCGCGCGGCCGGTGCCGTAGATCACCGAGTCCTTCAGGAGGAGGCTGTAGCCTCCGTCCGCGCCCCGGCCAGGGCCGCCTGCGCCCGCACGTCGTCGCAGGATCGGGATGGTGGTGCCTCCGATAGCTGGTGGGCGCGGCCCGCACTGCTACTCCAGCGGGCATGCGCATGCCGTCGTCGGTGAGGGATTCTACCATCGACGTCCCGGCCGACCGCCGCGTCGCCCAGCGCTGGGAGTGCGTGCGCTATCATCTGTCACGCACATGAGTTCCCCCACTCCGCACCCTCGAGCACAAGCCGGAGCGGCCGTCATCGTGGGCATGTCGGGGTCCACGGGGCTCGCCGTCGTGCGGGCGCTGGCGCCGCACGGAGTCGCCTGTCACGCGGTGCACCCCGACGGGACCACGCTCGCCATGGCCACGCGGCTCGCGCAGACGGCCGTCTGCCCAGACTGGCGGCGCGAACCGGAGGCCCTCATCGCCTTCCTGCTGGAGCTGGCGGACCGCCTGCGCCACGGGAGCGAGGCGAGCGGCGGCGGGGACGGCGCCGCCGCGCCGCCGCTCGCCTCGCTGTTCGTCTGTGACGACGCCGCCCTCCAGGCGGTGTGGGCGGGCGCCGAGCGGCTGCGTGCCGCGGGTCTCGGCACGGCCTTCAGCGCCCGTCGTTCCCTGGCGAAGATGCTCGACAAGCGCACCCAGATGGCGGCGGCGGCGCGAGCCGGCGTCGCCACGCCCTGGACACGCTGGGGCACCCCCATCGAGCTCCTGGCGGCCGCGGAGGAGTCCCCGTACCCGGCGATCGTGAAGCCGGCGTTCTCTCATCTGGGAGTCCAGGCGCTGGGCGCCAAGGCGTTGCGGTGCGCCACGCCCGACGAACTCCGTACGGTCCTGGAACGGGTCGCCGGCATCGATGTGCTGGTGCAGGAATACGTGCCCGGGGGTGACGACGAGCTGTACACCGCGGGTCTGTTCGTCTGCGAGGCCGGGCACGTGGCGTTCACCGGACGCAAGCTCAAGCAGCACCCGCCCGGTCTGGGGATCGCGCGCCTCGCCGAGCAGGTGGATGAGCCGACTCTGATCCCCGGGAGCGTCGCGCTGCTCGAAGAGCTCGGCTACGAGGGCGTCTCGCAGGTCGAGTACAAACGCGATCACCGTGACGGAAGCTTCCGTCTGATGGAGGCCAACTTCCGGCCGTGGACGTGGGTCGGCCTCGCCACCGCGTGCGGCGTCAACCTGCCGCTGGCGGCGCACCGCTGGGCCTGCGGCGACGACGCCTGGAAGGCGGACGCGTCGCCGGCCGGCGGGGCGCGCGCAGGCGGCCCGGGTCCGGTGACGGGACCGAGGCGCTGGGTGTGGGCGATACCGGAGGCCGCGTACACGGCGCGCGACCTGCGTCGAGGCATCCTTCCGCGGCTCGAGCAGTGGCGCGGGCTGCGCGCGGAGGCGTTCTTCTCGCGCGGCGACCCGGCGCCCTTCGTGCGCGCGCTGGCGGACGGCGTCGGTCATCGGGTCGAAGGCGGCGGGACGGGAAGGCGCCTGCGCGGGTCGCGAGGCGCCCTTCGCACGGCGCTCGCCGGACCCGCCGCCGCCCTTGGCGCCGCCGTGCTCTGGGCCGAATGGCGGCGCGCCGGCCGGCGCAGCGTCGCCGGCGCGCCGCCCGCCGTCGGTCCTCCCGGTTCGGGTCCGGCTCTGGTGCTGGCGCCACATCCCGACGACGAGACGATCATGTGTGGCGCCACCATCGCCGCGCTCCGTCGCCGCGGTGATGATGTTCTCGTGCGCAGCGTCACGGCCGGCACGGCCACCAGCGTCGGCTTGCCGGCGGACCCGGTTGTGGCCGGAGGCTTGCCGGCCGATCCGTCAGGCAGAGAGGCGGCGCCCGAGGGGGCCGACATCGGTGGTCTGCGCGTGGCCGAGCTGCGTGCGGCCTGCCGGATCCTTGGCGTCGACGATCTCGCCGTGTGGGACTTCGCCGATGGCGCCGTGGCCGCGGACCGCGCGCGCCTGGCGGCGCGCATCGGCGCCGAGCTCGACGCGGTCAGTCCAGCCCTCGTGTTCGTCCCGTTCCCGTTCGACGCGCACGCCGACCATGTGGCGGTGGCGGCGGCGTTGGCCGACGCCCTGGCGGCATCGACCGAGCCTGCCGGCGCCGGCACGCAGACCGGGGCATCCCTCCCGCGGGTCCTCTGTGGGGCGGTCCAGACGCCGTTCAGCCCGGAGTGGCCGACGCGACTCGTGCCGGCAGGCCCGGCGTGGGCGGCCCGCCGCGAGGCGAGCGGCGCCTACGTCTCGCGCGGCCGGTCCGTGTTCTCGACGGCGACTCTTCTCGCCCACCTGCATCCGCTGCTCCCGTGTCGCCCGGCGGAGGCGTTTGTGGAGCTGTCAGCGGCCGGGTACGTCGGCTTCATCCGGGCGATGGAGGCCGAGGCCCTCACCACGCCCGACGTGCGCAGCGGCGGCCATGCGGTGACGCTGGCGCCGAAGGTGCTGCGCACGAGGGGGCAGCGCGACCGCATCGGCGCTCTGCTGCGGACGGCCGCGGGATCTCGCTAGGTCCCGAGAGCAGGAAGTCCTAGCGGAGGCGACGCGCCGGGTTGCCCGCCCACACCTCGCCGGCGGGGACGTTCTTGCGCACCGCGGCGCTCATGCCGATCACGGCGCCGGCGCCGACGAAGACCCCGTTGGCGACGACGGCGCTCTGCCAGATCACGGCGCCGCGGCCGATGTGCGCCCCGCCGCCGACCTGGGCGTGGCCGGCGATCAGCACGTCCTCGCCGATCTCGACGTTGTGGCCGACGTTGACGTGCGGGCCGATGCGGGCGCCGCGACGGATCAGCGTGTCACCGAGGGCGCCGCGTTGGATCGTGGCGTGGGCGGCGATGTGGACGTCATCGTCGACGACCACGCCGCCGAGCTGCGGAAAGCGCACCCAGCGCCCGTCGGGAGCACGCTCGTAGCCCATGCCGGAGCAGCCGATCGTGCAGTGCGGGCCGAGCAGCACGCCGCGGCCGATACGGGCGTTCATCACCCAGGCGCCGAGGCGGACGATCTCGCCCGCCATGCTGGGGTCGGCCAGGCCGGGCTCACGGTCGGCGGCGAGGTGGCCGAAGAAGCGGTCGACGACCTGCGCCATCGCGAGGCGCGGATTGTCGCAGGCGACCAGGACGCGGCCGGAGCGCGCGGGGTAGGGGTCGGGAAGGTCGTCGTCGACCGCCGGTGCCAGCAGCAGGCCGCCGCGAAAGGCGATCCAGGCCGAGGGGCTGCGGCTCCAGGCGACGTCCTCCGGGCCGGCGGCGGTGTCGGCCGCGACGCCGGTGAGCGCCGTCTCGGCCGGCATCTCCGGCTTCGGCGCGATCAGGCGGCGCAGCCGGCCGGCTTCACCGAGGAAGGCGCAGATCTGGGCGGCGGTCGTGCTCACGTCACTCCGTCAGCCCTGGTCGCGGCGTCCCGGCCGCTCAGGTCTTCGCGTAGGGCAAGTACTTGGCCAGCATGTCCGCGTCGAACCGGTGCGGCTCGTAGTCGGCGGGGATCTCGACGTAGTACGGGCTGTCCGGTTCGAGCACCCGCTGCAACGTGGCGTAGGGGTGGGGGTCGTTGTAGTAGACGCCGTTCGGCGTGTCCAGGTCGAGGACGACGTGCGATCCGTAGCCGACGATCGCCCCCGGCGCCACGGTGATGCCCGCGCTGCTGTTGGTGCGGCTGCCGATGACGCAGCCGTAGCCGTAGCGCGTGATGAGCTGGCGTTTCGGCGCGCGCGGACGGGCGTGGGAGATGTTCTTGGTGTGCGACGACATGATGCCGGCGGCGACGAACGCCCAGTCGTCGACGATCACCGACTTCGAGATGCACGATCCCGTGCGCACGCGCACGTGGTCGCCGAGGATGCAAATGCCGGTCGTGACGCAGTCGTCGGCGAACTCGATGTCGTTGAGGAAGCGCGTGCCGGAGGCCAGGTGCACGCGGTGCCCGAGCTTGACGTCGTCGCCGACCACGACGTCGGGGTCGATGATGCACTGCAGGCCGTGCTCGAAGCCGGCCCCGTGCACGAAGTCCCTGGCGATCCACGACCCGTTCGGGGCGTGGTAGTCATAGGCGTCCCAGTCCATCGTGCGTCCCCTCCTCGGTGATGCGAGCTGAGGTCGCGGGCGCGCCCGTCCGCGGAATGGTGGCCAGTCTACCACCGCGCCCGTGACGCGACCGGTGCTCGAGGCCGTAGCGCGAAGACCACCGGCGCGGGTCCGCGCCGCCCGCTCAGCGCCTTGGGACGAGGTCCTTGGGCAGCAGCTCGGCGTGGGCCTCGGCCGCGGCGAGCTCCTCCGCCACCGGCGGCGACGAGCCGCGCTGCCGGGCGCGAGCCATGACCTCGCCGACCTTGAGCCCGGCGACGTGCAGCTCGACGACCGCTTGGGGAAGCAGATCGGCGGGCGCGGCGGGGCCCTCCGCCGGCCGGCAGGCCAGGCCGGCGGCGGCCAGGCCGCGCCGGTCGACCTCTCCCTCGAGGCAAAGGACGGCGAGGTGCGGCGCCACCGCGGCGAGGGCTGACGCGTCGACTTCGGCGCCCGGTCCGATCACGCGGCGACCGGGCTCGCCGGGGCAGACGATGAGCGCCTCGGCCTCGGCCAGGCGACCCCGGGCCATCTGGCCCCCGAGGTCGGGGCCGATCTTCTCGCCGCCGCACAGGGAGACGCGGCCGGCGTTGTCCGGCGTGGCGACGAGGATGCGCGCCCCCAGCTGCGCCAGGGCGCGCACCACGTGACCGTACGCCGGGCCGTCGCCGGCCACGGCGAGCGTCGCCCCGGCGATCTCCACGCCGAGCTCCAGCAGGCCGTGCACGGCGGTCAGCGCCGTCCAGCGGTAGAGGCCGACGGCGTCCTCGTCGAGGCCGGCGACCGGGATGCCGGCGCGACGGCACGAGGCCACGTCGACGTCGGCGGTCCTCCAGGCGGCGGTGCCGCGCATGAGCGTCACCACCGCTCCCGTCGTGAGATTCCGGACGATCGACTCGTCCACCGGGCGTACCCCGGGCAGGTCGGTCACGATGTCCACCTTGTGCAGGGGCGCCTGCAGGCGGGTGGGGAAGAAGCGGATGCGTTCCTGGACGCCGGCGACGCCGGCGAGCCAGCGGGTCTGCGCCTCGGCGTCCCGGCGCGATGCGCTGACGCTGTCGCGCCCCACCGCGTACACTTCGTCGGCGCCGGCCAGGGCGGCCACGACCGGGGTCAGCCGCTGGTAGCCGACGGCCGCCTCGGTGAGGACGCGCAGCCCGCTCAGGTCGAGACGGTGAGCGGCGATCGCCCGCTCGGCGAGGCGCAGCGCGCGGCGCCAGGGGAACCGGTCGTCGCAGGCGAAGCGAACCTCGCCACCTTCGCGGTCGTCTCTCACGGCACGCACCGCATCTCCTCGCCTCGGGGGTCTCACGCTGTCGCCTCGACTATACTGGGGTACCCCGAGAGAGAGAAAGGGAGCGCTTGAGTATCGTCCGCAGGCAGAGGAGTGAGACCCCCAGACGCCTACTTGCGTCGCGGTCGGCGGTCGCCGTGGCGGCGCTGCTCTTCGCCTTGCTGACGGCTTGCGCCG
>Ga0315273_10008385_pt1 | contig 13021 bp, 10 predicted proteins | sample YL17G02_0_MG_FD_205753 | JGI IMG/M metagenome (GOLD analysis project Ga0315273, IMG submission 205753) | Sediment microbial communities from Yellowstone Lake, YNP, Wyoming, USA - YL17G02_0 | ecosystem: Environmental > Aquatic > Freshwater > Lake > Sediment | place: USA: Wyoming | collected...
CGCCGCCCATGACCTCGAGCACCATCTGGGCCAGGGCGAGCACGCTGGTCTCGATGCCGCTGCCGATGTTGATCACCCGCCGGTCGATGGTCGGGGCGGTGGCAGCCGCCAAGAGCGCCTCAACGACATCGTCGATGAAGACGAAGTCGCGCGTCTGCTCGCCGCGCCCGTGGATGACGATGGTTCCGCCGCGGGATGCCTGGCGCAGGAAGTGCGGCACGACCGGCGGGTGCGCCGCCGGGAGCGACTGCCCTGGGCCGTAGGCGTTGAACACCCGCAGCGCCACGGTTTCGATCCCCCACAGGGCGCCGATCGTGCGCACGTAGTATTCGGCCGCCAGCTTGGACACGGCGTACGGTGACCGGGGGTCGGGCGCCATCGGCTCGGAGAGCGGCTGCTGTTGCTGATCACCGTACACCGCCCCTGACGAGGTTAGGACGACGCGCTTCACGCCGACGTCGCGCATAGCTTCCATCACGCTGACCGTCCCGCCGACGTTGACGGCGTTGTACTCGCGCGGGTACAGCACCGACTCTGGGACGGAGACGCGCGCCGCCAGGTGGTAGATGCAGTCAACGTCCTGCAGCAGCGTCCACAGTTTCGGGCGGTCGACGACGTCGCCGCGGGTGAACAGCACGCCGGGGTCGAGGCGGGAGGGATCGCCGGCCGAAAGGTCGTCCAACCCGCGCACCTGATGGCCCTCGCGGGCCAGGCGGTTGGCGAGGGCGGAGCCTAGGAAACCGGCGGCGCCAGTGACAAGGAAGTTCATACGGTCAGGGTGACTTTGCCCGGAGGCTCAGGCCCCGGCGGAAGCCGGGGAGACATGATTATAGCACGCGCCTCCGGCGCCCGGGTTGGCGGGGATGGGCAGCGGCTGGTAAGATGCCGCCATGTCTGCCGTCCGTCTCCGCCGATGGCTTGGGGTAGGGTTCCGGCTGCTGCTGTGGACCTTGGCCCTTTCGATCCTGCTGACGTACAGCAGCGTGCGGTTGCAGGATCCGCTGGAGCAGGTCCGCCGCTTCACGCGCGCAAACGAATTCGACTTCCTGACGTGGACGGTGGACGCCGCAGCGGTCAAGATCAGCCAGGCCAGCCTGGGCGACACCGGATACCTGGATCCGGCCCAGGGCCACGAGGTGGTGCTCGAGTACCTCCGGCTGCTCCAGGCGGCAGAAGAGTTCGAGGCACGGTTGGCCGAGATCTATGCCGACCCGGCCCTGACCGACGCTGCCTCGGCGGCTGCCCCAATAGCCTCCGAACTAGACGCAACACGGCAAGCGCTGCGCCGCCTTCAGCCCAGCGCCGAGACTGTGCTGCAGGAGCAGGTGGCCATCGTGCTGGCGGACCTTGGGCTGGGCGCCGGAGGCGAGATCTTCCCGCCGGTATCCTTTCATTTCTCGCGTCTGCCGGATGCCCTGATCGTCTCGCCCCGGTCCGTGATCCGTCAGGACGCCAACATCCAGCTCGATCCGGGGCTGCCGCTCGAAGAGCATGTGGCGCTCGAGTCTGGGGTTGAACGTGCACTCGGCGTCTCAGCCCTTGTTGTTCCCGTGGGCGGCATTGGAACCTATCCCACGATGGTCCAGGAAACGACGGCGCTCGATTGGGTGCTCGAGACGGTCGTCCACGAGTGGGTGCACAACTACCTGTCGCTGCGCCCGCTGGGTCTCAACTACGAGACCACGCCGGAGCTGCGCACGATGAACGAGACGACCGCCTCCCTGCTCGGCACCGAGATCGGCCAGCAGGTGCTGCGGCGGTCGTACCCCGAGCGGACGCCGCCTGAGGTGCTACCCGCGCCGCCAGCGGCCGAGTCTACTCCCCAGGCTCCTCCCGAACCCCCGGCCTTCGATTTCCGCGCCGAGATGCACGCCACGCGCATTCAGGTCGATGCGCTTCTGGCGACTGGCCAGGTTGAGGACGCCGAGGCCTACATGCAAGCGCGGCGTCAGGTGTTCTACGATCGGGGCTACCACTTCCTGCGCAGGCTGAATCAGGCGTACTTCGCCTTCTATGGAGCGTATGCGGATGAGCCGGGAGGAGCAGCCGGCGAGGATCCGGTGGGCGCGGCCGTTCGGGCGCTGCGTGCGCAAAGCCGCTCAACCGTGGACTTCCTACGCCGCATGGCGTGGATGGATTCCTACTCGGACCTGACGCGGGCGCTGGCCGATGGCTAGGGCCCACCTGGCATCTTGAAGGATCCGCGGAGCTTCACCTCCATCCGGCGCCGCGCCCGCCGTTGGGTCAGCCGAAACGCAACGCCAGGCTATTCGCGTAACGCGACAAGTTGGCTGTGCCGCCCGATCTCCGCCTGCTTCTGCGACATCCGCTCCGTCAAGGAGGAGATATCCGCTTCCGTCATCCGCAGTCTCTCCTCAGCCACGCCGCGTGCGGGCGTCGGGTCCGACGATAGGAGCCACTTGAGGACGAACCAGACGGCCATCAGGCCGAAGATGGGCAGCATGAGGAGGTTCATGGACGAGAGGAATGATACGAACGAGCCTTCGGGCTGGCCCTGGGCGAAGTAGTCAACGATGGTGTACGTGAGATAGCACAGCGGGGCCATCACAGCCCCGACCACTGCCGTCTGGCATCCAACTTTCCTGTCCTGGTGGGCGGCGATCACCTTGCGGTGTTCGGCGGCTCCGGCCTCGGTATGCTGCCGGGCAGCCTGAAGCTGCGCGAGTTCTTTTGTGAGGCGGCGGATGGCCATCTCGAATGCGGTCCGATCCGTGGCCCGGCGCAAGCCTGTCATGGACTCGGCCAAGGGCTGGATAGCAATCACGCCCTCGCCGCGCTTGACCAGGTGCTCGTTGCCGCAGTGAGTGCAGGCGAACCGGTCAATGTCCGGCGTGATCTGCAGCTGTCCCCCGCAGTTCGGGCAGGTGAGCGCCACAAAGTCAGACATCGCGCAATCTCCCCTTGCATCGCTTGACCTTGAGTCTCGCGCCGCCACACTCCGTGTCCCCTTGCGATCCTCTTACAGGTAGAGCTCGGGGTAGGCATCCAGACCAGCGCTCCTCGCCTGACGGCGCTGTGCCCAGGAATCGCCTTGCTGGTTCACGGGCTGTCGCCGGGACAGACGTCTACGGGGGCATACGCCGGGTTTGCGTAGCCGAAGTACAACGGGTCGAGCACCGCGGTCGTGTGTGCTGCGGCGAAGGCGCGCGCGGCGGAGCAGCTCTGGGTGAGGTCCCCGCCCGCGGTCCAGGTTTCCCAGAAGGCCCGGGCCAGATCCGCATACGCACGGCCCACCGACCCCGGGGCATACTGGTTCTGCAGGATCCCGTAGGCCACCTGTGCGTCGCCCTGATCACCCATCTGCGCATAGGTCACGACGACCCGAAACATACTGTAACCCGAGAGGTTCGTCCGTTCGGCCGCCGGATCCACCCAGTCAAGCAGCGCGTCGTCGAGGGCAACGCGGTGGTACAGGTCGAGCGCTGTCGTCCACTCCCCGCGGCGCGAGGCGGCCTCGGCATCCAACAGGACGTGAATGCGGCAGCGTGGCGGCTCGAGCAGCTCGGACGTCAGGAGGAAGGACTGCGCAGAAGCATCCCAGGTCCATGTACGCGTCAGCCGGCGGAATGGGCCGGCGCCGACCGAGCCGATGCCGGTGCCGGTGATCGACACCCGCCCGATTGTCCTCAGGTTGACCTCCGGGTAGGGTAGATCGGCGCTCGGCTCGAGGCGGTGGACCATGATCCGGGCGCCCGCGGCGGTGAGTACGCTGAAGTCTTCGAAGCAGGTGTGCGCGCCGCAGGTCTGCCAGGCTACAAGCAAGTCGTCCGCCTGATCACCGGTCAGGTCGGCTGCACCGTGCATGACCGGCGCGCGATCGGGGTCGGAAAGCGGAGGCTCGCCGAGGATGTAGCTCTCGCCCTGGCACAGGAAGACAAAGATCGACCCGCGCCGTCCCGCCTGCAAGGCGGCCAGGTACAGATGGGCTGTGGGAGCGCGGCGGGAGCCCTGAGAGAGGACCGGATCCGTCACGGCGACGGCAACGTCGAGCCAGGCATCACGGTTCAGGTCGAGCAAGACGGTGGGGTCCAGCGCGCCACCGGCGCGTGATGCGTCCCGCAGCAGGCTGGGGAGCGCGGCTGTGGCTCCCCCGGCGTTCAGGAAGCCGAGGATGGCCTGTGCTGTGGTGGCCGGGTCGGCAAGGTCAGGGGGCATCGGGCTTCCGGAGGGGACAGGGCAATCGGCGGGAGACGAAAGGGTTGGCAGCTCCGCAGAGGCCGGGGTGGGGGATGGCGGCGCCAGGATCACGCCCGCTTCGCTCGCGGCCGGGGTCGGCGGAAGGACCGGCGTTGGTGCCGCGCCCGGGAGGCAGCTACTCAAACTCCCAGCAACCAGTATTGCCGTCACCAGACGACGCAGGCCCATGATGACACCTCCGAGCAGGCTGAGTGTACGCGGCTTGCGTCGCAGCATCAAGATGCCGGGAGCGGGGCGGGGGGATGTGCTGATCAACTGAGTGAATCGGGAGGCGAGAGAAGGGCGCCAAAGGAGTGTAGGGGCACGGCATGCCGTGCCCCTACGTGGAAGGCCGGTCTACTTGACGACATTGCGCCGGCCGGCGAGTAAGTAGGCCAGCGAGGCGCCGGCGAGGACAAACCCGGCGGCCTTGAGCGCAGCGAAGGCAACGACGCGTCGGGGCAGGCTGAGGCCGGCCCCACGCCGAGTAGGAAGTCGGCCAGCGCCGCGGCGAACATCGCCGAACCTACGCCGGCCAACGGCGACCTGGCTTCAGCTGCGGTCAGGCTCAGGCCGAGGGCGGCGATGGACAGAAGGACGAAGAGCGGGACCTGCTGGGTGAGCGATCGGGCGTTCATGATTCCTCCTTGATACATACGGATTCGTATATAGGCTGCCGAAAAGGAGAGGCGCTGGTCGAGAGCTGGCCGGCGCCTCACTCGCGGCGGACGCCGCGGACGAAAATGCGGGCCGCAGCCTGCGCGCTGTCTGCCAGGTGGAAGGTGCGGGGGTCGGCCAGCCACAGATAGAGCAACCCGTTCTGCAGGGCCAGGAAGCCGCGGGTCAGGTCTTCTGGCGCCAGATCGTCGCGCAGTTCCCCGGCGTCGATTCCCGACTGCATGGCATGGGCAAGGCCATCCAGGAGCGCCCGTCCGGCGCGGGTGCGCTCCTTCGAGGCCGGGCTTTGAGCTCGGCGGTCACCTTGGTCTTGAACAACGCCAGCTCCATCACCGAACGGAGCTGGCGATCGCCTTCGACGGCGGCCAGCAGGTCGACCAAGACCCGTTCGAGGATCTCGGTCAGGCGGCCGCCGGCGCCGGCCGCATCCTGGGTGATGGCGCTCGACCGGGCGCCAACGCTTCCCTGCAGGCTGTGTACAGCTCCGCCTTGCTGCCAAAGTGCCAGTAGATGGCGACGCGGGTGACGCCGGCCTTGGCCGCCACGTCTTCGAGCGTGGCAGCGGCGTACCCCTTGGTGCTGAAGACGGCCTGGGCGGCTCGCAGGAGCGATTCGCGGGTGAGGCCAGCTTCTTCCTTAGTTCTGCGCGCCATGCTCGCCTCCGCTCACTGTACGAACTTACACGTACGTAGGTTGTCAAGGGGCTGTGGTTGGCCGATGGTGCGCGGTCGCCTCCGGGGAGCCTGTGGAGCGAAGGGCCAGAAGAAGGGACGCGCCGCCCATACGTTTCCGGGTTGCCCCGCTCCGATCTCACCCGGCGGCGGGAGGGTAGATTGCATCTTCAGGTTGTTCGGCGGAGCGCGGCAAGGGCGATGTGTCGGTGAAGAAGCGCTGCAGTTCAGCAGGTTGAGCTGAGGCTGCCGCGCCGGGTTCGGTAGGCTGTCGGGTGAATTCGACCGCCGCTCGCCAGGCCCGCCTGGACAGACAGGCAGGCTAGACGGTCAAACGGGTGAGCTGCGGCAGCGGGGGGCGCCCTTGGACATAGGCGCGTCCTGATGCAGAATCGATCTGCCGGCGGTTGCGCCGGCAGGCTGAGCATGGACGAACTGGCTTTCCCGACGGGTCGGCCGCCAGCGCGGCACGGCCCCCTGGCACGCTTCCTCCCGCCGCTCGAGAGCGGGGCGGCGGCGCGTGCCTTGCAGCTGTGTGAGCCGGAAGGACCATGGGTGCTCGACCCGTTCGGGGCGAGCCCGCGGCTGGCGATCGAGCTGGCCGCCTGCGGGGTCCGCGTCCTGACCGCCTGCAACAACCCGGTGACGCGTTTCGTCCTCGAAGCCGCGGCTCAGCCGATCCCGCCCGCCGACCTGCAGACCGCGCTCGCCCGGCTCGGGACGGCCGCCAAAGACAACACGCGCCTGGAGCACTTCATTCTGGATCTGTACCAGACGATGTGCTCGCGCTGCAAGACGGCCGTGCCGGCCGATCGATTCGTGTGGGACCGCGAGGCCGGGATCCCGGTGGTGCGCACGTACACCTGCCGGCAGTGCGGCCACAGCGGCGACGAGTCAACCTCCGCCGCCGATCGCGAACTGGCCGCCGGCTATGCGCGGCGCGGGCTTCAGCAAGCGCTGGCCCTCGAGCAGCTTGCGCCGGCAGGCGACCCGGATCGCGAGCATGCCGAGGCGGCGCTGGCGGTCTACCCGGGGCGGGCGGTGTTTGCCCTGATCACGCTGGTCAGCAAGTTGGCGGCACTCGACCTCGCGCCGCCGGTCCGGCGAGGCGCCGAAGCGCTGCTGCTTTCGGTCTTCGATGCCACCAATGCCCTGTGGGGCTTTCCGGAAGGGCGCACGCGCCCGCGGCAGCTAACGGCCTCGCCGCATTTTGTGGAGGTCAATGTCTGGCGCGCGCTGGAAGCGGCGGTCGACGAGTGGGCCTTCGACCCGCCGGGCGCTCCTGTGCTTGCATGGCCGCATGCCGGTGAGCCTGCGGCAGGGACCCTGGCGCTGTTCGCCGGCCCCTCGCGCGACCTGGCCGCCACGCTGCCGCGCGGCCAGATACGGCGGATCATCACCGTCCTGCCGCGCCCCAACCAGGCCTACTGGACGCTATCGGCGCTGTGGGCGGCATGGTTGTGGGGACGCGAAGCGGCGGCGCCGATCCGCGTGGCGCTGCATCGCCGTCGGTATGACTGGGCGTGGCATGCCTCGGCCCTGCGTACCGCGCTGGCGGCGCTGGCGCCGGCGCTGGCTGACGATGCCCGCATGCTGGCGCTCTTGCCGGAGGCCGAACCCGGCTTCGTGGCCGCTGCCGCCCTCGGCTTCGATGCCGCCGGCTTCGAGATGACCGGCCAGGCGATGCGCGCCGAAGACGGGCAGGCCGTCTTGTGCTGGGTGCGCCGCCCCCGGCCGGACGCCGCCGTCGACGCCGCATCCCTCACGCCGCACATGACCCGGTCGGCACGCCAGGTGATCGAGGCGCGCGGTGAACCGTCTCCGTATGCCAGCCTGCATGCTGCCGCCTGGGGCGACCTGGCCAGCGAGCGCGTGCTGGCGCCGCTGCTTCAGGCAGAGGAAGCGCGTGCGCTGACGTTGCTCAACGAGCGCTTCGAGAAATCACTGGCGGACAAGCGGACCTTCGTCCACTTTGGCGCCGGGTCGGAGGCGGAGGTCGGCTTGTACTGGCTGGCCGATCCGGCCACCGCCGGTGAGCCTCTGGCGGATCGGGTCGAGCGCCTGGTCGTCGATCAGCTGCGCTCGGCGGACTCCGTGTTGGAGGGGGCGGTGGAGGCTGAGACTTGCCGCCTCTTGCCCGGGCTGCTCACGCCGGAGCGCCGCTTGATCCAGGCCTGCTTGCGGTCGTATGCGGTGTCGGACGAACCGCCGGGCAGTTGGAGGCTCCGACCGGAGGACGATCCCGACACGCGTGCCCGCGATCGGGACGAGATCACCCACCTGCTGCACGACCTCGGGCAGCGTCTGGGCTACACCGTCGTCCAGCCGAAGGACATCGTCTGGCGCGATGCCTTTGGGATGGATCGCTACACCTTTCGCGTTCGAACCCATGCTGCGTTCGGCGAAGCGCTGCGCGACGCAGGCGAGGTGATCCACGTCCTGCCCGGCGGGCGAGGGTCGTTGCTAGCCGAGAAGGCACGCCGCGACCCGCGCCTGCGCGCCTGGCTCCAGGCCGGCCTTCGGGTGGTCAAGTTCCGTCACGTCCGCCGCCTGGCGGCCGAGACAACTCTAACCAGCAGTAGCCTGGAAGAGCGGCTGGCGCTCGACCCAATCCACGAGAGCGACCCACAGCTCCCGCTCCTTTGACCTGCAGAGTGACGTAGGCCGCGGACGCCGCTCGTGCGACGCGCCTGCACCTGCAGTGGGCACGCGGCGCGCGCTCGGCGGCGCCTACGGCGTAGGCGTCTCGGTCGGGGTCGGCGTGAGCGTCGGCGTTGGCGTCTCGGTTGGAGTCGGAGTAGGGGTAGGGGTTGAGGTTGAGGTTGGGGTGGGGGTCGGCGTCGGCAAGTTGACGACCAGGTGCAGCTCGGCGCCGGCCTTTCCGCCGTTGGTGTTGCGCACCGTCAGCCGGAGTGTGATCGGCCCATTGGGCACCCCCGCCAGGTCCCATTCGATCAGCCGGCCAGGGTCCTGCAGGGCCGACGAGCCGATCGCCAGGTCGGGCCAGTGGTCGGGGTCGTTGCCGACGCCGTACTCGAGGACCCAATCCTTGAAGTCCGACCCGGCCGAGGCGCGGCCGAAGATGGAAAGCGGAGCGCTGGTGATGGCCGACCCCTCGCCGGGCGCGGTGAAGGCCACGACCGGGTGCGGCGTGTTGGCGTCGCAAGCTTTCGTCGGGATGAAGAACAGGTCGTCCTTCTTGATGCCAAGCTTGTCCTCGAGAAACGTTTGACCCTGCGCGTCGTCCTGGAGCCACTCCTGTGCCCATGGGTCGGTGACCGCCAGCCCGACGCGTTCGACGGCGTAGTCGCGGCAGGCGTCGGAGGCGAGTTCGAGCGAGAAACTGTCGACCCACGCGCGCTGCCACAGATCCTTATCGGCCGGCGTCGGCGGTTGATCCTGGGCGAACTGCTCGAGACGCTGATCGGGGCACCACTCGGACGGCTCGGCGCCTGACAGTGCGCAGATCGCCTTGTCAACGATCCCACTGGGCCGCGTGAACGCGGCGGGCTGGCTGTTGGTCAGGCGAGGCACGGCGAACTGCATGAACGCATTCCAGATTGGCGCCGCACCGGTGACGCCCGTGGTCTTGCCTGTCGGTTCCGAATTGTCGGCGTTTCCGACCCACACGCCCACCGCCAGGTCAGGGCTCCAGCCGACGGTCCAGTTATCGCGGAAGCGATCGGTCGTACCGGTCTTGACCGCCACCGGAAAGGGCAGGTTGAGCGGCGAATTCGGGCCGAAGGCCGGCGTGCGGGCGGTGTTGTCTGAGAGGATGGAGTTGATCAGGTAGGCGTGTTCCGGGCGAATGACCGGCTCACCGGCTGGAATGCTGTATTCGTACACCGTCTTGCCGGTGTAGTCGTCAATGCGGGTGATACCGAACGGCGGCAGGCGGGATCCGCCGTTGGCATAGGCGGAGTAGGCGGAGGTGAACTCCAGCGGTGTCACCCCGCCGCCGCCCAGCGTCAGCGCCAGGCCATAGTCGCTTTGTGTCAGCGTCGTGATCCCCAGCCGCTCGGCGAAGGCGACCAGCCCCTCGTGCTGCGGCGTGTCGGACCGATCGTAGATGCCGACGAAGTCGAGCGCCTTGACCGCCGGGATGTTGTACGAGTTGGCCAGTGCCGTCCGCACCGTGACCGGGCCGTGGAAGCGTTCGTCGTAGTTCACCGGCTTGTACGGCTCGCGCGGGTCATCCGGATTGCCCGAAGGCGGGAAGTCTGACGGCACGTCCCAGATCAGCGTCGACGGCGTCCAGCCCTTCTCGAAGGCTGCCGTATAGGTCATCGGCTTGATCGACGATCCCGGCTGGCGCGGCCGGATCGCCATGTTGACCTGCCCTGAGTGCGCCTCGTCATAGAAATCTGCCGAGCCGACCATGGCCAGGATCTCGCCCGTTGCCGGACGGATGGCGACCAACGCGCCGTCGGTGACGCTGAACTCCGCCAGCGAAACGATCTGCTCTTTCACCAGACGTTCCGCCTCGTCCTGCAGCGCGGGATCGAGCGTCGTGTACACGGTGAAGCCCGAGCGGTAGATCGTCTGCGGGTCGTACATCGCCTCGAGCAGCGTGCGCACGTAGTTGACCCAGTGCGGGTAGCGCATGAAGACGTCGGGCGTATGGAAGGTGAAGTTCTCGAGCTCGGCGGCGGCGGCGCCGGCGTCCTCCGGGGGGACGCACACCGGGACGCCGGCGTTGCCGACGTACAGGCAGCCGGCCTCGGTGCTGGCCTCGACCATCAGCCCGAGCACCTGCCGCTGCCGGTTCAGCGTCACCTCGCGGTTCGTATACACGTCATACACCGCCGGGGCCTGGACCAAACCGGCGAGGAACGAGGCCTGGGCCAGTGTCAACTTGTCGGCCGTGGTGTCGAAGTAGGTCTCGGCCGCCGCCTCGACACCGTAGGCCAGGTTGCCGTAGTTGTTCTGGTTGAGGTACAGCTCGAGGATGGCGTCCTTGGTATAGGTGCGTGTGATCTCGGCTGCCAGCAGCACCTCGCGGATCTTGCGCAGCGCGGTGATGCGGTTGCGCTCCTCGGGGGTGAAGAGCAAGTTGCGAGTGACCTGCTGGGTGATGGTCGAGGCGCCGGAGACCACGTCCCGGCCGCGCAGGTTCTGCCAGACGGCGCGCAGGATGGCCCACAGGTCGTAGCCCGGGTGTTCGTAGTACAGCTTGTCCTCGGTGGCCAGCGTAGCGGCGAGCACGAAGGGCGAAATGTGCTCAATCGGGACGTAGGTCCTGCGGCCGGCGTTCGGGTCGAGGATCTCGTACAGCAGGTTGCCGTCGCGGTCGAGGATGCGCGTGGTCTCGAACTGGGCGGCGTGGCTGCTCAGGTCGTCGGCTGAGGGCAGGCTGGAGGCCAGGCTGTAGTACTGGTACAGGCCGAAGGAGGCGACGGCGATCAGCAGCGCCATCAGGGCGAACAGACCCAGGATGAGCATACGCACTGCACAGCCGCTGCAGCCCGAACTCCATCGACCACCTCCGCCGGCGGCGCGGCGCTGCGCCGCCTCGGGCGGCGGGATATACGCCGCTGGAGTGACATGCGTCGCCGAAAGGTCGCGCTCGGGAACGCGCTGCGGCAGAGGCATTCCGTCTCGATCGTACGGCGGCAGCGGGCGAGGCGTGGCGCCGGTGTCGCCCCGCGGGGCGCCGTTCCGGGAGCTTGCGGGCGGCAGCGTCCAGCCCTGGCTGGGCGCAGGATCCATTCCGGTCGAGTCCCCGGGAGGGGTGGGCGGTTCGTCAGGGCGCGGCATGGCCGGTGAGGGCGTTCACCTCTCTCCAGGACGCTGCGGGGCGCCTCGCGGTTCCCGAAAGCAGCCGGTGGGGGAGGGCGTGCCCTGGAGCCCGCGGATCATGGCCGCCGCGTGCGAGGCGCCTCACGGGCGGCTCTGCATCAGTGCGACCCAGCGGCCGCGCATGCACGTCTCGCCCGACTGACTGCGCACGTCGACCGACAGCGTGATGGCGCCGCCCCCCAGGCGCGCGAGCGGCTTGGCTTCCTCGACGGTCAACACGCCGTGGACGGTGTCCCCGATGAAGACCGGTTTGCTGAATTTCCATTCAACGATCTCGCGGAAGGCCAGGACGGTGCCTTCCATTACGCCGGTGCGCGTGGCCAGGCCGGAGATGATCGAGACAACCAGCAACCCATGCGCCACGCGTTGGCCGAAGGGCGTTGAGGCCGAGAAGACGGCGTCGGTGTGGATCGAGTTGTAGTCCCCGGTAAGCCCGGCAAAGGCGACGATATCCGCTTCGGTGATCGTCCGGGCGGGGGTGGTCACGCTCTGGCCGACCTGGAACTCCTCGAAGTACAGGCCGCGCCGCTTCATGGGATCCCCGCTCATGGTCCGCTCCTTGGCGAAGGATAGCTGGCATTCTAGCACGGTCGCAGTCGCAGCTGGCCGGCGGCGCGGATGGGAGAGGGCTGCGGCTCCTCCCGGAACGCGTAGAATCATATCCGACACCACCCAGCTCGAGGCACCAGGCAATGGGAGGGCGAGGAGGCGGAGCAGAATGGACCCGGCAGGGGAAGGCGCCTTTCAAACCCGGATGACGGCCGACGTTCCCATCCGGTTCACTTTCGAAGGTGACAAGGGCGCCCGGATCGAGGGGCAGGGACCGCTCGTAGATGGGTCATTCAGCATCGTGATGACCGACGAGTACGGCCATGTTTGCGCCATTGATAACCATCCTGGAGGGGGCGAATTCTCGGCCTACCCCTGGTGCCGATCGTTAAGAGCCAGGGGGAGAACTCGGTCGTCACCGACCTCGAGCTGGCCTTCGATCCCGGCAACTGGTCCGAGACGTACAAAGCCACGTGCGAGCGCAAACCGCCCGACCAGTATTCGCCCAAGCCCCCGCCGGAAGTCATCAGCCCCCCGCCGTCAACCTACTGGACCTCCATCTACAAGGTCCTGCACGTGAACGAGGTGGACGCCTCGGGACGCTACAGCGCGCCGATTGCCGGCGTCGAAGCGCCAGCGGCCTCCCCGGGCGCCGGGATGCCGCCGCTGCCGGATCTCAGTGACCCAGCCGCCGTCCAGGCTTTCGTGGACCAGATGCAGGCGTCGATGGGCCAGAACCCGAGTGGCATGGCCGAGGGGCAGATGCCGACTTTCATGATCTCGGCCAACACGATGGGCGGCGCGTTCATCGCCCGCAACTGGACGATCTCCGGCGGGGAACTGTTCGCCACGCTGGAGTGGGACCACAGCGACGCCGGACTCGGGGTGACGGAAACCGGGACCTTCAAACTCTACCACCGCCCGGGGTAGTAATCTACTCGCCCATGCGGCACGCGCCGTCCGTCAGCGTGCGTGTCGCCACAACCTCCGTGTCGATGAGTCCGCAGGCCCTGCGCCTGCGGACTTCTTCGTACGCCCAGCATGGGCGCTGACTAGGAAGGTGGAAGTCCTTCCCGGGGGTTGATGGTACCCACCGTAGCCAAGGGCAAGGGCGTCGTCGTGAGGCG